>OBRT01000010.1_pt1 | contig 112908 bp, 109 predicted proteins | sample 1494891 | NCBI WGS metagenome assembly OBRT01 (sample SAMEA3360688, study PRJEB22359) | human gut metagenome | biome: ENVO:urban biome; feature: ENVO:human-associated habitat; material: ENVO:feces | place: Bangladesh | collected 2011 | reverse complement strand
CAAAAGTGATTGTAATCAAACTATATTCAAAAATAATAGTTTGAGCTTTGTTTTATAATCAATTAATAAAAGATCATTTTTTGCTTTTGCAAAGTCTATATCATTTATACTTTATCTTTAAATATATTCTATTTTTCTCAAACTTTTTAAATTGTTTCGGTGTGAATAAAGAGAAGTATATTTGCGCTTTTTGCAAGAGCTTGATCAAAAAAATCATATAATTTTCATAAATAACGTTTTGGCTAAAAACATCGTCAAAAAATAACTCATAAGTATGTAATTTTCAAAATTTTTTAATTAAAATATATGCGGCAAATTTTTGCAAACAAATCGCATTATATAAAAATGCGTTTTCTGGCGGCTTTTTTGTGGCGGATTTTAAAACCGAATTTAGTCAAAATTTAGAAAATTTTGCTAACCTTACGGGCAAAAAATTAGCAAAAAAGGATAATTTTGAAAAGTATAATTTTTACAATCCTGCTTCTTGGGGTTGGTTTTTATTTTTACGGTATCAACTTTATGGCGACCGTTTTATCTATCTCTTTTCTGATATTTTTTCACGAATTCGGACATTTTATCGTCGCAAGACGGCTTGGTGTAAAAGTAAATGTTTTTAGTGTCGGTTTCGGCGAAAAAATTTGGGCGAAATCATGGCGCGGCACGGAATACCGTATAAGCGCGATTCCGCTTGGAGGATACGTCAGTTTAAAAGGACAAGAAGATTTGAAACCTGAACTGAAAAATTTTGATAGTGACAGCTACAATTCAAAAAGTCCGTTTGAGCGTATTTTGATACTTTTTGCAGGACCTTTTTTTAATATTTTGTTGGCATTTTTAATTTACATTGCACTTGGATTTATCGGTGTTGAAAAACTTGCACCTAAAATAGGTCATATAGCAGAAAATTCAGCTGCAGCTACCGTAGGACTAAATAAAAATGATGAAATTTTAAGTATAAACGGTGAAAAAGTGCAAGAATGGGATGATATCGCCAAAAACGTGGCATTAAAACCTTTAAATTTGGAAATTTTACGAGATGGGAAAATAATAAATGTAGTTTTAACGCCAAAAATTGGTGAAAAATTAAATATCTGGCGAGAAAAAATTCAAACGCCACTAATCGGAATTTCGCCAAACGGCGAGTTTGTAACGATTTATCACACAGGAATCAGCTCTTTAAAGTTTGCTTATTTGCAAACGATTGAAGCTTCGAAACTCATTGTGATTGGACTTGAAAAATTTGTAAGTGGTGCAGTTTCTCCAAAAGAAATGGGCGGAATTGTCGCGATTACGGATATTACGTCAAAAGCTGTAAGTTTTGGAATTTCGCCGCTTTTACTTTTAATCGCTCTAATTTCAGTGAATCTTGGAATTTTAAATTTATTTCCGATTCCTGCACTTGATGGCGGGCATATATTTTTTAATCTTTATGAGCTGATTTTTAGGAAACCTGTCGGTGAAAAATTTTTTGCGCGTGCTACATATGCCGGTATATTTTTACTTTTTGCGTTAATGATTTTTACTGTTATAAACGATTTTTTTAGAATTTTTGGAGTATATGAATGAAATTAAGTGAAATTTCGGATAGAATTGAAAAAGCGCGAGCAGGCGCTAATATATGGGAAAATGTTAAGCTTTTGGCGGTTAGTAAAAATGTGGATACAAATGCGGTTGAAAATCTTTTTTCGCAAGGTCAAATGGATTTTGGCGAAAACCGCGTGCAGGAATTAAAAAGAAAATGCGAAATTTTGGTAGATTTACCGCTAAAATGGCACTTTATCGGCACATTACAAAAAAATAAAATAAATCAATTGATTACGTTAAAGCCTGTTTTATGGCAAAGTTGCAATAGTTTCGAACTTGCAGTCGCGGTTGATAAAAGGCTTAATTATCGCCTTGATACTTTGCTTGAAATAAATGTTGCAAATGAAGATTCGAAAAGCGGAATTTCAGCGGATGAGGCTATAGATACTTACAGAAAAATCAAAGCCGAATGTAAAAATTTAAATTTAGTAGGCGTGATGAGCATAGGCGCTCATAGCGATGATTTAAAGGAGATAATAAAAAGTTTTGAGCTAACTTATAAAATTTTTGAAAATTTACAAAAAAGCGGCGCTGCGATTTGTTCAATGGGAATGAGCGCAGATTTTGAAACCGCGATAAAATGCGGCTCAAACATGGTAAGGCTCGGTAGAATTCTGTATGCTTGAAATTTTAATCTATGATAAAAATATTATTTGATTTTTTAAAAATATAAAATTTAGAAGTTGTACTTTAAAAAAAGTGCAGAATTTTATAATTGTCAATTTGACAGCGATGCCAATTTTAAAGGCTGTATTTTTAAAAAGAGCTGAATTTTAATTAAAGCTGATTTTTCAAAATAAAATAAATTTATAGTAAAACTGCAATTTCTTCGAATGTAAAATTTAAAGATAATATGCATTTTCATTGATTACATTTTTAGAATGTTTTGTAGATTTTAGCGGAAGTGAATTTTATAAAATCACTTTAGTTCAAGGTGCAAATTTTAAAAATATTATGAATTTTTTAAGTACTGTTTTTAACAATTTTTTCAAAATAAATTTTATAAATTCAGATTTTAAATGTATAAATTTTAAAATAATTAAAAAATATTATAAGACAAATATAATCAAATCAAATTATGCTGTAAAAAACGTTTTAGCTTAATCTGATGGTAATTTAAGGCTTTAAAATTTCATAAATCAAAACTTTATGCCTGAGAAATAGAACTTGAATATAAAGCTGAAAAACAAAAAATATTTACATTGATAAATTTTACTTATGCTTCATTAGAAAAAAAATAAACGAACATAATACTGATTTTCAAGAATTCTAAATTTTTACCGTTTGTATAATTATAGTTTTTTTCGGTTTCATTCTTTTTATTTTAAATTGCGATTTTTTGATAAAGTTTTAATATCCTTTAACTTTATTTTTTTTCAGCTGATTTTATAACGTGTAAAAATGAAAACTTGTAGAATTTTATGGTAAGCCAAGATAAAAAATTAGCTGAAATTTAACGTGAAATTTATTATTAAGATAATTAAAACTGTGAAAATTTTTATGATTATATTTCAAAAATTATTAAAAAATATGAAATAAAATAAAAGTTGCAAGAAATTAAGCTTATTTATTCGATAATGTTTTATTCCGTTTTGTATTTTTTACAAAATACGGCGCGTATAAATTAAATAGTCTTTCAAACGCTTAAGGCGTGAAATTCACGCCTTAACATTGCTATTTGATAGCTATTTTCTTGCTTTCTTTTGCTTCAACTTTCGGAATAAAAATTTCCAAAATTCCGTCTTTTTGTTCGGCTGTAATTTTATCGGTGTCAATATCGGTATTTATTGTAAAACTTCGCTCGAATTTACCGAAATAACTTTCGGTTCTTTGATAGCCGTTTTCTTTTTTATCGTTTTTAAACTTTCTCTCACCTGAAATTGTTAGCACATTTTTGTCAAGTTCTATATTAACATCTTCTTTTCTGACGCCCGGCAAATCCACCTCTATATAGTATCCGTTATCATCTTCTCTTGTATTTACAAGCGGAGCGAAAACGCCGTTTTTCTCAAATGACGGAAAATTAAAGAAGTCGTCATTCAATGCCTTCAAGTTAAAAAATGGTCTGTAAGTTGAAATTTTCATCTCAAATCCTTTCATAAGTTTTATTAAAAAAATTTAGTGTATTATACTCAATTTTTATCATTTTGTCAAGTATTTATTAGCACTTTATATATAATAGTGCTAATAAGTTTATAAAATTTAGTAAATGTTTGATTTAAAAAATCCTAAATTTCATAAAACTTTAAGATGGCTTTAAATGATAATAAGATAAAATCACGTCTAGTTCTTTTGTTGTAAAAAAGACGATTCCGGTAAAAAAGAGGTATAAAAAATGAGCGATATTATCGCATATAAAATAGATGGTGAGATTGTCGATACACAAAGTTTCAAATCTTTAAAAAACGTTAAAAATGCTGAAGAAATTTATTTTGATAATAGCGAAGACGCTTTAAAAGTTATTCGCCATTCGTGTGCGCATCTTATGGCGCAAGCTATTTTGGCACTTTATCCAAATGCCAAATTTTTCGTAGGTCCTGCGATTGAAGACGGATTTTATTATGATTTCAGAGTGACGAAAGAAAACGGCGAAAAGCTTGGAAAAGAAGATTTGCCGGCAATCGAAAAGAAAATGAAAGAATTTATTGACGCCAAAGAGGAAATAGCTAAAATTTGCAGCACAAAAATCGAAATAGCAAATGAATTTAAAAATGATGATTTAAAACAGGAAGTTTTAAAACGTATTCCTGATGGTGAAGTAAGTGTTTATAAGCAAGGTGATTTTAAAGATATTTGCCGCGGTCCTCACGTACCAAATACAAAATTTTTGCGATTTTTTAAACTGACTCGCGTAGCCGGCGCTTATCTTGGCGGAGATGAAAAACGCGAAATGCTAACTCGCATTTACGGTACGGCTTTTGCTGATAAAGAAAATCTGAATGAATATTTAAGAATTTTGGAAGAGGCCAAGAAAAGAGATCATAGAATAATCGGTAATGAAATGAAACTTTTTACATTCGATGATCAAATCGGTGCAGGACTTCCTATTTGGCTTCCAAACGGTGCAAGAATGCGTTCAAAACTGGAAAAAATACTTTTTGGCGTTCATAGACGTCGTGGATACGAACCTGTCCGCGGACCTGAAATTTTAAAATCAGATGCTTGGAAAATTTCAGGACATTATACAAATTATAAAGAAAATATGTACTTTACAAAAATTGATGAGCAAGAATATGGCATAAAGCCGATGAATTGTGTCGGACATATAAAAGTTTATCAAAGTGAAATTCGTTCTTATCGCGATTTGCCTCTTAAATTTTTCGAATACGGTGTTGTTCATAGACATGAAAAAAGCGGTGTAATGCACGGACTTTTTAGAGTACGCGAATTTACACAAGATGACGCGCATATTTTTTGTATGCCAAGTCAAATCAAAGAAAACGTGCTTGAAATTTTGGATTTTGTAGATAAAATAATGAAAAATTTCGGTTTTAGTTATGAAATGGAAATTTCAACAAAACCTGAAAAAGCAATAGGCGATGATAAAGTATGGGAAATAGCTACAAATGCACTTAAAGAAGCACTTAATGAAAACGGCTTTAAATACGGAATCGATGAAGGTGGCGGTGCATTTTACGGACCTAAAATCGATATTAAAATAACCGATGCTTTAAAACGAAAATGGCAATGCGGCACAATTCAAGTCGATTTTAATTTACCGAGCCGTTTTGATTTGGGATATATCGATGAAAACAATGAACGAAAACAACCGGTTATGCTTCACAGAGCAATATTAGGAAGTTTTGAAAGATTTATAGGTATTTTGATAGAACATACCGCTGGCGAACTTCCATTTTTCATCGCGCCAACAGGAGTTAGTATAATTCCTATAAATGACGCACATCTTAACTATGCAAAAGAAGTTCAAAAAGCTTTGGCAAATTTGGAAGTTGACAGTGAAATTTTAAGTAAAAACGAAACTCTAAATAAACGCATTCGTACAGCCGAAAAAGGACGTGTGCCAATGATTTTAGTTTTGGGAGATAATGAGGTAAAAAATAGAAGCGTGGCTCTAAGAGATCGCAGAGTACGTGCTCAGTCGAACTTATCGCTTGATGAGTTTTTGGAATTTGTAAAAAATAAACTAAACGAGGTGAATTTTTGAGTAAAGGAAAAGAGGTTTTTTTAAACGAAGACATTAGAGCCACAGAGCTTCGTTGTATAGGTGATGACGGCAAAGCATACGGTATTTTACCAAGAGAAAAAGCGCTTGAAGTAGCGTATCAATCGGGACTTGATTTGGTTTTGATAGCTCCAGATGCAAAACCGCCGGTAGCAAAAATTATGGATTATAAAAAATTTTGCTACCAACAAGAAAAAAAGCTGAAAGAGGCTAAAAAAAAGCAAAAAGTCATTGAAATAAAAGAGATTAAATTTTCCGCTAAAATCGCACAAAATGATGTAAATTATAAAATCAAACATGCAAAAGAATTTTTAGATGATGACAAACATGTCAAACTCCGCGTTTTTCTAAAAGGACGTGAAATTGCGACGCCTGAAATCGGCGTAAATCTTTTAAATAAAATTTGGGATGAGTATTTTGAAGGAAATGCAACCAAAGAAAAAGAACCGATTATAGAAGGCAGATATGTAAGCATGCTTGTGACTCCAAAAAAAGTGTAGACCGCTATATTTTTAATTATCAAATTTTGAGAAAAATGATTTTTAAATCGTTTTTCTCACGCCCATAGTAATTAAAAAAATTCTTATAAATTATAAAATTTAAAAAATAGCATAATTTATAATAACAAAATGTCAGTTTATTCGTAAAAATTTAAATTCATTTTAATCTTCAATTCTGCTAGCTTGAGACTAAAGTATTTTTATTTAAATGTTTAGATTATTGATTTTACAACAAAATTCGCTTGAAATTTATGTAAATTTCTTAAACATATTGCGTTTTTTTAAGTTTATTTTATCAAACAATAAATGATTTAAAAATTTTACTTATTTTTTATATAAAAACAGACATAAATTTTGTTTATATAACAAAATCACTAAATATTTATTAACTTTATTATAAAAAATTAAAAATTAGAGTATTTCTAGATGGATATTTTTTATCTTTCGGCACAATTTCAACAAAATAAATTTATGTAAAAACTTGTGACAACATAAAACTTAAAAAATAGAGTTAAAATATTATTTGAAAAGCTTGGCTTTTTTCGCAATAATTGTAATAAATTATGAAAGAAGCATAAAAAACTAAAAAATAGTTAAAATTTAACTGATGTCATATTTACAAAATATCATTAAATCAGTAGCAGTAAAAAACTACCAAGCATATTATAATTGCAGGCAAACCTATTTGTCTACTGAAACTTTTGAAATTTTAACTTACATTAAAATTCAGTGAAATTTATTTAAATTATAACTTCAGAAATCACTAAACCCCAACTTATAACTGCCAAAATTATACTCAAACATACAGCCGATGAAGCCGTATCTTTTGCAATCTTTGCAAGAGGATTAAAATCCGGCATTACCATATTTACAATACTTTCTATAGCCGAATTGATACATTCTAAAATAAAAATTAAAACAATAACAAAAATTAAAAACAAATGCTTGCTCAAACTGATATCCAAAAAAAATGAAATAAAAATAAAAATCGTTCCTAAAACAACTTCAATCTTAAAACTTACTTCATTTTTTATCATCCACGCAAGACCATCCAAGGCATATTTTGTATTTTTAAAAAAATTATATTCAGGTTTCAAAATTTTTCCTTTTCGTTAATAATATCAAAAAAATTTTAAGGAAAAGCTGTAAAATTCATAATTTCAAAAATATATAACTAAAATTTTACAAATTCGCCATTTTCTATTTTAAAAAGAGCAGGGGGCCAATTTAACGCACGATCTTTAATTTTATTTTTAAAAACGCTTTTGTGTTTTAAATTTATAAAACCGTTATAAAAATAATCAAGTCCAATCATCGATGAATAGGCAATCCAGTCATATTTTAGATTGATATTGAATACATTTGCAAAATTTTCTATTGTTGGCGGAATTTCATCATCAATCGAGTTTGCAATAATTAAATTTTTAGTTATTTCGCCATAATTTAAAATTCCAGGCGTAAAGTTTATCTGTGTAGAAAGGATAAGTTTTTGATTTTGTAAATTGTCAAGTATGATTTTGGCATTATACGGTGCTAAATTTAGCACAATGCCGGAATTTTGCGGTACTTTATCAAGTTCTTTTAAAAACGTGAAATCAAAATTTGAGCTGCGTAAAATTTTGACAGGTTTAATCTCATCGTCAAAATATTCATTTAAAATTTCACTTATATAATTTGTGTCGCTTATAAAATATATAGGCTTTTTTGCGATTTTTGAAAGCATTTTCGTTTGAGAGCGGTAATCGATTCCGCCGTATATAATGTTTCCGAAACTTCCAAAACTTTTAGGCAAAGTAGGAATATAATAAAATTTTCCAAAAACGGCGTTTTCATCTATAAATTTTGCTCCTTTTGAGCTTACTGACGCTATTATTATAGAAGCTCCATCTTCGTTTATTTCGTCCAACGCTTTTTGTAAAGAGCTTTCATTTTCGTCGCCGCAATAATAAACTTTTGCATCCATTTCCAAATTATTACTTAAAATGTAGGCAAAAATTCCGTTTTTTACACTCTCACCGTAAGATCCGACAGTTATTTCAGGTATCAAAATCGCTATTTTGTTATTTGTTTGAAATTTCAAGCTGTCATCTATAATCCACGATTTTTGTGAAATTTCGGTTAAATTTTCTTCATTAAAATCTTCAGCTTTTATAAACGCAAAAGCCAAAAATAAAAAAACAAAAAATCTCATAAACTTTTTTCCGCTTTTTTAAGATCTGCTTTAAAAAGTTCTATTTTGCTTGGATTTAACGCGATAAAATGCATATCGAAAGTCGGCATAAACTTTACATCTCCATCCATAAACATAGAGCCGTGAATTAGTGAAATATCTGGCATTTGTTCATTTCTTAACACGATTTTTGAAACTATCGCTCCAAAAAGCAAAACGATTTTCGGTTTTACCAGTTTAATTTCATCAAAAATATACGGACTGCAATTTACAATAGTTCGCATACTTATATCATTTGGAGCAGGGCATTTTATCAAAAAAGTCGTGTAAATTTTATGAGAACTCAATTTACATTCGTCAAACAGCTCAAGAATTTTTTTTCCGAAATTTCCGCTGTAAATTTTGCCGTTTTTTTCATCGGCTTCGCTTGGACTTAAAAAAATAGCCATTATTTCACTGCTTTCGCTTCCTTGTGGTAAAATATCGGAACTTTTTGATTTGCATAGTTCGCAAAGATTGCAGACTTTTATTTCTTTCATCATTTCATCCAAATTATCGAAACTGAACTCCGGTCGGTTTAGTAAAAAACACTCATCTATGTAATCGTAGCCAAAAAGTTTGTAATAATAAAGTCTGTAAATAAGTGAATTATTATTCATTTTTTTGCTGTAAAACCTCTGTCAAAGCCTGCCAAATCTTTGTAAAATTGTGCTTTAAAGCCGTTTTTTACGAGCTCTTTTTTTAAAATTTCTTTTTGATCATATCCTATTTCGCAAGCTAAAAATTTAGTGCGATTTGCACTTTGATTTATTAAATTTATTAAAATTTCACTTCCGTTTTTTCCACCTATCAGTGCAGTTTCAGGTTCTTTTAAAACATAATCGTCAAGCGGATAATCTTGCGCGATATAAGGAGGATTTGAAACGACAAGATCGAAATTTCCTTCAACATTTTCAAATAAATCGGAAATTTTAAAATTAATTTCAACACCATGAAATTTGGCATTTTTAATTGCCGTTTTTAAAGCTTTTTTGCTTATATCTACGGCCAAAATTTCACCATCTTTTATATTTTTTTTAAGCATAATGCTTATAATTCCGCTTCCTGTGCCGATTTCTAAAATTTTAGGCGCTTTAAAATTTTTTAAAATTTCAAGTGATTTATTTACTAGAATTTCCGTTTCAAATCTTGGAATAAGAACGCTTTCATCCACAAAAAAAATTTCTCCAAAAAACTCAACTTCATTTGTGATGTAAGCAAGCGGTTTGCCGTTTTGAAATTTTTCTATAAACTCCCAGAATTTTGAGTTTTCATCAAGCTCTTTATCAAGATTTAAAATCAAATCCGTATCGCTAAATTTCCTGTCAAATTTTAAAATTTCGCGTGCCATAACTTTTGAGTTTATACGAGCACTTGCGATTTTTAAAGCGTCAGCGATTCTCATTTAGCTCTTGTATCCGCTCAAAAAGGCTCGGATGTGAATTATAAACGGCTGAGTATAAAGGATGAGCAAGCGGAAAAGATTTATTTTCGCTGCCAAGTTTTTTAAGAGCGGAAATCATATCATCGGCACTTTGTGAATTAGCGCCGAAATTATCCGCGCCGAATTCGTGCGAGCGGCTTATTTTAGCAATTATCGGCTCTAAAAATGTTTGTAAAATCGGCAAAAATAAAATCATAAAAATCAGCAAGCTTGCGCCGTTTGAAAACAAACCGATACTGTTTAAAATATCAAAATTTAAATTTCCGAAAACACCAAAAATTATGGCAAAAACAAAAAATTGAAGCACAATGTTTTTTAAAATATCGCCGTGTTTGAAATGTCCAAGTTCGTGTCCAAGTACAGCTAAAATTTCATTTTGTGTGAGTTTTTGAATCAAAGTATCAAAAAGCACAACTCTTTTAGTCGTTCCAAATCCGCCAAAATAAGCGTTTAATCTTTTATCTCTTTTGCTTGCGTCAATTACAAAAACACCACTGCTTTTAAAGCCGCATTTTTGCAAAAGTCCTTCAATTGACGTTTTTAATTCGCCGTTTTGCAAAGGCGACATTTTGTTGAAAATCGGTGCTATTAAAGTCGGATAAATCAAACTTATGATTAAAACTAAGATAAAACTTAATATAAATCCGTAAATCCACCAAAATTTTCCCAAATTTTGGATACAAAATAAAAGTGCAAAAATTACGATTCCGCCAAAAATCAGGGTTAAAACAAATGATTTGATACTGTCTTGTATAAAAATTTTTGGTGTGATATTTGAAAAGCCGAGTTTTTTGTCTTTATAAAATTTCTCATAAATGCTTAAAGGAAGTGATAAAATCGCGCCGCATATCAAAAATGCTAAAACCAAAAGTGTTTCGTTTAATAATTCATTTTGAAAAATTCCGAGGTTAAAAATGAAATTTTGTAAAATTTTAAGACCTGCCAAAAGCCAAAAAAGTGCTATAAAAAATTCATAAAAATACGAGAAAATTTGAAATTTCTGATTTATTATCGCCACATTTGCAGCTTTTTTATAATCCGTTTCATTTAAAACTACAGCCGGTTCGTTAATTTTCGCTTTTACAAAATTTAGTTGCAAAATAGCCAAAATAAGGCGATAAAGTGAATAAATAGCATATAAAAAAATCAGTAAATACAACATTTTTAGCCTTTGTTAGCTTCTACAAGCGACAAAATTTCAAAATATTCGTTTTCCATTTGATTTAGTGTTCCTTTTTTCTCTTCAAGTTCTTCAAATAGCGGTTGAAGACCTAATTTTTGATAGATTTCAGGTGTAGAAAGCGCGTGATTCAGCTCTTTTATGCGCGTTTCAAGTTTTTCTATTTTATCCGGATATTCGTTTAAAATTTTATTTTGTTTGTAGCTGAGTTTAAAATCAGAACTTTTTTGTTTAACTTGTTTTTCAGTGTCTTGAACGTTTTTTTCGAAATCGTCAATCTCTTTCATTTCATCTTCTATTTCAAGATATTCGCTGTATTCAAGATGTGATTGTTCGATTTTACCGTTTCCTGCAAATATCCAAAGTTTGTTTGTGATTTTATCTACAAAATATCTATCGTGGCTTACGATAAGTACCGCGCCGCTGAAAGATAGCAGATAATCTTCCAGAATATTGATTGTAGCGATATCCAAATCGTTTGTCGGTTCGTCCAGAATTAAACAGTCGTGTTCTTCTGTAAAAAGTTTTGCAAGCGCCAGACGATTTTTTTCTCCACCGCTTAAAGTAGCCACCGGCTTATCCAAAAATTCTTTTGGAAAAAGGAAGTTTTTAAGATAGCCGTAAACGTGCATATAATGTCCTCTAACCATAATATGGTCGCCGCCGTTCGGGCAAAAAATTTCTATTAAACTTTTATCATCGCTGATATTTGTTCGTTGTTGATCGAAATATCCGATTTTTAAGTCGCCTATTTTTATTTCGCCGCTATCGATTTTGTTTCTGCCGAGAAGAATTTTTAAAAGCGTGCTTTTTCCAAGACCGTTTGCGCCTACAATGCCTATCCGTTCTCCTTGTAAAACTCGTGCGCTGAAATTTTCTATAAGAGTCTTTGAAAAAATTCTTTTTGTTATATTTTTTAATTCAAAAAGCATTTTTTTGCGGTTTTCACCGCCTGTTCCGCCTTTATTAAAGCTTTTTACTGCGCGTTCGAGTTCAAGTTTTACACGGCGAATCGTGCCGGGATTTTTTTTAGCTTCTTCCCGCATTGCAAAAATTCGTTCTTTACGTCCCTCGTTTCGTTTGAGACGAGCTTTTACGCCTCTATGAAGCCATTCTTCTTCATATCTCAACTGTTTTATAAGAGTTTCATGTGATTTTTCAAGGCTTGCTAAAATTTCCTGTTTTTTATGCAGATAATTTTCATAACCGCCTTCAAAACTGCGCAACGCGCCGTCTTCAAGCTCAACAGTTCGTGTAGCCAGTCTTTGTATAAAATATCTGTCGTGACTTATAAAAACAATAGTTTGTTTGGAATTTAAAAGCATTTCTTCCAAAAATTTAACCATATAAACATCAAGGTGATTTGTCGGCTCATCAAGCAAAAGCACGTCGGGTTTTTTTAAAATTAGTGCTCCAAGAGCAACGCGGCGAATTTCTCCACCTGAAAGTGTGCAAACTGAGCGATTTTCATACTCTTTTAATTTAAAATTTTCCAAAACCCGCTCAATTTTTGCGTCAATTTGCCAACCATCTTTACTGTCTATAAATTTTATAAGATCGTTTTGCTTTTGAATAAGTTCTTTGTTATCAGGATTTTGCGAGAGTTCGTTTAAAATTTCCGTGTATTCGTTGATTTTGTCAAAAATTTCTTGCAGTTCTTTTTTTAGTGCATCGCGCACGGATAAATTTTCATCAAATTTCGGATTTTGCGCCAGCATTTGGATATTTATGCCGTTTTGCACGATTACTCGACCGCTATCGGCTTGCATTTCGCCGCATAAAATTTTCATTAATGTGGATTTGCCGCTGCCGTTTTTACCGATTATAGCTATTCTTTCTTTATCATTTACACTGAAATTTACGGTATCGAGTATGACATTTGCGCCGAATTTTTTTGAAACATCAATAAAATCAACAAGAGCCAAAGAATTACCTTTTAAACGAAAAATTTTATTATTTTACACAAAATTTATTAAAAATTTAATGAATTTTTGATAAATAGTTCAATATTTTTAATTAATTATTAAAGATATTTAAGTATATTTTTTATTTATCGGCAAATAAACATCGGCATAAATTTTAAAATATAAAATAAAAGCTCAGCTTAAAATTTAGCCGTATTTTTATCATTTTACTGCGGCAAGTATTTTAAATGACAAATTTCAAAAACGTGTAAATTTATTCATATTTTAAAATTTGCGTTTTAGTTCAGCCGCTTTTGCGCCATGTTTTAAAAAACTACTTTTCCCTGCTTTCAATTTCTGTAATATTAAGTTTTATAAATTTATAACTGGCAACGATTAAAACAAACCAAATCACAAGCATAATTATAGATTTTATCATCTTTATCTCCTAATAAACGACATCACTTTTTTCAAGTTCTTTTTTACTCATTTTGGTTTTATCCATATTTTTCCAAACATAAGCTATATAAGCAATGACGAACGGAATAAAAACCGAAATATAAGCCATTGTTTTAAGTGTATAAAAGCTGGAACTTGCATTATAAATACTTAAAGAACTGTTTAAATCGGCGCTTGACGGGTAAAATACATTTCCGCTCATTCCAAGGCTAAAAAATAAAAACGTAACTGCGAAAATGACGCCGATGCCCCAAAACCAAATGCCTTGAATGCTTTTTGTAAAAGCTCCTTTATAAATTCCAAAAAGAGCCGTTAAAACGGAAATTATCAGCCCGAAAAATATAAAATAATGATTAAAAAAATTTAAAATATAGTGAAATTTTTTCGTAACTACAACGCCATTTTCTACGCAAAATCCGTCTTTTAAGCTTATCCAAACTAAAAAAGCGATGAAGAAAATTACAAAAACAGCGGCATCTTTTTTAAGAAAATTTCTGAATTTTTTTCTCATATAATCTTCGTTTATGTGGTTTATAAGATACATTGAGCCGCCGACTCTGGCTGCAAAAACCAATGTAAAACCAAGCAAAAAATTAAAAGGATTAAAAAGCGCTTCAAGTCCTCTAAGCGGATTTTTCCACGCTACAAAATTTCTTGTATCAAGGCTAAATTCACTTCCGCTAAAAAATGTGCTTAGCGCAACACCGATTAAAAATATTCCTAAAAAGCCATTTATCAGCATAAAAATTTCATAACATTTTTGTCCTAAAAAATTATTTTCTTTTTTTCTGTATTCGTAAGAAACGGCTTGAATAATAAAACAAAAAAGTATTGCCATCCAAACCCAATATGCGCCCCCGAAACTTGTAGAATAAAATAACGGAAATGCTGCAAAACACGCTCCGCCAAACATTACTAATGTAGTAAAAGTTAATTCCCATTTTTTACCGATTGAATTTACTATCATATCTTTATTTTTCTCGTCTTTAAATGAAAAAAGCAGCATTTGTCCGCCTTGAACAAAACTCATAAAGACAAAAATTCCTGCAAGCAAGCTTATTATAAACCACCAATAAATTTGTAAATTTTCATACATTTTAAAATCCTAACTTAATTTGCTTTAACATTATTTTGATTTCGGCTATAAATAGAGTCGTAAACAGCACTGCAAAAAGGAAAAATGAAATTTTGATATTTGCGGAAGATAAATTCGTAGCTGCTACGCCAACCGGCATAATATCTTGTATAGCCCACGGCTGGCGTCCGACTTCGGCCACAATCCATCCAAGCTCGCAAGCAATCCATCCAAGCGGAATACTAAATACGCAACACCAAAGAATTTTCCTGAAATTCTCGATTTTGTTTGCCATACTCAAAAACATTACCACAAAAAAAAGTCCTATAAAATATATTCCAAGAGCCGCCATGACTCTAAAACTGTAAAATGTAAGCCCGACAGGAGCTATGGCATCTTTTGGATTATTTAAATAACCGTAGCCGAAATTTTGCATATTACTTTGCAAAATTTCTCTATATTTTTTAGCCGAATTCGTATCACCGTTTTCTTTTGCAATTTTATACTCATCAAGAGCTTTTATAGCTTTTTTTCCGCTATCAATTCTGCTTTGCATAGATGGAATTTTATGAGTTTCATTTCCGTTTATCAAATCGTTGACTCCAGGAGTAAAATTATTTATTCCTCTTGTTGCCATAAGTCCCAAAAGATACGGTGCTTCTATTTGAAATAAAAACGGATCTTCATTATTGTCTATTTCTTTTTTAGGATTTAAAATTCCTACGGCTACAATCGCGCTATTTACTTCTCCGTCATAAAGTCCTTCCATGGTGGCCAGTTTCATAGGTTGCTTTTGGGCTACTTGATATGCGCTTTCGTCTCCGCTGAATAAAACGAATAAAGAGCTTAAAAGCCCAAAGCTCGCAGCAACTACAAAACTTTTTTTAGCCATTTGGAAATTTTTGTTTTTAAGTATAAAATAAGCACTTATTCCAAGAACAAAAAGTGCTGAGGTAATGTATCCACCGCCAACCGTGTGTAAAAATTTGCTGATTGCCGTCGGAGAAAGAGCTATTTGAGCGAAATCCACCATTTCATTTCTTGCGGTATCAGGATTGAACGCCGTTCCTACCGGATTTTGCATCCAGCCGTTTGCCACAAGTATCCAAAACGCACTTAGATTTGAACCGATAGCAACGCACCATGTAGAAAATAGATGAAATTTTTTACTTACTTTATCCCATCCGAAAAACATTACGGCAAAAAATGTAGCTTCCAGGAAAAACGCGAAAAGTCCTTCTATCGCAAGTGGCGCGCCGAAAATATCTCCTACAAACCAACTGTAATTTGCCCAATTAGTTCCAAACTCAAATTCCATTATAAGGCCTGTAGCAACGCCGATAGCGAAATTTACAGCAAAAAGTTTGAGCCAAAATTTAGTTATTTTTTTCCACTCTTCGTTTTTGCTTTTTACGTAAATCGTTTCCATAAATGCTATCATAAATGAAAGGCCTAAAGTCAAAGGCACAAACAAAAAGTGGTATAAAGCGGTAAGTGCAAACTGAGCCCTTGACCAATCAACCGACGCAAGTTCTGTCATTTAACATCCTTTATAAGATTTTCGTAAACAAAATTTATTTTTTCATTTTTAGAGTCAAATTTTGTATTTATCGTTTCGTTAAAGAAAAGCATTTTAAATATAAGAATAATTACCGCAATTTTGATTAAAACGATAAGCCATAGCGTTTTACCAAGTTTCATATTTCTAAAACCGCCGATATAAAATTTTAGAATTTGTTTTAAAGACATAATGAAATAATAACGTTTGCATTTAAATATAAAGTTATGAGTAAAATTTTGTCGGTTTAAATATAAAATTTCAAAATAGCACCTTTTTTTGAAATTTTTAGTTGGAATTTTGCGGTGAATAATGAATTTTATTAAAATTTACAAAGTAATTTTATAGGATATTTCGGCTGAAAAATTTTGCTTATAATTTTGATCGCTCGCTTAATTTAAATTTTTAAATTCCAGGTTGTTTTTTACCGTTTCGTAAGCCTTTTTGGCTCTTGCTTGCGGATTTTTGGCAATAAATTTTATATTTTTATCAAATGCGCTTGCGTTAAAATCATTCGCAAGATATGTTTTTATTACCTTTTTGTTGTTTTGAAAAACAGGATTCACCCAAAGCGGATGAAATTTTATGTCGGTTATTTTTGTGGCATTTTCATCTTTTGAGATTAAAATTTCAAACGCGACACCTTGTTCGGTGCGAATGTTTTTCATTGTTTCAAGGCGCTGATTTGAGATAAAATTTCCACACGAAAAAGCGATGAAGCCGCTTGATTTTGTAAAATTTTCATCCGTTTTTATAAAGTTATTTTGAAAATTTTGTGTAGAATTTTCATCTTTATTTTCGTTTTTTTGATATAACATAGTTTCTTGAACTACGTGCGGATGATTGCCTATTACTACGTTTGCACCCCAATCCACCATCTTTTTTGCCAAATTTTTTTGAAAATCATTAGCTTTATTTTGATATTCATTTCCCCAATGCGCGTAAATGACGATAAAATCGGCGCCAAGAGATTTCACCTTTTGTAAATCATCTTTTATCTGCGTCTCATCCAAGAAATTTAAAAGCGATTTTTCTTTTTTATTCAGTGAATTTTCAAGTCCGTTATAGCCGTAAGAATAAGCCAAAAGCGCCAAGTTTATGCCATTTTTGTTTATAAAAGCGAATTTTTCTCCTTCACCGGTTCCAAAAGGTACAATTCCAGCTTCTTTTATAGACTTTACGGTTTCAAGGACACCGCTTATTTTTGTATCAAGAGCGTGATTATTTGCGGTGGCAAGCGCGTCAATACCTGCATCTTTAAGGGCTTTCAGCGCCTGTTTCGGCGTATTGAAAAGCGGGTAACCGCTAAATGAGCGTTTTTCATTTACTGTAGTTTCGAAATTTCCTATGCTTACATCTCCGCTTTGCAAAAATGGCTTTATTTGCTCAAATTGCGGCGCAAAATCATAATCTTTGCCATTTTTTGCACTTGAAATTTGAGGTGAATGAAACATTATGTCGCCGACAGCGATGATTTTTAAGTCAGCCGCAAAAAGTCCTGAAAAAAGAAAAATAAGTAAAATTTTTTTCAAAAATAATCCTTAAAATAGAAACTTAATTATACAAAATTTTATGTAAATTTTAAATTTTGCAAAAATAGATTTTGATTGAAAATTCGCTTTGCGTGTAAAAATTTTTACTTTTATTACAATTTGAAATTTTTAATATGGAAATATAATTTTCAAAAGCCAAACATAAATTTTTCGCGATTTTTGCATTGCCGAATTAAAACGAATAGTTAATTATCGTATTGCTGCTATACTCTCAATTCATAATGTAAAATAACCGGAATTTTATAATTATCATTTTATGCGTGACAACCGTTTTTGATTATACGATTTTATACGTAAATTCATATAATCAATTATTCCAATGATTTAACGATATTTTCATATGCAACGATGAAGTCAGGAAAAGATAGTAATCGGAATCGTTTTTATTATGAAAGACAATAGCAGTATCAAAAATCGTCATAAATTTCAACGTTTTTTTAAACTTTTTTATCTTTTAAATAGCGGAAAATGTGGTGCTGCGTTATTTTATTTTATCAATTGACCGAGGTGATGTGATATTTAATATATCATCAATCATTGTAAGTTTATAAAAAATCTCCCATTTTGCTATAAGTTTTCTTTACTTCATCACCAATATTTATATCTTATTTACGGACTGCATGATAAATAATCGTTTTAGCCGTAATTATATCGTTTTTTTCTTTGTAGTGACTTGACGCGGTTTTTTATAGAACAAATTTAATATTAATGGATATAAAAATTGATAGAAATTTTGATATAAAAATCGGTTCTTTGTTCTTTATAAGTTGATTTTAGAATAGATTTTTTTAATTCAATAATGGTTGTTTTCAGCTCAAACAAATTTTTACATTGGTCCGCATTAATATTTTTAATTTAAATAGATTTATTTATTGTTAGATTATTTTTTATCATTTAATCTTTTTTTGCTGTTTTTATTGAAAACCGTCTAACTTTTTACAATCATAAATACATTTAACAGGAATTACGGTATTTAAAAAGAACAGTTTTATGCCTGTATTTATCGAATATCTTTCATTTCAATTTGGTGTTCATACCTGATTTGCTGAAACTAATTTAAATCCGAGTGAAATTTAATTTAAGTTATTTTGTGTCAAAAATTTATATTAATACGGCTTTTATAAATTTTTAAGTAATTGAAAGTTTAAATTAGGCAAAAAATTATTGCCTAATTTAAAAATTTTCGATCATTCTTCCTATTCTTCTTTTTCAAACGTACGATATATCCCAAACCATTCAAAATACTACATTCTATTTTTTCTAGTATCACTAAATCCACCTAATTATAAGGTGTTTTCAGATTTTTAGTCCCGTCCCAGTCCCAGTACCGGAGAATTATAATTTGTAGATCTGTAATTATTAAATCTATCATATAGATTTTTTGGTTTGGAATCATTTTCTATTTTTTTTAAAAAAAAATGTCCCATTTTCCTTTAATATTGAAACAGGTTCAAAATCATTGTTTTTCAATAGTAATTTTTCGTATTTTTTATATAAAGATATTTATTTCTTGCTTATATTAAATGCATTAGGCTCAAACGTAAATATTTCATCATGTAAATATCAACCGAAAATGGGCTCAGAGTTATTATCGAAAAGTGGTTCACAAATACTAAACTAATTGACCACGTTTTTAATTTGATTTTGAATGCATTTAAATTCAAATGGATTCAGATGTATTTTCCTATAAGCTTACGTGCTCTTCCATATTGTTTTTTATTTTTTTAAAAATATCCAAATGAATTTCGTGAGTAAAATTTTCTATTAAAATTTCATAGCTATCATCAAAAAATTTTTTTATGCTTTTTTTAGCACTTATATCTGCCATTGTGTATATGATATAAAGTCCTTGTAAAATCGCTTTGGTAACCAAGGGATCACCTGCTGAATAGGAAATTATCTGGCTAAAACCAAGATATAGTTCGTCCTCCACAGAATAACTTTGATAAATTATTTTTACATCTTCGTCCTCTTTCAGGATTATAAAATGATTGCCTGTAGATAAGAGTTTCCCTAGCAATGATGACATTTTATTTATACACATTATTGCAGTATTTGGATCATTTGTACCAGGGCTTAGGGCCATATTCGCGATTTCGGTTAAGTTTACAATTCCACGGTGATAATCTTCTTCTCTATTATTGTAAGCATTTGTTAAAAACAATAGACTTAATTTTTCTTTTAATTCTTTTTTTTCATTATCATCTAACTCGCATTGGAATATATTTAATTCTCCTATGCTTTCTCCTTTGGTAGTATATTCACCAATTTTCTTGTCTATAGTAAGTTCTGCTCTTATGCCATTAAGCTCTTTAAAAATCTCATCTGATTCTATTTCAAATAAATAACCTGAACTCTCAGCTATAATTGATAACTTTGTAGATTCGTCGCCTTCTTCATAATGATTAGCTTTTTCTCTTAGTTCTACCTCTTTATCAATAAGTTTTTCGCAGTCATTAAAAATATATTCTATGATATTTGATACCTTTATATTATCAAGAACCTGTTTTGAGAAAGCTATAAAACTAAGCATTGCAATTATGGCATAGGCAATTCCGAAACTTCCAGCAACAACATGTTGGTCTGGGCCAAGGTCCTGTAATAATAGGATACTGATTACTGAATAGAAAAAACCACTTACAAATATACCATATAAACCAAGAACTCCTGTCCTATCTATGAAACTCTGAAGCAATCTAGGCGATATGCTACTGCTATATTTATTAAGTACAGTCACAATAGTTGTAAAACAAAAAATACTTATAGTCAAAAATATTCCAGATATATTAGAAAGGAAATTTACCGAAACTTCAACCGACAGCAGTAATTGTTTTGGAATATAAGATTTAATTGAAATATATTGATGATCAAAAATCCAGGTAATTAAAAGTAGCGACACTGTTAAAATTATAAATCTTGACATCCTTAAAAAATTCTTATGATTAAAAAACCACAATTTAATTTTGGACAACATACATCAGTCCTCCTATTTTAATATTGTAATTATGAAACTATTTTATCATATACTTGATTTTTGTACAATATAAAATGGTATATTTATCTTTTTATAATTGAAAAATCCTTTGTGATTTTCTTGCTTATTTCCCCAATCTATCTTCGTTCAATCTCTAAAAGAAAATACTCAATTACACCCAATTATATAATATTCAAAAATAATCTATGAGAAAATATGGTGAAATAGACTAAGTACAGAAATCCGATATGAGGCGTACTCAAGTACGCCACAATGACGTTTATTCGAAACGAGTATATTTGACCGTTTCATCTTCGGTTTACTATTTCCTAAGTATACTTGAAAATTCTTACATAATTTTCAATCCCATTCAGCGACAAAATAAAAAAGATGCTCCCTTTTCGGTCGCACCATTTTTTATTTTGCTGCAGAAAGACAGCCTAAATATACAAGATAATTTGTGAGGAAAAATGTGGGAAATCGGTGATATACAGAATAAACCGAAGTGAGACATACCTAAGTACACCGCAATAAGGTTTATTCGAAACGAGTCGATTTACCCATTTTTAACACAAATTTACTCCCATTCAATCGTTGCAGGCGGCTTGCTTGAGATATCATAAACTACGCGGTTGATTCCATCGACTTCATTTATGATGCGGCGGCTTACATTTTCAAGCAGGTCATACGGAAGCCTTGAAAAACTTGCTGTCATTCCATCGCTTGCATCGACTACGCGAATACAAACCGCATTTTCATAAGTTCTATTGTCACCCATAACTCCTACGGAATTTACATTTAGAAGTACGCAAAATGCCTGCCATGTTTTGTTATACCAACCGCTTGATTTCAGTTCATCGCGCAAAATCACATCCGCTTTTCGTAAAACGCAAAGTTTTTCAGGTGTGATTTCACCTAAAATTCTAATTGCAAGACCAGGGCCCGGAAATGGATGACGATAGACCAAATCAGGACTAAGTCCAAGCTCCGTTCCAAGTTTTCTGACTTCATCTTTAAAAATTTCTTTTAGCGGTTCGATTAGTTTAAATTTCATATCTTTTGGAAGCCCGCCGACATTGTGATGAGATTTTATCGTTTTTGAGCTGCCTACAACGCTGCTTTCGATGATATCCGTATAAAGTGTGCCTTGTGCCAGATATTTTACATTTTGATGTTTTTTTGCTTCGCGCTCGAAAACTTCAATAAAAGTTTTTCCTATGATTTTGCGCTTTTCTTCAGGGTCTGTTATGCCTTTTAAACGTCCTAAAAACAGCTCGCTTGCATCTATGCTGATAAGTTCAACACCAAGTTTAAGTTTAAAAGTCTGCTCGACCTGTTTTGCTTCGTCAGTTCTTAAAAGTCCGTTATCAACAAAAACCACGATTAAATTTTCTTTTATGCAATGCGCCAAAAGTGCCGCAACGACAGAACTGTCCACGCCACCGCTTACAGCGCAAAGCACTCTATCTTTTCCGACTTGTTTTTTTATCTCTTCGCATTTAATTTTGGCAAAATTGCCCATATTCCAAGTGCTTTCGCAGTCGCAAATATATTTGGCGAAATTTTTTAGAATTTTATCACCACATTCGCTGTGAGCGACTTCAGGATGAAACTGTAAAGCGTAAATTTTTCTTTTTTCATCGCAAAATGCGCAAAACGGCGAATTTTCACTGACCGCTATCGTTTTAAAACCGTCAGGCAAATTTTCAACCTTGTCGCTATGGCTCATCCAAACGATTTGTCCGTCTTTTGTATCTTTGAACAGTGCATTTTCACTTACGAATTTTAAATTTGATTTCCCATACTCTTTTTTATTTGTAGGTGTTACGCTTGCGCCAAAATGATAAGCGATAAGTTGCATTCCATAGCAAATACCTAGAATCGGCAAATTCAAATTGAAAATTTCATCATTCGGAAAGTAAGCGTCTTTTGCATAAACGCTGGCAGGTCCGCCGCTTAAAATCAGACCTTTCGGATTTTTTTCTTTGATTTGTGAAATTTTAGCATTAAACGGCAAAATTTCGGTATAAACGCCTTGTTCGCGAAGTCTGCGCGCGATCAACTGAGTGTATTGAGAACCAAAATCTAAAACAATAATGTCAGAATTTTTCATAAATTTTCCTAAAAATAAATTTCGAAAAAGTATAGCAAATTTAATATAAAATTCGCTTTATTTTTCCATTTGCGTTTGATTTGTGTCACTATTTTGAGGTTGAGAATAAAAAGGCGGCTTTTTATAACCGCAACCAAAAACGAAAACTAAGATAAAAAATGATAAAATCGCCTTATGAAAAATCTTAAAACTGCAATCAAACATTTTATAAACGGTCCTTTCAATGATAAATGGCAAGATAAAGAGCGATTTTTAAATTGTTTTCTTGCTGAAAAGCGAGCATTAATCGACTTTATCTATGTAAAAAAAGAAAATGATACCAAAAAAGTTTTAATGGTTGCGCTAACTCATCCTTTTGCGAAAAAAGAATTTCAACTTGACAGCAATATGAATATGTTTAAAAAAACTCTTAAAATTTATCAAAATATACATCCTGATTCCATTTTTGAAGGCGTAGATGAGATAAAATTTTTTGTCAGTAAAAAAATAAAAATAATGAAAAAAAGGCGTGAAAAGATTGTAAAAAATTTCAGAGCACCTGTGTATGTTGAAAAAAGCAAAGGAAAATTTAAAAACAACGCTATTAATCCGGAGCTTCACACACTTTTTGAAAATTTAAGGAAAAAAATCATTGCTAATAGATGAGATAAAATCGTTACCTAAACAAAGCGGTGTTTATGAGTATTTCGATAAAGACGGACATTTGCTTTATGTTGGAAAAGCTAAAATTTTAAAAAACAGAGTTAGAAGTTATTTTTCATTTACGTCAAAAAACAGTGCTGCGAACGGTTCTTTGCCATCAAACCCGAAAGTAAGTCCCAGAATTGCAAAAATGATAAGCGAAGCCGTGCATTTGGAATACATCGTAACGCCAAGTGAAAGTGATGCTTTAATACTTGAAAATTCATTTATTAAACAGCTCAAACCGAAATACAATATTTTATTACGCGACGATAAAACTTACCCGTATATTTATATAGATTTAAGTGAGAAATTTCCAAGATTTAAAATTACTAGAAAAGTCATAAAAGGAACAAATATAAAGTATTTCGGACCATATTTTAAAGGAAGTCGCGAAATTTTGGAAGCTCTTTATTATCAATTTGCGCTTGTGCAAAAAAACGGTTGTTTAAAATCTAAAAAAGAGTGCATTTTTTATCAAATAAAGCGTTGTAAGGCTCCTTGTACGGGTAAAATTTCAAGTGAAGAATATGCAAAAATAGTTAATGAAAGTATAAAATTTATAAAAAATCCTGAACTTTTACTGCCGAATTTAGAAATTTTAATGCAAAATTACGCACTTGGTGAAAATTTTGAAGAGGCAGCTAAAATTCGCGATATGATAAATACGATAAAAGATATAGAAGTTCGTGTGGAAGTTGATCTTGCAAGGCTTGAAGATTTTGAAGTAATTGCAATAAACTCATATGCAAATTTGGTTGCTGTTGTTCGTTTTAGCGTGCGAGACGGCAAAATTTCAGGTTCAAAATGTAATATTATAAATTTTAAAAACCTTACAAAAGACGATTTCAATGATATTTACAGGCAGGCGATTTTGGAAATTTATCCGGAAGGCGCTCCTGTCGGGGCAAATAAAATTTATACTTATGATGATTTTGAAGACAAAGAACTTGTTGCTAAAATTTTAGAAAATAAACACGGACGCAAATTTCAAATAAACAGCCCGAAGATAGGCGAAAAAAGAAGAATTTGCGAAATTGCGTTTAAAAATTGCGAAATAAATATTCAAAAACATTTAAAAACGCACGATTATGGTTTTTTATCTGAATTGAAAGATTATTTTGATTTGCAAAATTTGCCTGTAAATATAGAAATTTTTGATAATTCTCATATGTTTGGAAATACACCTGTCGGGGCGATGGTTTGTTTTAAAGACGGTAATTTTTATAAGGAAAACTATCGCCATGCGCATTTGAAATCAAATAATGATTACGATCAAATGATTGAATTTTTAACTCTTAGGGTTAAGCGTTTTAATAAAATTTCACCGCCTGATTTATGGGTGATAGATGGTGGAAAAGCACTTTTGGATTTGGCATGTCAAATTTTAAAAAGTGTCGGTGTAAATGTAGATGTGATAGCTATTTCAAAAGAAAAAATAGACGCCAAAGCTCACCGGGCAAAAGGCGCTGCAAAAGATAAAATAGTTACAATAAACGGAACTTTTTCGCTTTCAACATATGACAAAAAGTTGCAATTTTTTCAAAAACTGCGCGATGAAGCGCATAGATTTGCAATTTCATTTCATCAAAAAAGCAAGCGAAAACAGGATCTCACAAGCTCAAAATTATTAAAAATGGGCGTGAGTGCAGGAAGTTTAAAAAAACTGATTGATTTTTTCGGCTCTTTTGAAAAAATTTATGAAGCGGATTATGATGAAATTAAAAATCTTACAAATAAAAAAACTGCCGAAATTTTATTTAAAAATTATTGAAAATTCCCAAATAAAAGCTTGCTTTAAACTTAAAATGAGTAAAATTACCAATTAGAAGTTTTACCTAGCTTAGGTATGGCTTGATTTTAGTTTTTTAAAAAAAATTTAAGGATAAGTCCATGAAATTAAGCACAAATAGTTCGCTCTTTATAATAAGTGCGGTTCCGCTTTTGTTGATTTTCGTGTTTGCGTCATATTTCTTTTATAAATCTTTCGCAGATTATTCGAAAATTCAAAGTCTTACAACTCAGTTTGATAATTCTAGAGAATTAAATAAAGTTCTTGAGGAATTAGGTCGTGAACGTGGTTTGACAGCTGCATTTTTGGGTAGCGGCGGCGCTATAGGAAGCGGCGAAGTTCTAAAAAAACAAAGAGTTGCTACAGATACCGCTATTTCGACGTTTAAGCGTAAAGCAAGCGAATTTGAAGAACGTGGAAATTTTTTGAGCCAATTACTTGGTTATAAAAACGAAGAATTGAAAAATAATAATGCAAAAATTTTATCACTTCTTGGAAAATTACCTGAAATAAGAACGGTTATAGATCAAAAAAAACCAAGTTTCGTAAATTTGTATGACGAATATTATAGAAATATTGACATTCAATACGCTGTTTCGCAACAAGCTATTTCTAAATTTTTTACTCAACCTGATATTTCTACGTGGGCTACAACGCTTGCTAATACTTATTCAAGTCTTATGAATACGATTTCAGAAAGAGATTATGTAATAGAAAATATCGTTGCAAGCAGATCTATGAATACAAAAACAATTCAACGCTGGAAAGATTTCAGTAATGCAAGCAGATTGCCTGTATATACATATTTGCCTGCATCTAACGCAAAAAATGAAATTCAAAAAATTCTTGACAATGTAGAAACTAAAAATATTTTAAACGATACTGATAGACTTGATTTGCTTTTGCAACAAGATGCGCTTAGCGGTCAATACCGAATGTCATTTATTGAGTGGTTTACTATTATGACACAAAAATACAATGTTACAAAAGAAATTATTGTAAAAATTGATTCCGAGCTTAATAAAGTTGCTATTGCAAATGTGGCGGCAGGAAAACAAATACTATATATTTCTGTTGTTATTTGGGCTTTTACATTAGTTCTTATATTTTTCTCAGCTAGTGTGTCAAGAAAATTTTCTAAAAACGTTAAAGAGCTCGGTAAAGTTATCGGTCGTATCGGTGAGCTTTCAAATCAAGAGCAAAATATCGATATTCAATCAAGCGAAGGAATTACTAAGGCTTACGGACTTATACAAGATGCTTTGGACTTGGTTACTTATCAAAAAGAAGCAGCCGAAGATGCAAACAAAGCAAAATCTATTTTCCTTGCCAATATGTCGCACGAAATCAGAACTCCGCTTAACGGTGTTATCGGTTTTACAGAGCTTTTAAGAAATACAGAGCTTGATGAAGAACAACAAGATTATGTGGATACTATCGAACAATCATCTGAAAACCTACTTACAATTATAAATAATATTTTGGATGTTTCTAAAATCGAAAGTAACAAAGTTGAGCTTGAAGATATCTTATTTAATCCTATTCAAGATTTTGAAAGTGCGGTTGAAATTTATGTTGCAAAAGCAACTGAGAAAAATATAGATATTTTATTATACATTGATCCTACTTTGATTCATCACCTATACGGCGATATCACAAAGATTAAAGAAGTTTTAATCAACTTGATGTCAAATGCTGTAAAATTTACGCCTGAGGGTGGTATGATTGCAGTAGAAATTGTCAGAGTAAAAAGTGATAATCCAAATGAGGCAACTGTAAATTTTAGTGTTGAAGATACTGGAGTTGGAATTGCGGAAGATAAATTGGTTAATGTATTTAATGCTTTTTCACAAGCCGATTCTACAATTACAAGAAAATATGGCGGAACAGGACTTGGATTAACAATTTCATCTAAATATGTTGCTATGATGGGTGGAAAGCTAGAAGTTAAATCAACTTTAGGAAAAGGAACAAGATTTTACTTTACACTTACATTTAAAGAAACACAAAAGACAAATGCTGAAAATATGTTTGATGGTATTAAACAACTTAGTTGTGCTATGTTTGCTGAGCAAAGCGATGTAATGTTTAATAATATTTTCAAAAATTATATCGAACACTTCGGTGCTAAAATTTCAATTTTCTATGATAAAAATGAATTTTTAAATAGTGCCGATAGTGGAAAGTTCAATGTTCTTGCAACTAGATTTAAAAATTTTGATAGTATTAAAGATAGCGTAAAATTGCCATTATTATTATCTTTAAAACCGAAAGAACTTCAAAGTATAACTATAACAAATCCGAATGTATTTACAATTTCAGAGCCTGTAAATGTATCTAAACTTGTAAAAGTCGTAGGTAGAATTTCAAAAGCAGGCGCAGTCCCAGGTTTAAGAGGTGATAGTGGATTTGAAAGCAGTAATTTAAAAGATATCATTCAAAATAGTCTTAAAAAACAAGGTGAACCTGAAATACAAATTAGTGAACCGGTTGCGGAACAAGTTATTGAAGAGGTGTCTGATCCTGAAATTTCTGTTGTACAAGAAGAAATTAAACCTCTTGATATATCTTTAGATGATAATTTATTTTCACAAAAAGCAGTTGAAACTGAGCCTGAGACTTTATCGGTCGAAAGTGAACCGAAAATTGAAATTCCAGTTGAACCTGTTGTTACGGAACCTGTAGTACATGAACCTGAAATTAAAGTAGTAAATGAAGTACAAAGTGACGAAGAAGAAGCAGCTAAATTTGATGAGCCTATTAGTTTGGTTATTCCGGATGAAACTTCTAAAGTAGAAATTGAACCTGTTGTTGAATCTGTTAAATCACAAGAACCTGAAGTTGTTACTGAAGAAGCTGTTAAACCTGTTGATTTTGAAATACCTGTTGAAAAAGTTGCAGCTGAATCTGAAATAGTCGAGGAAAAAATTCCGGAACCTGAAATAATTAAGTCTGAACCTGCAATAAAAGAAACGATAAAACCTAAAACTAAAGTAGTTACAGAATATGTGGATAAAACTGAAATAGTTGAAGAAACTATAATGGTAGATGAAGAATTTGAAGAGCCTGTTACTACTTATGAAATCGTTGAAAAACCTGAAACTGTGATGGTAGAAGTGGAAGAGGAAGTAATAGAAGAAATAGACGATCCAAATGCAGCATCTTCAGGAGTAGCAGGTGGAGGAGATGATGTACCGCTTCTAAAACGTACATACAATGCAAATATTTTAATTGCAGAAGATAATGAAATAAATCAAAAACTTATGAAACACACATTGAGCAGTTTTAAAGCAAATCTTACAATAGTTGAAAATGGTCTTTTAGCTTTAGAGGCTCGTAAAAGCGGCGATTTTGATTTGGTATTTATGGATATTTCAATGCCTGTTATGGATGGAATTGAAGCTACAAAACAAATCAAACAATACGAACAGGAAAATAATTTAAAACACATTCCAATTGTTGCTGTTACTGCAAATGCATTAAAAGGCGACAGAGAAAGATTTATGTCACAAGGGTTGGATGAATATTGTACTAAACCGATTAAAAAGGATATTTTAGCTTCTATGCTTGATATGTTTATTAAAAATAAACGTTCTGATGGTGCAGGTGCGGCTGCTGCTACAAATGAACCACCAAAGAAAATAAAAGTAAAACGCAAAATTAAAAAACAAGTGCCAAAAACAGTTATTAAAAAAGTTAAAGTTCCAAAAACAGTTATTAAAAAAGTTGTAAAAAAAGTTCCTAAAGTTGTAAAAAAAGAGATAACTAAAAAAGTTCCTGTTCAAAAAGTAGTAGAAATTCCGGTAGAGCAAGTATCTACAATAGACACTTTTAGCGAAAATTTAAATAAAACTTTAAATATTAAATCGGATATTGAGCAAAAAGTTGAAAGCAAACCTATAAATGCTGAAATTTTTAAGGACGTGCTACTTTATAAAAATAATCCGATTGAAAATCGTATTTTTGCTAGTATATTAAATCATATGGAACTTAGCGTAGATATGGTTGAGAGTTTTGATGAATTTGTTAAAAAAGTCAAAGAGAGTGGTTACAAGTTATCACTAATTGACGATAAGGTGCCAAATTTTGATGCTTCATTACTACAAAATTCTATTGATTTAAGTCCAAGTGACATTAAGTCTGTTGTATTTACCGATAATGTAAGTAAAAATACACTTAAAGGTAAGTTTAATGATGTTATTAAATATGGCATTAACAAAACACAACTTGAAAACATTGTAAATAAATATATAGGATGAGAATATGAGAAATATTAAAGTTTTAACCGTTGACGACGATAATATTAATTTGAAGTTGTTGGAAGTTATGCTAAAAAAAACCGGTAAAATTGATGAAATAATTAAGGCTTCAAATGGTCTTGAGGCTCTTAGCATACTTGATCAAAGAGATGATATTGATTTAATTTTACTGGATATTGTTATGCCAGTTATGAACGGGCTTGAGTTTTTGGATAATATGCATTCACGTGAAAAAATATCACATATACCGGTTATTGTTTTAACAACAGATGAAACTGCCAAACATGAAGCTTTTAACAAAGGTGCATATGATTTTATGACTAAGCCGGTTTATGATAAAGAGCTGAATCAAAAACTTAATGATGTTATGAGCATTATTGAATAAAATAGCTTTTTTAACTTTTGTTTAAAAAATTTGCCTCAAAAAACTATATTTTTTGAGGCTTTTTTTATTATTTTAATTCAATAGGAATTAAAAATTAGTTTATATTTTTAAATTTATATCATAAATTTTATTATATATTTGTCCTTATAGCTCAGCTGGATAGAGCGCAAAATTCCTAATTTTGAGGCCGTGAGTTCGAATCTCGCTAGGGACATGAATACTCATATAATACAAGCCTGTTACATCATAATTATAAAAAGTATTTATAATTAGTCAAATTTTATTATTACAATGATTAGGATAATTAAATAATAAATTACATGTTAAAAATTTGAACTATTTTACTCGCATGGTACTTGTCATTATAATTAATTTATAATGAGTTAAAAAATAAAAAGTATTTATATAAAATCCAATAAACAAATAATCTAACAATCATATAAAGTAAATATTTCAAATTTTATTGAAGGATATAATGCTAAGAGCAGGAAAATATATAACTTATTTCTATAGTTATGATAAAATTTTAGAAAAATACGCTGTATAGATAAGATTTTGGTTAATTTCATTTTGTAAACTTAAAGTCTATATAATAAAATGATAGATTTAGCAAGTCGTAGGTAGAAAAAAAGAAAATAAATCAGTTTCCTAAAATTTTATTAGTAGATAAATATTGAGATGAATTTTTATATTATCAGTGTATTGTAAAAATAAAAATCACACATAGCTATAATACAAAGTTTAACAATTAACCAAAAAATGTAAATTAAAGAAATTTATAAAACCTTAAAGCAATATACAAAAGGCTACTAAGTAATAATAATTTAAATAAATTTTTAAATCATTTATTCTTATATATAAAAAAGTGATGGATAATTTTGCATTTAAATTAAACTTTTTACAAATTACCGCCATTTTAAAATCATTTTCTTGCTTTTATCTGTATTTACATTTTTTAAATATGGTTTCAATGTGTCTATTTTATGTACTGGATATACAAATTTAAAAATTGTTATATTTTTAATCTGAAATATTTATTTATAAAAGCATTGAAAGTTTCTCTAAAACTTGTATGATTTTTACTTTGTTTATGTTAATCTTTAATAAAATATTAACCTTTTTAATAAGCCTCTTATTTAAAGCAGTCGTTACTGTTTTGGTATATTATTCAAAACATTTTGTCGCCAGGATTTTATTGCATATGTTTATTATAAAAAGTGCTAAATCACTAGAAATTCTTAAATCAAATTGTCTGTGCTTTTTTTCATTTTCAGTTAATCAAAGTGTAAATAATACTTTTTTATTTTTATTAATTTTTAAGTGTAATTTCATGTAAAAGTTCATTTTATAAGCATTTTTACAAATTTCATTTGGCATTTAAAATCTATTAAAATTCGTAAACAATATTAATAATTTATGTGCTGTTTTATATGCAGCTTTTGCCTTATTTATGTTATAAATATCGCTATAATTTATTCCACCTAAAGAATTTTTTTATATAACCATTAACGGTAGCACACTTTAACAAATTTCTAATCATCAGAAACGAATCTTTAAAATAACTATATTTTTTATTTATTATTAATGGCTGTAAGCAAGTTTTAACACGGTTTAGATTTAATCAATTTGTTTAGATATAAATTGAAATTTTTAAGCATATTGTTATGCTTTTAACTGTTGCAGGTGCTAAAGCCTTCGCTTTTAAATATTCATCACTTATTAGTTTAAGTGATTTTTTAGTAGGCTTTTGAAAGTCTGTAGATATTTTTTTAGCAATTTGGTAGGCTTTGGAGTAATCGATCTCTTTACAATTTCCAATGCTTTTACTATCTTGCCCATATTTCCAAAACCGGTTGTTATTGAAGATTGTTATATTTTTTTGGATACTCTACTTCTAAACCATAGATTTACTTCGGAGTTTATTAGGATTTTAAAATCTTTTTTATTGTATTTGGCTTTATAAGATTTTGGATCGTTAATTATTTATCAATCGTCACCTTTATCATTCAGTTTCCTTTTTTATAAAACTTTAATAAAAATTGCAATTAAATTTCAAGTTTTTTTAGGTTGTGAGAGATAATGAATCAAATTTATAATTTTTTTGGGAGATTTTTTAGTTGGTTTCAACTATAGTGCTTTATCGATTTTTATTATCGCTTTTCAATATGATACTCAAATCATTAACTAAAGTGATCAGTTATTGTTTTAGTTGATATCATTAACACTTACTATACATTAAAAGAAGCTTAAATGGTGCGACCAGCGAGACTTGAACTCGCACACGCGAAGCGCACTACCACCTCAAGATAGCGTGTATACCAATTTCACCATGGTCGCAATTAAAAAATAAAAAGAATTAAAAATAAAAGCCCCGTTGCGGGGCATAAAATTTATTTTGCAGCAGCTGCGATTGTTTCTGTAAGCAATGGGTTTGCATAAAGCAAAATAAATACGATAACAAGAGCATAGATAACTTGTGCTTCAATCATCGCAAGAGAGATATACATTGTAGTTGTAAGCTTGCTTGAAATGCTTGGATTTCGAGCCATTCCTAAAATTGTAGCATTAGCTGCAATTCCCATACCTATACCACCGCCGCATGCGGCAACGCCAATAGCTATACCAACGCCTATTGCTGAAAATGAAGCAATTTGTGCATAAATGCTGATCATATCACCATCAGCAGCGAAGGCAATGCCAACTAGTGCAAAAAATAAAACAAGAATTTTCTTCACATCTCATCCTTTAATAAAGTTTCAAAATTTAAAACACACTATTCTAGTTAAATTTCGCTTTGAAATTGTTTAAATAGCACTAATTTTTTATTATCTTGTATTGTTAAATTTTCAAATTACTATTTAAAAAAATAAAAATTTGCAAACAATTTTTAAAAATTTGATGGATTAAAATTTAATGTTTCACTGCAATTTTATCTCATTTTTTCAATTTTTCTAAAATCAGGCATTATTTTTTTTATAAAGTCATAAAATTCTGGTTTATGGTGTGGAAAAATTAAATGTGTCATTTCATGCAAGACTACATATTCTATGAAATCAAGCGGTTTTTCTGCAAGTTTTGTTGAAAAATTCAGATAGCCTTTTTTAGCATTACAGCTTCCCCAACGTGTATTCATTTTGCGAAGTGTTACGCGATTGATTTTTTTATTTATAAATGGTTGAAATTTTTGTATGAAATTTAAAATTTTTTCGCGTAAAAACTCTTTTTTAAAATTTTCCAGGCTTGTTTTATCAAAACATAAAATTTCATTTTCTGAAATTTTACAGCCGTCATGACCAAATTTCACATCAAAAGTTTTTCCTAAAAAACGCGCTTTACCTGGTTCAAGTTTATTTTTTTGAAATTTTAAAAGTGCTTTTTCTATCCATTTTTCATTTTTTTGCAATATTTTTAAAATATCGTTTTTATCGTAAAATTTCGGTGCGCTTATTATAATTTCTCCATTTTGTGAAATTCTGATATGAGCGTATTTTATTTTTTTAAAAATTACGTAAACTTCATTGTTTTCAAATTTCAAACTAATTTTTTGCTTATCCATCTTTTGCTTTTCCAGCGCCAAGTGTGAGCGATTCCTCTTAACCATTCATCGGCGCAAAATCCTATCCAAACGCCCAAAATTCCAATCCCTAAATGAATTCCTAAAAAATATCCCAAAGGAATGGAAACTCCAATCATAAAAATCAATCCCATATAAAATGGAAATCTGGCATCCCCGCTTGCTCTAAGCGCATTTACAAAAATTATATTAAAGCTTCGTCCGATTTCAAGCACTATTGTTAGATAAAATAGCGGCCTCATAGTATTTGAAAGCTCAGGCGTGAAATTTAAAATTTGCATTATTTTTTCTTTTGAAATAAATACTAAAAATATGAAAAGTGCGGTAATTGCAAGTGCAATTTTTAAAGTTTTAAATGTTTGATTATATGCTTTTTCACTTTCGCCGGCTCCTACTAAACGTCCTACGATGACTTCGTTTGCCATACTTATCGCACTTGCTGCAAAAAATATAAAAGCTGAAATTTGAAAATATATTGTTTGAGCCGTTAAACTTGATTTTCCCATACTTGCTACAAAGCCGAAAGCGATCATATATTGAACTGTCCAAAGCAAATTTTCTCCGGCGCTCGGTAATCCTACTGATAAAATTTTACGTAAAATGTTTTTGTTGAAATTTAAAAAAAGAACTAAGTAAAAGCGAACGCGCACTATTTTTACGGCAATTATAAAAAATAAAATAATGCCGCAAATTCTACCGAAAATAGTAGAAAGCCCTATACCAAAAAGTCCTAGATACGGCATTCCAAACGGTTCAAAAAGTGCTATATAATTTCCTATTATTGTGATGATATTCATAAATATCGCTACAAACATAATGTGATTTGCATATCCGTATACGCGAATTATCGCAGAAATTACAATGGCTATCGCATCAATTGTAAAAACTACACTTAAAACACGCAGATATACGCTACTTTCGTATAAAAGTTCATTTGGAACTTGCAAAATTTTAAGTAACAAATCGGAAAAAATAAACACAAAAATTCCGCAAAAAAAGCCTAGAAGCGTATTGAATGCAATGCTCATATGAATTGCTTTTAAAGCTAGAGATTTGTTTTTTGCGCCAATAGCTTGCGAAACGAGAACGGAACAGCCGACACCTAAAAAACTGAAAATTGTAATAAAAAGCATAAAAATTTGATTTCCCGCGCCGAGAGCGCCTACTAAATGAACATTTACGCGTGAAATCATATATGTATTTATAACAACTGTCAAAAGTCTGAGTGACATCTCGATATACATTGCTATTGAGAGTTTGAATAACGAAAGCTCTTTCATATTTTCTTTATTTTCTTTAAAATAATGTTTGAATTTTTTGAATTATATCTAAAAATTTATTATTTAAAAATTTGATTTATATTTACCAAATTTTAAGCGGATTTTTTGTAAAATGCCAAGTTTATTTCAACAAAAGAGGATGAAAAATGAAAAGAACTTATCAGCCGCATACTACGCCAAAAAAGCGCACTCATGGTTTTCGCGAGCGCATGAAAACTAAAAACGGCAGACGTGTAGTAAATGCTCGTAGAGCAAAAGGTAGAAAAAGATTGGCAGCTTAGGTGAATTCGGTCCTATAAGCGATAAAAAGGACTTCAACGAGATTTATAAACTTGCTAAAAAGTGGCATTGCGATGTTGCAGTTGTATATTTTTTAGAAAATACAAATAAAAGATTGGCTGTGATTACCGGTAAAAAAATAGGGAATGCAGTCGTAAGAAATCATTCACGAAGAGTTATAAAATCTATATTTTATAATCTTAGAAATGAAATTAGTTGTGGAGAATACATTTTTATAGTGAAATCTAAAATTTCACAAACAAACTTTTCACAAATTGAAAAATCTTTAAAATGGGCTTTAAAACGCTTAGGAGCAATAAAATGAAAAATATTTTTATGGCTGTTATAGAATTTTATCAACGTTTTATTTCGCCTGTTTTACCGAATAGTTGCAGATATTATCCCAGTTGTTCCGAGTATTCGCTTCATGAATTTAAATTCAATAGTTTTTTTGGTGCATTTTTTGTCACTGTTTTACGTATTTTGCGTTGCAATCCGTTATTTAGAGGCGGTATTGATTATCCGCTTGTAAGGCTTAAAATTCCGCACCAGAAAGCAATTTTTAAAATTTGCCGAAGTGAAGTAAAATTTTGGTTTGTTCCGTGCAAAAGCGGCAAATTTTATATTATAAAATCACTTAAAAAGGAAAAATAGTGGAACAACTTTCAGTTCAAAAACGAATTTTTATAGCCGTACTTTTAACTTTCGCATTTTTTATAGCTTATGATTATTTTTATCTTTCAAAATTTCAAGTACCTGAAAATAATGCTACCGGTGCACTTATAGATAAACAGAGCCGAAATACTGAAGCGCTTGTAAATGAAGCACCAAATGCGAAAAATGATAAAGTAGCGCCTGCTAAAGCCGTAAATAAAAGAAATGTAATAACACAAATTAAAGGCAAAATCGCAAATTTCAGCATAGATGACCTGGGACGCATAAATTCTTATGTTTTAAATGAAAGTAAATATAAAAACGATGATAAAATGCAAATAAATTTAGTTGATTTAAGTAAAAGTCCGCTTCCTCTTGAAATGCGTTTTAGCGATCCTGATTTAAATGAGCTTGCTTTTAAAACTCCTTACGTAGCAAGTGCATCAAATCTTGATATAACAAAAAATGAGCAAAATTTGGTTTTAACTCAAAATTTGGGTGATGTGTTAGTTACTAAAAATATAACGTTTTATCCTAACGGAAGTTATAGAATTTCAGTTCAACTTAATAAAAATGCGGAATTTTTTATATCTCCGGGCTCTCGTCCAAGTATAGTTGTGGACGGTTATACAATTCATGGAGTTTTGATAAGAAAAGACGATGAAAGTCTTAAAATGTTTGAAGACGGCGATGTGGATAGTAATGAAAATATTCAAAATGCAAATATAGCCGCCGCTTCGGACAGATATTATACAACGTTTTTTTATGATTTTACAAATAAATTAAATCTCGTAATCAGTTCAGATAGTGACAAAGTATCTCAAATTTTTGCCAAAGCGGACAAAACATTTGAGGCGGGCGGTTTTATAGGACCGAAGCATTATGATTTATTAACAGGAATCGATAAACGTCTTAGCGATGTTATCGAATATGGTTGGTTTACCTTTATTTCCAAACCGATGTTCGGCTTTTTGAAATGGCTTCACAATTATACTGGAAATTGGGGTTGGGCTATCGTAATTATGACTTTAATCGTGCGTGCGATTTTATATCCTTTGAGTTATAAAGGTATGCTTTCTATGAATAAGATGAAAGATCTTGCGCCTAAGATGAAAGAGCTTCAAGCACGCTATAAAGGTGATCCTAAAAAACTGCAAACTTCGATGATGGAACTGTATAAAAAGAATAATGTAAATCCGATGGGCGGATGTTTACCGATTTTGCTTCAAGTTCCTATATTCTTTGCAATTTATCGTGTTTTATTAAATGCAATTGAATTGAAAGGCGCTGAATGGGCATTTTGGATACATGATTTATCTGTAAAAGATCCTTATTTTATATTGCCTATAACAATGGGTATTCTTATGTTTTTACAACAAAAAATAACGCCTACAAATTTTACAGATCCTATGCAAGAAAAAATTATGAAATTTTTACCTTTGATTTTTACGTTTTTCTTTATGGCGTTTCCTGCAGGACTTACGCTATATTGGACGGTAAACAATCTGGCATCGATTATACAACAATATACAATAAACAAAATGTTTGCTAAACACAAAGCGGCAATTAAGGAAGAGAAAAAATGAAAGTAGAAGCTGAAAATTTAGAAAATGCTTATAAAAAGGCGGCTGAAAAGCTGAATTGTTCCGTAACAGAGCTTGACATAAAAGTGATTCAATATCCGAATAAAGGTGTTTTGGGATTATTTAAAAAAAATGCGATTATAGATGTAAAAGTTGAAGATAAAGTGCGGGAAGTAGCTAAAATTTCAACCGAAAAAAAACATAAAAATGAGCATAAAATTCCTGCGGAACATAAAAAAAATCATTTCAAAAAAGAAAGACAGGAAATTACCGATGAATTACTGGCTGAAGTAAAAGATGGCGCAATAAAGCTTTTCAGCAATGAGCTTTTTGAAATAAACGTGATTGAGGTAAGCAAATACGACGATAATACAATTTATCTTAAAATAGACGGCAACGACGCCGCACTTTTAATCGGAAAAGAAGCTCATAGATACAAAGCGCTTGCTTATATACTTCAAAATTGGATTAATTCAAAATACTCATTGAATCTTTTTCTTGAAATTTCGGAATTTTGCAAAAATCAACTTATAAATCTTACAAAATATCTTGACGATTTGACCGAAAAAATAAAAATGGACGGTAAAGGCATTACAAAACCGCTTGAAGGTGTATTTTTGAAGTTCGCGCTTAAAAAATTGCGTGATGAATTTCCTGAAAAATATGTATCCGTCAAACTTGGAAGAAATGGAAAATTTATAGTAGTAAACGATAAAAATAAAAATGAGTGAAACTATTGTAGCCGTCGCAACCGCTCATGGAATTGGCGGAATAAGTATCGTCAGGCTCAGTGGAGAAAATGCACTGAGCCTTAGTGATATTTTAATAAATAAAAACCGCAAAAAAAATAAAACTCAAAATTCCGTTTCCAGCTCTCAAAACAGGATACAAAATTTTAAAAAAATCAATTTAAAACCGCGTTATGTCACACTTTGCGAACTATATGACAATGATGGAAATTTTATGGACGAGAGTATTGTTATATATTACAAATCCCCAAATAGCTTTACTGGCGAAGATATAGTGGAATTTCAAATTCATGGCGGATTTACGCTTGAAAATCTGATAATGGACGAACTGATAACAAACGGCGCAAGAATTGCAATGCCTGGAGAATTTAGCAAAAGAGCGTTTTTAAATGACAAAATGGATCTAAGCAAAGCTGAAGCCATGCAAAGTATTATTTTATCGCGCTCCAAAAGTGCCGCTAAAATTTTAGCCAGAAATTTACACGGTGAACTTAAAAATTTTGTAATCGATTTGCGTAAAGAAATAGTTAAAACTATGGCATTTGTTGAAACTTGCATTGACTATGCCGACGACGATTTGCCAAATGACATTTTGGATAAAATACAAAATTTATTAAGTGAAAATATAACAAAAATCGATGAAATTACTCAAATAAGTGCGTCAAGACGCGGATTGATAGAAGGCTTTAAAGTAGCCATTATAGGCAAACCGAATGTCGGAAAAAGTTCTATTTTAAATTCGCTTTTAAAATTTTCTCGTGCTATTGTAAGTGATGAAGCCGGAACTACTCGCGATAGAATAGAAGAAAATTTGCAAATCGGTTCACATTTAATTCGCATAATTGATACGGCAGGCATTAGAAAAAGTGAAAACAGTGTCGAAAATATCGGTATTTCATATTCCATAAAAGCCGCAAACGAAGCTGATATAATTTTAGCTGTTTTTGATGCTTCGCGAGAATTTGATAAAGAAGACGAGAAAATTTTTGAAATTTTACAAAATCAAAAAGATAAAAAGATTATTAAAATTTTAAATAAAATTGATCTTGCTTTAAAATTTAAAGCTGGAAATTCAGATAATTTTTTGAAAATTTCAGCTAAAAACGATACAAAAATTATCACAAAAGTTTTAAATGATTATTTAAATTCTCAAAATTTTGACGGTATAATGCTTAGTTCAAATCGTCAAATAATGGCATTTTCAAATGCCGGAAAAGCTTTAAAAAGAGCGCAAAATTTATTAAATGAAAATTCTCTTGAACTTTTTGCATTTGAGCTGAACATCGCTATAAAAGAAATTGCAAGCATTTACAAGCCTTTTGAGCGGGACGAAATACTTGAGTCTATGTTTAGCAACTTTTGTCTTGGTAAATAAGAAATTAAACATAAAAGTAGTAAAATAATAAAATTTAAATAAGGGTTAAGTTTTGCGAGAGAAAATTGAATATTTTATAGTTTTATCCGTAATTAAAATTTCAAAATTTTTACCGAAATTTGCGGTTTTTGCATTATTGAAATTTTTTGCGGTAATATTATTTTGGGTTTTAAAATCTCGCAGAAAACTCGCCATAAACAATATTTTAGCAGCTTATAAAGATTTTGATTTTAAAAAAGCGAAAAGTTTGGCAAAAGCAAATTTTATCAGTATCTCACAAACCGTAGCAGAGGTTTTGCTTCTTATAAATGATCGTATAAATTTGGACGATGTTATGCAAAACGGCGAATCGGCCATAAAAAAAGTAAAAGAGCTTACTAAAAATAACAAAAACGGAATTATTTTTGTGACGGCTCATTTCGGAAACTGGGAATTTTTGGCGCATTATTTTGCGACTAAAGGCTTTCCTGTATCGGTTGTAGGAAGATACGGAAACAATTCTTTGATTGAAGATAATATCACATTTCCGTTTCGTCATAAGTTCGGCAATGATTTGATTTATAAAGATGACGCTATGAGAAATATGATAAAATTGCTTAAAAACCACGGTAGTTTAGGTATTTTAACCGATCAAAAAACAGGAAATTTTAAAGCCGAATTTTTTGGACGGAAATGTTATACTACAAAATCCGTCGCAACATTGTTTTTGAAGTTTAATCCTATGATAATTCCAATTTTTGCGAAACGTATAGATAAAATGAAATTTGAAATTATTGTGGAAAAATTTCCTGAAATTCCTTCAAATTTATCTAAAAACGAAGCCGAATTATTTATTACTCAAACTTGCAACGATATTTTTGAAAATATAGTCAGAAGTGCGCCGGAGCAATGGTTTTGGATGCATAATCGCTGGAGAATGGATGTATGAAAGCTTTGATTTTAACGGATTTGAGAAAAGGTCATGAAAATCAAAGCATTGCATTTTGTGAAATTATGGGTTTTAAATATGAACTTTGCAATGTTTCTTACTCAAATAAATTTTTTAAATTGCTAAGCTATGTATTAGATTTTTTTGGAATTTTAATAAAAATTTTTAATATTCAAAATAAGGATTTTCAAAATTTTGATTTTTTTGTAGGCGCAGGAAGCCAAACTTATTACGCTTTAAAGTTTTTATCTAAAAAATATAATAAAAAAAATATCGCTTTAATGTATCCCAAAGGCTATAAAAAAGACTTTTCGTTTATCGTAGCAACCTCACACGACAATCCGAAAAAAGCTGAAAATATAAAAGTTTTGCCTGTAAATTTAAATTTTTTGAAACCTCAAAATTTTTATAAACCGTCAAAAAAAGCGATCGGTTTTATAATCGGTGGAAATAATAAAAATTTTATCATGAATGATGAAATTTTAGAAAAAATTGATGAAATTCGTGATTTTTTTAAAGATTATGAGTTTTTAATTACAACTTCGCCTCGTACTCCAAAAAAAATAGAGAGTGCGTTGATACAAAAAAAATTTGATTTTAGCGTGATTTACAGCAAAAATCCTATAAATCCGATTTCCGATTTTCTATCCGACTGCGAATTTGTTTTTATTACAATTGACAGCGTTTCGATGATTAGCGAAGCTGTTTGCAATTTTAGTGCAAATATCGCTATTTTACCACTTTCTAGGCAAAACGAAAAAGAAAATAAATTTGACAGATTTATAAAAAATTTGCAAAAAGGCGGATATTTGCAAATTTACTCATCGCCAAAAAATTTACAAAAAACAGCAAAAATTAATCTAAAAAATTTAATGAAAGATATAAAATTATGAGAGTTGTGCAAATTTTACCGGAGCTTAATGAAGGCGGCGTTGAACGTGGTGTAGTCGAGCTTAATCGTGAATTTGTAAAAAATAAAATTGAAAATTTTGTGATTACAAAAGGCGGAAAATTAGCCGGTATTATAGAAAAAGACGGCGGCAAGGTAATTTTACATGATGTTTGCTCAAAAAATATTTTTACAGCTCCTGTAAGGATTTTAAAACTTCGCAAAATTTTAAAAGAGATAAAGCCGGATATTGTGCATATAAGATCGCGCGTGCCTGCTTGGATGGTGCATTTTGCAAAACCAAAATGCAAGATTATAAGTACGGTTCATGGAGCTAATTCAGTAAATTTTTATAGTAAAATAATGGTAAAAGCAGATAGAATCATTGTGCCTAGTAATTTTATAAAAGAGTATATTATTAAAAATTTTAATGCCGATGAGAGTAGGATTTCAGTTATCTTTAGAGGTGTAAATTTAGAAAATTTTGATGCTACAAAATTTGAGAGCAAAGAGAAATTAAGAAGTGAGTTTGGTTTAAAAAAAGATGATTTTATTATAAGCTGTGTTGGTAGAATTTCAAATTTAAAAAACATTGAAACAATTATAAAGGCCATAAAAATTCTAGAAAGCAAAAATGTTAAACTTCTAGTAGTAGGTGGAGTTCACTCAAAAAGAAAAAAATATTTTGAGTTCTTAAAAAAACTCATTTGTAAATTAGAACTTGAAGAAAGTATTATTTTTTTAGGAAGCATTAGTAAAATTGCGAAAATTTATGCTCTTAGCGATGTTGTAGTTAGTGCATCTATAAAGCCTGAAAGCTTTGGAAGAAGCGTAGCTGAGGCAATAGCTCTAAACAGACCAGTTGTGGCAAGTAATCATGGGGGCGTAAAAGACATAATTATTGAAGATGTAAACGGATATTTTTTTGCTCCACTTGATGAAAAAGAACTCGCACAAAAAATTTTAATGGCAAAAGATCTTAAATTTGATGACTATTCTTATATAAAGAGTAAGTTCTCACTAGAAAAAATGTGCAACGAAAATTTAAAAATTTATAAGGAGGTTTTAAATGCATGAGTATTTAATTGGCTTAAAAGAAGATAAATACAAGCTTGCTTTTAATATTATACTTTTTATTTGGCTTTGTAGTATTCCTTTTAAGAATGCCATTTATCAAATTTCAACTGTTTTGGTTTTGCTATTTTTTGTAGTACATTTGATTATAAATAAAAATCACTCTGTTTTAATTGAGAATTTTAAAAAAACTAAAGTCTTAACTGTTTTTGTTGTTTTGATTTTGCTTAGTATGTGTCTAGCAAACATCTTAAATCCTGAACTTTTAGCCAAAAAATCTTGGCATTATATAATTTCATTTTTTTATAGATATGTTTTAGTTTTTATAGTTTTAGCGTATTTTTACAGGCTTAAGTATTTTGATAGAAAAGTATTAGTTAATATCTTTTTATTCGGACTTTTGTTTGTGGCAGCCATCGCAATTTTTATGCTAATTTTAAATCCAGATATTGTTTATGGCGGACTTAAGGGAACTTTTGATAATAGAAATGCTATGGGGCTTGCTATGAGTTTAGGGGTTGTATTTACCCTGTTTATTTTAAAAGACAATATAAAATTAGGATTAGTCTTACTTACAATTTTTGGTTTTTGTATGCTATTTTCTTTCTCACGCTCAGGTTGGGTTGCTAGCTTTGTAGCATATATGGTTTTTTGTATATCGTATTATAAAAAACTTGACAAAAGATTTTTTATAATTTTTGGAATTTGTATTTTGGCAGTAATACTACTATATTTTAGTATTGATATTTTTCAAGATAGAGTAAATTCACTTCTTAAAGGGAATTCAAGCTACCGTACCAATCTTTGGAAATTTGGACTTACTCAAATACCAAGTAATTTATTTTTTGGTCACGGTATTAGTTGTTGGAGAAATTTAAATTTACCGACTGATATAGCAGCACATACAGGACTTCATAATTCCACTTTAGAAATATTACTTTTTACTGGAATATTTGGTTTGGTGGCATGGATTAGTGCTGTTTTAAGCGTGTTTTATCAAATTTTAAAAGATAAAAATTATATATACTTGTCTTTATTTCTATATTTTGTAGTTATTACACAGTTTGATTTTAGTGTTTTTGACTCAAAAGAACTTTTTAGTGCTGTAACTATTTTTATGTTTTTAGTGTATTCGGATAAATTTAAGGCTAAATCTTGCAAATAGTTATTATATTATTAATTTTTACAATATTAATTAGCTTTGCAATTTTTTCGCTTCGCTTTTCTTGGTGGAGAAAAAATATCCCTTATGAATATCCTCGTGTTTTGATGTATCATATGGTAAGCAAGCATTTGCCTAGAAACAAAAGCAAATTTAACCGTTTAAGAGTTGAGCCAAAAGAGTTTGAAAAGCAAATCAAGTGGCTTAGCAAAAATGGTTTTAAAAGTTATTTTGTGCATGAAATATCAGAGAATCTACCACCAAAATCAATTATTATAACTTTTGATGACGGATATAAAGATAATCTTACAAATGCTTTGCCAATACTTCAAAAATACGGCTTTAAAGCTACAATTTTTATAGTTTGTAACCGCTTTGATAAAAATTGGGCGACGGATAAAGACCTTAAAAAATCAAGCGATGAATTAAATAGTGAAGATATGCTGAGTGAAGAAGACGTTAAAAAACTATTAGAAAGCGGTCTTATAGAGATTGGCTCTCACACTTTAAATCATGCAAATTTGCCGAGTCTAAGCTATAAAGATAAACAAAATGAAATTTTAAACTCAAAATTAGAAATTGAAAAGAAATTTGGTATAACTTGTGAAAGCTTTGCTTATCCGTTTGGTTTTTATGATAAAGAAAGTATGCAACTAGCTAAAGAATCCGGATATAAATTTTCTGTTACGACAAACAATGATGTTTTAAAAAACAGATACTCAAATTATGAAATTCCTAGAATTATGATAAGTGGTAGAGGAAATATACTTCATTTTATTTTAAAAATAAAAAAAGGAAGAAGTAGGTGAGAGTTTGTTATTTCTCTTGTTCAAATATTTTTGGCGGTGTTGAAAATATCATTTTGCAAACATTAAACGAGCTTTGTAAAAGCTATGAGGTAGCTCTTATCTTACCAAAAGGTGCTAATTTTTTAAATAAATTTGATAAAAGAGTAAAAATTTATGAGTATAAAAGCTACGATAAACGTTACAATATATTTTTATATTTTGAGATTATAAAATTTTTACACGAGTTTAAGCCGGATATTTTACACACTCACGGGGCAAAAGCTACGCAAATGGGCTTTATTTTAAGTAAATTTTTAAAATTTAAGTTTATTGCTACAAAGCACAATAATAGAAAAGGTAAAATTTTTAATAAAATTAAAAATGTTATAGCTGTTTCAAAAAATGTTGCAAATACTATAAATCATGAATCAAAAGTTATCTATTTTGGTATAGATAAGCAAAATATAAAGCCGAATTTATCAAAAACTTTTACCATTACAGCTGTTGGCAGGCTTGATAAAATTAAAGGTTTTGATATTTTGATAAATGAAGTAAAGAAGCTTAAATTTAACTTTATTTTACAAATTGTAGGTGATGGTTTCGAAAGAGAAAATTTACAAAATTTAATAAATAAACTTAATTTAAAAAATAAAGTTAAACTTCTTGGTTTTTGTCAAAACATTCCGCAAATTTTAGCAAATTCAAATTTACAAGTTATTAGTTCCATAAAAGAAGGTTTTCCGCTTACGCTTTTAGAAGGTCTTTTTTATGCTCCTATTGTAATTTCTACACCAGTTGGTGGAATAGTTGAAATTTTAGACGATGAATTTTTAATAAACCATGAGAATTTAAGTGATAAAATAGATGAAATTTACATGAATTATGATGCAAAAGTTGAAATTTTTAAAGAAAAAAATAAAAATATAATTGAAAATTTTAAATTTGAGAAATATATTTTAAATTTACAAAATTACTATGAGGAAATTTATGAAAAATCTTAGAATTGTTCATTGTGGTATTTTTAATGAATTTGATGATGGAAATTTTTTTTATGGCTTAGAGCGTAAAATTTCGCATGGACTTCATCAAAATGGTCATTTTGTATATGATTTTAGTTATAGAGACTGGGAGAAAAATTTAAGATTTTTTAGCGTTAAAAATAGTGGTTTAAAAAAGATGAATCAAAAACTTATTGAAATTTGCAAAAATATAAATGCTGATGTTTTGCTTATTGCAAAAGCTGAAAAGATAGAAAATGATACACTTGTTAAGATAAAAAAAATTTTGCCAAATATAAAAATTGCGATGTGGTATGTCGATCATTTGGAAGAAAAAAATGAGTTTTTTGAAAAATTTAAAATAATTGATCTGTTTTTTTATGCAAATGCACTTAAATTAAAAGAACTTTCAAAAAAATATCAAAACACGATTTTTGCATTTTTTCCAAATATTTCAGATGAGGCTTTTGAGATCGATTTAAATTTATCAAAAACAAATGATATCATATATATAGCAAGAGATTATAAAGAAGATAACCGTTATAAATTTGCTTTAATGCTTCATGAGTTTTGTAAAAAAAACAGTATAAAGCATAAAATTTATGCAAGTTTAGGAAATAAACCAATTTTTGGATATGATTTTTTAAAAGCCATAAATGAGAGCAAAATTGCTATAAATTTTAACAGAGATGATGAGTTAGATTGCGAGAGCTCAAACAAACTTTTGGGTGCAAGTGATAGAATGGCACAATTTTTAGGTTGTGGAGTGTGTACTTTTTCGCCGGTTATTACAGGATTTGATAAACTTTACGAGCCCAGTAAAGATATAGTTTATTTTAAAAATTTTAAAGATTGTAGTGATAAGATTTTAGCAATTTTAAAAAATGGAGAATGGGAGCAAATTAGTAAAAATGGCAGAGAAAAAACATTAAAAATCGCAAATGCAAAACGCGTAACTAAATTTATGCTTGAATTGCTTTTTAATAAAAATTTTAGTCAAGACTATGAGTGGAAAGAATTTATATATAAAAATGGAGAATTAATTTGAAAATTTTACAAACACTTCAATGGATTCAATTTGCCGGAACTGAAAAAGTTTGTGTGGATCTATGTAATGAGATGAGTAAAAATCATGAAGTAATTTTACTTTCAAATAAAGATACAACACAAAGACTAGATAAAAATGTCAAATTTATAGAGTTTAATTTTGATAAAAATCGTTTTAATCCATTTTTTTTATATAAAACTGCTAAATTTATAGAAGAGATAAATCCTGATATAATTCAATGCCATAATGCAAAAGAGCTTGAAATTATGAAATATATGCAATTTTTTTCAAAGAAGAAAATTCCAATTGTTGCCACAAGACATAATGCGGAATTAAAGAAGAAATATGCTTTTGCTAATCTTGGGATAGCTGTTTCTGATGAAACTATGAACTATATGAATGCTAAAAAAAATATTCTTATAACAAATGGCGTGAGTAAAGTAAAACCTAATTTGATAAAAAATGATAAATTTACAATTTTAGGTGTTGGTAGGCTCGCACCTGTTAAAGGATGGGATCTTTTAATAAATGCTGCCTCAAAGCTTAATTTTGATTTTAAATTACAAATTTTAGGTGAAGGTGATGAAAAAAGACATTTGCAAGATTTAGCCTCAAGACTTGGCATAAAAGATAAGGTTGAATTTCTAGGTTTTAAAAATAATGTGGCTGATTATGTAGCAAGTTCTGATTTACAAGTTATAGCATCTGTTACAGAGGGGCTTTCTATATCGCTGATAGAAGCCATTTTTTATGCAAAAATTTTAATAGCCTCAAATGTTTCAAATCATGAAAATCTTATTGGTAAAAAATTAGTTTATAATAGAGATGCAAAAATTTTAGCTGATAATATAAATGATATTTATAAAAACTATAAAGAGTATCAAGATGAATTTGCAAAGGTAAAATTAAAAAAAGATAACTTTAGCATAGAAAAAATGACACAAAAATATATAAAGGCATATGAAAATTTGATAGAGGATTTTAAAAAATGATATTTATTTATATTTTATTTTTTGTTATTTTCATAGCTTTTTCTCTTCGTTATAATTGGTGGCGAATGCCTGCTGGAAATGATAAAGTAAGGGTTTTGATGTATCATAGCATTGATGAGCATTTTGGCGATAAGTTTGATAAATGGCGAGTAAAACCTGAGGATTTTGAAAGCCAAATCGCTTGGATGAGTAAAAAAGGATATAGATTTTTTACTTTAAGTGAAATTTGTGAATTTCTAGATGATAAAGAATTTCCAAAAAAATCAGTTTGCATTACTTTTGATGATGGATATGGTGATAACTTCACAAATGCATATAAAATTTTAAAAAAATATAGTGCAAAAGCAACCATTTTTCTTATTCCAAATCAAGATGAAAATTACTGGGAAGCTAAAAATACATCACATATTTCTAAAATGCTAAATAAAGAGCAAATTTTACAGATGAGAGATATTGTTGAGTTTGGTGCTCATACAAGTACGCATGCAAATCTTACTGCAATTTCAATTCAGCAGGCAAAAAATGAAATAGAAAATTCCAAAAAAGAAGTTGAAAATATAACAAAAAAACCTTGCTTGAGCTTTGCATATCCTTATGGTAAATTTAATAATGAGATTGTTGATTTAGTGGATGAAGCTGGATTTAAAAATGCTGTAATTGTAAGGCGTGGGGTTTTTGATATTAACGATGAGCGTTTAAAAATTAAAAGAATAGGGATTCTTGGCACAGAAAGTTTTTTTGATTTTTGGCTTAGATTTACACGTATTAGAAATAAATTTTAAGGATTAAATTTGATAAAAGCATCTGTTTATGCGATTGTGATGAATGAAGAAAAGCATATCGAAAGAATGCTCAAAAGCGTGGCTGATTTTGATGAAATTATCATCGTAGATAGTGGAAGTACCGATAAAACACTGGAAATTGCGAAAAAATACACGGATAAAATTTATTTTCATAAATGGCAAGGTGAAGGCTTTCAAAAAAACTACGCGTTTAATCTTTGTAAAAATGATTGGGTATTAAATTTGGACGCTGATGAAGAGATTGAGCCGGCTTTAAAAATCGAAATCGGGAATTTTATAAATCAAAGTGAATTTAACGGACTGGATATAAAATTTCAAGAGTATAATATGGGCTTTATTGTTTCGCCGTTTGTAAAAAAGAACACACATATAAGATTTTTTAAAAAAAGTAGTGGAAAATATGAAAATATGGGTGTTCACGCTCAAATTTCAATAAATGGAAAAGTAAAAAAAAGCAAATATTCAATACATCATTTTAGCGATAAATTTATTCATGAGCTCGTTGTAAAAAACAATAATTATTCTACTTTAAGAGCAAAAAGCGATTTTGAAAAAGGCAAAAAACCGAATTTTTTAAAGCTTATTTTTATATTTCCGTTTATGTTTTTTAAATCTTATTTTTTAAAAAGATCTGTTTTTAATGGAAAAAGAGGCTTCATAACGTCTGTAATAAATGCTTTTTATGCTTTTTTAAAAGAGGCGAAACTTTATGAAATTTCATATTTAAAGAAAAAAAATGAAAAGAAATAATATATCAAAAAAACACATAATTTCTATTTTAATAGTATTTTTTGCAGGATTTTTGCTTGGTCTTACATATTTCAGTTATCGTCATTTCGGAAATTTTACAGCTGCTCAAATGATTTTTCATTTTGTCAGCGATATCGGTGATACGCTTAATGAATACAAAACTTCCATTAGGGAAAAAATTATAGTTCCTGCGTTTGTAGTGGCTTTGCTTTGGTTTTTGGCTATTAAATTCAGTAAATTTTTTAAAAAACACTCTTTAAAATTTTCTTTTGTTTTTTTGATTGTTTCTTTAATAGTAGCAAATGCAAAAATGAGTTTTTATGACATTTTTTCATATTTTTTTGTTTATTCGGATATTTATGAAAAAGAATATAAAAATCCTGATTTCAGTAAAATTTCACTGCAAAACCCTAAAAATTTGATAATCGTTTATGCAGAGAGTTTAGAATTAAATTATAGTGAACTTAGAAACAATAGAAAAATAGATATTACAAATTTAAAAGAGATAGCAAAAAACGGAGTGGTGTTTAATAATGGTCATAGAATGTTGAATAATACAGGTTGGACAGCAGCAGGGCTTTTATCTTATAACTGCGGTATTCCACTTTCAATAGTCGGAGATAAAAATGAAACATATAAAAAAATGACTTGTCTTGGAGATGTGCTTGATCATTTCGGATATGATCAGGAGTATCTTTTAGGAAGTGATGCGACTTTTGCAAATGCAAAAGAATTTTTTATAACTCATAAAATAAAAGTTAGTGATTTAAAATCTATGAATTTAAAAAATGATTTTGGATGGGGAATTTATGATGATAAAATTTTTAAAATTGCAAAAGAAAAACTAAACCAAAAAGCAACATTGCATAAACCTTTTGCTTTTTATATTTCTACTATAAATATGCATTTTCCTGGAAATAAAAGCCCTGGCTGCAAGTCAATGGACGATAGATATACTGAAAGCATATCTTGTACTGACAAGGAGTTAAGCGAATTTTTAAAATGGATAATGAAACAGGATTTTTATAAAAACACATCCGTAATTGTTTTAGGTGATCATTTATCACAAGTGCAAAGATATTTTAAAAGAAGCAGTGATAGAAGAATTTTTAATCTCTTTTTAAATTCCGGTTTTAAAAGTGTTAATACAAATAGAAAAGTTAATCATTTTGATATGCTGCCTGCGATTTTAGAGAGTATAAACATAAGTGTCGAAGCATTCGGGCTTGGTAGAAATCCTACAAAAAATACTCCGTTACTGCTTGAAAAATATGATTTTGATGATTTAAATAAAGAAATTTCGAAACGAAGCAAAATGTATAACAATGAATTTTTGGATAAAAAATAAAAATATTACGGTAATTTTTTTTGCTTAATCACTGTTTTTATTTTTAATAATAAAAATGATAAATTTTAAGCATTTATTTGTTAAAATTCGGCGAAAACGAGGGAAAATATGTTAAATTTAAAAGATAAAATCATAGCTGTTGTTGGGCTTGGATATGTTGGAATGCCTTTGCTTAACGCATTTTCCAAAAAATACAAAACAATCGGATATGACATAAATCAAAAAAGAGTTGAAGAGCTTAAAAGTGGCGTAGATAGGACGCTTGAATTAAATAACAATCAGTTAAAAGAAATGGATACTTTTTATACTACTGATATAAATGATCTAAAATGTGCAAATATATTTATCGTGACGGTTCCTACGCCGATTGATTCTAAAAATAAGCCGGATCTTACACCACTTATAAAATCAAGTGAAAGCATAGGAAAAGCGTTAAATAAAGGTGATATAGTAATATATGAAAGTACAGTTTATCCTGGTGTTACTGAAGAAATTTGCGTACCTTGCTTGGAAAAAACATCAGGACTTAAATTTAATATTGACTTTTTTTGCGGATATTCGCCCGAAAGAATAAATCCTGGTGATAAAGAACACACTGTATCTAAAATTTTAAAAGTTACAAGCGGCAGCACGCCTGAAATTGCCGATGTTGTAGATGCGCTTTATAAAAGTATAATAACTGCAGGAACTTTAAAAGCAAGCAGCATAAAAGTAGCAGAAGCGAGTAAAGTCATAGAAAATACTCAAAGAGACGTAAATATTGCGCTTATAAACGAGCTTGCTCTCATTTTTGATGCGATGAATATTGATACGAATGAAGTTATTGAAGCGGCTTCAACTAAGTGGAATTTTATCAAGTTAAAACCAGGGCTTGTCGGAGGTCACTGCATAGGTGTAGATCCGTATTATCTCACATATAAAGCCGAAGAGCTTGGATATAAACCGAATTTAATTTTAAACGCAAGACACATAAATAATTCAATGGCAGGTTTTATAGCAAACAAAACTATAAAAACAATGATAGATAACGATATTAAAATTAAAGGCTCAAACGTTCTTGTTTTGGGTGTTACATTTAAAGAAAATTGCCCTGATTTAAGAAATACAAAGGTTTTAAATATAGTGGAAAATTTGGAAGAATATGGCATAAATGTAGATATTTATGATCCTTGGGTAGATACAAATGAATCAAATATCACTTTCAATCACGAAATTATCGCAAATCCTTTCAAGAATAGCAAAAAATACGACGCTATAATTGTAGCTGTAGCTCATAATGAGTTTAAAAATTTAAAAGATAGCGATTATGATAAAATTTTAAATCAACATATCATAATTGATATAAAAGGTATTGTAAATAAGCCGACTTGGAGATTATAAAAGGAAAAAAAATGGATCAAAAAACAATCAAAGCACATAAAATAAGCGATAGCGAGTATAAAAAAATTTTAGAAATTCTAGGACGCGAGCCAAATCTTTTGGAACTTGGAATTTTTTCTTCAATGTGGAGTGAGCACTGCTCTTATAAATCAAGCAAAAAATATTTAAACGGTTTTCCTACAAAAGCGCCTTGGGTAATTCAAGGACCTGGAGAAAATGCAGGAGTTATTGACATCGGTGATGGTATGGCGGCTGTTTTTAAGATGGAAAGTCATAATCACCCAAGCTATATTGAGCCGTTTCAAGGAGCCGCTACCGGCGTTGGCGGAATTTTAAGAGATATTTTTACAATGGGCGCAAGAGTTGAAGTTAATATGAATTCGCTTCGTTTTGGCGATGTCATTGGAGACAGTAAGGTAAATCGTTATCAAAGATATTTGGTAAAAGGCGTTGTGGGTGGTATTGCGCATTACGGAAATTGTATGGGAATTCCGACAATCGGTGGCGAAACGACATTTGACAGCAGTTTTAACGGAAATATTTTGGTAAATGCCTTTGCTCTTGGTATCGTAAAAAGCGATGAAATTTTTTACGGTAAAGCTGAAGGTGCAGGAAATCCGGTGATTTATGTGGGAAGTAAGACAGGTCGTGACGGACTTGGCGGAGCCGTTATGGCAAGTGACAGCTTTAACGAAGAAAACAAATCACTTCGTCCAACTGTACAAGTAGGCGATCCTTTTGCCGAAAAACTTCTAATGGAAGCATGCCTTGAACTATTTAAAAAGGGCTATATTATAGGAATTCAGGATATGGGTGCGGCAGGTCTTACATCAAGCAGTTTTGAAATGGCAGGTAGAAGCGGAAGCGGTATGATAATGCACCTTGATAAAGTTCCGATGCGTGAAAATGAGATGACGCCTTATGAGCTTATGCTAAGTGAAAGCCAAGAAAGAATGTTGATTTGCGCAAAAAAAGGATGCGAAGAAAAGGTTAAAGAGATTTTTGCAAAGTGGGATTTGGACGCTGAGGTTATCGGTGAAGTAACAAATAGTGGAAATATGGAGCTTTTCTGGTATGGCAAAAAAGTAGCCGACGTGCCTATCGCGCCACTTAGTGAAGCTGCACCGATTTTAGATCGTCCCGTTAAAAAACCTGCTTATTTGGATAAAATTGCAAGTGGAAATTTGTGCGGTTGCGGTGTAAGTAAGATTAGTAATAAAGAAGCTTTTGATAAAATTTTTGCAGAACCTGAAATTTTAAATAAAAATTTTATTTATGATCAATATGACGCAAACATCGGCACAAATACAATTAAAAAGCCTGGATTTTTGGGAGCGGCCGCGATTCGTGTCAAAGAAAACGGCGTAAATCTTTGTATGGCGATGGATTGCAACAGTAGAATGAACTATATAAATCCTAGAATAGGAGCTGCTTTGGCGGTTGCCGCTAGCGGTCGTAAAGTTGCTATGAGCGGCGCTGTGCCGTTAGCAATTACGGATTGTTTAAATTACGGAAATCCGCAAAATGAAGAGGTTATGTGGCAATTCGCGCAAGGTTGCGAAGGTATAAAAGCGGCTTGCAAAGCTCTAAATACGCCTGTAGTCAGCGGAAATGTAAGTCTTTATAATGAAACCGATGGCGTAAGCATTCAGCCAACTCCTGCTATCGTTATGGTTGGAACCGCTAAAAATGCGCTTTTGCCTAGCCATTTTACAAAAAACGGTGTAAATGTATATCTGATCGGTGATACAAAGGGCGTTTTTGCAGGTTCTTTATATATGAAAGTTGTAGAAAATCGCATAACAGGAACTTTACCTGAGATTGATTTTATAAAAGAGCGCGCTTTGTGGGATTTGGTAATAGAAGCTAACAAATGTGAAATTTTGGAATTTGCAAATTCTGTAGGCGTTGGCGGTGTCGCTATAACATTAGCCAAAATGGCTTGTATAGAGCAAATCGGCGGAAATTTCGATATGATTGTCGATGATGACAGAGATATTTTCGATGAGAGTTTTTCGCGCGCAATTGTTGGTGTAAAAAATGAAACTGAATTTTTAAAACTTGCTAAAAATAGCGGCTTAAAGTTTGCAAAACTCGGTGTAAGTGGCGGCGAAACATTTAAAATTAATGAAATCAGCGTTCAAATAAAACAACTTGCCGAGATTTATTTTAATAAGTTTTCACAAATTATTAAAGGCGAAACATTTTAAATTTTAGGTAATTTATGCATTTTATCGTCTTTTTAATTCTGTGTTTTATTTTTTACAGTGTAATTTCCGGTTTTTTACAAAGTTTAGCTAAAAATGGAAATTTCGATAAAAAAAATTATGAAAATTTAAACTTTAACGAAGCGAAATTTATTATCGCTTTGGTGGCGAAAGTCGCTAAAAGCGACGGTAGAATCAACCATGAAGAAGCCGATTTGATTAGTGCGCTGCTGGATGATTTGATCTCTCATTTCGGCGGAGGAAAAACTGAACGTGACGCGCTTAAAGAAATTTTTAATTTTGAGAAAACAAGCAATAACAAAGCTTTTAATATCGCTTTTGAGTATCAAAAAAGTTGCAAAATTTCACAATCAAGAAAGCTTGAAATTTTAAATTTTTTATTTAATCTTGCTTATGTGGATGGTGAATTCAGCAGCGCGGAGCGCGAAATTTTAAATGAAATTTGTGATGGATTTGAATTTAATGAAATTTTAAAAAGAGAAATTTTTGATAGATTCGAGATATTTTTCAGGGCGCGGAATTTTGGAAATTTCGGTTATGAAAAGCATTATGAAAATTCAAATGGTTATGATGATTATAAATCGCACCAAAAATCGCCTTATGAAATTTTAGGCGTTAGCGAAAATGCCGATTTTAACGAGATAAAGGCTAAATATAGAGAACTTGTGAAAAAATATCATCCGGATATTTTAATGGGAAAAGGTGCAAGCGAGCAAACTATCCAGGAAGCGACTAAAAAGCTGCAAGAAATCAACGAAGCGTATGAAATTTTGAAAGAAAAATATGGGAAATAGTTTTAAGCAAAAAGATTTTGTTTTAAAAGCTTTTAAAAAAATCGGTCCGATGGCTACGCTTGGTGAACTTTATGATAAAACTGACATATCAAAATTGGGAATAAAAACTCCATTTGCTACAATTAGAAGAATTTTACAAACAAATAGCGAGTTTTTTAAAATTCAACCGGGTCTTTGGGGACTTATCAGTCAAAAAAATGAAATATTAAAAAAAATATGTATAAAAAATACAACAAAAATAGTTGATAATAAATTTACACATACTTATTATCAAGGCTTAATTACCGAAATAGGAAATTTAAGAAATTACCAAACTTACATTCCATCACAAGATAAAAATAAAATTTATATCGATAAACAACTTTTTTATAGCGCCAAAATGACTAAAATTTATGATTTTACATATCTCGGAATTTTAAAATTTGCTAAAACTGTTGACGTTATCCGGTTTAACGATAGAAAAATGCCTGATTCTTTTTTTGAAGTTGAACACACTACTGATTTTAAAAATTCAATCAACAAATTTTTTGAGTTGCAGGATTTTAGAGCAAATTTTTATGTCGTGGCTAAAAAAGAGAGAAAAAAAGAATTCGAAAATATTATAAACAGTAGTATTTATTTGCCTATTAAAAAGCTGGTAAAATTCGCAGCTTATGAAAGTATAGTTAAGCAGTTTGAATTTCAAAAAGAAAGTTTAAAAGTTAAAAATGGAATTTAAAAAAATTTAATAAATTTTAAAATAAAAATATGACAATTATAAAAATATTTATCTATAAATTTTTAAAGGAGATAAAATGAGAGCACTTATCAGCGTAAGCGATAAAGACGGCGTAGTAGAGTTTGCTAAAAAACTTGAAAATTTAGGTTTTAAAATTTTAAGTACGGGCGGCACATATAATCTACTTGTAAAAAATGGAATCAAAGCGACAGAAGTTAGCGAATATACGAAAAGTCCAGAGATGTTTGAAGGCCGCGTAAAAACTCTTCATCCAAAAATTCACGGCGGAATTTTGTTTAAAAGAGATACACAAAGCAAAGAGGCGAAAGAAAACAAAATAAAATCTATCGATCTGGTTTGCGTTAATCTCTATCCGTTTAAAGAAACTATTCAAAAAACAGATGATTTTGATGAAATTATCGAAAATATCGATATCGGCGGTCCTACAATGGTAAGAAGTGCGGCTAAAAATTTCAAAGATGTTTTGATTGTAACGGATAAAAACGATTATAATACGGTAGCTGAAAAAATAGCTGCAAAAGCCGATGATTACGAATTTCGCAGGAATTTGATGATAAAAGCTTATGAACATACAGCAAGTTATGATTCTATGATTGCAAACTATATGAATGAGCGCTTCAATGGCGGTTTCGGAGCTAAAAAATTCATTTTTGGAAAAAAGGTTTTTGATACAAGATACGGCGAAAATCCTCATCAAAAAGGCGCTTTGTATGAGTTTGAAGACTTTTTCAGCAAAAATTTCAAAGCACTAAAAGGTGAAGCGAGTTTTAATAATCTAACCGATATGAACGGCACCGTTTTACTTGCTGCAAGTTTTGGAAATGCTCCTGCCATAGCTATTTGCAAACACGCAAATCCTTGCGGTTTCGCTATAAAAGAAAACCTGCTAAGCAGCTACAAAGAAGCTTTAAAATGCGATCCTGTTAGCGCATATGGCGGTGTAATAGCGATAAATGGAACTTTAGATAAAGAGTTGGCGTTGGAACTTCACAAAAAAGGCACTTTTATGGAAGTAATAATCGCTGCAAACGTTACTGATGAAGCGTTGGAAGTATTTAGCGATAAGAAAAGAACTAAAATTTTTACTCAAAACAGCGAATTTTTACTAAGATCCGACGAAAAATTCAACTTCAAACATGTTGACGGCGGATTTGTATATCAAGAAAGAGATTTTGTAAAATCAGATGAGGTTACAAACGCAAAATGCGTTACAAAGCGCAGAGCCGGTGAATCCGAAATAAATGATATGAAAATTGCTTGGCAACTTGCCGCACTTACTAAAAGCAATTGCGTTGTGTATGTAAAAAATTCCGCTTTAGTTGCGATTGGAATGGGAATGACAAGCAGAGTCGATGCGGCGCGCGCTGCTGTGGCAAAAGCTAAAGATATGGGAATAGATTTAAACGGTTGCGTACTTGCAAGCGAAGCGTTTTTTCCTTTCAAAGACAGCATTGAAATTGCAAATGAAGTCGGCGTAAAAACTGTTATAGAACCTGGTGGAAGCATACGGGACGATGAAGTCATAGAAGCTGCCGATAGCTTTGGAATGGCTATGTATTTTACCGGAATAAGACACTTTTTACACTAAATTTTAAGCCGAAATTTCATTAAATTTCGGCTGTTTATTTTTTAACTTTAAACAAAAATTTAAACTTATTCATTACCGCTTCAAGATTTTTTGAAAAATAAAGTTCAGTGTATAAAATTTTGTATTTTCTGTAAATTTTAAAAAAACTTAGTATTGCTCGCTTGATTATTTTTTAAAATTTAGTAAAATTTACATCAAAATTTTATAAAAACATTAAATAAGTTAAATTTTAAGTTAAAAAATAATTAAATATTTCAAAATAGAGCATCAGTAAGTTTTTGCAAAGTGATTTTTTGATAAAATTTTATATTTTTTGAAAAAGGAAATTTTATGATAAAAGCAATTTATCTTTTTTTGATTGCATCTTTGGTCGGCGTGGAGATTAGTATCGGAGCGTTCGTGGCTCCTACGATTTTTTTCCCTGACAATCTTATAGGAAGCGGTGTTCTTACGCATTTTCAAAGCGGACAGTTAATGAGTGCCATTTTTGTAAAATACAATAAATTTTTGATTGCGATTTGTGTGATTTCGCTGATTTTTGAAATGGTAAAGTTTAATAACAACAAAAAACTTTCATTTTACAACCGCTTTTCAACGCTTATGATTGCTTTGTTAAATCTTATTTTGGGGCTTTTATTTGTGCTGTTTTTTACAGATTATATACTTTCAGCTCAAAATAACGGCGCAGCTGCAACTGTTACGACGCAATTTTTGCAAATTCACAAGGCCAGCGAATGGTGTATGAAAATAATGATGATAGCTCAGGTTTTTCTGTTTTTTATGAATTTTTCGCGTGAAAAATAGCCGAAAAAGCAAGATTTAAGCGAAATTAAGGCTGATGAAAGCTCAAAAATTTAATTTTTTTAGTTATTATCAATAAAAATTTTTAAGAAGGATAAAATGATGAGAAGCCAGTGGCTGAAAAACAGAAAAAATGATAAAACTCCAACTCAGATGTATTATGCAAAAAACGGCATAATCACGGAAGAAATGCGTTATGTAGCTAAAATAGAGCAAATGGACGCTGAAATTTTAAGAAGTGAAGTTGCTCGCGGTAAAACTATAATTCCTGCAAATATAAATCATACAAATCTCGTTCCTATGGGAATCGGACGAAGTTTAAAATGTAAGATAAACTCAAATATCGGCTCATCAAGTGTAAGCTCGGGCGTTGAAGAAGAGGTTGAAAAACTTAAAATTTCCATAAAATACGGCGCCGATACGGTTATGGATTTAAGTACAGGCGGGGATTTAAATGAAATCAGAACGCAAATAATCAAAAACTCTACCGTTCCAATCGGCACTGTACCGATATATCAAATCATTCATGATGTCGGCTCCATCGAAAATTTAACAATTTCTCAAATGCTTAAAACGATTGAAAATCAAGCGATTCAAGGCGTCAGCTATTTTACGATTCACGCCGGTTTTTTACTTGAGTTTATGCCGCTTGTAGCAAAGCGTAAAATGGGAATAGTAAGTCGAGGCGGTTCATTAATGGCTACCTGGATGATGAAAAATCATAAAGAAAATCCTTTTTTTACGGCTTTTGATGAAATTTTAGAAATTTGCGCAAAATACGATGTTTCTCTTTCTTTAGGAGACAGTTTACGTCCGGGATGTATATATGACGCAAGTGATGTCGCTCAAATAAGCGAACTGAAAATTCTTGGCGATTTGGCAAGAAGAGCTTGGACAAAAAATGTGCAAGTTATGATAGAAGGCCCAGGACACGTGCCTTTCAATGAAATTGCTTCAAATATGCAACTTGAACGTGTGCTTTGTGATGATGCGCCTTTTTATGTGCTTGGGCCGCTTCCTACTGATATCGGAGCAGGATACGATCATATCACAAGTGCGATTGGCGGGACTATGGCTGCATTTTCAGGTGCTTCAATGCTTTGTTATGTTACGCCGAAAGAACATCTAGGTTTGCCTAATGCTAAAGATGTGCGTGAAGGTATAATAGCTCATAAAATCGCAGCTCATATAGCGGACGTGGCTCTTGGCAAAAAAGGCGCAATCGAAAGAGATCACGCGATGAGTGAAGCAAGATATAATTTTGATTGGAATAAACAGTTTGAGCTTAGTTTGGATCCGGATAGAGCAAAAGAATATCACGATGAAACGCTGCCACAAGAGGTTTTTAAAGAGGCTGAGTTTTGTTCTATGTGCGGACCGAAATTCTGTGCTTACAAAATAAGTCGTGAAATCTCAAAAAATTCATGCGAATTTTATAAGGAATGCAAATGAATAAAGATGAAATTTTAGAAATTTTAAATGGTGTAATTTACCCGGGTTTTAAAAAAAGTATAGTTGAGTATGGTTTTGTAAAAGAGATTGATTGTAAAGACGGCATAAAAATAGTGCTTGAAATCGTATCAGCAAATCCTAAAATATCTCAAGATTTAAAAGATGAAATTTTAAGCAAAATTCCAAATGCCGATGTTATTATAAATAAGCCGAAAATTGAACCTGAGCATTCAAACAGCAGAAGTGGCCGCAATATCGCGCCGCAAATTAAACATTTTGTTATGATAAGTAGCGGAAAGGGCGGAGTTGGTAAAAGCACGACAACGTTAAATTTAGCTATTTCAATGGCAAAACTAGGTAAAAAAGTAGGACTTCTTGATGCTGATATTTATGGACCTAATATTCCTAGAATGATGGGAGAAAACAACGTTCAACCTACTATTATCGGACAAAAATTAAAACCGATTTTAAGCCATGGCGTTGAGATGATGAGTATGGGAATTTTGGTTGAAGCAGGTCAAGGTCTTATCTGGAGAGGCGCTATGATAATGAAAGCTGTGCAACAACTCTTACAGGATGTAGCGTGGAGTGATTTGGATGTGCTTTTTATAGATATGCCGCCAGGAACAGGCGATGCGCAAATTACAATCGCTCAAAGTGTGCCGGTTTCAGCAGGAATTTGCGTTACGACGCCGCAAACTGTGGCGCTTGATGATTCAGCGCGAGCGCTTGATATGTTTGAAAAACTTCATATTCCGTTAGCAGGACTTATTGAAAATATGAGCGGTTTTATTTGTCCGGACAACGGCAAAGAATATGATATTTTCGGTCATGGTGGTGCTGAAATTTTGGCAAAAAAATATAATTGTGAAGTTCTTGGCGAAATTCCTATTGAAATGGCGATTAGAGAAGGAGGCGATGATGGAAAACCGATTAGCTTTTATTCTCCAAATTCCGTCAGCAGCGAAAGATATGCCAAAATCGCCGAAAAACTTATCGCTGTTTTGGAAAAAATAGATAAAGAAAATTTAGCTTCAAATGTCGATATTCAGCCGACAATGCACTAAAAATTCAGTCTTTTTAAAGATAGATGAAATTTTATTATTTTTTGAAATTTCATCTTTAATATATTTTAAAATTTCTTGCGTCAAAAAAAACGGCGCGAGAAATTTTTTAAATCTTACTTTTCATAAGTATCTTTCTTAATTTAATTAAAATGTTAATTTTTATTGTTTCGGTTATTATTTTATAATATTTTTTATATGCGTTTAAAAAATTTTAAAAACATTATAAAAAAAACGGAGCGGAATATATAAGAATAAAATAATCTCCGGATTTTAATCGCAATCATAAATGGCTTAACCATCAAGTTTGAAACTATCAGTATCTCATATTTTATTTGCTTTTTTATATTATAAATTCGCGATTTTTTACTGAATACAGAAAATTTTAAGAAAAAGAAATTTTACTGAAAAACGGTATAATGTTTGAAGTTTTAAATATAAGAAAAACGATTTTTAAAGGGGAAAAATGCTTAATCTTACACATGAAAATGCCCTAAAATTCAAAACTGAAGCCATTGCTACGGGCATTGCCGCGCAAGACTTTGTGTAGCGCAAAAATGCAAAAATATAGATAAATACAGTGATTTCAGAGAAGATTTAAAATTAAATTTCACCGATAATTTTATTAAAAAATATTTAAATTTAGAAGTTATTGATGACGCGCATAAATTTTGTGAATGGTTTGACGCAAATGTGGAATTTTTAAGTTGGGATGAAATAACAGAAAAATAATTGAAACATTACATTTAAAAAATAAGAATATTTAATAAATATTTTAGCATTTTTATTTTGCATTTTTAAATATCCATAATAAGGCATTTTAAAAAATATAATTTATCAATATTTTTTTTGCACATTAAATTTGAATTCGCTATTTTTTGTTTTAAAACCGTTTATCTGTAAAAATATCGTTAATTTCATATCGGATATTACGTAAAAATCGTGCTTTATGATACTGTAAAAGTGCCGATATAAAAGACTTTACGAATTTCAATTAAAAAAATTACGGACTAAATGATTTGAATGAAATTTTAAATATAGCGGATATTAAAATTATCTTTAAAAAAGGCAAAAAATCTTATGAAGTCGCTAGAAAAATTTTAAATGATGATAATAGGCTTATGGCTTTAAATTTCACAAGTAGCGCAAACGCAAGAATGTCGTTTGATGATTTGATTTGCGAGTGGTCTGATAACTTGCTGAAATTTTTGTAAAATAAATCTAAAATTTGTGTAACCGGAAATTTCAGCTTGATTTGATATAATCTTCAAAAAAATAAAATTAAGGTTAAAAATGTTTGTAGATAATGTGAAATTTCACACTAAAGCCGGAAAAGGCGGAGCCGGATGTGTCAGTTTTAGACGCGAAAAATTTATTTTGTTTGGCGGACCGGATGGCGGCGATGGCGGCGATGGTGGTAACGTTTATTTTAAAGCGGATAAAAACTCTCACACACTTTCAAAATATAAAGGCAAAAAACTTCTAAAAGCAGAAAACGGTGCAGGCGGAGAAGGGCGTAAAAAATTCGGTAAAAAAGGTGCTGATTTGGTGCTTATCGTGCCGCCCGGAACTTCTATTTACGATGATAAAACAGGTGAACTTCTTTTTGATTTGAAAGAAGACGGCGAGAAAGTTTTGGCGTTAAAAGGCGGAAAAGGCGGGCTTGGAAATGTGCATTTTAAAAGCCCTGTAAATCAACGTCCTGAGTATGCGCAACCTGGACTTTCAGGTGAAGAAAAAGATATCAGACTGGAGCTTAAGCTGATAGCTGACGTTGGACTTGTAGGATTTCCGAATGTCGGCAAATCTACTCTTATTTCAACGATTTCAAATGCCAAACCTGAAATTGCGAATTATGAATTTACAACTCTTACGCCAAAACTTGGAATGGTTGAAGTTGATGAGTTTTCCGGTTTTGTGATGGCGGATATACCTGGAATTATTGAAGGAGCAAGCGAGGGGCGAGGGCTTGGAATTAAGTTTTTAAAACATATTGAGCGCACGAAAATTTTACTTTTTATGCTTGATATGTCGAATTATCGCACTTTAAAAGAACAATTTAATGCATTAAAAGAAGAGAGCACGAAATTTTCTAAAAATTTGGCAAATAAATTGTATGCGATTGCGCTTACAAAGGCTGATACGGTAGAAAACACCGATAAAATGTTGACTGAATTTTGTGATGAATTCGGATTTGAAAGCAGGCAAATTCCAAATGAAAAAGGTGAGTTTGATAAAACAAAACCAATTTTTGTAATGCAAATTTCAAGCGCAGCAAATAAAAATATAAAAAAGTTAAAATTTGCCCTTCTTGAAATTTTAAAGGCGCAAAATTGAAACGAATTGTAGTAAAAGTTGGCTCTCACATACTTAGTGACGAACATAAAATAAGTGAAAGTCGCGTTTGCGGTTTGTGCGATTTTTTGTGCGAGCTTATGAATAAATTTGAAGTGATTTTAGTAAGTTCAGGTGCTCAAAGTGCCGGTAAAATAAAGTTTGATTTGGAAAAAACAAATCTTGTAAATCGCCAAATTCTAGCAGCTGTGGGACAACCTTATTTAATGGAAATTTATAGTCGTTTTCTTTCTAAAAACGGAATTTTGGCTTCTCAAATTTTGCTTACCGCAAGCGATTTTGATTCCAGAAAATCGACAAATCACGCGAAAAATCTCATAGAAGGGCTTTTAAAACATAAAATTTTGCCTATTATAAATGAAAATGACGCGACTGCAATTGCAGAAATTGTTTTTGGTGACAATGATAGACTTAGTGCTTCTGCGGCACATTTTTTCGGTGCCGATTTGCTTGTGATTTTAAGCGATATCGACGGATACTACGACAAAAATCCGCGCAAATTCAGTGATGCTAAAATACGCAAAAAAGTATCTGAAATAAGCGAAGACGAACTGAATCTTACATCTGAAGCCGGAAGCGAGTTTGGCACAGGTGGTATTGTGACAAAACTGAAAGCTGCGCAATTTTTACTTGAAAACGGCAAAGCGATGTTTTTAGCAAGCGGTTTTGATTTAAGCGTGGCAAGAGCGTTTTTACTTGAAAATCGCCAAATCGGCGGCACGCTTTTTAATGCTTAAAGGAAAAAAATGAAAATTGTTTTTATGGGAACGCCAGAGTATGCAACTGCTATTTTAAGGGCTTTGTTTGAGAATAATTTTAAAATTTCAGCTGTTTTTACGCAGCCTGATAAACCTGTCGGCAGAAAACAAATTTTAACTCCGCCGGATGTGAAAAAATTTTTACTTGAAAGTCACGCTGACACACCGATTTTTCAACCTTCAAACATTAAAACGCCGGAAATTGCAAAAAAAATCTGTGAATTTTCGCCTGATTTTATTGTAGTGGCGGCTTATGGACAAATTTTGCCGCTTGAAATTTTAGAAATTTGTCCATGCATAAATTTACACGCTTCTATTTTGCCTAAATTTCGCGGTGCAAGCCCGATACAAAGCGCGATTTTAGAAGGTGAAAAAATTAGCGGCGTAACTGCTATGAAAATGGGAGCAGGGCTTGATGACGGCGATATTTTGGGATTTAGTTTTTGTGGAATTCAAAAGCTTGATGAGAGCGAAGTTTTTCATAAATTCGGAAACGTTGCCGCTAAATTATGTATTAAAATTTTGCAAAATTTTTACGATATAGCACCTTTAAAACAAAAAAACGTTCTTTCAAGCAAATGCAAAAAAATAAAAAAAACAGACGGACTTGTAAAATTTAGCGATAGCGCTGATGAAATTTTGGCAAAATTTTCAGCTTTTAAAACGTGGCCAGGAATTTTTTTGGAAAATGGCACGAAACTGCTTGAAATTCGAAAATTTTCAGATGAAAAAAAAGAGTTCGGCAAAATTTCACATATTACAAAAGATGGTTTCACACTTGCTGTAAAAGACGGTGAAATTGAAATTTTGAAGTTACAGGAACCTAGCAAAAAAGCTATTTTGGCGCGAGATTTTATAAATGGAAAGAGGCTTAAAATTGGTGATAGAATTTCTTGAAACTTTGCCGTCTACGCAAAGCGAGCTCATTTCACGGATTAAATCCGGTAAAGTTTTCGGCAAATATGCACTTGTCGCGGAAGAACAAAGTGCCGGTTTTGGCAGCCGTGAAAATGAGTGGGTAAGCGGCAAAGGAAATCTTTTTTTGTCGTTTTGTTTGAAAGATTGCGAAATTGCAAGTGATATACAAAAACAATCTCTTAGCATTTATTTCGGTTTGATTTTGCAGGAATTTTTAAATAAAAACGGTTCTAAAGCATGGTTAAAATGGCCGAATGATATTTATATAGGTGAAAATAAATGCGGCGGAATTTTAACTTCAATAGTTAGAAATTTTATAGTTTGCGGCATAGGATTAAATTTAATAAATGCACCGGAAAATGCCGAAATTTTAGATATAAAAATGAAGCGGGATGCCATAATTTACGGCTTTTTGGAAATGGTGGAAAAACAAATTTCATGGAAGCAAATTTTTAGCAAACTTTTGATAGAATTTGAAAAATCAAAAAAATTCGTAGCTACGATTAACGGCAAAAAAGTACCATTAAGTGAAGCTATTTTGTGTGATGACGGCTCGATTTTGATTAATGACAAAAAGGTGTATTCTTTAAGATGAGTGAAATTATTACAATTGCAAATCAAAAAGGCGGAGTCGGCAAAACTACAACTGCTGTAAATTTGGCATCTTGTCTGGCAAATAGCGGCAAAAAAGTACTTCTTATAGATGTGGATCCGCAAGCTAATGCTACAACCGGACTTGGATTTAGCAGAAACGATTATGAATTTAATATATATCATGTTTTTTTGGGCGTTAAAAAAATCTCTGAAATACTTTTAAAAACCGAAATAGAAAATCTTGAATTGATTCCATCAAATATCGGGCTTGTAGGCATTGAAAAAGAATTTTCAGATATGGATAATAATTATAAAACAATTCTTAAAAATTCATTGATGGAAGTTGAAAAAAATTATGATTTTATCCTGCTTGATACACCGCCGACACTTGGAAATATAACTGTAAATGCGCTTATTTCAAGCAATAGTGTAATAATTCCTATTCAATGCGAATTTTATGCGCTGGAAGGTCTTGCGCTTATTTTAAATACCATAAAATTTATAAAAAAAACAGAAAATAAAGATTTGCAAATTTTAGGATTTTTGCCTACGATGTATAGTAATAATAATCTGGCGAAAGAAACTATAATAAATTTAAAAGAGCATTTTGGCGATAAGCTTTTTAAAAATATGAACCAAAAAGATGAGTTTATAGTTATTCCTAGAAATGTAAAACTTGCAGAAAGCCCAAGTTTCGGCAAACCTATAATATTATACGATCCGAAATCAGTCGGTGCAAATACATATAAAAACCTCGCAAGATCAATAATAAGGAAATTTCAATGAGTGGAAGAAAAAAAGCTCTTGGACGTGGGCTTGATGCTATTTTAGGCGATGTCGAGCTTACTTATACAAAAGAGCTTCAAAGCGGAAGAAACGATATAGTAATTGAGCTTGAAATAGATAAAATAAAACCAAATCCGTATCAACCGCGCAAAAATTTTGATGAAGAAGCTCTGAAAGAACTTAGCGAAAGTATTGAAAGACACGGACTTATTCAGCCGATTATAGTTATGCAAAAAGGAGATGAATATCTGCTTATAGCCGGAGAACGTCGTCTAAGAGCTACAAAGATTTTAGGTGATAAGACTATAAAAGCGATTGTTGCCGATTTTGCATCTCAAAATTTAAGAGAACTTGCCCTAATAGAAAATATTCAAAGACAGGATTTAAATCCAATTGAGCTGGCAAATTCTTATAAAGAGTTGATAGATGAGTATAAAATTACGCAGGAAGAACTTTCAGATATAATTAAAAAATCCCGCACCCAAATAACAAATACTATTCGCTTACTCTCACTTAGCGATTTCACACAAAAAATGATAGCAAATAATAAAATTTCTCAAGGGCACGCTAAAATAATTGTCGGCTTGAATCCGGAACAGGAAAAACTTGTTGTAGATACGGTAATAGGACAAAAATTAAGCGTAAGAGAAACTGAAAATTTAGTCAAAAAGATTAAAGAAAAAAATTCGCCGAAAGTTGCAAAAAAAATAAATGATGAAGTTAAAAATTTTAAAATAGAACTTGATAAACTTAAAACTAAACTTGAAAAATTCGGCAAAATTAGTATAAGAAATCGAAAAATTTCAATAGAATTTGATGAAATTTCGCAAATTTCAAAATTTATTGAGAAATTTTAGCAAATTTTTTGAATTCATATTGTAAAATACAAAGTTTCGTAAATTTTTTAAAGGAGAGATAATGTTTGAAGTGAGTTTTCCGGCAATGGTAATGACCATTGTGGTTTTTCTGGCTTTGATATATTTTTTAAATCAAAAGCTTTATAAACCGCTGCTTGCATTTATGGAAGAAAGAGAAAATTCTATTAAAAAAGATGAAGAACTTGCAAATCAAAACACTTTGGATCTAAATATAGACAAAGCGGAGCTCGAAAAAGTTGTGAGTGAAGCAAACATGAGCGCAAGTCAAATTAAAAATGAAGCAATTCAAAAAGCAAAAGATAAAGTTGACGAAATTCTGTCTAAAAAAAGAGTAGAATTACAAGCTGATTTTGATGATTTTATGAATGATCTTGCTAAACAAAAAGATGAAATTAAAGCTGGATTACAAAGTAAAATACCTGAATTTCAAAATAGTTTAAAAGCGACTTTGTCAAAGATTTAAGGTAAAGCGATGAATAAATTTTTATTTTTTATTTTTGTTTTTGTCGGAATTTCATTTGCAGGAGATGATACGGCAACAAAAGATTATGATATAGTTTGGCGAACAATAAATTTTGCAATTTTCTTCGGAATTTTATTTTATTTGATAAAAGGGCCTATAAAAAATGCTTACAATGCAAGAATAAACAGAATTTCAAGCAGACTTGAAGCGATTCAGACAAAGCTGAAAGAATCAAAAGAAAAAAAGGAAGCTTCAAAGAAAAACCTTGAAGATGTTAAACAAAAATGTGTTGAGCTTATTGAAACAGCTAAAAAAGAGGCTATTCAATTGGATGAAAAAATTCAACAATCGGCTCAAATTGATATTGCTCAAATGCAAAAAAGTTTTGCAGAGCAAAAAGAATTTGAAATAAGACGTCTCAAAAAAAGTGTTACCGCTGAAATTTTGGACGAACTTTTCAGTGAAAAAAGTGTAAATCTTTCACAAAACGAGCTGATAAATTTAGTTCAAAAAAAGGTGGTTTGAAATGTCTGAAAATATAGCAAAAAGATATGTAAAAGCATTGATTGAAGTTTGCAAAAAAGATGAATTAAATGATGTTTTAAAAGGGCTAAAAGCTATAGTATCCGCTTTCAGCGTTGCAAAATTTAATGATATAATTAAATCACCTACAGTTAGCAAAAAAGATAAAATTTCACTTATACTTTCTTTTTTGAAAGAACCTAATGTAAAAATTGAAAATTTACTTAAAATTTTGATGAAAAACGGCAGAATTTCTCTTTTGCCTCAAATTTATGATGGTATCAAAGAAAGCATAGCTTTGTCAAATAATGAATATCAAGGTAAAATTTACACAAAAGAAAATTTAGATGAACCTACGATTAAATTACTTGAAACGAATTTTTCTAAAAAATTGAATGCAAATATAAAATTTGTTTGTATTGCGGGAAATTATACAGGTGTGAAAATTGATATAAGCGATCTTGGATATGAGATAAGTTTTTCAATTGACAGATTAAAATCAGCAATGAGTGAATATATATTAAAAGCAATTTAAAGGAGAGCGCGTGAGTGCAAAAATTAAGGTAGATGAGATAAGTAGTATAATCAAAGAACGAATTGAAAACTTTGAGCTAAATATCAATATCGAAGAAACAGGCAAAGTCGTTAATGTCGCAGATGGCGTGGCAAGCGTATACGGTCTAAAAAATGTAATGGCAAATGAGATGGTTGAGTTTGAAAATGGCGTAAAAGGTCTCGCTCTCAATCTTGAAGAAAATAGTGTTGGTGTCGTTATTTTAGGTAGTATAAGCGGAATAGTAGAAGGTACAAGTGTAAAAAGGCTTGGTAAACTTTTAAGAGTTCCTGTAGGAGATGCTTTAATAGGTCGTGTTGTAAATGCGTTAGGTGAGCCGATTGATGCAAAAGGTCCTATAGAATACAGTGAAACCAGATTTGTTGAAGAAAAAGCTAAAGGCATTATGGCTAGAAAATCGGTTCATGAACCGCTTCAAACAGGTCTTAAAGCAATCGACGCTCTTGTTCCGATCGGTAGAGGTCAAAGAGAGTTAATTATCGGAGACCGTCAAACAGGTAAGACAACAGTTGCCGTTGATACCATCATAAATCAAAAAGGACAAGATGTAATTTGCATATATGTAGCAATTGGTCAAAAACAATCGACAGTTGCTCAAGTTGTGAAAAAATTGGAAGAGTATGGCGCTATGGATTATACTATAGTTGTCAGCGCAGGAGCCAGTGAGTCTGCTGCACTTCAATATCTTGCACCATATGCAGGTTGTACAATGGGTGAATATTTCAGGGATAATTCACGCCATGCTTTGATTATTTATGATGATCTTAGCAAACATGCCGTAGCTTATCGTGAAATGTCTTTGATTTTGCGCCGTCCACCGGGACGTGAAGCTTATCCAGGAGATGTTTTTTATCTTCATTCAAGATTGCTTGAAAGAGCAAGTAAACTTAGTGATGAACTAGGTGCTGGAAGTTTAACAGCGCTTCCTATAATAGAAACACAAGCAGGTGATGTTTCAGCCTATATTCCTACAAACGTTATTTCAATTACAGACGGGCAAATTTTCCTTGAGTCCGGATTATTTAACTCAGGTATCCGTCCTGCTATCAATGTCGGTCTTTCAGTTAGCCGTGTTGGAGGTTCCGCTCAAATTAAAGCCATTAAAAAAGTATCCGGTACACTCCGCCTTGATCTTGCGCAATACCGCGAACTTCAAGCATTTGCACAATTTGCAAGTGATTTGGACGAAAGCAGTAGAAAACAACTTGATCGTGGTCAAAGAATGGTTGAAATTTTAAAACAACCACCTTACAGTCCGCTTCCGGTTGAAAATCAAATTGTTATTATTTTTGCAGGAAGTCGCGGATTTTTGGATGATATACCGGTTAACGCGATAGGAAAATTTGAAAACGAGCTTTATTCATTTATTGAAGCAAAGTATCCAAATATATTTGAAGACATACGAACCAAAAAAACGATTGAAAAAGATTTGGAGGAAAATTTAGCGAAAGCGTTAAATGATTTTAAAATGACTTTTTCCGTCAAATAAGGTTAAATTATGGCAAATTTAAAAGATATAAAGTTAAAGATAAAAAGTGTAAGCAATACCGAAAAAACGACAAAGGCTATGAAGCTTGTATCTAATGTCAAGCTTAAAAAAGCTAAAGATTTCGCTAAACAATCGAAAGCTTATGCTATTAAAATTAACGAACTTTTAAGCGAAATTTCAGCTAAAATTCAGGTAAATATTAAAAGTTTTGCCGATGATAAATTTTTTGATACAAACAGAGAAGTGAAAATAGTGGATATTATTTTTGTTACAGCCGATAAAGGACTTTGTGGCGGTTTTAATATTCATACAATTAAAAAAGTTAAGGAAACTATTGAAGAGTATAAATCAAAAAAAATAAAAGTTCGTCTTAGAGCTATAGGAAAAAAAGGTATTGAATACTTTAATTTTCAAGGTGTAGAACTTTTGAAAAAGTATATAGGTTTAAGTTCGTCTCCAAGTTCTAAAAAGGCTGCTGAAGTGATATATGAAGCTATTAATGATTTCGAAAACGGAAAAACTGATAAAATTGTTTTAATACATAACGGCTATAAAAATATGATTTCGCAAGAGATGAAAGTAAATGTTTTACTTCCTGTTGAGCCGCCTACTGCCAATGAAAACAGTTATGTAGGTTCAAATATGGAATTTGAACCAAGTGATGGCGGAGACAATATAATAAGAACTTTGACGAAAAAATATTTCGAATACAGTATGTATTATTCGCTTATTGATTCGCTTGCAGCTGAGCATAGCGCCAGAATGAATGCGATGGAAAATGCGACAAACAACGCGAAAGAGCGTTTAAGTCAATTGAATTTGGAATACAATAAAGCTAGACAAAGTTCAATTACCACTGAGCTTATAGAAATCATCAGTGGTGCGGAATCAATGAAATAAAGGAGAATTGATGAAAGGTATTATTTCGCAAGTAATGGGTCCTGTCGTAGATGTGGATTTTAAAGATTATTTGCCAAAAATTAACGAAGCAATTGAAGTCAAATATGATGTAGAAGGCATTCAAAAAAGACTCGTACTTGAAGTAGCGGCGCATTTGGGAGATAATAAAGTGCGCACAATTGCTATGGATATGAGTGACGGCTTACGTAGAGGTCTTGAAGCTGAAGCTTTGGGCGCACCTATCAGCGTGCCTGTCGGTAAAAAAGTTTTAGGTAGAATTTTTAATGTAACAGGTGATTTGATTGATGAGGGCGAGCCTGAGGATTTCGAAACTCGCTGGTCAATTCACAGAGATCCGCCAAGTTTTGAAGATCAAAGTACAAAAAGTGAAATTTTTGAAACAGGTATTAAAGTTGTAGATCTTCTAGCACCTTATGCAAAAGGTGGAAAAGTCGGACTTTTCGGTGGTGCAGGTGTCGGAAAAACAGTTATTATTATGGAGCTTATTCATAATGTTGCTTTTAAGCATAATGGATATTCGGTATTTGCAGGCGTTGGTGAAAGAACAAGAGAGGGAAATGATCTTTATAATGAAATGAAAGAAAGCGGTGTTTTGGATAAAGTTGCCCTAACTTATGGTCAAATGAACGAGCCACCGGGAGCAAGAAATAGAATCGCTTTAACAGGTCTTACAATGGCTGAATATTTCCGCGATGAACTTGGACTTGATGTACTTATGTTTATTGATAATATTTTCAGATTTTCACAAAGCGGTTCGGAGATGTCTGCGCTTCTTGGAAGAATTCCATCAGCCGTTGGTTATCAACCGACTTTGGCTAGTGAGATGGGAAAACTTCAAGAGAGAATTACATCAACCAAAAAAGGTTCAATTACATCGGTTCAAGCTGTATATGTTCCTGCAGATGACTTGACAGACCCTGCTCCTGCAACTGTTTTCGCACACCTTGATGCAACTACCGTTTTAAATAGAAGCATCGCTGAAAAGGGAATTTATCCTGCTGTGGATCCGCTCAATTCAACTTCAAGAATGCTTGATCCTCAAATTGTCGGTGAAGAACACTATAAAATAGCTCGCGGAGTTCAAGCTGTGCTTCAAAAATATAAAGATTTGCAAGATATTATTGCTATTTTAGGTATGGATGAACTTAGTGAAGAAGATAAACTTGTAGTTGAACGTGCAAGAAAGATAGAAAAATATCTATCACAACCATTTTTCGTAGCTGAAGTTTTTACAGGAAGTCCTGGAAAATATATTAGCCTTGAAGATACAATCGCAGGATTTAAAGGAATTTTGGAAGGCAAATATGATGATTTACCTGAAAATGCTTTTTATATGGTTGGAAGTATTGACGAGGTTTTAGCCAAAGCTGAAAAAATGAAAGCATAAAAGGCAAAATTTATGGATAAGTTATTCTTAGAGATTGTTACACCTGAAGGTGAAATTTTTGCAAATGATGTAAAATCGGTACAAGTTCCAGGTTGTGAAGGCGAGTTTGGAATTTTACCAAGACACGCTACTTTGGTGACTACTCTAAATGCCGGCGTTATTGAAGTTATAAATTTGGATGGCACAAAAGATATGATTGCTATTGATGATGGCGGTTGTATCAAGGTTGCTGAAGATAAAACTACTATTTTAGCTAATGGCGCAGTTTATATCGGCGGTAGTAATGAAAGTGAGATTGCAATTTCTTTGCAAAAAGCAAAAGAGTTGGTAAAATCAATGTCATCAAATACAATAGTTTATGCAACTACTATAGCAAAAATAGATGAGCAAGTAAGGCAAAAATAAGTGCAATCATTAGATATTTTTTTGAGTTATATAAATAGAAGCTCTTTTATTACACTATTTGTACTTACTTGGCTATCTATTTATTTTATTTTTACGCTTACAATTTTGATTTCGAGGTATTTTGGATTAAACAGTTGGCAAAAACGCGAACAAAATACCTTGGAATCTTTGCTTATGGGAAGACAAGCCAGTACTTTAAATACGGTTTTAAAGAAATTTTTAACCGGTCGTGTTACAAGAGAAAAACTTGCAATTTGTCAAGGTATGGCAGAAAAGAATGCTACAAGCGGACTTACATGGCTTTCTATTATTTCATCTACATCGCCGTTTATCGGACTTTTTGGAACGGTTATAAGTATACTTGATACGTTTTCTAAAATGGGAGCCGGAAATTCAAGCATAGCCGTTATAGCTCCTGCTATAAGCGAGGCACTTGTTGCTACAGGTTGTGGAATTTTTGTGGCGATTCCTGCGTATACGGCACATTTACTTATAAAGCGCAAAGCTTATGAAATTATGAGTATTATAAATCGTTCAGCTGACATTATTATTTATTCGGCACAACAAAAAGAACAATAATGTGGAATTATGATGAAAAGCCTGAGCTTAATATCACACCGCTCGTTGATATTATGCTTGTGTTACTTGCTATTTTAATGGTGACTACTCCTGCTATCATATATGAAGAAAAAATAAATCTTCCTGATGGCTCTAAAACGGAAACTTCACAAAGTACGAAAGAATTTCTGATTTTGCGAGTCGGGGATGATAAAATCATACATATAGATCAAAATTCAATGAGCTTTGGCGAGCTTTCGGATAATTTGCTTCATATCGCAAATTCTGGTATGTACAGTAAAGAAAAACCTGTATATATTCAAGCTGATAAAAAATTGTCTTACGATGATGTTATGTTTGTGCTTAAAACGCTCAAACAAATGGGCTTTTTTAAAATAGCACTTCAAACAAACGGATAAAAATTTGCGAAATTTTAGTAATATCGGTGTAAAATTTGATAATTTTACATCATTTTTGCTCGCTACGCTTATATATTTTTTGGCAATTTTGTTACTGATATTTAAAGCGACTTTTCATGATTTAAATCAAAATTTTACCGATGATAAAAACGCATTTATGGATGTTATAGCCATTGATATAGATGAAGGCGTTCCAACCAGAACAGCAAAAGAAGTTGCAGATTCACAAGAAAGTGAAGCCGTTAAAACTTTACCACAAGAAAAAATAGAACTTGAAAATTTAAAAGTTCAAAAAAAGCCGGAACCAAAAGTAGAACAAAAACCTATAGAAAAAGTTGAAGAAAATATTGTTAAGCCTGAACAAAAAGAAATTGAAGAAATTAAACCTGAAAAAAAAGAAATCAAGCCTGAATCAAAAGAAGAAGCAAAAGATCAGGAATCTAAAAAACAAAATTTGAATGATCTTTTTGCTGCGACAACATCTAATAATGAAAAACTTACTAAGGCTACATCTGAAGTAAAATCAAAAAAAACAGGTGCAAAACAAAGTAAAGGAGCGATTTCAGATAAAGATGCCGGTAAATCGCAACTTACAGGAATTTATGATGCCTTTAAGGGCGGTGTTCGCAAAAAATTAACGACTCTTTGGTCAAGATATAATGGCGGAAGTAATAATGATGCGCTTGTCAGTATCACTATTTCCGCTGACGGAAAGCTTAAAAGTTATGAAATTTTAGAGCTATCTTATGATAGCGAGTTTAATCAGAAATTGCGTGACTTCATGGAAAGTCTTTATAATCAGGATTTTCCAAAGCCGCCAAATAACGAAGAATATACATTTAGCAAATTAAAATTAAATACACAATTATAAGGAGATAGAATGAAAAAGTTATTATTGCTTTTTACATTTTGTGTGAGTTTATTTGCGTATGTTGATGATGCTACGATGACAATCACAAACAAAGGCTCAAATTTGCCTAAGATTGTAGTTCAAAATTCATCAATGATTGCAAATTCGTCTTTAAATCAAAAATTTTTTAAACTTATGGTAGGAGATTTAAAAGTCGGCGCTACATTTGAAGTAAGCGATGAATATTTTGAAAGCAGCTATGACGGCGATTTTCGCACAAATATATCAAGCGACAGCGGTACAGCGTTAATAGTTAGATATGCTCTTAGCGATGCTTCACCTATGAGTTTAAAAGCAAAAGTTTTGGATGCAATTACAGGAAAAATTTTATATGAAAACAGTTTTTCGATAGAAGATAAATCCAAATTTCCATTTCTTGCTCATGACGCCGTTAGTGAAATAGTCAAAAATTTAGGATATTCAAATGTTGATTGGATGAGAGAAATGATACTTTTTTCGCGTTATACAAGCGCAAAAGAGAGCGAAATTCTTATAGCCGATTATACATTGACATATCAAAAAACAGTTGTAAGAGGCGGATTGAATATATTTCCAAAATGGGCAAATAAAGCACAAAATGCGTTTTATTATACATATTATATAAATAAAAATACACCTGCTATTTTTAAATACAATCTTTCAAACGGAAGTAAAAGTAAAATTTTCACAGGTAAAGGTATGACAATAGCAAGCGATGTAAGCGATGATGGAAGCAAGCTTTTGATTACAAATGCCCCAAAAGACCAACCGGATATTTTTCTATATAATCTTAATAGCGGCTCTATGAAACAAATTACGAATTATCCCGGAATTGATGTAAATGGAAATTTTGTTGATAATGACAGCAGAATTGTTTTTGTTAGCGACAGACTTGGATATCCGAATATTTTCGCGCAAAGTATAGATGGTGGAAATGTCGAGCAAATGGTTTTTCAAGGTAAAAATAACAATTCAATCAGCACACACGGTAATTATATAGTTTATTCAAGTCGCGATGGCAGCGGAAGCTTTAATATTTATTTAATTTCAACAGGCACAAATCTTATTCGTCAACTTACAGCAGATGGCAAAAATATGTTTCCAAGATTTTCAAGTGACGGTGGAAGCGTGATGTTTATAAAACATTCTAATTTTGGCAGTTCTATCGGAATAATCAGAATAAATGAAAATAAAAGTTTCCAATTCCCACTAAAAATCGGGCAAATTCAATCGGTTGATTGGTAAAACTTATATAATTTTCAAAAAAATATGTTATAATAACGCGCAAATTTATTGAAAAGGATGTAGAAATGAAACATTTAGTTTTATTATCAGCAGTAGTTGCCGCTCTTATGGTGAGTGGTTGTTCTAAAAAAACCCCTGAGGTTAATTCAAATTCAGCAGATGCACTTGCTACTTTGGCTTCAAAAATTCAAAGTGAAGTAAATACAGTTTATTTTGATTTTGATAAATTTAATATCAAAGCAAGTGAACAAAGCAAAATTAGCAATAATGCAGCACTATTCAATCAAGCAGGCGCAGAGTCTTTAACTGTTAAAATAGAAGGAAACTGCGACGAGTGGGGAACTGATGAATACAATTACGCTCTTGGTCTAAAAAGAGCAACAGCTGCAAAAGACGCTTTGGTTAAACAAGGTGTAGCTGAGAATAGATTATCAGTTGTAAGTTATGGCGAAAGCAATTTAGTTTGCACAGACAAAACTAAAGCTTGCGACGCTCAAAACAGACGTGATGAATTCAAAGTAGGTTTCTAATTTGAAATTTATTAAAATTTTGGTCGTGGCAGCTTTTGCCGCGACCTTTTTAAATTCAGAGGAAGTTTCCGTTTTTGATATGGGAAATATTAACAATGAAAATCCTCAAGGTCTTACAGAAAATGAACAGGTACTTCTTAAGAATCGCCAAAAAGTAGCCGATGTAGCCACAGGACTTGACAATACAAATGAAAGTCTTGAAGGACTTAAAACCGTTTTAGAAGGCACAAATGCTCAAATTGCCAATCTGGAAAATCGTGTAGCCGATCTTGAAATTCGCACAAAAGGCAAAGTAAGCAAAAACAGCGATTTAGAAAGTATAAAGAAGGATATCACATGGTTAAAATCTCAAATCAAAGAGATAAATGCTAAACTTGACGGTGTTAATGTAAAAAAAAACTCTAATGAAGTAGAAAAATCTGTTCCAAACAATGAAAATTCTATAAAAACACAGAATTTTACTTCTAAAAAAGAAACTGAAATTTTAAAAGAAGCTGAAAAATTATACTCAAAAAAAGATTACAGCGGTGCAAAAGAGTGCTATGAATATTTAGTTTCTAAAAATTATCAACCTGCCAAATCAAATTTTATGTTAGGTGAGATTTCTTATTTCGGTAAATCTTACGGCGAAGCAATAAAATACTATCAAACAAGCATTTCTCACAGTCAAACACAACCATATACGCCAAAACTTCTATATCATACAGCCATAAGTTTTGACAAGATCGGCGATACAAACAGCGCCAATAAATTTTATAATGCGCTAAAATCAGCGTATCCTAATTCAAAAGAAGCAAAATCTTCACCGAATAGAAAATAGTGTTACTTACTGAAATTTAGATTTTCAGTTAAGCTGTAAAAAATTTAAAAATTTTTGTTTAGTAAAACAATAACTAAAATTTAAATCTGATACTACAATTTTTTAATAGAAATTAATATATCAGTTTTTTGCGATGAAATTTTTAAGTTTATTACATAAAAATTTTAAAATTATCCGTTTATAATGTCGATAAAACGGTACAAAAATCGCAATTTTTATTTATAAAATACAATCTTAAAAATATTAAAAAAACAGTATTACAAATCAGCATAAAATTTTGAAAAATATTATACAGATTGTTTTAAAAATTAATAAAGCCTTATATGCTGATTACTGATAGTTTTAATTTACTTATTTATGATAGAATTTTTCGTTTTGAATTTTAAATTAGGAGAAAAAATGGCAAATAATCGCGTAATATCGATGTTCTATGAACTAAAAGATGCAAATTCCGGTGAATTTTTAGAGAGTAATTTTAAGGCGGATCAAATATCGTTTTTAACGGGAAAAGATCAAATTTTAAGCAAACTTGAAGATGAGATAATAGATCTTGCTGAAGGCACTGAAAAAATCGTTCGAATTTCTGCAAAAGAAGGTGTTGGAGAATACGATGAAAGTGCAGTGCAAGTTTTACCAAAAGAGCAATTTGCAGGCATTGATTTAAAAGAGGGAATGGAACTTTTTGGCGAAAGTGAAGACGGACAAACCGTGCGTGTAAGCGTAAAATCAATCGGCGAAGATGATGTTACAATTGATTATAATCATCCTTTTGCGGGTCGCGATTTGGAATTTCGCGTTAAAATCATGGAAAATAGAGAAGCCACTGCCGATGAAATTGCAATGGGCGTGCCTGAAGGCGTTCATACTTGCGAATGCGGCGAACATCATCACGAAGATCACGAATGTTGCCACGCTCATCATCACGAAAGTGGCGAATGCTGCGGCAAGCACCAAGAATAAATTATGAAATACGCATTTATTTTTCCTGGACAAGGCTCTCAAAGCGTTGGAATGGGCAGAGAATTTTATGAAAATTTCATAGAATGCAGAGAACTGTTGGACGAATCAAGTGAATTTTGCAAAATTGATTTTAAAAATTTGCTTTTTAGTGAAAACGAGAAGCTCGATATTTCTGAATTTACTCAACCTGCGATTGTTTTAAACTCTTTCATGGCTTTTTTGGCACTACAAAAAACAGCTGAAATTTCGCCTGTTTTTTCACTTGGACATTCTCTTGGCGAATTTTCGGCACTTGGTGTAAATAAAGCTTTGGATTTCAAAGACGCAATTAAACTTGTAAATATACGCGGAAAGCTTATGCAAGAAGCGTGCGAAGGCAAAAACGCATCTATGATGGTTGTTATCGGGCTTGATGATGAAAAAGTTATTCAAATTTGCAAAAACGCAAGAGAAGACGGTAAATCTGCTTGGGCTGCAAATTTTAATTGTGATGGACAAATCGTTGTTGCAGGAAACAGAGACGATCTTTCAAATTTAGAAAGTGAGTTTAAAGCAGCAGGCGCAAAGCGCGCTATGCTTTTAAATATGAGCGTAGCAAGTCATTGTCCGATATTAGAAAGCGCCGCCAAAGAGTTGGTTAAGTTTTTAAAACCGCTTTTGACATCTGAATTTGCCCCTGTTGTTTCAAATGTTACATCGCAACCTTATAGCACAAAAGATGAAGCGATTTCGCTGCTTAAAGAGCAACTTATTTTGCCGGTGCTTTATAAACAAAGTATTTTAAATATCGAAGACAAGGTTGATTGCTTTGTGGAATTCGGCGCAGGCGTTTTAAAGGGCATAAACCGCAGAATTACGAAAAAACCGACTTTTTCGATAAATGATCTTGATTCTTTGGATAAATTTTTAAATTTTAGAAAGGAAAATTTATGAAAATAGCGATTTTAGGGGCAATGCCTGAAGAAATCGATCCGTTTATTGTAGAAATTCCAACCCAAATAGATTATTACGCAGGCAATAAATTTTACAAAGCCGAGTTTGCAGGGCACGAACTTTTTATCGCATACAGCAAAATCGGCAAGGTAAATGCCGCAATAACAGCTACCTTATTAATTGAAAAATTTAAAGTTGAGGTGTTGCTTTTTACGGGCGTTGCAGGAGCTTTGAAAGATAATTTTAAAATAGGCGAGCTTTTATATGCCACAAAACTTGCTCAACACGATTTGGATATCAGCGCATTCGGTCACCCGGTAGGTTATGTGCCGGGAAATGAAATTTTTGTAAATACCAGCAAAAAACTCAATAAAATCGCTGTAAAAACGGCAAAAGATTTAGGTTTAACATTAAAAAGCGGTGTTATAGCAAGCGGCGATCAATTTATTTGTGATGACGATAAAAAAGCGTGGATTGCAAAAACATTCGGCGCCGATGCCGTGGAAATGGAAGGCGCCAGCGTGGCTCAAGTTTGCAGCGCTTTTAAAGTACCGTTTTTTATTATGCGAGCTATCAGCGACGTAGCGGGACACAAAGCTGAGATTGATTATGATGAATTTATGGAAAATTCCGCAAAAACAAGTGCTGATTTTGTTTTAAAGATGATAGAAAAAATATGATCAGCAAAAAATTGCTTAGAATAGTCGGACAGACAAATGCAAAATATAAAATGTTTGAAGAGGGCGATAGAATTTTGCTTGGGCTAAGTGGCGGTAAAGACAGTTTGGTTTTAGCGCATATTTTAAAGCATTTTAACTCTGTAAGTCCGCTAAAATGGGAATTTAAGGCAGTTACTTTAAGCTACGGGATAAATGAAAATTTTGAACCTTTAAAAAAACATCTTAAAGAATTTGAAATTCCACACGATATCATCGAAAGCAATATTTTTGAGTTCGGTAAAGAAAAAATTCGCCCAAACACAACATTTTGCAGTTTTTGCAGCCGTATGAGACGCGGATATCTCTACTCTTATGCGCTTAAAAACGGCTTTAACAAACTTGCTTTGGCTCATCATTTAGATGACGCGGCGGAGAGTTTTTTTATGAATTTAGGCTTTAACGGTGCTTTAAGGACACTGGCGCCAAAATATAAAGCAGAAAACCAAATAGTGATTATCCGTCCTCTTATTTTGGCAAGAGAAAGACAAATCAGGGATTGCGCCATAAAAAATGAAATGCCGATAATAAACGAAGAAGAGAGCTGTCCTGCTAAACTTTACGGTGGTAAAATGCCTACAAATAGGGCAAATACAAAACTTCGCCTACAAGCACTTGAAAAAGAAAATCCGAAATTTTTTATCAGTTTAAAATCGGCTTTTGAAAATTTGCATGCGGATACGTTTTTTTAATGAAATTTAAATGTCTGACGCAAGAAAATTTAAGCTATTTTTTCAATTTTGCTGAATATGTAAAAGTTTTTATTTAAATTTTGAAATTTCAATTTGTTAAAAGGAATAAAATAGTGCATTTTTGTTTGGAATGGTAAAATCTATGTATTTCTTAAAAACAGAAGATTGTTTAATTTAAATTATTTCATAAAAAAAATTATTTTGCATCAGGCACAGTGTGCAAAATTGCAAATGGCTATTTTATAGCGTTTTTATGGTTATAAATATTTTTTAATAAAATAAAATTTAGAGGTAAAAATGAGACAAATTTTTATAACGGCAACTGATACCGATATGGGTAAAACTTTCGTTACAACGGCGATTTTGAAAGCTTTTTTGGATGCTGAATTTGAAGCCGTCGCCATAAAACCTGTTCAAACAGGCTGCGAAATGAAAAACGGTAAAATGGAAGCACCTGATGTCAACGTCTATAAAAAAGCGAATAAAAACAATGATTATGAGCCGCTTTATGCATTTAAATTTCCGGCTTCTCCGCATTTTAGCGCCTCTCTTGAAAACTCAAAAATTGAACTTGATAAAATTTTAACTTATGTAAAAGAGTTTGAAAAAAAGCACGAAATTTTGCTTGTCGAAGGTGCGGGCGGACTTTTTGTGCCATTAAACGAGAACGAAAATTTTATAGATTTAATGCAGATTTTAAATTACGAAACCGTTTTGGTATGTAAAAATGTGCTTGGAATGATAAATCACACGCTTTTAAGCATTGAGGCACTTAAAATGCGCGGCGTTGATATCCGCGTTTTGGTTGTAAATTTTCACGATGAACAAGACACGATTGCAAAATCGAACTTAGAGTATTTAAAGGCGCATTTTAACGGTATTATCGTTGTTTTAAACAAAAACGAAACGCTAAAAAGTGCAAGCGAAAAATTTAAAATTTTAACCGATAGTGTTCCAAAAAAAGAGCAAATTGATTTAGAATTTGATAAAAATCATCTTTGGCATCCTTATACTTCAGCTCTAAACCCGCTTAAAGCGCATGGTGTGAAATTTGCCAAAGGAAATAAAATTTACACGGATGAGGGTTGTTTAATAGATGGAATGAGTTCCTGGTGGTGCGCTATAAATGGTTATAATAACGCGCTTTTAAATGAAGCTGCGATTTCTCAGATAAACAAATTTTCTCACATTATGTTTGGCGGTCTGACTCAAGCACCGGCTATAAATTTAGGTAAAAAGCTGCTTGAAATTTTGCCTGAGTTCTATTATGTTTTTTACTGCGACAGCGGTTCTGTAAGTGTGGAAGTTGCGATGAAAATGGCGCTTCAATACCAACAAAATTTTGATAAGAACAAAACGAAGTTTTTAACAGTTTTAGGTGGTTATCACGGTGATACATTTGGAGCTATGAGCGTTTGTGATCCGGTAAATGGAATGCATTTTTTATTTAAAGATTTTCTAGCGAAAAATTTATTTGCACCGCGCCCGAATTGTCCTTTTGACAAGCCTTTTGATAAAAAATGTTTAAGCGAATTTGATGAAATTTTCAGCGCTCATAAAGACGAAATTGCTGCGATTATCATTGAGCCGATTGTTCAAGGGGCGGGCGGAATGTGGTTTTATCATCCGAAATTTTTAGAGCATTTGCGCGATATTTGTGATAAAAACGGTATTTTACTGATTTTTGACGAAATTGCTACAGGATTTGGACGAACAGGTAAAATGTTTGCTTACAATCATACGAATATAGTGCCTGATATAATCTGCGTCGGAAAGGCGATGACGGGCGGTTTTATGAGTTTTGCCGCAACTTTGGCGAACAAAAAGACGGCTCATGGTATAAGTAAAAACGGCGGCGTTTTTATGCACGGACCGACATTTATGGCAAATCCTCTTGCTTGCGCCGTTGCGGTTAAAAATATAGAAATTCTGCAAGACTCAAATTTAGAGCAAAACGTTTCAAGAATAGAAAAAATTTTAAAAGAAAATTTAGCCAAATGCAAAGAAATAAGTAGCGTTGCTGATGTACGTGTTTTAGGTGCTATCGGCGTTGTAGAGATGAAAGAGTGCGTAAATGTCGAAGCTTTACAGGAATTTTTCATACAAAAAGGCGTTTTTATAAGACCGTTTGCTAAAAATATTTATATAATGCCACCTTTTATCACGCCGAATAATGATCTTTTAAAACTTTGTAACGCAATTTATGAAGCTATAAAACTTAAAAAATTTCAATTTTAAAAGGCAAAATATGATTATTTTGATTATTTATGCCGTTTTTCTTTTCGGTATAGGTTTTTGGGATTTTAGAAAAAAAGACGGGCTTGAGGGATTTTTAGTGGCAAATCGTAGTGCAAATGCCACTAAAATCGGATTTTCAATTATGGCGAGCTGTATCGGAGCCAGCGCTACGATAGGACTTGTGGCCAATGTGGCGAAATTCGGATTTCCTGCTATTTGGTGGCTTTTAGCAGGAGCTTTCGGACTTAGCATTTTGGCATTTATTTTTGCTAAAAAACTTCGTAAAACCGGCGCTTTGACACTTCCACAGATTTGCGAAGTATATATTTCAAAAGAGGCGAGAAAAATAAGCGCCGTCATTATAACTATCGCGTGGTTTGCCATTTTAGCGGCTCAATTTATCGCAACAGGTAAAATTTTAGCGGCTTTTGATGTAAATAACGGCGTAATTATAGGCGCTATCGTTATCGTCATCTACACGATGCTTGGCGGTCAAAAAAGCGTAATTAAAAGCGACGTTTATCAGTATTTAATCGTTATTATAAGTTTAATTGCAGTGCTTATCTGGATGTTGATGCAGCCCGTTAATCTTTTTTCAAATTTAAAAATCGAGTTTGTGAATGACAAATTCGGCTACGATTTGATTTTTTACTATTTGCTGATTCAAGGACTTGTTTATATCATAGATCCTGCACTTTTTTCGCGCATTTTTAGTGCAAAAGACGAAAATACCGCGTTTAAAGGCGCGATTTTTGGCGTAGCCGGAATGGTTTTTTCAGCATTTTTAATCGTTATTATCGCTTTCGGAACAATTTCTTTAAATGATTCAAAAAGCGGAGAATTACTTACAACGACGCTTTTTAATGCACTTCCGCCGGTTCTTGGAATTTTGCTTCTTTTAGGACTTCTTAGTGCCATTATAAGTTCGGCTGATACTTGTCTGATTACAGCTTCAAGCATATTTTGTTATGATGTTTTAAAAAGCGAAAATATCAAAATTCACAGAGTATTTGTTTTGATTTTTGGAGCGATTTCATATGTTTTAACTATTTTTGGTGAAGAATTCGGCATACTGGATTATCTATTCGCTGCAAATGATATTTTTGCGACGGGCGTTGTTACGGCACTGTTTTTTGCCATTATTTTTAACGGTAAAACGGATAAAAATATAATGTTGCTTGCTATGGTTTGCGGTGGAGCTTGCGGGCTTACAGCAGCAATCAGCGGCGATAAAATTTATAGTTTTATCGGCGTTTTTACGGCAAGCTTTTTTAGTATTTTAGCATTTTTAAGGGTAAAATTTGGACAAAGAAAGATATATATTTGAGAAATTTTCAGACAAAAAAAACGGAGATGACGGGTCTCTCGTAGGAAAATGGGTTTTTAGCAAAGATTTATTTGTTCAAAATATCCATTTTAAGAGATCTTGGCTTAGTTTAAGACAAATTGCCGTAAAAAGTATGCTTGTAAATATTTCGGATGCCGTCGCTATGAATGCGCGCCCGAAATATGCACTTTTAGGACTTGAGTTGCCAAAAGAGATCAGCATTAGCGAGATTGACGAACTTTGCGGCGGTTTTTTGGATATTTGCAAAAAATTTAATATAAAAATTATCGGCGGTGATACGATTAGCGGCGATAGAATTTCTATTTCGGTTACAATTATATCAAAGACAAAAAAAGCCGTTTTTAGAAAAGGCGCCAAAATAGGTGATTTTATAGCTTTTACAGGAAATTTGGGAAGCGTGATTAAAGATTTCGGAATTTTGGAAAATGGCGGAAAAATAGATAAAAACTCGAAATTTATAACACCTGATTTAAAAGCTGATTTTTTTTATAAAGCGGCCAAATTCACTACTTCCGCAATGGATATCAGTGACGGGCTCAGTCAGGATCTTTTGCGTCTTTTAGAAAAAAACGGCGTTGGAATAAAATTTTTAAAAAATTTAAGCAAAGATGAGCTTTTTAGCGGCGAAGAATATGAAATTTTATTTACTTTTTCAAAGAAAAACAGAGATAAAATTCTAAAAATAGCTAAAAAAACAGCGACTAAAATCACAATTTTCGGCGAAATAGCGGAACTTAGCGCCGATACGAAATTTATTGATTTATCAAAAAAACACCATTTTGAGTGATTTGTAAATTTTAAAATTTAGTATCTTAAATGCTATTTGAAGTTTAAATAGTTTTCATCAGATATGAAAAGTGAGAATAATTTTGAAATTTTTGATACAATTTGCATATTTTAAAAAGGAAATAAAATGGATATAAAAAATTTAGAAAATTTGCTTAAAGAAGAACCTGGTTTTTTAAGTAGTGATGACAAACTTTTAAAATCAAAAATCAAAGAGTGTGCACTTAAATATGATAAAATTTTGATAGATTTACTCATAAACAGCGAATTTAAAGAGCTGTTTTTTGAAAAACTGCAAAATGATATTTTGATTTTCAAGCAAAAAACTTTTATCGATTATATAGACGATAAAAATTTCCTGCTTGACAGTTATACAAAATTTAGTAACAAAATCGGTCTTAGCGTTTCAAATAAGTTTTTGTCACGAAATGATGATGTAGTGCTTAGTTTTCCATTTAAAGACTGTGTTTTAAAAGGAGATCAAAGCAAAGATGATGATAAAAGTAAAGAGATATTTTTTAATGAAATTTTAGCAAGAGATGAAATAAACCGTCTTTTTGACAAAAAAGCTTTAATTAATTTTAAGAAATTTACGGCGCGCAATCAGCAATCAGCAATCAGCAATCAGCAATCAGCAATCAGCAATCAGCAATCAGCAATCAGCGCGGCTGAAAATTTTCTTAAATTCAGTAGAAATTCAGAATTAAACAGAGCTAGAAATTTACCACTTGATACGATTTGTGATAATCTCATCATAAAAGGCAACAATCTTTTAGCACTTCACACATTAAAATCAAATTTTGCAGGTCGCGTAAAACTCATCTACATCGATCCTCCTTACAATACAGGAAATGACAGCTTTAATTATAATGATAACTTCAACCACTCTACTTGGCTAACTTTTATGAAAAATCGTCTTGAAATAGCACGTGAGTTTTTACGAGATGATGGCGTTATTTTCGTTCAATGCGATGATAATGAACAAGCTTATTTAAAAGTTTTAATGGATGAAATTTTTGGGAGAGAGAATTTTATTAGCTCTATGCCAAGAAAAACAAGCTCTATAATTAGAGTCTTATGTGATTATGAATTTCAGAAAATACATGACTATATTTTAGTTTATGGAAAAAATAAAATCTAAGTTAGCTTCAAAAAAAAGAAAACAGGAATAAGAGAATTTAAATATTCTGATAATAATGGAGAGTACCTATTGACTTCATTGCAAAACTCAGGTGCTGCAGGAACAAGAGAGGCAAGACCTAATTTATATTATCCTATATATCAACAAAAGAATGGTTGTTTGCAATTGGAAAAAGATATAAATACAATAGCAGAAATTTTACCATCTCAAATAAGTGGTAAAGATGGTCGTTGGCTATGGAGTAAAGAAAAATTTGAAAAAAGTAAAAATCGCCTTATTGTTAAAAATGGAAAAATTTATCAAAAAAGATATAAATCAGAATACAAAAGTTTAGATAAATATGAATCTTATAAAACATGGCTTGATGATTTTACAAATGCTGAAGGTTCAAAAGAACTTAGCAATTTAATTGGAAAAGGAATTTTTTCTTTTCCAAAAAGTGAAAAATTACTTCAACATATTATCGAAATTTCCACTCAGCCAAACGACATTGTTATGGATTTTTTCTTAGGAAGCGGCACAACTGCAGCAGTTGCTCATAAGATGAATAGACAATATATCGGCATTGAGCAGATGGATTATATAGAAAGCGTAAGTGTTGAGAGACTTAAAAAAGTAATCGAAGGTGAACAGGGCGGTATCAGTAAAGCCATAAATTGGCAAGGTGGCGGCGAGTTTATATATTTTGAATTAGCTAAATTTAATCAAAAATTTATAGATAAAATTTCAGATGCAAAAGCCAAAGATATATTAAATATCTATGATGAAATTTGTGAAAAGGCATTTTTAAACTATGATGCGGACAGTAAAATTTTAAAAGACAAAAAAGATGATTTCAAAGAGCTTAATTTAGCCGAGCAAAAAGAATTTCTAATAAATATCTTAAATAAAAATATGCTTTATGTAAATCTAGATGATATAGAAGATGAAAATTATGAAATTTCACAAAAAGATAAAGAGCTAAATAAGGATTTTTATAATGAGTGAGTTTTTATATGAGAAACTGGAAAATGAATTTGTCAAGCCACAAATAGATGCAAAAGAATTTTACAACTTTGTAAAAGAAAATCTTAATCCTAAATTTGAGTTTAGAGAGTATCAGATAGAGGCATTTAAGCGATTTTTTTATTATTATGAAAATAGCAATATACAAAAGCAAAATCATATATGCTTCAATATGGCGACAGGAAGCGGTAAGACTCTTATAATGGCGGGGCTTATTTTATATCTTTACCAAAAAGGCTATAGAAATTTTCTATTTTTTGTAAATAGAAGTCAGATTGTTGAAAAAACAAAAGAAAATTTTATAAATCAAAGCTCAAATAAATATCTTTTTAACGATAAAATTATAATAGATAACAGACTTGTAAAAATAAGTCCGGTCAGCAATTTTGAAAACGAAAGTGATGATATAAATATCTGCTTTACTACTATTCAAGGACTTTTCAGCGATTTAAACACACAAAAAGAAAATTCACTTACTTTTGAGGACTTTAAAGATAAAAAAATCGTTTTGATAGCTGATGAGGCACATCATATAAATGCAAAAACAAAAAAAGGACAACTTACATTTGATTTTAATCCTACTTGGGAAAATACTGTTGATAAGATATTTAAGTCAAACAGTCAAAATTTACTGCTTGAGTTTAGTGCCACAATTGAACTTGATAACTTATCCGTAAACGAAAAATACAAAGATAAAATTCTATTTAAATATGACTTGAAAGAGTTTGTAAAAAATAAATTCAGCAAAGATATCTATCTTTTTAGAAGCGATGTAGATAAAAAAGACAGAATGCTTCAAGCGGTGATTGTTTCGGTATTTAGACAAAAAATAGCACTTAAATATAAAATAAATTTAAAGCCTGTTGTGCTTTTTAAATCTAAAAATATCAAAGAATCCGAAGAAAATATGAAAAATTTCATAGATTTGATTGAAAATTTAAACACTTCAAAAATCAACGAGTTTAAGAAAAACAATAAAATTGAAGTTTTACACGACATTTTTAAAAATATCAATTTAACTGATTTGGCTGAAATCTTAAAAGTTGAGTTTAATCACAAAAAAATAATCAGCACAAATAATGATAAAGATTTAGAAAATAATCAAAAAATTTTAAATTCTCTTGAGGACGACAATAATCCGATTAGAGCGATTTTTACGGTTGATAAACTGAATGAAGGTTGGGATGTGCTAAATCTTTTTGATATAGTTCGTCTTTACGAGGGACAAAACAGTGGTGGAAATAATAAAGGAAAAATCGGTAAAACAACCGTTAGTGAAGCGCAGCTTATAGGACGAGGGGCAAGGTATTTTCCGTTTGATTTTAACGAACGTGATAGATTTAAGAGAAAATTTGATGAAGATGTTTCGAATGAATTAAGAAATTTAGAGACTCTTTATTATTACAGTGAAAATGAAAGTAACTATATAAGCGAACTTAGAAAAGCGCTCAGCGAAATAGGTCTGATAGAAAAAGAAGAATCGGAGCCGTTAAAATTAAAGCTTAAAGATGAATTTAGGACAAAAGAATTTTTATCAAAAAAAGTTTATAAGAATAAAAAAGTAAAAAAAGACTATAAACAATCTAAATTAAGCGATTTTACTGATTTATCAAAATCAAATTTCAGTTATGATGTAAAAAGCGGTTTTGGTGTTTTACAAAAAGCTTTTGATGAAAATTCCAAGTCTGGTTTTGAAAATCAAGCAAAAATCAAGGCTATAAATTTTGTAGAGTTTTGCGGTGAAAATGTGATTAAAAATGCTGTTTTATATAACGGATATTTTTGTATGAAAAATTTAAAACGCATTTTGCCAAATCTTAAAAATATGGAAGAGTTTATAAAAAATGACAAGTATCTTGGACAATTTAAAATAAATATAAGCGATAAATCATTAAATCCGAAGGAGCGTCTTGATTTGGCTATAGAGTTTTTAAATCATTTAGAAAAGGATATAAAAGGAAAAACTTATGAATTTCAAGGCTCAAAGGAATTTTTCGCTTATGAATTTGGCAAAATTTTTAAAATCGAAAAAGAAATAAAAGGTGGCGAAAAAGTTAAAACGCATAATGCAAAAAAAGAAAAATGGTATGTTTATGAAGATTTTTTTGGAACAAGCGAAGAAGAAGAATTATTTAATTTAATGAAAGAAAATTTAGCAGAATATTTAAATAAAAAATATAGTGAATTTTATCTCGTTCGAAACGAGAGAGATTTGGCTATTTATGATTTTGAAAACGGTGCAAGATTTGAGCCTGATTTTTTATTATTTTTAAAAGATGAGAGTTTTTCATATCAAATTTTTATAGAACCAAAAGGCGATAATTTGCTAAAACAAGATGATTGGAAAAACAGTTTTTTACTTAATATAAAATCTAATTTTGAAATTGACGATAAGAATTTTAAAATAATCGGAGTGAAATTTTATAATAAAGCAAACGAAAACGATTTTATAGATGATTTTAAAAGTAAAATTTAATATTTTTTGCCGTTGAAATTTATTATTTTTAAAAAATCAGCGGCAAAAATAAAAATATTTTTATCGCAATATTAGATTTAATTTACTTTAAATTTTCCGTTAAAATTTTCTATTATTAAGCTTGATATAACTATACTGCGCGGATTTCAGTATTATCTCAAAAAATTTATTTTTACAATCTTTTACTTTAAAATTTTATTCAGTGTCAATTAAATCAAAATGTTAAAATTTCTTTAAAACGGCTATTTGAAAAAAACTGAATTAAATTTCAATACGGAAAGTTTTTATCCATTTTACAAAGTGATTTTTATCAGTTTTCACTAGATTTAGACATTTTTTCACACTTTATTAAAATTTCAATTTATTTGATTTTCTTAAATACTTTAAATTTTAAATATTTTTGTCGTTTTTCATTAAGATAAAAAGTCAAATTTCTTTGATTTTAGTTTCTAAAAATCTGAAAGATTTTCGTTTTTAAAATCAGTTTAAATTTAAAATGCCGACGAAATTTCAATATTAAAATTATTAAAATAAATTAAATTTCAGATTTTTATATTTGAAAACTTAAATTTCTTTTCCTATTTCAAATCCGAATACGTTAAAATCGTTTGGAATTTTTGCGCGAAATTTTAAGTCTAGAAGTTCAAGTTCATAAGCGTGTAAAAACATTCTTTTCGAGCTGTTTTTGGCGTATTTTTCATCGCCTATTATTCCAAATCCGGCGTTTGAGAGATGAACTCTTATCTGATGAGTTCTACCTGTATCAATTTCTATTTTCACAAGAGATTTTTTACCGCTTATCATCAGTGGAAAAATGCGCGTGATCGCGCTTTTGCCGTGAGGCGAAATCCTTGAAAATGCACCTGTTTTTCCTTTAATCGTTAAAATCGGCTCATCAAATTCCATCTCTTCGCTGACAATGCCTTGAACGATTGCGATGTATGTCTTTTTAACGCGCATATTTTTAAATTCTTTTATGGCGCGCTCTTTAAATTCTTCATTTTTATAAAGCAGCACAATGCCGCTTGTTTCTTTATCAAGGCGATTTAGAAGTTTAAATTTAAAAATTTTTTCCAATTTTTCACTTACGAAAAAAGGCGGCTTATTTACTACTAAAATATCGTCATTTTCAAATACGATAGCCGGTTTTGCAACCTTTTGCACGCTGAATTTTGTATTTTCACTCATTTCGGCTCGCGCAACCTTTAGAATTTGTCCCTTTGCGCTCACCAGACCTGCGTCAATCAAGTCTTTTGCTTCATTATTTGAAATATTTTCCTGTTTAGCTAAAAGTTTATATGCTTTTTCCATTTTTTTCCTCGATTATTTTTTTGATTTCGTCTAAATTTGATATGTTTAAAATTTCACTGCGACGCGATTTTTTTATGGCTTTTGAAATTTCAGTCGCTTCACAAATTTCTATGTTTTTTACAATTTCATAAAGCGCTTTTTGGTTATAAAAATATTTTCCGCTTATGATTTTTGCGCCAAAATATGCAGGCTCAATAGGATTATGTCCGCCTACATTATTTACAAAACTGCCGCAAAGTATCACGACATCGGCAATAGCGTAAAAATTTACAAGTTCGCCCAACGTATCAAGCAAAATACACTCGCTTTTTAAATCTGAATTTTGACTGAATTTTTCAAATTTAAGAGCATTTTTTTTCGCATATTTTGCTAAAATTTCGCCCGCTTTTTTAAATCTTTCAGGATGTCTTGGCGCTAAGATAATTTTATCGTTTTGATTTATTTCAAGGTTGTTTAAAACAAGTTCTTCTTCGCCTTCGTGCGTGCTTGCGATGACTATTAAACGCTCTTTGAATTTGGCATAATTTTTAGTCGGCTTACTGAAATTCGCACTTTTTATATTTCCTGTAATTTTAATATTTTCAGCTCCCAAAATTTTAAGACGCAACGCGTCTTTATCGCTTTGAGCCAGCACCAAATCAATATTTTCAAATACTTTTTTATAATAAAACTTAAAAAATTTATATCTTTTAAAACTTCTATCACTCATTCTGGCATTTAAAAGCACTACAAATGTGCCGTTTTTTTTGGCGCTGCGGACTAAATTCAGCCAAAGTTCGGCTTCAAAAATTACTAAAATTTCGGATTTTTTTAGCCAAAACGGCAAAAAATTTTCGAACGGCAAAAAACGCACATTTTTGCAAAATTTCAAGGCCGCGTTAAATCCGGTCGCTGTTATTACGGAAACACTGAAATCGTTAAATTTCAAAGCTAAATTTTTAATCGCTACAGCTTCGCCTAAACTGCAAACATGAAAATGAATTTTAGCGGGTTTTAAAGGTGGATTTTTTATTAAAAAAAATCTTGCAGGCAAGCTTTTGCGGTATTTACGCGCCATACTTGCCAAAAGTAAAAATGGCGCAGCCAAAAGCCACGCCAAAAAAGTGAAAAGTGTGTAGAACACTAGGCTTCTTTATATAAAATTCTGCCGCAATACGGGCAGGTTACGATATCGTCGCTTTTTACGACGGCTGAATAAGTTTTATCGTTTATTTTCATAAAACAACCGTAGCAGGCTTGTTTGCGTACAGGTACAACAGCTGTATTTCCAGCCCACTTGCGTATTTTTTCGTAAAATACAACAATTTTTTCATTTACATCTTTTAATAATTTTTCTTTTTGCGCACTGACTTTGTTTTTATCTTTTTCTATTTTTTCAAGTTTGCCTGATACACTTTTTTCAAGCTCTTTATACTCTTTTTCAAGCTCTGTTTTTTTGGCTTCAAGCTCTGTTTTTTCTTCGCTTTTGCGATCTTTTAAACTTTCAAATCGTTCAATTTCCTCGTTTGCGGCTTCAAGTTGTTCTTTTGCTATTTCTTCTTCCACGCTTAGCGCTTTTAACTCTTTTTCAGTTTTTATCGAGTTTGATTTTTTGTTTGCATGTTTGATTTTTGTTGCAAATTCGCTGATATGAGCATTTGTTTGCACGATTTCGCTTTTTAAATCGGCTATTTGAGCTTCTATGTTTTGCATATCGTTATTTATTTCATCTATTTGAGATTTTTTTGCTTTTAGTGTCGCATTTACTTTTTTTATTTCCGGCTCAAAAGAATCGAGTTTTTTATCGAATTCACTGAGTTGGACCAGTTGTTCTAAATATTTATTCATAATTTTCCTTTAAATGTATTGAAATGGATTTTTTGAATTGCTAATTATAACTTGACTTTTAAATTTTTGCAAGAAAGGTGCGAGAGAGAGCCCAAAATAGCGCTCACTTTCAAAATGGTTGATGTCGATTAAACTAATCCTGTTTTCCAGACTTTGCAAAGCTGTGTGATATTTCAAATCTCCCGTTATAAAACAATCAATGTCTAAATCATCAAGCAGCTCGCTTCCACTTCCGGTGCAAAACGCGATAGTTTTTATCTTTTTTTTGCTGTCCGTAACGCGTAGATTTTCAAGTTCAAATTTCTCTTTTACATCTTTGCAAAGCGCGCTGAAACTTTCAAAAGGAGATCGCATAAATATTAAAAAATCTTTCTTGTCATAAATTTCATAACCTAAAATTTTTGTAGCTACGAATTGATTTAGCACGCATTTATCAAAATTCGTATGTACGGATATCAAAGATATATTTTTCTTTATCATTTTATATATTAAATTTCCGGGAAATTTTAGCGGATTTATAGCTTTTATGGCGCCAAAAATCAACGGATGGTGCGTTATAAAAAGCGAATTTTCCTCGGCATTTTCAATCAAATCACTGTCCAAATCAAGACTAAGATAAATTTTGCCTTTTATCTGTGTATTCATTTCACCAAGCAAAAGTCCGCTGTTATCCCAATCCTCCTGCATTTCAAACGGTGCAACACTGTTTAAAATTTCATAAATTTCAGCTATTTTCATGCATTTCCTTTTTCATCTTTTTTTGATGAAATTTTAGCTGAATTTTTACTGTAAGCAAGCGCACATCCTTTGGCAAGTTCTCTGATTTTTAAGATATAATCTTGTCTTTGAGTCACCGAAATCGCACCTCTTGCATCCAAAACGTTGAATGTGTGAGCTGCAAGCATACAATAATCATATGCAGGAAGTGCCAAACCATCCAATTCGACGCCGTCTTTAACATATTTTTGCTCTAAAACTCTTTTGCACTCTTTAAAACAGTTGTCAAATTGCGTAAAAAGCATTTTAGTATCGGCCAGCTCGAAATTGTATTTACTGAATTCAAACTCGCTTTGTTTATGCACATCGCCGTAAAGCACTTTGTGACCGCCGTTATCATCCCAAACGATATCATATACGTTGTCAATATCCTGTAAATACATAGCAAGTCGCTCCAAACCGTATGTAATTTCGCCGCTTATCAGTTCGCAAGGAATGCCGCCTACTTGTTGAAAATATGTAAATTGGGTAATTTCCATACCGTCAAGCCAAACTTCCCAACCAAGTCCCCAAGCGCCAAGAGTCGGGCTTTCCCAGTTATCCTCGACAAATCGGATATCGTGGTTTTTAATATCAAGTCCTAAAATTTCAAGACTTTTTAGATAAAGCTCTTGAATGTTATCAGGACTCGGTTTTAAAATTACTTGAAATTGATAATATGCACCAAGGCGGTTTGGATTTTCGCCGTATCTGCCATCTGTAGGGCGACGCGAAGGTGCTACATAAGCCGCTTTCCAAGGCTTTTTACCAAGACTTCTTAAAAAAGTCGCCCAGTGATAAGTTCCTGCGCCTGCTGGCATATCGTAAGGTTGTACGATAATGCAGCCTTGCTCATTCCAATATTTTTGAAGCGTCAAAATAATCTGTGAAAATGTCATTTTTATCCTTTTTTATTTAATTTATAAAGTTTTTTGAAGCATTTATTTTTTGCGCCGCAAATCTTATGATAAGATAAAATAGAATCTTTACTTTTACTATCGGCGTTTTTAAGGTAATTTACAGCATATTTGATAATTCTTTTAGGTTCAACAATTGCACTTTTGATAAATCTATTTAAAATAGCCTCAATACGCTTTTTAAAAAGATATTTTTTTAAATTTGTAATTTTCGTATTTACCAAATTTTATTTACCTTTAAATTGCTTTATATAAATATGCAAAATATCTATCGCAGCCGGTGTAACTCCGCTTATTTCGCTTGCTGCAAAAAGAGTCGGCGGATTAAATTTATTTAATTTTTCTATGATTTCGTTGCTAAGACCTGAAATTTTACTGAAATCAAGTTCTGGCGGAATTTTAGTATTAAGCATATTTTTCATCTTTGCGACTTCGTCTTTTTGCATTTGAATATAAAAATAATATTTACATTCAGTTAGAATTTCGCTTAGTTCATCGTCGCTAAAATCAACAAACATCGAATCGATTTCTCGAATTTTTTCTGCGCTGAAATTTTTGCCGCCTACGATTTTTTGCCAAGTTGTATTTTGGCTGATAGCATCAGCTCCAAGGCTTTTCAGTTTGGCAAGATTTTCTTTATTAGGTGTTATCACGTTATTTAATAAGAAATTTATACCTTTTTGTATTTGCGCTTTTTGTCTTGAAATTTCATCAAATTCATAGTCTTTTATAAGTCCTATATCATGTCCGTATCCTGACAATCTAAAAATTGCGTTATCTTCTCGCAAAAGCAGGCGAAATTCAGCGCGCGATGTAAACATTCTGTAAGGCTCTTTTGTCCCTTTTGTAACTAAATCATCAATCAAAACACCGATATAAGCTTCATCTCTTCGTAAAATTAAAGGCGCTTTATTTTGTATGTCAAGAGCGGCGTTTATGCCTGCAATCAGCCCTTGTGCTGCGGCTTCTTCGTATCCTGTTGTGCCGTTTATCTGACCGGCCAAATAAAGACCGTTAATTTTTTTTGTTTCAAGCGAATGTTTTAATTCCGTAGGTTCCACAAAATCGTATTCTATCGCATATCCGTGTCTTACAATTTTTGCATTTTCAAAACCTTTAACCGAATGCAAAAACTCTACTTGTACATCATAAGGCAAGCTTGTAGAAAGTCCGTTTAGATAGTATTCACTGGCTTCTGCTGTTTGAGGTTCGACAAATACGTGATGTCTGTCCCTATCTGCAAATTTGTTTATTTTGTCTTCAATACTTGGGCAATATCTTGGTCCGATTCCATGAATTTGTCCTGTAAAAAGCGGAGCGCGATCAAAATTGTTTCTTATTATTTCGTGCGTTTTTTCATTTGTGTAAGTTATATAGCAAGGAATTTGCGTTGGATTAAAATTGCCGTTTTCATCAAAATTTCTACTTAAATGTTTGGTAAATTTTTGAATTTTATTCGCAAAAAATCTTGTTTTAAAGCTGAAAGGGTGAGCTTGTGCATCGCCGTTTTGAAGTTCTAACGAACTAAAATCAATCGTTTTAGCATCAACTCTTGGGCAAGTTCCTGTTTTTAATCTTCCCATTTTCAAGCCTAAATTTTTCAAACTTCGGCTTAATCTGACGCTTGGAAATTCTCCGACTCTGCCTGCACTTAATTTATTTTCTCCGACATGGATAAGTCCGTTTAAAAAAGTTCCTGTGGTTATTATTAAACGATTTGTTTCATAAACATTTCCCAAATGCGTCTTAACGCCTTTTATTTGGTCATTTTCAGTTAAAATTTCAGTTGCAATTTCTTGCGAAATATTTAAATTAGACGTGTTGAGTAAAACATTTCGCATAAAAATTCTATATCTATCCATATCTATTTGAGCGCGCGAACCGCGAACTGCAGGACCTTTGCTTTCATTTAGAGTTCTGAACTGAATACCTGCAAAATCAGTGCAAACGCCCATTTGACCGCCAAGCGCATCAATTTCTTTTACCAAATGTCCTTTTGCAAGACCGCCGATTGCAGGATTACAGCTGGCAGCTCCGATTTGTTCCGCTAAAATTGTAATTAAAAGTGTTTTTGCGCCCATTCTTGCAGCAGCCAAACACGCTTCTATTCCAGCATGTCCGCCACCTATTACGATTATATCATATTGCATTTTTTTCCTTAAAATCAAAATTTTAATTATATCAAAAATTTAATAAAATTTAGATATAATGAATTAAAGGAAAAACAATGGATTTGCAAAAAATAAAAAATCAAATTTTAGACGGGCGGAATTTATGCATAGAAGATGCTTACGAGCTTGAAAATGCGCCATTAAATGAACTTTTAGAAGCTGCAAATGAAGTGAGAGCTAAATTTTGCGGAAATTATTTTAACTTTTGCTCCATTATAAATGTAAAATCCGGAAAATGTTCTGAAAACTGCAAATATTGCGCGCAATCGGCACATTTTGATACAAAGTGCGAAATCTACGATATTTTGCCTTTTGAAAAAATTATGCCTCTTGCAAAATTAAATGATGATGCTGGTGTTGCGCGTTTTTCGCTGGTGGCAAGTGGAAAAGGATTACATAAAAAGGATGATTTGCAAAAAGTTATAGAAATTTATAAAAAATTAAAGAGCCATACCAAATTTCATCTTTGCGCCTCTTTCGGTATCGTCAGTAAAGAAATTTTAGCCGAACTTAAAAAATCGGGCGTAAAAACGTATCATCACAATTTGGAAACTTCTCGCAAATTTTTTCCTAAAATTTGCACCACTCATACCTATGATGATCGTATAAATACGATAAAATCAGCACTTTGTGTCGGTCTTGATGTATGTAGCGGCGGAATTTTCGGTCTTGGCGAGAGTTTAAAAGATCGCATTGATATGGCTTATGAACTGAAAAATCTTAAAGTAAGCTCAGTGCCGATTAACATTTTAACTCCTATAAAAGGTACTCCGCTTGAAAATTCCGCTCCGCTTTGTGTAGATGAAATTTTGCGTTCTATTGCGATTTTCAGACTTATTTTACCGCACGTTTTTTTGCGTCTTGCAGGCGGTAGAAATAATCTTAAAAATAGTGTCAAAACAGCGCTAAACGGCGGTATAAACTCAGCAATTACGGGTGATTTTTTGACAACTTGCGGAGATGTCGCGCAAAGTGATAAAAATTTAGTTAGTGAATGCGGATTTGTTTATAAAAAGAGTTTTAATGTTTAACGGGTTGGTTAGAGAAATCGCTGAAGTTATAAGTTTTAGTGGAAATTTTTTAAATTTAAAGGCAAAATACAGACCTGATTTAGGTGATAGTATATCTGTAAACGGCGCTTGCTTAAGCGTTGTAAAACTTTTTAACGACGGCTTTTGTGTAGAGCTTTCAGCCGAAACGCGTAAAATTTTAGCATTGGAAAATTTTAAAAACAGAGTTCATATAGAGCCTGCTATGTGTTTAGGAGATCGTATAGATGGGCATTTACTTCAAGGTCATATTGATTTTATAGGCAGTATAACGAAAATAAACAAAAACGAAAACGGCACCGATTTTTTTGTGCGTTTAACGCCTGAAGCTATGAAATTTGTAGCAAATAAAGGATCTATCGGAATCGATGGTATCAGTTTAACAATAAATGAAATAATGGATCAAATAAACGAAATTCGCCTTACAATTATTCCAATAACGATGAAAAATACGCTATTTGGTGAGTTTTATATAGGTAGAAAAGTAAATGTAGAAACCGATCTTTTGATGCGATATGTAGCAAGAGCGCTAAATTTTAAAAAAGGGTTAACTTGGGAACAGGTCGAGCGATTTTCAAACCTGTTTTAAATACCGAACAAGCTATTTTAGGTTGGAGCAACAAAAATTGCGGAAACTTGGCAATTCACACTAACGGCGATATCAGCAAAGCTTTAAAAAATAGAGAAAATTTGGCTGAAACGCTTAAAATAGCGCCTAGAAATTTAATATTTTTAAATCAAATTCACAGCGATAAAATTTTTATTTTAAATGAGAAAAATTTGGCGTATTATTATAAAATTTTGGAAAATTTCAATGGAAAAAACTTTGAAATCTTTCCTGCATTTGATGCCGTTATTTCAAATTTAAAAGGCGTTTGTGTTTGTGTTTTACTAGCTGATTGCACTCCGATTTTGCTTATTGATGAAGAAAAAGGGGCAGTTGCAGCAATTCATGCCGGTAGAAAAGGTGTGATGCAAAAAATTGTAAGTAAAACGGCGCTTGAGATGAGTAAAAATTACGGTTCAAAAATTTGCAATTTACAGGCTTTTATAGGACCAAATATAAAAGGAAGCTGCTATGAAATTTCAGATTTAAATCTCGGTGAGTTTGAAAAATTTCGTTGTGCGCAAAATTTAAGGAATTTTGATATGATTGAAGCTATAAAAGCCGAATTTAGTGCACTTTCAATTACAAAAATACAAATAAGTAAAATTTGTACGCATTGTGATGAAAATTTTTATTCATATCGTAGAAACCATACTAAATCACGTTTTTGCGCATTTGCAATGTTAAAATAAAAAATAAATTTTTAGCGATTAATTTTATGTCTCATCAATAAATTTTTTAAATCATAAAAATGTATATTTTAAAAGTTTTAAAAAGATGCGATTATATTCTGTTTTCAAAAGCTGTTTTTATAAAAAATTATCTTAACAAAATTCGTTAATAAATTTAATTTTATTAGAGTAAAAAATCTTTAAATATAAATGTATAGAATTTATAATTTAAGTTTAAAAAAGTGCGAGTTTGAATATAAAATTTCATTAAAGGATAAAAATCCGCGTAGTTATTTTGGTAAAAATTTAAGAGTAAAAGTCGATTGAAATTTTATATTTTGTCGGCAATTTAAAATATGAGTATTTATAGTGAAACTTTGAAAATTTCACTATAAATTTTTAAAAATTCAGCTTTCTATATATTTTTTAAGATCGCGACCGACTTTCGGGTGCTTTAATTTTTTTATGGCGCTTGCTTCGATTTGACGAACACGTTCGCGAGTTACACTTAGTTCTTTGCCGATTTCTTCCAATGTTCTGTCGCTTTCATCGTCTAAAAGTCCAAATCTCATACGAATTACCGCTCTTTCGCGCTCATTCAATTGATCCAGAACTTTGTCTATTTGTTCTTTCAAATCGTTTTTCAAAATTTGATCAATCGGAGAAATAGTTCCTTTATCTTCTACGAAATCGCCGAATTTTCCGTCGTCTTCGTTACCGACAGGAGCTTCAAGGCTAATCGGTTCTTTTGTTATTTTAATTACCTGTTTGATTTTATCGATACTAAGCCCAACTTCTTTGGCCAAAATCGTGATATCAGGCTCTTTTCCGTTTTCTTGGACATATTTTCTATTAATTTTATTTATTCTGTTTATAGTTTCAATCATATGGATTGGAATACGGATTGTGCGTGCTTGATCGGCAATTGCACGACTTATTGCCTGACGAATCCACCATGTAGCATAAGTAGAAAATTTATATCCTTTTCGGTATTCAAATTTATCTACAGCTTTCATAAGTCCGATATTTCCTTCCTGAATTAAATCTAAAAACGGAAGACCTCGATTTGTATAGCGTTTAGCAATGCTTACAACAAGACGTAAATTAGATTTTGCCATCAAAGATTTTGCTTCATCGGAAATTTTCTTACCGCGTTTTATCTGTTCCAAAATTTGTTTTAAACGATCCGGATCGATATTAAATCCCTGTTTACTGGCTTCGCGTGTTTGGAAAAGTCGTTTTATATCCATATATGTTGAAACGGTTGTATTTTCAAATACCATTTGAGAAATTTCATCTTTTGAAAGAGAAATTATGTCTTTTAAAATTTCTTCGTGCCTTTTTCTGTGATCTGGCAAGTTTATAAGCGGAATTTTATATTCAAGCCGTTTTAATTCGCGTGCAAATTCAGTATCGCTTTTTAGGGCCTTTTCAATTGATTTTACAATTTCGGTTATCAGTTTGCTGGTAGGTCCCAAATCCATCAATTTTTCTTTTAAAATTTTCTTTTTAAATGTAAGATTTAATTTTTGAAGCAATGTTTTTTTATTCATATCAAAAATATCCGACTTATTTTTGTCAGCATATTTTACCCAGTCTTTTTTTGCTTTTTCAAGCGCTTTAAAGCTTTTCATTACTTTTTCAGCTCGTTTATCATTGCGTCTTGAAATTTTAGCTTTTTTATTTGCCACGTTTTCTTCTTCATTCTCTTCGTCTTCTTCGATTTCTTCTTCGTTTTCTTCTTCTTCATTTTCATCGAAATTTTTGAAAAGTTCTTTTACACGGCGTTCACGGTTTATAAGCGGCTCTTCGTAAGCCAAAATAAAATCAATTAAAAAAGGTACTGAACAAAATGCGTCAATTATGATATCTTCGCCAAGTTCTATTTTTTTACTAATTTCGATTTCTTCTTCTTTTTTTAGTAAATCAACTGCGCCCATTTCTCGTAAATACATACGTACTGGACTATCAGAGCGGCTCCATTCCAAAAGTTCATTATCACTTGCGATATCAAAATCATCGTTTTTTTCAAGCTCGCTTTTCGCTTTTTTTTCACGTTCTTTGATACGCTTTAAATCTTCAATATTTTTTATCTTTGCAATTTCTGCCGATGAGATAAGCTTGATTTTAAAATTTTTCGCCAAATCTTCAATTTTTTTTACTTGAGTGGATGTTGGCGCTTTATCAAAAAATTTAATTAAACGCTCAAAAGTTACATAATTTTTTTGATTTTCACTGAAAAATTTCTCGATTTGACTGAAAATATCTTTGGAAGTCGCCATAAAATAAGCTCCTTTTGTATTTTAAAAAGATTTTACTATACCATATAGTTTATAAATTTTTAATAAATTTATTAAATTTTCAATCAATTTATTATAGAATACAACATTGATTTTAAATAAAAAAGGCATTTAATTGAGTGTAGATATTTTGCTTATTTTAGAAAATATCGGCATCGCCTCGGCTGCAGTGAGCGGATTTTTATTTGCGGTTCGCAAAAAATGTGATTGGCTCGGAATTTTTATAGCTTCTTTTTTGACGGCTTTAGGCGGCGGAATTTTACGTGATATGATAGTAGGCAGACCGATATATTCGTTTACGCATTATTTGCCCGGTTTGAACGTAATTATTATGATTATTTTTTGCGGTGTTATGAAATTTTATAAAGTCAGCAAGCATGAAAAAATCGAAAAAAAGCCGCTTTTTATTATGAGCGATGCCATTGATCTGGTTAGTTTTTCTATTGTTGGTGCGATGGTTGCTTTGCATTATGAATATAATATTTTCGGAGTTATTCTGTTGGCATTTTGTAATGGAGCCGGAGGTGGTATTTTACGAGATGTTCTTTTGAATGAAATACCATGGATGCTTCATACCGGGCTTTACGGTACAATAAGTATGCTTGTAGGGTTTATTTATTTTTTTATGGATAAATTCGGCGCTACAAATATATATTTTATTATGTTGCTGTTTACTGCAGGTGTTATTTTTAGAATGTTTGCGTATTATAAATCTTGGCATTTGCCGGAAGTGAGGTATGAAAAATGAGTTTTTTGATGAATAATTACGCCAGAGCTGATATTGCTTTTGTGCGTGGTAAAGGCGCTAGAGTTATTGATGATAAAGGACGGGAATTCATTGATTTTGCTGCAGGAATCGGTGTAAATTCTTTAGGACACGCAAATAAAGCTGTTGTAAATGCAATTTGCGAACAAAGCATTAAAATTCTTCACAGTTCAAATTTATATAGAATTTTGCCGCAAGAAAGAGCGGCGCAAAAGATAAGTGAACTTTTGAAACGCCATACTTATACATTTTTCTGTAATTCAGGAGCCGAGGCGAATGAAGCCGCTATAAAACTTGCAAGAAAATACGGTACCGAAAATTTTAAAGAAAAAAAATATGAAATTTTAACTCTTAAAAATTCATTTCACGGTCGTACAATGGCTACTTTAAAAGCTACAGGACAAGATAAATTTCATCCTGACATTTTTGCTCCTTACATAGACGGTTTTAAATTTTTTGACGATATTGATGAGATAATTTCAAACATTGATGAAAAAACTGTTGCCGTAATGATAGAACTGATTCAAGGAGAAGGTGGAATAAAGCCGCTTGAAGTGAATAAAGTCGTAAAACTTGCTGAGGTTTTAAAGGAAAAAAATCTACTTTTAATAACCGATGAGGTTCAATGCGGTGTTTATCGCACGGGAGCATTTGCGACGTCTCAAATTTACGGTATAACCCCTGATATTATTACATTTGCAAAAGGTTTGGCCGGCGGCGTTGCGATAGGAGCTTGCGTTTGTGATAAAGACATTTTTGCTCCAGGCGATCACGGTAGCACTTTCGGTGGAAATTTTCTTGCGACAAATACGTCTTTGGCTGTTTTAAATGAGCTTGAAAATTTACAAAAATCAGGCAAACTTGCGCGAAGAATTTCAAGATTTGAAAAAAAACTTAACAAATTGGTTGAACTTTATCCTGAAATCTTTGAAAAACGCGTCGGTCTTGGGCTTATGCAAGGTCTTGTTCTGAAAGATGCAAATAATCTTTCAAAAATTTACACAAATGCCTTAAAGCACAGAGTTTTAATTTTAAAAAGCGGAAATAAAACATTAAGATTTTTACCGCCCTTAAATATCAAAAAAAGTGATATTAAAGAGGGAATATCGCGTCTTTGTAAAGCACTTGATGAAATTTAGCGATTATTTTGAGGAGTGGCTGAATGGAAATTATTATGCTAAAGCCACGCCTATCGGTAAAAAAGGCGATTTTTATACTGCTGTAAGCGTAGGCTCGCTTTTTGGAATTTGCATTGCAAAAAGAATTTCGGAATTGGCAAATAATTTTGAAGGTAAAATTTTTGTTGTGGAAATCGGTGCGAATGAAGGTTATTTGCTTGCCGACATTATACAAGGAATTTTTACGTTCAGTCCTGAAAGGCTTGCGAATTTTGAGTTTGCGATTATTGAACCGCATGAAAATTTAAGAGACTTACAAAATAAAAATTTTAAAAAAAGATTCGGCGATGAAGTTAAAATTTCGCATTTCAGCTCGTTTGATAAAGCGAAATTTAAAAATGCAATTTTCATAGCAAACGAACTTTTTGATGCCTTTAAATGTGAAATTTTAGACATTGATAAAATTCTTTTTATAGAAAATCATAAATATGAATTTAAAAAAGCTGATGATGAAATTTTAGATTTTGCGCAAAAATTCAAAATTAAAAAAGGCGAAATTCCGCTTGGTTATTTTGATTTTGCAAACGATATGCGAAAAAGTGCCGAAAATTTTGCATTTATAGCGTTTGATTATGGTCAAATGCGTGCAAAAAATGATTTTTCATTAAGAGTTTATAAAAAACATGAAGTCTTTGATTTTTTTGAAATTGAAAATTTAAGCGAATTTTACGGCGTCAGTGATATTACATATGATGTAAATTTTGAAATTTTAAAGGCGGCTTTTGAAGAAAATTCTTCAAAAATGTTTGATTTTAAAAAGCAAAGCACAGCTCTTGTTGATTTTGGCGCCGTAGAAATTTTGGAAATGTTTTTAAAACATTCAAAAACCGCATATGAAAATGCAAAACTTCAATTAAACCACCTGTTAAATGAATTTTCACGTTTTAATATGATAGAGTTTAGGGGATGAAATGAAAATTTGTGTAAAATGCAGTTGTATCGTACTTCAAAAGACTTTTGAACTTTTTTTGGATAAATATCTTAGTGATGAAAACGAATGTGATTTTGTCGTTACTGATGATACCGAAAATACGCAAAAGAAGGCATTTTTGGTTGGAGAAAATTCCGCTTATCTAAAGATTCCTTTTTCGCCCGAACAGCTTAAAGATGCCTTGAGCGAATTTTATTTTACAATTCAAAATTCTCAAAATTTCAGCGTGTCAAGCAGTTTGGAAAGTCAAATTTTAGAAAAATTTGAAAATTTTAAAGGCGAAATTTTGGAAATTTTAAGGAAAAATAATGCTTAATGCGGTTATAAGCAGCGGAATTTTTCGCGGGAAAAAGCTAATGCTTCCAAGTCTTACAACTACAAGAAGCACAAAAAATCTTGTAAAAGGTTCGTTTTTTGATACGATTCGTTTCAAACTTAGCGGGCGCGTTTTTATAGAGTGCTTCGGCGGGAGCGGTGTTATGGCGCTGGAAGCTTTAAGTAACGGTGCAAAAGCTGTAATTGCGATTGAAAAAGATAAAAAAGCTTATGAAATTTTAAAACAAAATTTTATTAAAATTACGGGCGCTGACTTTGGTGAAAATCGCGCGATTTTGGGTGATTGCTTCGAAAAATTACCGCAATGCCTGTTAAAATCGAAAGATGAAATTATTCTTTATTTTGATCCGCCGTTTGAAATCAGGCGAGGATTTGATGGAATTTATGAGAAAATTTTGACTTTAATGGCCGATGTAAGCGAATTTAAAAATGTAAAAATGATTTGTATCGAGCATATGAGCAATATTAAAATTCCAAGCGAAATTGCTGATTTTAAATGTATAAAAATGCGTAAATTCGGGGCTACGAGTTTAAGTTATTTGGAGAGAAAATGAAAAATTTAAAAGAGCTTTTGGATTTTCATGCAAATCTTAAAAATTGTGATGAAAATTTATTTAATGCGCCAGATCCTTTACAAGTGGCAAAAGTGCAAAATAACGATATTATAGCGCTAATTTGCGCTCTTTTCGCTTATGGAAATGCAGGACTTATTGTAAAATTTCTTAAAAAACTTGATTTTGATTTGCTTAAAAAAAGCGATGAAGAAATAAAAAAGTCTATGAACGCTTTGAAATACCGCTTTGAAAATTCTCGCGATACGGCTGAAATTTTTATAACTTTGAAGCGTTTTTCGCAAAATTTCAGTATTGAAGAAGAAATTTTAAAAGGTATGCAAAATAGCACTCAAATCATTGACGGCATAAATAATTTGATAAAAACGATTTATTCGTTAAATGATTATCGTTCGCAAGGTTATGAGTTTTTTTTCGGTCGCGCTTTTGAAGACGAACCTAAAAGCCCGTATAAACGCTATAATATGTTTTTGCGCTGGATGGTGAGAGATAGCGACATTGATTTGGGGCTGTTTTCCAAAATCGATAAAAAAGATTTGCTTATTCCGCTTGACGTACATACGCACCGTGTCTGCCTTGCTTTAGGACTTTGCGAACGAAAAAGTTATGATTTTAAGTCTGTTATGCAAATCACTCAAAACTTGCGCGAATTTGATGCAAACGATCCGATAAAATATGATTTTGCGCTTTATAGATTGGGTCAAAGCGGCGAAATCGGCGAAATTTTAAAAAATTCAAAATAAAAAAGGTAATAAAATGGAATTTGAGATTTATCACTATATTTTATTTTTTGTAGCCGCTTTTTTCGGCGGCTTTATAGACGCTATCGCAGGCGGAGGAGGGCTTATTTGTTTGCCGGCATTGCTTGCAGCCGGAATTCCGCCACACGCGGCTCTTGCTACAAATAAACTTCAAGGAGTATTCGGCACTTTTACGGCGGCTGCGAATTTTGCAAAAAAAGGTTTTGTAAATTTTTCAGAAATTTGGGTAGGAATATTTTGGACATTCGTAGGAGCCGTCATCGGGACTACTTTGGTGCTTTTCGTAAATGCTAAATTTTTGAATTATATAATTCCTGTTTTGCTTTTTGCAATTTTAATTTATACAATTTTTTCACCGAATCTTGGTGTAAATGAAGTTAAAGCGAAAATGAGTATAAAAGTATTTTATACTGTTTTTGGACTTGCACTTGGTTTTTACGACGGATTTTTCGGACCGGGAACCGGTTCATTTTGGACTTTTGCACTGATCGGTTTATTGGGACTTGGTATGAAAAAAGCTGTCGCGCATACAAAAGTTTTAAATTTCGTCTCAAATATAGTATCTTTGGTAGTTTTTTTAGTAGGCGGACAAATTTTATGGGTTGTAGGACTTTGTATGGCGGCAGGTCAAATACTTGGCGGATATTTCGGATCAAATCTGGCTATCAAAAAAGATGCAAAATTTATAAAAGCGATATTTCTTTTTGTGGTATTTTTGACGACTTTGAAACTTGTTTATGACTTTTATTTTAAAGCCTGATTTTTAAAGCAAAATTTAACGATTTATTTGATAAAATACTGAAATTTTTATGTTTAAGGTTTGTTGATGTTAAAAGATATTTTTCTTTTTTGGGGTTCGTTGTTCGGTTATGATCACACGGCGATTTATATTTTTCACTTTCTTTTAGTTGTGGCTATTACGATGTTTATAGCAGTTGCAGTTACTAAATCTATGCGCTTGGTTCCACGTGGTCTTCAAAATATTATCGAGGCATATCTTAGCGGCGTTATAGCGCTTGGTAAGGATGCTATGGGTAGTGAAAAACTTGCAAGAAAATATATGCCGCTTATCGCAACAATTGGTTTTATTGTATTTTTAAGCAATATAATCGGATTAATTCCCGGTTTTGAAGCACCTACAGCCAGTTTAAATCTTACGCTTTCACTTACACTTTGTGTATTTTTTTATTATCATTTTGAAGGCATTAGAGAAAAAGGTTTTATAAAATATTTTGCCGGTTTTTGCGGTCCTGTTAAAGCTATAGCTCCGTTTATGTTTGTGATTGAAGTTATTTCGCATCTTTCGCGAATTATTTCATTATCATTCCGTCTTTTCGGAAATATTAAAGGCGACGATCTGTTTTTACTTGTTATGCTTACACTAGCGCCTGTTTTGGTTCCTATGATACCTTATGCGCTTTTAAGCTTTATGGCTATTTTGCAAGCTTTCATTTTTATGGTTTTAAGTTACGTTTATTTGGCTGGTGCTGTCGTAGTAGACGAAGAACATTAAGATTTTTTATTTTAATACTTGAAGCGCACGTTTTTTGTGCGCTTTTTTTATTGGGTTATAATATCAAAATTTTGAGGAATTTTTGGAATAAAAGTTTCGTTTGGAATTTTGCCGTTTTTATCTACATTTGAGAAATTTAATACAATTTTATTATCAAGTTTATCGGTATAGTTTATGCTTTTTAATTTATCATTGTCAAATTTTATAAAATACTCTATTCCGTCAAATTCGGCTTTGTAAGAACCATTTTTTAACTTTGCATTTTTTAAAATTTCAGCAACATTCGGCGCTTCCTGTATTTTTGTCATTATTGCCTGTTCTAATTCAGGTTCGATTATTACGATGCGATTCAAACTGAAATATATATCTTTTAAATTAGGACTTTGATAGTGCCAAAATGCATGATTTTTTGTTGTTTTAAAGTTGCCTGTATATTTTATCATAGCCTCTCCACTTTGTACGCTTTGAGTAAAATCGGCACTGAGTGTCTCAAAATCAAGTGGATCGGCATTAAGATTTAAAGCGCAAAAAAATAAAGCTATTGATTTTTTCATAAATTTCCTTTTAAAGTTTGCGGTATTTTAATTTTAAATTTTAAATTTTAAAATTGACATTTATTTTTGTTGGTACTTATTTTCATATAAGTTTTATTATCTTCCAATAGATAAATTTCATCAATTTCTTTGATAAATGTGGAAATCGGCGCATAAATTTCATCATAACAATATAAATCATCTAAAAAGATTTGTTTTATTTGTGAAACTGCTGCAACTTGATCTTTGTTTAGCGGATCAAAGTTTATTTGTTCGCCTTGTTTTAATTTATAAGTAAGTATAAATTTCTCATTTTCGCATTTGAAACCGATTAGACTTTCAAAATTTCGGGTATTTTTTGGCAAATTTTGATTGAATTGCTTTGTAAATTTTTGTCCAAATTCGCTTTTGCAAAAATCGCTTGAAAAGCACAATAAAGGTAAAAATAAAATTAAAAATTTTAAATTTTTCATTTTCTCTCCTAGAATTTAAGTGAACTTACTGTTTGTTTAAAAGTTGTCAAATTTTGCAAAATTTCATCTTTATCACCGTAAATCAGTGCGTAATGAAATTCACCGATATTTTGCAATGCGCTAAGATTTGAAAATCTAAAGTCTATTTTCAATTCGCCGAAATCTTCGTTCCAAGGAGCGCAAATAAGGATATTTGAGCTGAACTCGCTCCTTAAAAACCACGCGGCTTTTACAAAAACATCTTTGTCTTTTTCGACTAAAAATGCGTGATAAGTTTCGCCAAATGGATGAATTTGTAAAAACTTATCCACAAAAATCGGCTCAAAATGAGCTAAACTTTTAGTATCTTTGATTTTAAAAACAATTTTATGTTTGTTTAAAAATGATATTATACCACAAAGTTCCGGTAAAAAAAACCTTGAAATTGATAAATTAGGATAATAAATTTCGTCAAAAATGAAACTTGTAAAAAAAATAGAACCTTTAAAAAGCAGTTCATATTCAAAATTCTGTAAAATTTGTTCAAATTTTCCACCGAAATTTTTCAGTATTATTTCATCACTGCATAAAAAAATCGTCTCATTTTCAATTTCATAAACATTTAAAAGCAGTTCGGCTTCATTATCAGGAGCAAATGTTAATTTTTTTGGAAAACTTAAAATTTTAAATAAATCTTTTTGTAATTCGCTGATTTTCACGAATTTTATACTTTTTAACGCTATGAAATAGGTTATCAGGCGAGAAATTGCAAGATTTATATCATTTACTTTTATGTAGGCGATTTCGTCGTCGCCTGTTAAATCTAAATTTTTATCAAAAATCACCGCATATGCGCCGTTTAAAACAGCTGTTTTTATATCGTTTTGCGTGGCGTTTAAGGCGATAAATGCAAGATTTTTGCAGTTTTTGTGCGGAGTAAAAGTAAAACCTGATATTCTGCTAATCGCAGGTGTTCCTAAAATTTCGCCGAAAACCAGTCTATTTAGATTTAAAATGTCCATTTATCCTATCACAGCTCCATTTTTTGTATTTGCGTGAGTACCGATTAAAGTAAGTTTTCGTTCGCCATTTTCAGAACTTTCCGCGCTTAAAATCATGCCATCGCTTATGTGCCCGAAAATTTTAGCCGGTTTTAGATTTGTCAATACGCAAACTTGCTTACCGATTAGCGATTTCGCTTCATAAAATTTCGCTATTCCGCTTATGATTTGGCGTGGCGCACTCTCGCCAAGATCTATTTTAAATTTCAGTAATTTTTCGCTGCCTTCGATATTTTCACATTCTAAGACCGTGCCTACTTTTATTTCGCATTTTTTAAAATCATCTATTTTTATTTGTGTTGATTTTTCAGTATTTTGCTCTTTTGTTTTCGCTTCTTCTGTAGGTTTTGCCATTAACTCATGTTCCACTTTATTAAAAAGAGGCTGCGTTTTTTGTGCTAAAAAATCCAGCAATTCGCCATTTACGATAATTTTATTATAAATGGCGGTATTTATTTTAAAATTTAACGCAGTTGCTATTTTTTTTGCAGTTTGCGGCATTGCAGGGCTCAATAATACAGCGACTTTTGCTAAAATATTTGCAACTAAAGCTACAAGCGCGAGCGCTTTTTCATTTTCGCCGTTTTTAATAATTTTCCAAGGTTCATATTTTGTGATACTTGAATTAGCAAGATTTAATGCTTTAAAAAGCTCTTCCAAATACCTGCTCGTAGCTACTTCTTCTAAATTTTCAACAGCATTTTTTAAATAGTTTTTTGTCTCATTCATCTCATCTGTGTAAAATTCCAAAACATCTTTTGAGTTTATTTTAAAATTTGAATATTTTTCGCTCATACCGATGATTCTGTTCAACAAATTTCCCAAATCATTTGCAAGTTCCGAGTTTATGCGTGAAATAATCGCTTTTTGGCTAAAATCGCCGTCTTGTCCGAAAGGAACTTCGCGCAATAAAAAATATCTGAATTGTTCTAATCCGTAAGCATCGGCCACCTCTTTCGGATTTACGACATTGCCTATTGATTTACTCATTTTTTTACCGTCTCTTGTCCACCAGCCGTGAGCTGCTATGTGTTTTGGCAGCGGAAGTCCCAAACTCATTAAAAATGCAGGCCAATAAACGGCGTGAAAACGTAAAATATCTTTGCCTACAATATGAATTGTGTCATTCCAAAAATCCATTTTTTCGCCGTTTTGTGTATATCCAAGTGCTGATAGATAATTTATAAGCGCGTCCAGCCATACATACATTACGTGTTTAGGATCATTAAGCTTTTCCGGTAATTTTATACCCCAATCAAAACTCGTTCTTGTGATTGAAAGATCTTTAAGTCCGCTTTTTACGAAGCTTATGACTTCATTTTTTTTGCCACGCGGTAAAATGCAATTTTCTTCATCTTCATACCATTTTAGAAGTCTGTCCGTGTATTTTGACAATCTGAAAAAATAGCTTTCCTCTTTTATAATTTGAGTTTTTTTACCGCAATCAGGGCAATACTCTCCGTCAATCAGTTGTGTTTCAGGGAAAAAACTTTCACAGCTCACACAATAATATCCTTCGTATTCGCCTTTGTAAATATCGCCGTTTGCGAACATAATTTCAAATGCGTTTTGAGCGGTTTTAATATGATATTCGTCAGTTGTTCTTATAAAATGATCGTAGCTGATGTCAAAATAATCCCATAAAGAGCGAAATTTCGCACTTACTGCATCGGCATAAATTTTTGGAGAAGTTCCATGTTTTTTAGCGGCTTCTTCTATTTTTTGACCGTGTTCGTCAGTGCCTGTCAGAAAAAATGTCTCGTATCCCTGCAATCTGTAAAAACGTGCCAAAGTATCACAAATAATGGTTGTATAAGCGTGTCCTATATGTGGAATATCATTTACATAATAAATTGGAGTTGTGATAAATTTTTTCATTTTTGTCCTTTAATTTTCAAGTGCCGAGCTGTCGTCGGTTTTTGTAATGTCGATTTTTTTGCCGGCTAATTTGTCAAAAGTCGCTTTTACATAATCTTTTCTTATTTTACATTCTAAAATTTCATCACATTGACTGCAACTTTTGAAATTTTTGTTTTGTCTGCATTCAAGCAGCGCTTTGGTTTTTATTTTAAACTCGTTTTCAAGGTTATCCATAAATTTCGTGCAGCCTTTCTATTTCATATTTTGAGCCAAAAAAGCAAGGTGTTGTCTGATGGATTTTTGAAATTTTAATGCTGAATAAACTTTGTGATTTACCGTCGCTTGTGGCGCCGCCAGCTTTTTCATAAATAAATGCGAAAGGTAAAACTTCAAAACTTACGCGAAGTTTGCCGTTTGGATGATCGCTTGTGGCCGGATAACTGAAAATCCCACCTTTTTTCATTAAAATTTGATGTAAATCAGCCACCATTGCACCTGAATATCTTAGTCTGTATCCTTCATCAAAAAGACTTCTTATAAAATTTCTATGAGTTTGACTCCAATTTTTTTGAGTCGCTCCGGTTGCATTTAATTTGCCTTTATTTTCCAATTTAAGTTCATTTATAAATGCAAAATTTCCGTCTTTTTGAAGTCTGTAAAATTTCGGTGCATTTCCGTCTGTAAATACCATTTCAAGGCGCGGACCGTATATTATATAAGCTGCAGCCTTTAAATTTTCAGCTTTGATTTCGTTTTCATAAATTCCGAAAATAGAGCCTACGGCAAAATTTACATCGACCAAAGATGAACCGTCAAGCGGATCATAAGCTATGATAAACTTAGCGTTTTCGTTAAGCACAAGTTTATCTTCTTTTTCTTCGCTGACAAGAGATTTTACACTTGAAATTTTACGAAATTCGGCTTCTATAATCGAGTCACTCTTTACATCCAGTTTAAGTTGCGTATCGCCTGTCGAGTTTTGATGATTTGTGTAGCCGAAATCCGCATATTTTACTTCTTCGGAGATTTTTTTAGCTATTATTTGCAGTGTTTTAAATATTTCATCCATTTTTTATCCTTTTTTTTGTAAAAAATTTTATTTTACTGATTTTATACTTTTTTTGCGTTTTTATTTATCCATTCGCAAATGCCTGAATAATCATTTATATCGAAATTTTTTATACCGAAATCACCGTTTAAATCAGTAGCAATTGCATTTGAAAACGGCAAATAACTCTCATCTATTTTATCGCGAAATACGCTAATTCTAGGAAGTGGAAGCGTTTTTAGTCCTTCAACCAGAAGATAATCGAACTCAGCAATCATTGAAATAACCGAGCTTAACTCCATATATTCTTTACAAAAATATGTTGTTCTTTTTGGACTCATCACAACCACATCGGCGCCGATTTCGCTAAATTTAAAACTATCTTTTCCTTCGACATCAAAACTTGCTTTGTCTTTTGGATCGTGTTTTATTATTACAACCTTGTATCCTAAGTCTATAAAGTTTTTTGCTACTTTTCTTATTAAAGTGGTTTTTCCGCTGTTTGACGGACCTGAAAATGCAACTGCAAGTCTTTTCATAAATATCTTTCCTTAAATTTTCGGATTATATCAAATTTAGCCTTTTAAAAACTGAATTTTGATACAATTTTGCGAAATTTTAAAAGGAAATTGGATGAAAAATTTAATATTTTGCGTAATTTCAGCTTGCATTTTTACGGCTTGCAGTACTGAAAAAGTGGCCCATGAGCCACTTAAAAACGAATTTATGGCTTATACTCAAAAATTTGAATCAACAAAAGCAGGGAATAGATATTTGGCTATTGCTTCGTATTTAAATCCTGTATTTAACGAGGTTCGAAACGAAAAAGAGGATGAAATTCTGCTTCTTAGCGTTTATCCGAAAGATGTTTTGATTATCCCCGGTAGTGTTAAATTGAACGGTAATAAAACGGATATTGAAATTTTAGATGAAAATTCAGCTTTGCTTGAAAAAACGGCTTTTAAACTTCCATATTCAGCAAATTATAAAATCACAGCATCTTGTGAAAACAAAGATGATTTGGTACTGACCTATAAAACATCAAATGATTTGAACGCAAATTTCAAGTTCCGTAAAATTTCAAAATCGTTGTATTGGAATCCGAAATTAAAATTAGACGATAAAAAATAAATTATTTAAAATTTTGTTGAAAATATAAAATGGGCGATTGTAAAAAAAATTACATTATTTTAATTTTTAAAAATTAAAAGTTGAGCTTAAAATTTTTTAGCTCAACTTATATTAAATTATTTACCCTTAACGCTAACTGTTTTCGGCCAGCCTGCAGGTTTATTTTGAATTTTTCCGT
>OBRT01000009.1_pt1 | contig 114429 bp, 104 predicted proteins | sample 1494891 | NCBI WGS metagenome assembly OBRT01 (sample SAMEA3360688, study PRJEB22359) | human gut metagenome | biome: ENVO:urban biome; feature: ENVO:human-associated habitat; material: ENVO:feces | place: Bangladesh | collected 2011 | reverse complement strand
CAGACATATAAGGGTTGTTTGTTAGTGTGAAAGACGGCTAATATTGGATGGTTACGATGTTCAATCAGAATGGGATCTATTGCATGGCTATGTGCTTCATTCCGGTTGCCTATTTGTCAATGTATCTTTTCACAATGTCTTGATAGTTCTCAATCCGTCGGTCACGCAAGAATGGCCACCAACGTCGCACTTGTTCGCTATGGTCGAGGTCGATGTCTATCACCAGGCTCTCTTCATCGTCATCGCACGCCTGATAATACAGCTCTCCTTGTGGACCAGCCACAAACGAACTACCCCAAAAGTTAATGCCATTGGTTTGTCCGGAAGGGTCGTCTTCGTGCCCAACTCGGTTTACTGTGATGACGGGAATGCCGTTAGCTACCGCATGCCCACGCTGAACGGTCATCCATGCGTTGCGTTGTCGCTGCTGCTCATCCTTGTCATCGCTACTTTCGTAGCCAATGGCCGTGGGGTAGATGAGCAGTTGTGCGCCTTGCAATGCCATGAGTCGGGCTGCCTCTGGATACCATTGATCCCAACAGACCAGCACACCTAAGCGACCGATGGACGTGTCGATGGGGTGGAAACCCAAGTCGCCAGGCGTGAAATAAAACTTTTCATAGTAAGCTGGGTCGTCAGGTATGTGCATCTTGCGGTATTTACCAGCGATACTTCCGTCTTTCTCTATCACCACAGCCGTATTGTGATACAGGCCGGGAGCCCGCTTTTCAAATAGAGAAGTGACGATTACTACCTCTAATTTTTTAGCCAACTTGCCGAAGAACTCTGTGGAAGGACCCGGGATTGGTTCTGCCAAATCGAAGTTGTTGACATCCTCCACCTGACAGAAGTAGAGTGAGTTGTGCAACTCTTGCAGCACAATGAGCTGTGCGCCACGCTGCGCCAAGTCGGTGATGTTCTCGGCTATTTTCTTTTTGTTATCGTCTACACATTTTGTGTTCCGCATTTGTAGTATTCCTATTCTTATTTCGTGCATATTTTTTAGTTTATGAGTTTATGAGATTTTAGTTTACGAGTTTACAAGTTTACGAGTTCACAAGTTGATAGCTTTGCCAATCATAAAGTTCAAAGTTCAATGTTCAAAGCTCAAAGTTTGTGCTTGTTGCATGGAAAGACAGTGCAGCGAGCCATGCTGCTTGATAACCGTTGTGGCATCCAGGGGAATGATTTCGCGGTGGGGAAAGGCTGTCCCAATGATGTCAAGGGCTTGCTCATCCAGTTCGTCTTGTTGATAAGTTGGGACTATCACCGCCCCATTAATGACTACAAAGTTGGCGTAAGTGGCTGGCAGACGCTCGCCTTCGTAGTAAATAGGCTGGGGTATAGGGAGCTTGAGCAATCGATAGGACTTGCCTTCAATGGTGCGAAACGTTTTCAACTGTCGTTCCATTTTTTTGAAATCATCGTATTGCTCGTCCTCCTCGTCATCGGTACCTATATATAATAAGGTGTCATTTGGGGCAAAGCGCACGGTGGTGTCTATGTGTCCATCCGTGTCATCACCCACCAGTTTTCCATGGTCTATCCACAAGATGCGGTCAGCGTGCAATCTGTCGAGCAGCTTTCGTTCTATTTCTTGCTGTGTCAGCGGTTGGTTTCTGTTTGGAGCGAGCAAGCAAAGACTTGTGGTCAGGATGGTTCCTTTGCCGTCGCTTTCTATGGAACCGCCCTCCAAGACAAAGTCGTTATAATCTACATATTCGCCTTTTACTGCGTTTTGCGTTACAAGTTGCCTGTTAATCAGGTTGTCCTTGGAGGCTTCAAACTTGTGTCCCCAGCCGTTAAATTGGAAATCTAAGAGTAGGGGAGCATCCTTGTCGTTCTTCGGCAGCAAGGTGATGAAGCCATGGTCGCGTGCCCATGTGTCGTTGAGAGGACATTCTGCGAAGCTGATTCGTTGGCATTCCTGTGCTGTGAAGTGGCGTTTTGTCTCTGCCACATCCTGTGTGACGATGAGCACCTCCTGATATCTTGCAATCACCCTTGCCAGTTGCACCTCGGTGTCAACAATGTCTTGCAAATAGGGTTGCCAATCTGTATGGGCATGTGGCCATGTCAATTGCACGGCTTTTTGCGGCTCCCATTCGGCAGGCAGGTAGTAGGGTATCTTGTCTTTTGTCATCAGTTTATTCATTGTCAATACTTTATCGTTACAAATATACACTAAAAAAGCGATTTACAGCCCATACAATTAAAATATATGCAACGAGGAAGATGGAATGAGGCATTAGACCGGTGCTTAGCCATTATTTATCACGGTACAGTCGGTTGATTCTTATATTTTTTGTGTACATTTGCCAATGTATGATAGAAATCAAGGATGCCACCATCAAAGTGGGTAGCCACGTTGTTTGCAATGACCTGTCGTTCATGGCTATGGATGGGCAGTTGACGTGCGTGCACGCACAAGACACAGAGGCTTTGGAGACTTTGCTGCACGCCTTTTTAGGTTTGCAGCCACTCGAAAGTGGGTATGTGTCGGTAGATGGCGAGTGCGTCACCTCGCTGTCGGCACCTTTCTTTCGGCAGATGATGGCATACGTTCCCAGCAAGTTTGAGTTTGGCGACATATCCGTGTCCGCGCTTTTCCATTTGCTGGTAGATATGGAAGCACCTGCAAGACACGAGCAAAAGACGGCTCTTTTAAGGCAATGGCAGCTGTTGGGCATTGACAAGTCGTGTTATGAGCAGCAGTTGTGGTCGCTTCCAAGCGACGTGCAACAGCGCATCATGCTCTCGCTGGCAGGCGTTCTTAATCGAAATATTATTCTTCTCAATCAGCCAACGGCTTGGCAGAAACCAGAAAATGTGTCTTTGGTGCTGTCGTATATGCAGTCGATGAAAGCCGCCGGACATCTTGTTTTGTGGACAACCACTGATGAGCAAGTTGCCGAAATGGCTGACGTGGTTATCAATTTGACACCGTAGACAAAATGGACATCACTTTCATGCAATGTATGTTGGGACTCTTGCTGTTGCTTGTTCCCTGCTATGTTTTCTATGTATTCAACATCCCACTGCTCACGAAGACGCTTCGTTCGTTCCTTAAAATGGCGGGCAGCCTTTTGGTGCTGGGTGTGTTGCTGTACGAGGTTGTCGCTCTTGACAAACCGTTCTTTACGCTGTTGTTCTCGCTGCTCATCATCGTGTGGGGAGCCACGTTGTCCATTGTGCGGGCCAAGTTGCCTCTGCGGCAATTGTTTCTGCCCGTATTGGCCGGCACGTTTGCAGGCGTTCTGGTGGCCGGTCTGTATGTGCTGTTGTTGGTCATGGGAGGGGCAAACGTGTTTGAACCCCGTTATGTGATACCAGTCGTGGCCCTGCTCACAGGCCATCTCATCCATGCAAACAGCAAAGCCCTGCATGTTTACTATATGGGATTGCGCCACCATGGGCAGCTTTACCACTATTTGCTGGCCAATGGTGCCACCCACAGTCATGCGCTCGGCTACCTGTTGCGGCGTGCAATACAGCAGTCGGCACTGCCCAGTCTGTCTGGCATGGGGTGGGTTGTCATGGGCGTGTCGCCTTTGGTGATGTGGGGCATGCTGTTAGGAGGCGCCAGTGTGCTCACAGCCGTGGCGTGCCAGGTGGTGCTGTTGATTGCCATGTTTACGGCAGCAGTGCTCTCCGTCGTCGTCACCGTGGCAGTTTCGCGTCGATATTTGCTAGATGATTATGCCCAATTGAAAGGAACTGAACGGCAGGACACCAATTGATGACCAGCTACACACTGGGTCCTATTTTCCCCACTTCTTAGCATGAACAAGGCGGGAATGTTTCTCCGTTTTCTTTACAACAGCCCTCTCATAATTCTCGCCAAATTCATGACGTCCTTGGTTGCTCGTAAATATCGCAAGCATTTCAAGGTTTCTTATCGTTCAATGTGTCAATGAGTTACGCGAAAAATCTATTTCTTCTATCCTTTTTTTATTCATTTTTCGGTCGAAAAGCAGCCCTTTTTCCGTGCAAATGCAATGCTTTTGGCCTTCAAAAGCATGACAGTATACTGCCAAAGTGATACATATTGCAGTGTAAACTCAATGCTATAATGGTGGCATTGCCTTGTAGAGCGTATCGAACACGGTTGTTTTGCTTGTTTTTCTCGCTTGTTTTTTCTATTTCATGAAAAACTAAATGCAGTTTTTTTGTCATTTTATTTAACAGGAGGGGGGAGCCTCCCCCGACCCCTCCGAAGGAGGGGAGAGATGAGCAGGAGAGTCTAATCAACTTGTTTACTCGTCAGCTTGTCAACTCGTCAACTAAAAATATTTTTCAGTTAAAGTATGTAAAAAAAACGAAATATCAATATTCTTTATTATTTTTGCATGGTCGTTTTCAATCAACATGCGCCTGATAATGGAGCGTGAAGCAATGACCTTGAAATGTTAAATTCTTTACTAAATAAACACCTTATGAAGAGATTATTTGTTGCATTTATTTGCATTGTTGCTTGTTGCATGTCAACAAACGCCAAAATTAAGACCGACTTTGGAACTTATGCGTTCGGTGCCTCGGGCCTCTATGGAACAAGTGGAGATTACAACCATGGCGGTGCCGGATTGACCTTGCAAAAGTTTTATGGTGATGAGTTCCGTGCCAGCGTCTTTGCCAACTATTTTTTCAAGCAAAACAACGCCAGTTTTATTGAGTTTGGCACCGACTTCAACTATGTGTTTCCGTTGACGCCCAAGCTGGGCATTTATCCTGTTTTAGGTTTGGGGTATTCCATCATGAAGCTGAACAATGTGATAGAGAAGCCTGCGGGTGTCGACATCCTTCCTGATGACTATACGGACGATTCTGAAGGCAATCTCAATTTTGACCTCGGGGCGGGATGTGAGTATTATTTCACTCCATCTTTCAAAGGTTTTGCCGAGGCAAAATACCGGTACGTTAAAAACTACGATCGAACGTTGTTCCAAGTAGGAGTTGCTTACGTTTGGTAGACCACAAATTGACTATTAACTAAATATACAGATATGAGAAAATCACTGTTTGCCGTCATTGCCGCCGTATGCGTGGCGATGACCCTTGGAGGGTGTCAAATTTACGGACTGGTTAAAGACGCTACCGACAAGGAAGAAGGAAAGATTATCATGAAAGATGGTAAGGAGTATGTGGGACGTGTAGAGATGCCCAATGTCAACACCAAGCGCCTTACGATTGTGGTCAACGATGGGCAGAAGACCGTTGTTGAAGCTAAAGACATCGCCTCGCTTACCGTGTGGAAGAAGACGCATCCTGAGCGTAAGCACACGTTGAAGTATCTCCCATCAGAATTTCTGAGGAAAAAGATGCGTAAGCCATTGTGGATGGCAGTGACCGCAACAGGACCGTATGTGGAATTTTATACATGCAGCTTTAATTACTCCATTCCCTCGAGCGGATACCTTAAAATTACCAGCGTTCAGAATGGTAGTATCGAGCATCTGGCACTAAAGAAAGGCGGCAAAATGCCAAAGACGATTTCGATCTCTGACATCAGCAAGCGACAGAAGCGCAAATGGTTGTTGGAATATCTCAATGACGATGCAGCCTTGGCGAAGAAGATAAACAACCAGGACATCCGCCCGGATGATTTTGAAGCCATCGCTGAAATTTATCATCCATAAATATCGGGGCATGACATGTGACAAGCGCTCTGTATGCGCCTGCAAGAAATCATCAGCCAGCTTTCGCCTGTGGTGCGTTTGCTGGCTGGTCGTGATGATGAGCGCATGCCCATTGAAGGTTAAGGCGCAAATCATCCGAATAGAGCTTTCTGGTGGTCTGCAATACTTCCCCGGCATGACCAAAAAGATAGGGTGGGACTATAATCTCGCCGGTAGGTGTATGGTAACAGACAACTGGTTCGCGGCTGCCCTAATACATGGTGGCTTCAGTAGAGGACTATACCCGGGCGTTTATGCCAACGAGGCGACAAGTCTAAAGCACAATCGGGATGCTTCCTTCATGGGGGTGGGTGCAGGCTATCTTCACCCTGTGAACGATCATCTACATGCCTATGCGCAGTTGTTGGGAGGCTGGGGTGCCATTGAAACGACAGGTAATCCGAAACAAAAAATAGTGACGGAGGTGGAAGGACACGAGTTTAAAGGCTTCTCTGCGGCCAGCGTGCTGGGTATAGAGTATTACCTGCCGTCTTCTGGAATATGGGGTGCTGATGTCGTGATACACTATATTGACGGTCATGTCATGCCTTCCATCAACCTGAAGTATGGCATCAACTTCGATTTGTAGCGATGGTATGGGTCGCAACACGTTCACAATCATCCATTCCGTGCTTGGCTGTATTCATCTGGTGCCATGCCTGTATCTTCTTCTTTCAGTTCATGCTATTGCAATGGGGTGCATGAGCTTAGTGCATTTTGTTTAGAAAAAGTAACGTTAAAATCTGCCGAATAGCTTAAAATGAGCTATTTATGAACTTTTCTCCCCTAAAGAGGTGATGATTTGGCGACAGTTCTAAATTCCACAATATTCATAAGTTTGCTGCCTAACAACTCTTTTCGAAGTAAAGACTCAATAGATATGTATTTTTGCAAAATATGAATCAATCTTTTAGGGTTTATGGTAACATCAACAAAAACGACATCCGTTGCATATAACTTTTACGGCATTTGAAAACCTCTTTAGTTTACAAATCCACGCTCCATTTTACAAGAATTTCCCTTGGGCGTAAACGTGTGATGCTGTACGACTCTATCGTGTTGCCGAGAATACGACGTTCAAATTCGGAAGTACCTATGATATTGTTTGCAGCGAGCGACAATTCCCATTGCTTAACCTTGTAGCTTATGGCAAAATCAAGAAAATAGTTTGTGCCGATGCTCTTGTCGTTCGTATGAAAGAGTTCGTTCTTGATGCTCAACATCCATCTGCTTGCCGGAAAGACATGCAGATTTAGATGATGTTTCCAATCTGTAGTATTCCCCGATGATAGGCTCGTATTGGTTCGATTCTTCTGGTTGTAGAAGTGAACATCAGATTTTCCCTCAACAGAAAGAGTTATTGTCGGTCGCAATGAATAGTCAAGCGTGGCGGTTGTTATGCTTATTCGTGCATCGTTTACCATGCTTGACACAAGCAGACTATAATCGGTTCTGTTATGTGAAGCTCCCAAACCTATAAGCATTTTAGCCCATCCGAAAGTCTTGCTAATGCGTCCTGACACACCGACAGTCTGCATCGAATACTCTTTGTTTGTGGCTGTCATTGTATAGACATTGCTATTGAGCGTACTTTCGTAAAGGATGTTCCCAAATATACAATTATATGTTGGGCGGATATTTAAGAACAAACCAAGTACAGGATTGGAATATTTGTATGCAGCAGTGGCATAATATGAACAGGTGGCAGTCGTTTCGCCTCGGTTTATTCTCTGTGTGCGATAGCTTGTAAAAATAGGAGTGTCATAGATGCCCTTTCCCATAAGTGGCGTGTTTTTATAGCCAATACTTGCAGAAAACTCAGAGACAACAGTTGCTTTCCAGTTCCAGTTTATTAAAGGGTCTATCCATAAATGATTACTTCTCGAATCACGATAAGATTGGTTAGCATAACTTATCATTGATTTTATGTCCATCTTGTGCTTTCCAAAAAAGAAAGACATTGAAGGTGTCCAATACATGCGTAGAAGGCCATATACGTTTGTCTGCTCAGCTGCTTCTCCCATAATCACACCGATACTTTGACGGTCGTAATTGAATCCCAACTCATTATTAAGATACTGATGACCGATTTTCAGATTATAACGAAAGTCATTCTGGGTAGAGAAAAAGCCAAGGTTAAGATGCTCTGTCATTCCTGCAATGGTAAGCAACTGCCCTGGTAGATAACTGTAACTCCAATAGCTATCAACATTATACACGTTGCCCTTTGTTGTGGTGTGCGACATCTGAAAATCCTCTGTAATGTTACGCTTGTGCGGCTTGACCATCATGTTAGTCCGCTGACCATTATATATCATCGTGCCGATACTCTTGTTGAAATCAATATAGCCTTTAAGGTTGTTCTTGATAAAATTTCTATCACCATTGTACTGATAGTTTACCTCGCCTTTCCATTCACTTCTGGTATTTCTAACGTTCTGCTCCTCTACAATGACAGGCAGGTTTGCAAGAGTGAGATAGGTAGAAGAATTGTAGTCCTGTATATCGGTTTTATCAATAAATCCATTACCTTGCACACGAAGCTCAGACTCTTTGCCAGTCTTCCAAAGCCAATTGCATGCAACAAGATGGCTCTGATTGAAGGTATAGCGATTCTCCGCAAGGGCTGGTGCATCGACTGACATCATAGAGAGTATGCCCGACTCCGTTCCCGTTCTTCCTTTTAATAATGCCGCAAGGTCAATCACTTCGTTATCGAGCTGTTTACCAATATTGTTGTTCTTATACAACATCAGCGTCTGATATTTCTTATTGAAACGCATCCCCATCAATCGGCAATCGTAAAGGAAATCATCACCATAACCAAGTCCTATGTCAGTGGTGCCCGTCCAAACAACTTTGGCATCATCCCTCAATACAAGATTGAGAGCTGCTTGCTCACTAAATGAGACACCACGCAACGACTTCACAGACTGGTGATTCTCCAAGACTTGCACACTCTTTATTTTATCGGCAGAGATATTTTGGTTTGCAACGCCATATTGACTCCCCATCAAGTCAAGTCCCTCAATATAGAATTTACTGATAGGTTTTCCTTGATATTCTACCTTTCCGTTCGTTTTTACTTCAAGTCCCGGCATCTTTGCTATTACATCTGCTATACTTCTGTCTTGACCTTGGCGGAAGCCAGCTACCGAATAGGTGAGAGTATCACCTGTGCTCTGAATACGCTCGGCTTTTACCTTCACCTCTTTCAATTTGAAATCACCATCAATAAGAACAATGGTCATGCCATCCTTCAAATCTGAGAAAGGCATTGTCTTTTTCTGAAACCCTATGTAGCTTACCGTAACATTCTTGGGAGTTTTTCCTTCAGGTATATTCAGTTTGTAGCGTCCTCTGCCATCTGTCAAGCAATAGGCAACAGTTGAGCTACCCTCAGTTGTCACCACAACGGATGCACCAACCAAGGGTTCACCTTTTATGTCTTTCACCTTACCTGTAAAGGTTTGAGCAAACAAAGAAAGACTTGTTATCAAAAGTATAAAAAGTGCAGCGTGTCTCATCCTGAAACCAAACATTATTCTTTATCAAGATGGTTGTATTTAGGCACTTCTATCTCGGTATTGTCTTTAGCATCAGTACCAGATAACGTATAGACTATCACCTTTTCTCCCGATGCCCTTTGACTCAGAATTCTATCAACAAGTTGGTTTTTATTGATTCCTTCGGAATCTGAACGTAGTTCCAAAAAACGTTTTCTTGAACACTTTTGATGTTTACCTTCTTCGTAAATTGAAACCAAAGTATTTTCTGGAGCATTTTCTATACCAACGACATTGAAATCAAACAACCCATCAGAATCTTTCGCTGCCATTATAAGCCCAGGTAAACCGCAGAGGATATAAGGTCCATAATTGAGAGGCAACTCTGTAGAATACCAAGCAGTCCATGTTCGTCCATATACAGTGCCTATCGCTTGTCTGCACTCATATTCGCAGATGATCTTTGTGCTGTCAATCAATTGCCATTTTATGGAAGGAATTTGGTCTTCGTATTTCAAACCAGACGAGAGAACTTGCTTATAATAAGTGTATTTTCCCCTTTTAGGTGTACCAACAATTATCTGAAGGTCATTTTTCGGTGAATATTTTCCTCCGATAACAGGGAGTTGGGCAATCATCGCATTGACTCCTCCTTGGGCTTTTACCTTAGCCAACTCACTATCATACAGTCTGTAGTTCTTATTGTAGAATACAGCTGTTGTATCTCCAATATCGAGCGTCCATCTGTAAGTGTTAGTTTTCCCTGTGACAATTTGTGCGTCACAATCGTAATAGACACGATACTTTGCTTGTTCTTGTGCATTGAGAGTAAAACTGTATAGTAATACAAAAATAGTAATATGTATGTTTTTATAAGCCATATGATCAATTATAATAAAATAAGCAACTCAACAAGACACCAATATAATATAAAAAATGTTCACTCCTAAGTTGGAGCATGTCAAGTTAGGAGCGAGCGTGATTTTCCACAACGATTAGCGTTCTTTAATTATAATGATGTCAATAATAACACCACTATCATCTACAATAACAATAATTGCGTCAGGATTGTCATTTCTTTGAGCACTATAAACTTCAGAATTTACAGGGTTTGAAGCAACCGAATTAGCAGCGAATGATGTTGAAACTATTCCAATCATCAAACAAAGGGCAGTTAAAAATTTCTTCATTTTTACTGAGGTTTAAATGTAAATTAATAAATATATCTATCCTAAGCAATTCTTAAATTGCAAGGAGTTTTTTTACATTGTAATATTATACCAACACGCAAAGCATGTTAACTTTCGCTGACCAATATACAAATATGATTTTAAAAATCCAAGGATTATGACAAGAAAATTTTCTAAAATTAAAGGATTATAAGAGATGGGTTAACTGTTTGGCTACACGAAGCAGGCTAAGAAAGAAAATAAAACAAAAGTGAATTTTAGACTTGTAAACTATAAAAATACACTTTTGTTTCGGAAAAAGTAAGGTTGTGAAGAGCATGTGAAACGGAAAATAACGTTAAACTGCGTTGCGGTCTTGCGTATTTGCCGTGAAAACATTATCTTTGCAACAGCTAAATAATATAGGTAGCGTGAAGATAATAGAAGTGCTGAGTGCCCTTGAACGATTCGCGCCTTTGCCCTTGCAAGCAGATTATGACAACGCTGGGTTGCAAGTTGGATTGACAGAGGCGGAACTATCAGGGGCTTTATTGTGTCTGGATGTGACGGAACAGATTGTTGACGAGGCTGTTGCGCTGGGGTGTAATCTCATAGTGGCGCATCATCCGCTGATATTCCGCAGACTGTCGTGCATCTCCGATCAAAACTATGTACAGCGAACGGTCATGAAGGCCATCCGTCACAACGTGGCCATCGTGGCCATGCACACCAATCTGGACAGTGCTAAAGGTGGCGTTAACTACAAGATTGCCGAGAAGATGGGGTTGCAGAACCTGTCGTTCATCGGCAAGACGCAGCTGGTTGATGGCGTGGAAGGTGGTGAGGGTGTTGTCGGTTCCTTTGCAGAACCAATGGCTGCCGATGACTTCATCATGATGCTCAAACGTGAGTTTGACGTCGAGTGCGTGCAGGCCAATCAGCTGTTGCGGCGACCCATCAAAACCGTTGCAATGTGTGGAGGGTCGGGTTCGTTTCTCTTGAAAGACGCATTGCAGGCTGGTGCCGATGCCTTTGTGACGGGCGAAATGGGCTATCACGAGTTCTTCGACATGGAGCAGCGCATTCAGCTGGCCGTGATAGGGCATTATCAGAGTGAGCAGTACACGACCGAGCTATTGAAACAGATTATTGAGGAGCAGTGTCCCGGAGCTGAATGTCATCTGACCAATATCAACACGAATCCAATCATCTACCTTTAATAATAGGTTGAATCAATTAAAAAATAAATAGAACATGGCAAAGAAAGATCCTACCGATTTATCAGTAGAAGAGAAGTTGAAGGCGCTTTATCAGTTGCAAACCACCCTGTCGGGCATTGATGAGAAACGAGCCTTGCGTGGGGAACTGCCACTTGAGGTGCAGGACCTGGAGGACGAGATAGCTGGTCTGACCACTCGTATGGAGAAGATTAAGACCGAAATCGATGAGTTCAAGAAGGCCATCACCCAGAAGAAAGCAGACATTACAAGTGCCGAATCAAGCGTGGAGCGTTACAAGAAACAGCTTGACGAAGTAAAAAACAACCGCGAGTATGACACGCTGACCAAGGAAATTGAGTTCCAAAGTCTTGAGATACAGCTTTGCAACAAGAAAATCAAGGAAGCCTTAATCAAGGTGGAAGAGAAAAATGCCGACTTGGCAGAAGCCGATGAGCTGATTAAGGATCGCATGGCAGCCTTGAAGGAGAAGAAGGAAGAGCTTGATGAAATCATGCAGGAAACGCGTGACGAGGAGGAAAAACTGAAAAACAAGGCCAGTGAACTCGAGGGTACAATAGAACCGCGTCTGCTCTCAAGTTTCAAACGTATCCGCAAAAACTCACGAAACGGACTGGGTATTGTCTATGTGCAGCGTGACGCGTGTGGTGGTTGCTTCAACAAGATTCCGCCTCAGCGACAGTTGGACATCAAGATGCACAAGAAGGTCATCGTGTGTGAGTATTGTGGTCGTATCATGATTGATCCCGAATTGGCTGGTGTGAAAGTAGAGAAAAATGCAACGGAGGAGAAGCCAAAGCGCAAACGTTCCGTTCGAAAAACCGCGAAGAAAGACGAGGAAGATAAATAAATTGTTTCAAAGAAACATCCAGAACAAGGGTGATGCCCCTTGGATATTCGGTGAATAAATGAAATTAGCCAAAGTAAGATTGCTGTCTTTCTTTGGCTAAATTTTAGTTACGGTTGGCGTGTGTCATGAATGGAGATATGTTGCTTTATGATAATGGGACATGCGATAAGTCTGTGTGTGGATTACTTTTATGGGAGTTTTTGACATGCACATGGTGATTCCCCTTGCCGTCATTCAGTCATGCGCTTGCTCTTGATACGGCTTTTGATGGAGCGCACGCTGCTGGGGCCAATGGCCAAAATGTCTCCCACTTCTTGCTCTGTCTTGCCCATGCGCTCGGTAGCAGTGAGATATAGGTACTGTTTGGGCGAGAGCCTACAGTATGTTTGGTTCAGTTGTTCAACGTAGGGCATGTCGATGAGTTTGATGTACTCTAAGAAGTCAAGAAAATCTTGGTTGCTCCAATGTATGGTGTTTCGGTTGCAAAGCACGCTCTCGTATAGAATCTTTCCGTTGCTGAGCCTTTGTACCTCAGTATCTTTGAGCGTACTTACTTTCTTTTTCAGCTCGATTAGTTCTTTGTTGGTGATGTTCTGAGTGGCTTTCAGCTCGTGCAGCTGGTCACTATACTCGTTGAGCAGCAGATGTTTTTGCAGCAGGTCTCGCCGGTCGCGTGCTTGTTTGTACTTGTGGTAGAGCACCATTGTTGCTACTGATAGCACCAATATGATGAGTAGACCGGTGGAGTATGTGCGATAAGTATCGATTTGTTTCTCGTGTTCTTCTCGCTCATATTTGTTCTGTATGTCGTAAATGTTGTTTTGGCTGCGTATGAGTTCTTGTCGCTTTTGAAAGGCGAGCAGCGTGTCGGCTATGCGCGTGGCTCCTTGATAGTCGCGCATGGTTTGTCTCAATGTGAAGAGGCTGTGCAGCACTTTCTCGTAGGTGTATACGTCTGTGGTGTCTGCGGCCTTGAGCAAGCAGTCGTGAGCGCGTTTCAGTTCGCCTCGTTGTATGTAAAAATCGGCCAGTACTGCGTAGGTGTAGCTGCTGGGCCGCTCTCTCAAGGCTCGCTGTATGTACTCTTCGGCCTTGGCTGAATCGTTGTTAAGATGATAGGCTTCGCTGATGTTTGAGAGCAGCACCGACTGGTTTTCGCGGCTCAGGTATGGGTAGTAGTTGAGGCTTTGTCGTAGGTATTCCAAGTTGCTGTCGGGTTTTTGCAATCCACTGTATGCGTTGGCAATGTAGGTGAGGCTATAGCCTATCCACTCTTTGTTGTTGAGCTTGCGTGCCATGTCGCCCGCTTTGCGAGCGTATTTGATGGCGGTGGCGTAGTTTTTGTTAATCAGGTTGATGTAGGAGATGGATGAATAGACCTTGTGCTTCAGTGTGAGGTTTTTGGATTGTTTGACCAAGTTTTCTGCACGTTTGAGCAAAAGGATAGCTCGTCGGGTATTGCCACGGTAGAAAAAATGTATCACGCCTTTGTAGTAGCATGCTCTTGCGAGTTGCTCTTGATCACCGTTCTGCTCGTAGTAGAAGATGGCATAATCGATGGAGTCGTTGTCCACGGGGAGTTGCTTGCGGAAGAAAGTCTCTGTCTTAAGTAGTGTGTAACGCGCCATGTCGCCGTGGCTGTCAAGGTGCTCGGTTGACATTTCACATAAAAAGGTGTAGGCTGCGTCAACGTTGCCTTGGGCGAGCAAGGTATCCACCCTGTCAAGACTGGCTTGATGGTCGGAGAAATGGTTGCATGCGGTCGTCAAGGCGATGGCTGTAGCGAGCATGGTCAAGATAAATATGAGGTTGAGGGAACGGACGGTTAAATAGAGTTTGTGAAGCTCTTTACGCATGCGAGATATGATATGTTTTAGGATTATAGACTTCATTTATGTCGCAAAGATAAGCTAAAATAATGAAATTGTGTGCAAAAAACGTCACGAAAGTAGCAATTTTGAAAGAAAGAAAGTGTTGTTTTGTAACTAAACGTTAACAATTGTCCGTTTTTTTGTTGCAAAAACCAGATATATTTCTCTATGCGATGTTCTTCATAGTGTCAGTAAACATAAGGATGTTGCAGTGCAACATCCTTTTTTTCAATGATTTTCTTATTTTGAATTTAAGTCTAAATAACATATATTTGCAGTGAGCATGTTGAAACCACATGGTTTGAACTCGCTTGCATGAGAGATTTATTCATTATTAATCAAAATTTGTTATACCTATGCGAAAAACTTTTTTTAGCCAGTCCCTCGTAGTTGGGATCATAGCACTGTTTTCGCTAAGTGGACCTCTCTTGGCTCAACAGCCAGCCGGGAGCGACAGGTTCACCATCGAGGGAACTGTGGTTGACAACACCAACAACGAGCCTATTGCCGGCGCCACGGTGCGCTTGAAAAGTGGGTTGCGAGGCACGGCTACCAATGCGGAGGGAAAATTTGTCGTCAAGGAATGCTCTGCTCAAGACGTGTTTCAAGTGAGTTTCATCGGCTACAAACCCAAGAATTTCACAGTTGGAAAACACCGCAGGTTTACCATCTATTTGGAGGAGAATTCCACGCAGATTGAACAAGTGGTGGTGACGGGTTTCCAGAAACTCAAGAAAAACAGTTTTACAGGTTCGGCCACTATCGTGACTAGTGAGGATCTCAAGAAGGTGAACTCTAAAGACGCCGTGAAAGCCTTGCAGGTTTTTGACCCCTCATTCCGCATTATGGACAACCTTGGGTTTGGTGCAGATCCTAACCAGATGCATGAAATTAGCATTCGAGGAGCGTCGAGCATATCGCAGAATAGAGGTTTGGACGTGGAGAACCAGCGCCTCACCCAACGTACCAACCTGCGTGACAACCCTAACATGCCTATTTTCATGCTGGACGGGTTTGAAGTGGACGTGCAAAAGATATACGACATGGATATCAACCGCATTGAGAGCATGACCATCTTGAAAGATGCAGCAGCCACGGCACTCTATGGCTCGCGTGCGGCAAATGGTGTCGTGATTGTCACCACTGTACCTCCCAAGGCAGGTGAGATACGCATAGACTATAATACCACTCTGGAGCTGTCCTTCCCCGACCTTTCAGACTATAATCTGACCAACGCCACCGAGAAGTTGCAGGTAGAGAAAGATGCCGGGCTGTATGTAGGGACTTTTGGTGTGGCCACGATAGATAAGGAGAGGGAGTATAACGACAAACTAAATGAAGTGAGGCGCGGCGTGAACACCGACTGGCTGGCGCGGCCTCTGCGCAACGCTTACAACTGGCGTAACGACGTTTCGCTTTCGGGCGGTGTCAACGAGGTGAGGTACATGCTGAACCTAAACTATGACAACAACGCCGGTGTGATGAAAGGCTCCAAGCGAGACAGGTACGGTGCAGGGATGATGATAGACTATCGGTTGAGAGACTGGTTGCACATACAAAATAAGGTGACACTCAACAGAACATCCTACGAGGACTCGCCATACGGCTATTTCAACGACTATTCGCAGCAGCTGCCTTACGATGCCATCTATGACGATGCTGGCGAATTGCTGCGCGAGCTGCCCATGTCTCACAGAGCCAATCCGCTGTGGCGGGAGTGCTATTTGCAAAGCTATAGTGGCCGCGGGGGTATCACCGACGTGACCGACAATTTGAGCGTGAACATCCATTTCACCCCAAGCTTGTATCTGCGAGGCACATTTAGCGTAAGTCAAGTGAAGACAGACAGCAAGACTTTCAAAGACCCTAAGGACTCTTTCTTGTTTCGCACCGTAGCCAACAACCGCAAAGGTTCGCTCGATGTGTCTGGTGACACTCGTCTGAAATGGAACGCTAACGCCATGCTCCACTTTAACAAGCGTCTTAAGCGCCACTTCTTGAATCTCACGGCGGGTGTGGACGCACAGGAGACCAATGACCGCCGCTTGTCGTACAGGTTGGAGGGGTTCAATATCGGTAGCCTGAACGACCCCATATATGCGGCCACGCAGACTGACAAAACCATCGACACCAAATCCACGACAAGGCTCTTTGGCGTGTTGGGAGCCCTCAATTATACCTTTGACGAGATCTATTTGTTGGATGCTTCGTTCCGTATGGACGGCTCTTCGCAGTTTGGCGAGGACAAGCGTTTTGCTCCGTTCGCCTCTGTCGGCGTGGGCTTGAACGTGCACAACTACTCGTTCGTCAAGAAATTGCCGTGGATTAACACGCTTAGACTGCGTGGTACTTATGGCAGCACCGGAAAGGTGAACTTCTCGCGTTTCGACGTAATCAGCAGCTACAAGGCCGACACGAAGGCGTGGTATTACACAGGGCCAGCAGTTAGGCTCTTCACCATGGGCAACTCGGCGTTGTCGTGGGAAATCACCAAGTCGCTCGACGTGGGTTTCACAGCGGAGCTTTTCAAAAACCGATTATATATCGAGGCTGCTTATTACAAGAAAACAACGGATGGCATGATTGACCGCATTGGTATAAGGCCATCATCGGGTTTCACCTCTTATAGCGGCAACGTTGGTTCTATCGAGAACAAAGGCTTTGAGCTTAAGACTAATGTCACGCTCTTCCGCAACCGCGACTGGTCGGTAGTGGCCAACGCCAATTTGGGTGCAAATAAGAACAGAATATCCAAATTGGATGATGCCATTGAGGAATACAACAAGAAAATCAGGGATAATTACGATGCCGAGCATCCGCAATATCAAAACTTGCAGAACCGCCCCCTCATCCAATATTATGTGGGAGCGTCTACCACGGCCATCTACGCCATGCCCTCCCTGGGCATTGACCCTGCCAGCGGCAAAGAGCTTTTCAGGAAGAAAGACGGCACCATTACCAAGGAATGGAACGCAAGTGACATGGTAGTGTGCGGTGACACCAATCCCGATGCGCAAGGCTCGTTCGGCATCAACGTGGCCTATAAGGGAATCTACATGAACGCCTCGTTCCTCTACGCATTTGGCGGTCAGGTGTACAACCAGACTTTGCTCGAGAAAGTGGAGAACGCACAAATAAAAGACCAGAATGTTGACCGTCGTGTCATCACGGACAGATGGCGCAAGGTGGGCGACATAGCACCATTCTATGGATTGGGTGAAAAAAGCTCCACCAGGCCTACGTCAAGATTTGTGCAAAATGATAACTATGTGCATTTCAATAGCTTGTCCATAGGCTACGACTTCAGTCGGAAACTTATCTCTAAGCTCAAGCTGAGCGCACTGTCCGTCACGATCAACGCATCCGACTTGGCTCGGTGGAACACCGTGAGGGTGGAACGCGGACTCTCATACCCTTATGCCCACACATACAGCATCAGTTTGCGAGCAAGTTATTGACCTACAAAAATCAACGACAACGATTATGAAACAAAAAACATATTCTATCATCATAGTCTGCATGGCAATTTTTGGGCTGAGCAGCTGCAACGACTGGCTTGATGTGCCCGTAGAGGGCCAGTCAACAGCCAACGAGCTTTTCGAAACCGGCGACGGCTATCGTTCCGCTCTGCATGGCATCTACAAGAGCATGGCATCACCTACGCTCTACGGCCGTGAGTTGCAATTTGGCGTTATTGACTTCTTCTCAGGTCAGTACGACATCAATGTCAGCTCTAACGACTTGAGTAACCCTACCTATATCGCAGCTGGCAAGCGTGACTACAAGGATGCCAAGCTTCAGCCACTGATAGACAACATCTGGTTGGCGGCCTTCAACGCCATTGCCGCCGACAACGATTTAATCAAACATCTAGAGGGTGAGAGTGATAATAAGTTCAGCGAGGGCAAGATGGAGAGAGACAACATCCTCGGCGAGGCCAAGGCCATCAGAGCTTTTATCCACCTCGACATGCTTCGTCTCTTTGCCCCCGCACCCATTGACGACGATGGTGCCAATTACATTCCCTACGTCACTGAGTTCCCGAATAAGCGGGCCACGCACTTGCCTATCAAGGAAGTAATGGGAAAAATCATTGCAGACCTTGAGCAGGCGCGCGAGCTTGTCAAGCCTTTCGATTTCTCACCATTGGGGTACAGTGCCAGCGTGTCGGGTGAGGCGCGCTTCTATAACTCCTTGATGTTTGGCATGGAGGGTGCCGCTGACCCCACGAGCGTTGATCCTTTCTTTTTAGGCAGGGGTTACAGGTTCTCCTATTGGGCCATCACGGCATTGTTGGCGCGCGCCCACCAGTATAATGCAACGTTCGACCCTTCTTCTTTGGACAAGGCCAAGGCGTACGCTCTAGAGGTGTTGGACGCCACTTTCGAGGGTGCTAATGCTACCAAGTTCGAGCCTTTCAAGGACGAGCAGTTTAATTTCGCATGGGTGGATCAGCCCGAGGAGATGAATGACATACGCATGGTGGGCACGCTTGTCATGGGATTGTACAACGAGAAGCAAGTGGACGAGGCTGGTTTGGAACGCCTTTTCCCACGAGAGAAAAATCAGCATAGCAGTGACTTGTTCATTGTGAACAAAGATGGGCAAGACATCTTCAAGACCATCTCGGGTATGGATGAGAGTACCACCGACATTCGTTCTACCCGCTTAGTATACGAACCCAAAGGCTCTTACCGCAACTTTCTCTCCACCAAATGGTACGTCAAAGAGAGAAATACGATGGAGCGTGACCGTACTGTCACCATCTTGCCATTGCTACGTACGTCTGAGTTGAGATACATCGTGGCCGAGTGCATGGCTCGAAAGGGCGATTTCGAGGGTGCTTACGGTTTGCTCAACATTATGCGCGAGCACAGAGGGTTGAATGATTACAAGTTGCCCACGCAAACCTCATGGGGCGCTTTCGTTAAGGATCTTGTGCGCGAGGGACAGCGAGAGTGGATTAGCGAGGGGCAACTGTTCTATCTCTACAAGCGGCTTAATGCTGGCGTGAAACGTGACAACGGCACCGTCAAGCCGTTGACCAAGCAAGAGAGCGTACTGCCCATACCAGCGGAGGAAACAAAATAAAACTGTAAACGATGAAACGTATGAAAAAATACATCTATATACTGCCCCTTGCGGCATTGTTAGCCTGTGTGTCGTGCCAGGAAGAAGGACTGATGACTTTCGGGCAGGAACATCATATATATTTTGAGAAGTTCTACAAGGATGCCATCGCACCTGGTAAGGAAAAGGCCGACTCGACTATAGCGTCTTTCTTCTTTGAGAATGATGACGTGTCAGAGATAGATGCCAAGATTGTGGTCAATATGACCGGTCGGCTGCTCGAGCGTGACGCAACGTTCAAACTCAAGGTCGTGCCGGATATGACAACAGCTCTGCCTGACGAGTACAAACTGCAAGAATCCTACACGTTCAGAGCGCATAATGTGCCAGAAGGTGCCAAAAACCAAAGTGACACCATCGCCATAAGGATGTTCAGGTCGGCCAGGCTCAAAAGCATGCCGCACGGCGTGAAGCTCACGGTAGAGCTGATGCCCATGGGCGAGATACAGTTAGGACAGACCGAGCGTACGCGGGCTGTCATCGTACTCACGCGTGAAGCCGTCAAACCCGAGTGGTGGGATGCTGATGTGACCAACAATCTCTTCGGCGAATACTCCAGTCGTAAGTACAAACTATTTTTGCTTAACATTGACAAACAAGCCACGCTCAACGAGGATATGTTGCGCAAGGCGCCATACAAGGCTATCAAACTTGTCAGGCAGTTCAAGCAATGGCTTGTGGAGCATCCAGAGCAGGCCAAGGAAGAAGACGGAAGTGTGATGACCGTCAATGTTTAACCACGCAAACAACGAAAGGAACGCATTATGAAAACAATCAGAAACGCCATTGCGTGCGCAATTGTATGCGCTACGCTGACTGCGTGCTTCAGCGATGAGGGAAATTACAATTACGAATCGCTCAAGCCGCCAACGTGGCTCATCAACGTAAACAATGACCCCATATATGTTTATGGACGGGGTGGCGAGGAAACAAACATCGACGCATCGAGATACTTCAATTGGGGAAAACTCGACTCGCTTGAGAGGAGCAAGGAGGTGCGATATGAGTGGCGTCTTAATGGCAAGGTATTTTCAACCGAGTTGAAAGAGACCATTCCCACCGATGAGTTCATGAAACGATTGGGACTGACTGATTATCCCACCGGGAGCTTTGACGGTGATTTTGCTATCATAGAGAAAGCTACGGGAATTTCCTTCAAAGCCCGAACCTATATCACCATCGAACCTCCTATTGCAGAGTGCGACTTCATCGTCTACTCGGTCAAGAACAACAGCGACCCGCATATCGGTTCCATGTCGGCGTTGAGCCTGAAATATGGGCGCGCCGCAAACGGCACTTTCAGCGTACCCAAGTTTATTTTCAAGAAGCACTTGTCGGACGATATACCTGGAACACCCAAACGCATGGATGTATCGCTGTCGCTCAATGTCAGTCCTACGGGTTCGGTGACGGCCATCACGCAGGAGGGAGACGCGGTGGTTCTCAACGCCTCCACGCTCAAGAAGGCTTGGGAACTTGGATCTCAGTTTGCCGACGGAACGCCTGCCAACTTTAAGGTTAGTGCTCGCAGAGACCAAGAAATAGATGCTGACAATCCTGCGTTCACATGGGTAGCCACCCAAGATGGTCGCATTTTCACGCGCCAGACGGGCAAGCACTACCTCGGTGGAAAGTTTCTCACTGAACCGTATTATCTCGATGAAAAGGGTTACAAGATAACCAATTTCGGACATACGCTGTGGGGACACACCAACATCCCATGCTACGACGAGAAAAACAGGCGAGTACTCATCGCAACATCGTTGGAGGGAAACTATCACAGTTACCGTGTATTTATGACAGACTTGTCAATGCCGGGATGGGCGGGTGCACCCATCATGAAGATGCCAGCAGATGCAGAGGTATTCTATTTGACCGCCATCAATGGGCAAATGTATTGGGACCGAAACAACAGTTGGTATCAAATATGGTATAACACGGGCGGAAAATCCATGGTTGGAACCTTTGCCGTGGATAATCGGACGCGCAAACTCAATGTGCCGATGGCAAACACTTATTATTTCCCCTACGAGGTAACTGGACACCAACTCAACAAAGAAACAGTGTTCCTTACTGCGGCCACAACCCGTTTGAGTAATCTCAAGAGCCGTTGTGACCTCTTTTCAGAGGGCAACAAGGTGTATGTGGTTGTTAGGAGCGGTACTTGGGGGGCCACATCCATAGATCAGATAGGTCAACTGCCGCTCAAGGGCATTACCTCCAAAGTTACGGCCATGACCTATGACCGCAACGACCAGTACACGCAGGGACGTGATTACAAGCATTTGCTTGTTGGATGTGAGAACGGTGATGTCTTAATCTATGAGGTGACTAACCTGCCGGCACCAGTCCTTGTGGGCAAATACAACGCTGGTGGGCGGGTAGCCTCCATCAAACAACTGCGTGCAGAACGCACCACACTTGACATGTATTGAAAATACAAGTTAGCAACCATAGTTTCTTTTATTGTGGAGTGAGTCGGGTGTTGCTGCGGAGGCATCTGAATTTCTCCACAATTCCTCACACATGAACAATCAAAAACAATCATAACATGAACATTAGGAAAATATTCAAAACATTGCTCTGCCTCTTCGCTATGACCGTGGTGACACAGGTGGCAGCCCAAAATGACATGAAGGCTACCGTTGACGTAACCGTAAATTGCAACGACAATGGTCCCATGACGCTATCGCTCTCGAAGGGTACAACGTGTGTTTCGTACAGCATGCAGCTTTTTACATCCGACATAGCTACTCGCATTGGTGACGCTGTGTTGGCCAATTATTTCAGTAACCAAAAAACAGAAAAGCGCACACCTAACCTCAAAGATGCGAAATTCGTGGACATGGGGTTCTGTGTCTTGCCCGAGAAAGAATACACGTTGCTCACCCTCGGCTACGACAAGGATGGCGCTGCAGGTTTCGTCACGCGCACCTCTTTCACAACGCCCAAGCACAAGCCGGCCGGCAATCCGCGACTCACATGCACTGTGACGGCTCTTGGCCCCGACAGCGTTACGGTGAAGTTCAGTCCCAACGCTGATGTAGCAGGTTATGCCATTTGCCAATTCGAGGCCGGAAGCATAGACAGTATCGTGTCGCACCACGGTCCGATGATGGGTTTCTCAAACCCCTCCGACATGATTAGGCGGTTCAGTGGCCAGTCGGCTTACACCAAGGAGATGAGCCACACATGGGATGACATGATACCCAACTATGACTATGAGATATGTGCGTTGCCTTGGGACAAGGATGGCGTGTACCTCGACATTGTCACCACGCCCGTCAAAACCGCCTTGTTGGGTGGCGAGGGTGTGGCTGCCGTGAACATTGAGATTGGACAATTTGGCGGCAGTGACGACACTGGCTACTTCCAGGAAATAGTATATACGCCCAATGATCAAGCGGCTGTACATCGTGATATCATCATCACCGAGGAGGCTTTCAATGCCAAAGACATGGGTGAACGCGGCGTTATCGACATGCTGCAAAAGGATATTCCGCAAGATCCCTATTGGAATCAGTATCGCGTGGATCGCGCCAAATGGAATGCGTTGCCCGCCACTACATACATCGCGTGTTCTATGGCACGCAACGTCAAGGGCGAATGGGGCAAGTTGCACACCAAGAAATTTACCACACCAGCCAAACAGTAACTATATTGCGTAAGTCACCACCGCGCGGCACTTCGGTTGAGGAGCCGTGCGGCTAACACCATCACAACTATGAAACATCTCCTTTGGAGGGCATTGCTTGGTTTCGTCATTCTGCCCACCATGACACAAGCGGCCGATTTGCCGCAGACGTTGCCGGTAGACACGGCTGTAAGAATAGGGACTTTGGATAATGGCCTTAAGTATTACATACGCCATAACAACTGGCCCGAGAAGCGTGCCAACTTCTATATCGTACAGCGTGTTGGCTCCATACAGGAAGAAGAAAACCAGCGAGGTTTGGCTCACTTCCTTGAACACATGTGCTTCAACGGTACCAAAAACTTCCCAGGCAATAACGTCATCAGGTATTGTGAGTCTTTGGGCGTAAAGTTTGGTGGAGATCTCAACGCATATACGTCTATAGACCAGACGGTTTACAACATCTCCAACGTACCCACCAAGCGACAGAGCGCACTTGACTCATGCCTGCTCATCCTGCACGACTGGGCCAACGGTCTGACATTGGATACACAAGAGATAGACAAGGAACGGGGCGTGATACACGAAGAGTGGAGAGAACGCACCGGAGCCAACTCACGCATGTTGGAGCGTAACTTGCCCACGCTCTACTCAGGATCCAAGTATGGCTCGCGGTTTCCCATCGGGCTGATGAGCGTCGTGGACAATTTCAAACCTGCAGAGCTGCGCGCCTACTATGAAAAATGGTACCACCCATCCAATCAGTGCATCATCGTCGTGGGCGATGTTGATGTGAATCATACTGAGCGTATGATACGGCAGATGTTCGGTACTGTGACCAATCCGGCCGACATTGCGCCCATTGTAGCCGAGCAAGTGCCAGACAACGATACGCCCATTGTCGTGATTGACAAGGATAAGGAACAACCCAACAGTGCCGTTGAGGCTCTCTTCAAGCACGACCCATGGCCCGACTCGCTTAAAAATTCCATGGATTACGTCATGGCCAATTATGTAAGAAATGTGGCTATAGGCATGCTCAACGACAGATATGCCGAGGCGGCGCAAAAGAGTGGATGCCCATACCTTGGTGCTGAGGCGGCTGATGGAACGTTCATTTTCGCCAAAACAAAAAATGCTTTCAGGGTATCTGCCGCGCCAAGGAGCATCGAACTAACAGCCAAAGCCTTGAAAACCGCTCTTGCCGAGGCTCACCGCGCAGCTGACCAAGGATTCACGCAGATAGAGTATGACAGGGCCAAGAAAAACCTTCTCAACGGCTTGGAACGCGCTTACAACAACAAGGACAAGCGCGGGAACGCCTCGTTCGCTGACGACTACAAGGGAAACTATCTCTCCAACGAGCCAATACCGGCTTTTGAGGAGTATTATTATATGATGCGTCAGGCCATCCCGCAAATACCTTTGGAGGAGGTCAACAGGGTATTGCCAAATCTTTTGCCCAAATCTGACCATAACTTGGTGATAATCAACTTTAACAATGAGAAAGAGGGAAATGTCTATCCCAAGCGAGAGGATTTGCTCGAAGCTGTGAAACAGGCTCGCCAGGCCAATTTAGAGGCCTATGTGGACACCTTACAACAGCAGCCGTTGATGAAAAAATTACCACGGCCTGGCAGGATTGTCAAAGAAAAGAAGAACGACAAGTTCGGTTTCACCGAACTGAAACTCTCCAATGGCGTGACCGTGGTGCTTAAAAAAACCGACTTCAAGAAAGGGCAAGTGGGGCTGTCAGCGATTGGACCTGGTGGAAAGTCGCTCTACGGAGAGAAAGACTTTGCTAACTTGGCAGCTTTTGACGATATAGTGGGCAGTAGTGCGTTAGGTGGATTCACGGGTATGCAACTGCCTAAAATTCTCGCCGGCAAGACAGCCAACGCCCATCTTTCCATCGGTGATAAATATATGGGCGTGGGGGGATCGGCCGCCAAGCAAGACGTGGAGACCATGCTACAACTCGTTTATCTGTATTTCACCAATATTGGCAAGGATGAGAAAGCGGTAGCCAATCTCATGGACGGGTGGCGTACATCGCTCAAAAACAGGAATTTGTCGCACGAGACAATCTACTCGGATTCGCTCTCGGCCACACTCTATGGACACAATCCAAGGCTTAGGCCGTTTCTTGAGGAACACCTCAAAGATATAGACTATGACCGCGTGCTCCAAATAGCACGCGAGCGAACGGCCAACGCATCGGCATGGACGTTCACCTTTGTGGGCGATTATGACGAGTCTACCATTCGGCCGCTCGTATGCCGTTATCTTGGCTCGCTGCCCACCAAGGGTAAGGTGAGGCACGGACATTTGCTCACATCCTATCAAAAGGGCGTGGTTGAAAACGTGTTCCATCGTAAGATGCAGACGCCCAAGGCCATGGCTTGCATGGTGTGGCACAACACCGACATGCCGTATACTCTGGACGGTGCCATGAAGATGAACATGATAGGGCAAATACTTAGCATGGTGTATCTCAAGAAGATACGCGAGGATGCGGGAGCGGCCTATTCGTGCGGAGCCGACGGTTCGGCTGAGATAGAGGGTGATTTCCACGCTTACTCGCTCGTAGTGACGTGTCCCGTGAAGCCTGAGAAAAGCGATATCGCCCTCAAAATAATGCGAGAAGAAGCCGAGCGCATGACCACGCACTGCGATGAGACCATGTTGGAAAAGGTGAAAGCCTATATGCTAAAAAATGCCGATTTAGCTGTAAAAACAAACACTTATTGGCGAAATGTCATCGGTATGTATCGCCGTTATGGCATGGACACGCACTCACAATACAAGGATGTCATCAAGGAACAAACGGTGAAGGGACTGTGCGGTTTTATGAAAGAATTCTTGCAGGCCAACAATCGTGTTACCGTGGTGATGTTGTCGCAAGAATAATGAGCCGTTCTTGACGGTTCAGTGTTTGGCATTAACATAATCTCCCGTCAACCAGGTGGTTGATGGGAGATTTTATTAAGCCCTGCACGTCATGGGTGCTGTTTCTTGACTTCATCACTAAAAATACACGGCTAATATGACAAAAATAGACGTATGCCCCCAACATTAGCTGTTTTTGTGTGGTATGGACGCTGTACTACCTTTGCCCGAAAAACTTATGTTTGTACCAAACTCAACAAATGTTTTTTCGAGATTTGTTACATTCCCATGAACATGTTTCAGGGTATTCTTTACCTCTCCTCATTGGTGGGCAGTAATGATTCCAACCCTTCTGATGGCGTTGAATACGATTTCTACGATGTAAGTATCATTTCCTAAGTAACACAGCTGTGGTAATAATTCGAACCAGCCATAAGGTATCTATCAATGGCAGACAAGTGGAAATGGCTTAGTTTCTCTTGTTTCTACCGCTTCTGTCCTTACCATGGAAGGTCATGAAGCTGCTGCGGATGCCGTTGTTGTGCGAAAGGGGCGTGTGGCTACATGCCGCGGGCTTTGTAAATGAGGTCTTTGGCATTGTTGATTTCCTGAAACTTCTTCTGGGCAGCCTTCTTCACGTCGTTACCCAGCGTGGAAACACGGTCGGGGTGATGCTTCAGGGCCATCTGCCGGTAAGCCTTTTTCACCTCGTCGTTGGTGGCTGAGGGGGCAATTCCCAGTACTCTGTAGGCTGCTTCGAGGTTCGTAGAGCTGTCTTTGAGGTTGAGCATCGAGTCAACATCGGCAGCTGAAAGTCCCAGATATTGGGCTATCTCTTTCAGAACGTTGACCTCTTCACTGACAATCATGCCATCGGCTTGGGCAATGATCGCCAGGAAGTTGAACAGCTGCAACCGTTCAGAATAGCCCATATTGAAGCTAATTTGGATGCATGCTTGCCGAATGGTGTTGCTGAACTGCTGCCACCCCATTTGCTTTTGTTGCTCGAAAAGCCTGAGAAGAATCTCTTCGCCCTGCTTCACTGCCATCTCACCAAAGTTCTGTCTGAGGAAGTTGCGCACCGTTTGCATCTCCGAATGCATCACCTTGCCGTCGGCTCGGATGACATACGAGGCCAATGCGAGGATGGAAAAGAGGAACGTGTTGCGCTGTCCTTCGGCGTATTGTCGTTGCTGCTGATAGTATTGCGCATTCCTGCCGCCCTGACGTTGTCGATATTCATCACCCGATCCGCCTTCACTGAAGGTGTCTAAGCCGCTGTCGAAGAGCCAGCCAATTGCAAATCCAGCAAGTGCGCCTAGTGGCCCTCCCTGCATGAAACCTAGTATTCCACCTATCCATTTACCTGCTGCCATTATTCTCTCGTTTATTTTGATTCATGTTCGCATGGCGTGCTGCCATTGTATTTCTTTTTATTTTTCAGGCTTTTCGTGTGTTTCAGAACTTCCCCTTGAGCTGATATTGCCCGTTAGTGATGTCCTCAAGTTTTAGGCTTTGATAGTCGATGTTGTAGATGGTGGGACCTGACTCCCATAGAAATCCAATTCTCCCATCTTTCTGAAGCGTCATGGTAGAGTAGGCTCCCAGACCTGTTGCCAACATCATGCCTCGCTGCCAGCCGTCAGCCAGCTGCTGGGATGTGAGATGTTTTTTGCCCAAGTCTTTGTAAAAGAAGCCGATGCGTGTTCGCTTAGGGCCAAAAGGAACCGACTGAATGGCTACGAACGTTTTCTTACCATCGGCTTTACGAATGGCCTTGACGACCAGGATTTCACCATTACACTTATTCTCAATGCCCGTGAAGGCAGCCGCTTCGGTGCGTTGTCCCCAGGAACCTTCGGCTTTTTTAATGTTGCTGAAGGTGAAGACGTTGAACAGTCGACCGTTGTGACGCGAACTGAGAATGAGGCTGCCGTCGGGCAGTTCCTCGCATTTCATTTCGTCGCCGTCGCGACAGGGTGACGTGTTGATGTCGCCCAACACGTTCCACTGTCGGCCAAAGTCATCGCTGTAGAGTACGAAGTTGCCTGACAAGGTGCACAGGCCGACATACAGGCGGTAGTATTTGCCTACCTTGACGTGGCGGCTTTGGTGTATCTTGCCCGATGTGAAGAACAGTGACTGGATGGGGCCGTCCTTTCGTTGGTCGAACAGGCGGTATATCTGCTCGGTGATTTCGTGTCCCTTGTCCCATGTCTTTCCGTTGTCATTACTGCGAAAGATGGCAATGCGGTTAGGGTTGTTGCGCGTTGCTTGGAAATATACGGTTTTGCCGGCCACGCAAACAGCCATCACCTCGCTGCTCTTTTTGTCGGCCACCAAGGCGCAGTCGCCAAAAGCATAGTCCCACTTGATGTCAGCATCGTTGCCGTGACCGTCGGCCAACATCTTCTCTTCCGACCATGTTTTTCCATTGTCGCGGCTCGTTCGATATACCACGTCCACGGCTCCATAGCCAATATCAGAGCCGCAATAGCGGTAGTCGGCCGCAGCGATTAAGTCGCCGTTGCTGCATGTGGCGATGGCGGGGATGCGATAGGGGATGGCATCATTTTCGCCTGTTGTGAAAAGTCGCTGCCGACTGTCTGTCTCATTGGTGGCATGGGTACTGATGCAGAGCATGAGCACGGCGATGCTGATGACCGTGCGAAGATGCGTGCCTGCTAACTGATGGATGTGGTTGTGATGTGTGCGCATAGCAAAATTCTTGTTGTTCATTGTGTTCCATATATTGTTTGATGTTGGCAAATATACTGAAAATTTTTGAAAGCAGCAGTGATTTCATCGCTAAACTCCTGCATAATAAAAATTCGGAAAGATTCAAAATTTTCTTTACAATAACCTCTTCAAAATTCGTTTGTAGGTGAGCAACTCACGCCTTGGCGTCAAATATGACGAAAATGAACGATTTTTGTAAGTTATTGATATTTAAGTTTATATGATATATTTTTATCCCTTTTGTCATCGTCTTCACCTGTATTGCTGTTTAAAAGCAATGCTTTTGAATGCCAAGATGCATGCTATTGCCCGCCAAGATGCATGCTTTTGCTCATTAATGGCATGGTTATAACAGCGCAGGTGATGCCTTTTGTCGCATTTAGGTCGTGTTTTGGGATTAAAAAACAGACTTTGACACCTCTAAAGATGCATGTAAGGTAAGTACTTGCCTATCAATTTTTTCTATTTCATCATTTTTCATGTACCTTTTTATATGTATGTTTTTCTTACGAAACAGCTGGAAATGATAGTGGACATTGAGGCAGAAGATTTCACGAAAAGCATTGTTTTCCGGCCATACACCGTTGCCCTGATGTTGACGTGCGGTGTACTCTCTTTGGCAGATGTTTCTCAATGTTGCCCGAAGGGACGGTCAACTTCTCCGCAATGCTATTCAGTGAGGAGAAAAACAAAAGCGCAATCGTGATGGCTTGGCCGCATGTTGGCTGTTTTTGGGCGATAATCAATGAATGGAAAATTGATGTCTGGTGGTTTGGATCTGTAATCGAGTAGGAGGTAAACGCCAATGATTAGTGTTTACCTCCTATTCGATTTATGGTTTAATAGGAATTTCCTTCCTTTTTAATTTAAGCTTTATGAGCGTAAAAAGGTATTGTTTTGTCAAATATTTTCGTACTCGGGAATATGATCTAAATATAAACATTTTTTATTTTCATAATCCATTTTGCAGCAATAAGAATCAATGCCGTTGCTGACAATGAGATAGTCGACATGCAGCAGTAAATTATAGGTGGATATTTGGTCGAACACCTTTTGTGTAATGGGGATGGATGGTGCCTTATATTCTATGATCATCCTGGGACGCAGGTGAGAATCGTACAAAACACTGTCGGCTCGCAGTGTCTTGCCAGCCATGTTGAGTTGTATTTCATTAGCTAACAAGGTGGCGGGATAGTGTTTGTGCTCTATTAAATAATGTATGAAATGTTGTCTCACCCATTCTTCTGGTGTAAGTGCGACATATCTCTTGCGGAGAATGTCGAAAATGGTGGGCTTGTCTTTCGTGCCGCCTAATTTTATTTGGTAATGGGGTAGGTTTAATGGATACATTTTAGTAATTTTGCATTCAGATACAAAGTTAATAAAAAAACAAGAAAAGAAAAAGACCTGGTGGAGATTACACGGTTCGTGATTGAAATGCCAATTTGTATAGCTTTTTGTCATGTCCATTTGTATCAAGTCTTTTTGTAATGATGGCTAAAACAGGACCTACATACGATTCTATCATGCGTGACCTTCAGGCACGAAATTTTTCACCTATTTATATATTAATGGGGGAGGAGTCGTATTTTATCGATAAAATTTCAGATTATATCGCCGAAAATGTCCTGCAACCCGAAGAGCGTGACTTCAATCAAAACATTGTTTTTGGTTCTGACATCAATGCTGCACAGATTGTAGATCTGGCAAAGGGGTATCCAATGATGGCCGAATATCGGGTCGTCATCGTGAAAGAAGCGCAAAACTTGCGTGGAACTGACGTGATTGAAAAATATCTGAAAAACCCTGTTAAATCAACAATTTTAGTGCTTTGCCACAAAAATGGCACCATCGACAGACGAAAAAAACTGATTGGAAGGTCTGAGGCTTTGGGCGTGGTTTTTGAAAGCAAAAAAATGAGAGAGTCAGAACTGCCTTCTTTCATCGCTTCGTATCTGAAACAGAAAAATGTGACCATTGATTATAAGTCGACAGCAATGATTGCTGATCATATTGGATCCGATTTGAATCGGATGATTTCTGTCCTGGATAAACTGTTGATTTCACTTCCGGAAAACAATCGAGTGGTTGTGCCTGAGGTCATTGAAAAGCAAATTGGTGTGAGCAAAGATTTCAATGCTTTCGAGCTGAGAAGTGCCTTGGTCAATCGAGATGTATTTAAAGCCAATCAGATAATCAAATATTTTGACAATAATCCCAAAGCAGGGTCTATCTATGCTTTTCTTCCTTTGCTCTTCAGTTATTTTCAAAATCTGATGATTGCCTATTATGCTCCCTCCAAAAATGAGAATGCTGTTGCACAATTTTTGGATCTTAGAGGAGGGTGGGCTGCGCGTGATTATATTACAGGAATGAAAAATTATTCAGGTAAGAAAACCATGCAGATCATTGCTAAGTTTAGAGAAATTGATGCCAAAAGCAAAGGTATCAATAATCCCAATACATCGACAGGGGATTTGATGAAGGAGCTTATTTTTTATATTCTGCATTGAAAAAATACCTGTTTGAATCTTAAATAACATCAAACGGATTCCTCCTAAATAAACTTTCAAAAGCCTTTTATAACTTCAAATGGGCCTCTAATAATTTCAAATAGGTCCCTAATAACTTCAAATAGGCCCCTAATAACTTCAAATAGGCCGCTAATAGGGTAGCTTTTTCCACCTAAAGAGGGTTTTTCGCATGCTTAAAAGGCTCTTTTTTGCCAAAAATAGACCTCATTTTAGCTTATTTTTGTCTAGAATACAACTTTCATATTTCATGTTTTTTACCGTTAAACCCTGATGGAATCAAGGTTCTTCGCATTTTAGTGTGCTCATAATTCGCATATTTAAGAGCACTCTGTACCTTGTTTCAAAATATTGAAATTATGGCGATTTTTCATCTATCTACCATCAATAAATTTACGCTTAACTATTTTTGTGATTTAAAACCATAAAATATTATATTCTTTCTAATTTTCTCTTGTAAATTTAAAAGCGGCGTTTTTCTATAAATTCACGAATGCATAATGGAATCATAACGTAAAAATTCAATATTAAAACGTAAATATTTAGATTTCATGTTTGATAATTATAAATATACAATAGCAAGAACATGTTTTAAGTTATTGATAATCAGTCATTATAATGTTTTTCTTCTTCTGTTTTATACATATAACCATTGATTCCTATTTGATTTCATGGAATAGAGCCTGTATACACTAGAATTATAAACGATAATGCATTTATTCACAGCTTTTTATAATTTTTAGCTACATTTATACAAAGCAATGATTTACGGATGTGATTTATATGTCTACATAAATAGTTGCTGTATTACATTCCTTTAATTTCGGTTTTACAAATATAAATAACTAAATTCAAACTATTGGATGCTGAATATTATATAGATTTGTTTGTTTTGTGATTTTTATTGTTTATCTTTGTAAAGTCAATGAGAATTGCCTTTTTTGGCCTATTTTATATTGAATGACGAACAAAATGAAAGATCGAATAAAACAATTGATGAATGCTCAGAACATGAATCAGCAAACTTTTGCTGAGGCATTGGATATTTCACCTGCTTCATTGAGTAGTATTTTTAATGATCGTACAAAACCAACATTAAACCACATCGATGCTATCAAGAAAAAATTTCCAACTATTAATTTAGATTGGTTATTGTATGGCAATGGTCCTATGTTTATGGATGAATATACAGGTGATATCGATAATCATGCAGTTTCGGCTTCTTCTGCTGAATCTGTTTTAAACTTCGATGACTCACCTTCTACTCCATCAGAGAGTAATGTTGTTCAACCGCAGTTAAGTTTTATAGACCAGCGTAATCAACTTCAGCAAGTCGCTAATAACAATACGAAATATATTGACAATAATCCGCGTAAGATAGCTGAAATAAGAGTATTCTATGATGACCAAACGTGGGAAACTTTTGTTCCTAAAAAATAAGCGATTCGTGAGGCATTTACTGAACCACTTCAGTTAATTCGTTTATCGTTATTCCATACTCAGATTAAGCTTTTCTATTTTGCTCAATCTTTTAAAAGGTTGAACGATTGTAGTTATAGGTGTTTTTATTTATTTCTTTCATTTGTGAGAGTGTTCTATTTGTGCTAACTTTGCATTTTATATAATAATGTGTTTCACGATTATTCAATTTAAATAGGTGTCTATAATAAAGCTGAGCTTAATCTTCATCCACGCAAACAAGGTTTATTGTAACTAAATCTATTATGCTTGCTGCTGTTAAAGATTTGTCCATAGCTTCTTATTTCAATACTATTATAATGAGATTGTTTAATGAGAAAAATTAGTGAAGATTTGCTTGTACAAACCACAGAGCAATTAAGCGATCGTCATTGGCTCATGCGATTGCGTTCATCATCGGCATTGCCTGAGATGCATCCAGGCCAATTCGCGCAAGTTCATATTGACGATTCGCCTTCAACTTACTTGCGTCGGCCCATTTCTATTAACATGGTGGATTACGAACGCAATGAGATTTTGTTGCTTGTGGCCGCGATAGGTGAAGGAACCCGTCATCTGGTACGAAAGAAACCCGGTGACAAGGTCAATTGTTTGTTACCTCTCGGAAATAGTTTTACCATGCCACGCTCTACTGATGAGCGTGTCTTGCTCGTTGGAGGCGGTGTTGGAATCGCTCCAATGCTTTTCTTAGGAAAGCGATTGGTGGAGCTGGGAGTGCGTCCTACGTTCTTATTAGGAGCGCGAACTGCTGACGAATTGCTTGAAAAGGACATGTTTAATGAACTTGGTGACCTATATCTCACCACGGAAGATGGTTCAGAAGGCGAGAAAGGTTATGTAACCAATCATTCCATTCTCAAGGAAAAACAATTCGACCGCATCGCCACCTGTGGCCCCAAACCCATGATGATGTCCGTGGCACGCTATGCTAAGCAGAACGACATAGAATGCGAAGTCTCGTTAGAGAATGATATGGCGTGCGGCTTGGGAGCCTGTCTATGTTGCGTGGAAGATACTACCGACGGTCATATCTGCGTCTGTACAGAAGGTCCAGTGTTAAATATTAAGAAGTTATTATGGCAGCTCTAAATGTAAAAATAAATGACATTGAGTTTAAGAATCCAATCTTAACCGCTTCGGGAACCTTCGGATATGGTCTCGAATTTGCCGATTTAGTACCATTGGATCAGCTCGGTGGCATCATTGTTAAGGGTACAACACTCCATCCTCGTCAAGGAAACAAGTATCCACGAATGGCCGAAACGCCGCATGGCATGCTCAACTGTGTGGGATTACAGAATAAGGGTGTTGACTATTTCTGCTCAGAAATCTATCCAAAGATTAAGGATATAGACACCCACATGATTGTCAATGTCAGCGGAAACACGCCCGATGATTATGCCGAATGTGCGGCCCGTATCGATGCTCTGGACAAGATTCCGGCCATCGAGCTCAACATTTCGTGTCCGAATGTCAAGGAAGGCGGCATGGCTTTTGGCGTATCTTGTGCCGGAGCGGCAGCGGTTGTCAAGGCTGTTCGACGGGCTTATCACAAGACACTCATCGTCAAGTTGTCGCCCAATGTCACCGATGTGGCTGAAATAGCACGAGCCTGTGAGGCCGAAGGAGCCGACAGCGTTTCGCTTATCAACACGCTCATGGGCATGGCCATTGATGTAGAGCGGCGCAGACCCGTGTTGAGCATTGCCACAGGTGGCCTCAGTGGGCCGGCTGTAAAGCCTGTAGCGTTGCGCATGGTGTGGCAAGTGGCCAGGGCAGTCAATATTCCTGTCATTGGACTTGGGGGAATTTCTACGGCGAAAGATGCCATCGAATTCTTCATGGCGGGTGCCACAGCCATTCAAATTGGCACGGCCAACTTTGTCGATCCCATGGCTACCATCCACGTTCGAGATGGTGTGAATCGCTGGCTCGATGACCATGGTTGTGCTTCGGTGACAGAAATCATTGGCGCTTTGAACGTTTAAGCCGACTAAAACCTGCGCATCCCGTTTATCTGTTGAATCTGCATAGGTTCTAAAAAACATTTCCTATGAAAATACAAGATACATTGATTAGCATAGCCTTTGCTTCTGTTTTATGCTCATGCGAGAGTGTACAAAGTTTGGAAGGGTTTGTGGTGGATCATAATAACCCGTTGGCGTAATTGAGTATGCGCTAAATTAATTCCGCCAACGGGTATGATATAAGCCCAAGTGCATCAACTGGGTTCAGCTCAACCTTTTCCTTTCCCAGCATTATCTCAAATTCAACGAACTATTGTTTTGAACTCGTTGACATAATTCTAATAATTTTAGGTTTACGGCACAAAGGTAATGCCTTTTAAGCTAACCGCCTAAATAGGGGTTGGATGCTTACAGACAACTCTGTGTACCACAGATTATCACTCTAACCCATTGTAAATATGATATATAAATTCTGTCATACACCATATATTCATTTGTTGTATTACGGATTTTCACAGATTTTACGTGTCAAATATGAATATCATAGAAGTACATTCTACAACCGCTTATTACAACCCTGCAAAATACGTCTTCAATGCTTCCACATATTTCATCATGGCATTACGCCCCGTGTCTGTCATCTTGCAGATAGTTCGGGGTTTTACGCCCGAGCCATCTGTAGTTTTTGATATATAGCCTGCTGTGACCAGTTTATCCAACTGTACACTAAGGTTGCCTGCCGTCGATTCAGTCTTTTCTTTGATATAGTTGAAGTCTGCTTTCTCTACATTTAGCAGAATCGACATTACGGCAAGACGCAACTGGCTATGGAGTAATGGATCCAACTCTTTCATTATGGTTGCTTTTTTGCTTTGAAGTTAAGGATATGTCCGGGGATGACAAGGGTAATGACAAAGGACAAGACCATCAGTCCCATCTGCATAATACTTATAACTTGTTCACCAGAAACAAAGTTGCGAAGCCATCCAGTCCCAATCACTACACCAAGAAGTCCGCACATCTGTATCGACTTCTCCTTGAGTATTACGCCAGAGGTGTATGTGCCTATACCCGGCAACAACATACCCAACAAAAACATTCCGTTCCAACTCCTTACTTCTCCGAAATGTAAAAGGCAGTCAATGGCGTAGACTGCAAACACTGCACTAATAATAGCCCACACCTTATTTATAGTGTTGCTTGCATAAGTGCTTGCCACATGACTCTTGCGCTTTGCCATGTAGGTCTTTATACTTGAGACTGTGAATCCTACTATGGGTATGCCCATGTAAAGCCAAGCACATTTAGGGTTGTTGGTTGCGAGCACCATGACAATTACTGCCAGCGATATTGCAGCACTAAGGTAGCCCCATATAAGGAAACTGTCACCATTGCCTACAGATAAATCCTTCTTTGTCTGATTTATCATTCGAGTGATAAGCTCAAGGCTCTCCTGCTCCGAAATCTTCTTCTCTTCCATTTTCGTTACGTTATTGCGACACACTTATTGCATATATCAAGCGCGATGTGTCCGGTTAAACATTTAGTTTATTTTATAAACCATCTTTGGAAAAAGAGAAGCAAGGAGGTCGACTCTCACTTGCTTTAGCTAGCATTATTCTCTTCGAACACTGATGATTACGGTCACAAATTTAGATAAGTTTATTTTATAAACCAAATGATTTGCAATAAAATATTCGATATTTAACTTTTGTTTACAACTGGCTGTGCTTTTGCTATTTGCTCGACAATGCTTAGTGTCATAGCCGTTTCTCCTGGCAGATAGAACATGGCTTTGCGTCTTTGCAGCTCTTCACAGCGTTGCAAGGATTTCTTTTCGACTTTATTATGCAAACAATTCTCCGTTAATTCTAATGTAATATCGTACATGGCGATGCAAAGAAAGATAATTATCACTCAGATGGAATGTTACGGAACCCATTGCGAGCAGATTTTCAGAACGAAGTTCAACCGCAGCCGGGCCAAGTGCATCAACTGGGTTCAGCTCAACCTTTCCCTTTCCCGGCTTTATCTCAAATTTTAATGAACTATTGTCCGCATGTATCATTTTTTTTGTAAGTTTGCAATATCGAAATTTATAAAATCAAGGATATGAATAAAGCTAAAATTTTATTGTTGACCTTTGCTACTGCATTGCTCGTAGCATGTGGAACGACGCGAACCGTGCCTATTACGGGACGCAAACAGAATCTGATGGTCTCGGATGAGCAGGTGCTCAGTTTGAGCAAACAGGAATATGACAAGTACATGGCTTCGGCCACCAAGTCGTCTAATGCAGCCAACACGGCCATGGTGAGGCGCGTGGGACAGCGGCTGGCCCGTGCCGTTGAAACCTATTTCAGCAGCCATGGACTGAGCGAAGAGCTGCGACACTACAGCTGGGAGTTCAACCTTGTCGCCGACAAGCAGGCCAACGCATTCTGTATGCCCGGTGGTAAAATCGTGGTGTACGAAGGCCTTCTGCCCTATACACAGGACGAACCGTCCCTGGCAGTGGTTGTAGGTCACGAGATAGCGCATGCCGTAGCCCGTCACAGTGCCGAGCAGATGAGCAAACAAATCAGGGATCATCTGGGCGTGCAGGTGCTTGGCGGCGCCCTCGGGGCACTGGGTGTGGGAAACACCACCACACAGATTGCACAGGTTGTGGCCCAACAAGGATTGCAATTCCGCAACCTGAAATATTCACGCGACCATGAGTTGGAGGCCGACAACATGGGACTTATCTTTGCTGCCATGGCCGGTTACGACCCACGTGTGGCCGTCCCATTCTGGCAGCGCATGGCCAGTGGCAAGGGAAACCAGAGCGACGTGTTCAGCACTCACCCCGCTGATGCCAAGCGCATTGCCGCCTTGCAGCGTCTCATGCCCACGGCTTTACAATATTATAATGGTGGATCGGGTGCCGCAGCAACCCCTGCTCCAAAGAAGAGCAGGAAGCTGACTAACAAGAAACAGTCATCCCGACAAAAGACGGTTTCTGCCTCCGACCTTTACAAGAACGCGGGAAAGTAAACGATCATATCATCTTTCACAGGGCCTAACAGGAACGATCTATCCTGTTAGGCCTTGTTCTGTCTGGGCTGATGGGTCATTCGTCCGCCATCGGCTCAACACCTATAGTCTGCCTCTTCTGACACCTTTTTTGCAAATATGTATAACGTTGATTTACAGTAGCTTATATTGTCCGTAGGAAAAGCATTGACTTTGACCGCCAAAGTCAAAGGTATTGACCATCAATGTCATTGAGTTTGGCGGGCAAAGTCAATGACATTCTGCCAGCACAATATAGGATGAACGATTCTTTCCTGGTGGGTCAATCAACTTTTTTTATTTTCCACCTACAAAAAGAGCGATTTTTCTTGCCCCAACAGGCGTATAATTCAAGAATTTTCTATAAATTTGTTGCGGATTGATATACAATTCGGCACCGTTTGCTTGCAGTGCGTTCCATTTCCGGATGGCTCCACCTGCGGCGGTGGTCGTTTACCAAAACCTTATACAGATGATAGAATACATTTCACAACATTTATGGCTCGTTTGGACCATCGTAGCCATGCTCTGCCTGATCATCGAGCTGGGGTCGGGCGATTTCTTTGTCACCTGCTTCGCCATCGGTGCGCTGGGTGCCATGGTCAGCTCGCTCTTTGACGTGCCACTCTGGCTCCAGGTCATTATTTTCGCCGTGTGCTCGGTGGTGAGCCTCGTGTTCGTGCGACCGCCATTGGTGCATGCCCTGCATGCCTCGGGTGAGAACCGGGTCAGCAACGCCGAGGCCCTCATTGGGCAAACCGGCACGGTGGAAGAGCCTATCACGGGCGAGCAGAGCGGCTATGTCAAAATCGACGGCGACGTGTGGAAGGCTGTCAGCACCGATTTGGAGACCATCCAGCGGGGCGAACGCGTGCGCGTGGTCAAGATGGACAGCATCATCCTCACCGTGGAGCGGTGCCTGTAACGCATGAATTATTCACCAAAAAACTTCATATCATGATTGCAACCTATGTGTTAGTGGCGATTGTTGTATTGGCCTTGATATTCGTCAAGCAGGCCATCATCATCATCCCACAGTCAGAAACCAAAATCGTAGAGCGTCTGGGCAAGTACTATGCCACCCTCAGTCCTGGCATCAACGTCATTATTCCGTTTATCGACCGTGCCAAGAACATCGTGACGCTCAACCGCGGCCGCTACATCTACAGCACCAGCATTGACCTTCGCGAGCAGGTGTACGACTTTGACAAGCAGAATGTCATCACCAAGGACAACATTCAGATGCAAATCAATGCCCTGTTGTATTTCCAGATTGTAGACCCGTTCAAGGCCGTTTACGAAATCAACAACCTGCCCAACGCCATCGAGAAGCTCACGCAGACCACCCTGCGTAACATCATCGGCGAGCTGGAACTGGACCAGACACTCACCTCGCGCGACACCATCAACACCAAGCTGCGCGCCGTTCTCGACGACGCCACCAACAAGTGGGGCATCAAGGTGAATCGTGTGGAGCTGCAAGACATCACGCCCCCCGAGAGCGTGTTGCAGGCTATGGAGAAGCAGATGCAGGCCGAGCGCAACAAGCGTGCCACCATCTTGACCAGCGAGGGTGAAAAGCAGGCGGCCATCTTGCAGTCGGAGGGCGAGAAGACCAGCACCATCAACCGCGCAGAGGCTACCAAGCAGCAGGCCATTCTCTTTGCCGAGGGTGAGGCTACAGCCCGCATTCGCAAGGCCGAGGCCGAGGCCATCGCCATCCAGAAGATTACCGAGGCCGTGGGACAAAGCACCAATCCGGCCAATTACCTTCTGGCTCAGAAGTACATCGCCATGATGCAGGAGCTGGCTTCGGGCGACAAGTCGAAGACCGTGTACCTGCCTTACGAGGCCACCAACCTGCTTGGTAGCATCGGAGGCATCAAGGATTTGTTCAAGACCGAATAGCAAAACGCTTGCGTAGACAGAAGGAGTTGCCTTTTCTTTGCCTGAAGAATAGTAAGCACATTCATGTTTAGCGTGTCTTTCTGACTTAAGGCGAGAAAAGGCAACAAATCCTCTTCGTATTTTAAGAGGGCGTCAAGTCAGTTGTTAAATTGATGGGCGAGGGGGTGGAAGCACCTCAAGAACGCATTTTTCCCACAAAGATAATGACGGACATGATTCTTTCTATCATCTGTCATCAAAATCCGTTTTTTGTGTAAGTCTGTTCTTGAAGGCATCCCCTTCGCACAACTGAGTGTCCAACCATGTAGAAACACATCCACTAAATCGTGAAAAAAAGAAGTAAGTTGCTTATTATTCCTCGCCAATTGAGCCATAGGCGATAAGACCATTTAACCGAACATGAAAACATTTCGTTCCATAGAAGAGCTGATTAAAGTATTGGGAAGAGAGAAGATATTGCTGCGCGAGATGTTCGCCAAACGCAAATCGTTCTCTTTCAAGACCGACTATGCACGCGAATTGGTTGACTATAAAGAAGAACGAATCAGGTTTTTGATAGACTATGGCATGATACACGAATCGGGCAACTACTTGGAAATGGAAGACGTGTATCTGCAATTCTTTGAAGAAGTGTTAGAGGTAAACGAACAAATCAACACGGCTTCGGTGGCAGAATATATCACAACGCTCAATGAGAATATTGAATACTATCTGAAAGAGAATAATGAGCGCCGCCGCATGGACTATCACAAAAAGGTAAGAAAGATTCTGAAAAACATTGCGCTTACCACTGTTCGCAACGTGATAGACCTGAAACGAAATGTGGACAATACGTATAAAAACGAGCCTAATTATCTTGTCAAGCGAGCAAGGCTCATCCATTTGGACGAGAAACGTGACACCATTGCAACGCTCATCAAGGAAGTTGAGAAGGTAATCGACGTAGGCCAACCCGTGTTTTTTGCGCAAGCCATGGACGTACAGTTGCGCAGCGTGGTGACAGATGTAAAACTACAGCTGAACGAGGTTTATCACAATTTGCTGGAAATTGACAGACAGATTATTGGCTATCTGAATTTCATTGATTACCAAAATAAACTTTTCAAGAAAATTCAGCAAATAAAATACCTGAAAGATCAACTTACTTGGGAAGAGCATACCAATGTGAAAATAGTGATGGGGCAGACGAATCCTGTGTGGATAGAGCCACAAGCGGGATACAGACTCAAGCTGTCTATCAACTATTTACGCAACGAAGATGGGGCGATAGAACTTCTTCAAAACGTCATGCAACGCATCAAGTTGCCCAACAAGGCGCAACAAACGGCTGCCGAAGCTATTGATGCGGCTTATATTCAGCAACAGGAAGAACGAATATCGGTAGTGAGTCAGCAAGAAATGATGAATGCCTTTAGAGCACAAGGCAGTCATTTGTTTGCTTTCGTGATGAACCATGCGTATAAAAGAGAATTGAACATAGAAGAAAAGCTGGTGCTATTCTGCCAAATAGCCACACAATACGAAAGCGAATTGCGTTTTACAAGTCAAACAGAAACTACTCAAAACATAGAGTATCCACTTATTTATCCGGCAAAATGATGAAAAAGACCGAAGAAATTTTTAGCATATTAAGCAAGGGAATGTTTATCTCACGCAATAGCACATCGCAAAACATGAGGGCTTATTACGACTTGTTGGAAGACCATCAACAAGAGTATGCCGACTATTATGCTGGCATTGGCTTTTTGTTAGAAGGAGGTAATGGGTATTTTTATTTTTGCAGAAAAGAGAGTAAGGCCGATATGCAACGCAAATTAGAGCGCATGGCACAATGGATTGACATACTTGATTTCTTGAAAACATACAATGGTACCTTTTCGTCAGGCTTTGAATTCATGACGTCAGACATCGAGGTAAGATTGAGTTCGGATATTGAGTTGAAGGAGAAGGCTGAACAATTGTTTCGTGGCAGACACAGCACGCATCAGGAAATCATAGAGCGGTTGATGAAAGAGTTAACCGACAATGGCTTTGCCGAACTTATCAGTGAGGTGACAAAACAATATGTAGTCACAGATGCGTTTCATTATATGGAAGAGCTTGTTGACTGCTTAACCATATCAGAGGAGGTGAAGAATGAGATACCTGAATAAGATTGTTTTCATCAACAGCGCACATATTCCGTATGCAGAAGTAAAGGTAGACGGCAACGTACACTTCGTTGGAACACAAGGTGTCGGTAAAAGTACGGTGCTACGAGCGTTGTTGTTTTTCTACAACGCCGACAAATTGAAGTTGGGTATTCCGCGTGAAAAGCAGTCTTTCGATGCTTTTTATTTTCCGTACCCTAACTCCTATATCGTTTATGAAGTGATAAGAGATGCCAATGCGTATTTCATTTTGGCCTTTAAGCATCGGGGTAGAGTGGCTTTTAGGTTTATCGACAGTGCTTATCGGCGAGAGATACTCATGAGCGAGCAAGGTGAAGTGTACACCGAGTGGATGCACATACAACAAAAAATAGACAAAGGCGTGCACACTTCTCGTATCATTGATAGGTATGAGGAGTATCGCGATATTATCTTTGGAAACCGACATGAGGTGCAACCCGAGTTTCGTAAATATGCCATTGCCGAGAGTAATAAGTATCAAAACATTCCCCGAACCATTCAAAATGTGTTTCTGAACACGAAATTGGATGCCGAATTCATCAAAAACACCATGATTAGTTCGATGACGGATGACGAGATTTCTATTGATTTGGCTTATTATAGAAGCCAGGTGTCGGCGTTTGAACAAGAATACAACGACGTTCATTTGTGGTATAAAACCGACAAGCATGGGGTGGTTACGGTGCGAAGAGATGCCGATAAAGTGGAGAAGGCTTATCATAACTTATTGATGATTACCGCTAAAATCAAAGAGTTGATTAGCGAATTGGTATATGCTTATCAACGAGATGAGCAGCGTTTGCCCTTGGTACATCAAGAATTAGGAAAATTAAAAGAAGAGTTTGCGCGTATCAACAGACTGATTTCAGAAGAAAGCGGCAAGTACAACAAACAGAAGGATGGTAAAAATCGTGAGTTGGGAGCGGTAGATGCTCGTTTGAAAGAAATTGCTGACAAAAGAAAGTTTTACCAGCAAAGCGATATCTTGTCTGTGGTTAGCAGAATTGAGAAAGAGGATTTTGTGAAAAACGAAATAGAAAATAAGAAACGATATAAAGAAGAACTAACGCTGCAACATAAGAGTATCACCGATAAATACACAGCACTGACAGATAAACTGCAATTAGAACTTCGCACTATTGAAGCCACTTGTAACGAAAAGAAAAACCTTTTGCAAGAGGTGTACAACAGGGAAGTGGCGCGAATAACACAACAAAAAGAGGAGCGAAACAAAGAGATTTATGCGCATTTTGATGTTGAAAGCCAAACTGTTGATGAGAAAATACAAATCGCTAACACTGATTTGGCGGCTGCAAAGAGCAAAAGATCGGTATGCCAGAATACTTATTTGTACGCTAACGAGTTGGAACAATGTAAAAATAAAATAGATCAACTGCATGAACAGCATAGGAAAACAGAAATTGAAAAGGAGAAAAATCGCAGTAAAATCAATGAACTGAGGCATGAAGCTGAAGCCGAAAGGCAAAAAATAGAGCAGGAATTGCAAGCTCAACTGAAAGACTTGGACCGAAAGAATGAAAAGCTTGCTCAACAAATAGCTAAACTTGATGAGCTTCTTGCACAGTACAAGGGATCGTTTTATGAGTGGCTGTCTACGCATAAGCAGGGCTGGCAACAAACGATTGGCAAGGTGGTTGACGAACAACATGTATTGTATAACAATCTGCTGCACCCGCAATTGAGCAGTCAGCACAATGCTTCGCTCTTTGGAGTAGATGTGGATTTGTCGCATATTGAGCGTGAACTCCGTACGCCAGACGATTTGAAAGCAGAAAAACGAAATGCTGAACAAGAACTCGAAGACAATAAAAAGCGTATTTATGAATGTACCACTGACAACCAAGAGAACATCCAACAAATAGAAAATCGGTATGCCAAACAGATTAGAGACCTACGTATGGCACACCAAACGTTAGAAGCCAATTTGCTACAAATGGGCCAACAGATAAAAGTTGAACAGGTTAAAATGCAAGATTGGGATAAACGAAACGAGGAAGAAAAACAAAAAAGATTAGAAAATATTGACCTGCAAATCAGTAAACTGCAAGAACAGCTATCTACCTTCCAACAAGAGAAAGAGAAATTGCGCAATAAACGGAATCGGGAGTTGAAAGCTTGTGAGCAAGAATCCGCATCTGCTAACAATGCAAAACGTAAAGAAACGGATAGCAAAATAGAAATATTGCTACAAGAGACGCAAGAAACAACAACCGCTATCAATAATCAGATTGATCAGTTAAAAATACAAGAAAGCAGCGAGTTAGCTGGACAAGGGGTGAATACAGATGCTTTGCAACAAATAAACGATAAGCTGATAACGTTACAAAGGGAACTTGATTTTATAAACAACAACCGCAAACGATATTTCGATTATTTATCGTTTAAAGAAGAATGGTTGCCCGAAGAGGATAAAAAGAAAGAGCAAAAGAGGAAGTTGGAAAATGACTTGGCGCTGTTGGATGAAAAATTTAGGTTGAGAAGCAATCGATTAGGACAACAGAAATTGCAGTTTGAAACAAAAATAAGGGATAAAGAAGCGGAACATACACAATTGGAAAAAGGGTTGACAGCGGTTGACAATTTCAAACTGTCTATGGAGAGTACAACTTCTATAGAATGGACAACTGTCAAACCAAAGACATCAACAGACCCTACAGAGCAGGTTTTGCAATTACTAAAAGACAGCCTATATGATAAACTTGGGAAGGCTGATGCGTTAAAACAAAACGTTGATCGGTTTAATAGTTACTTCTCTACGAAGAACACTTTCGCCTTTAAAACCCAATTAAACACAGATGATGACTATATGACATTTGCGCAAAATTTGTGCGACTTTATTGATCATGACAAAATAGAGGAATATAGTAGGAGGCTTAGCAATAGATATGGCGACATCTTGCAACGCATATCAAAAGAGGTGGGAAGCATTAACAGCTATGCCAGTGAGATAGGAAAGATCATTAACGACATCAATGCCGACTTCCACGAGCGTAACTTTGCGGGCGTAATTAAAGAAATTGCCTTGCGCAGCCAGCCCAGTAGCGACCGCTTAATGATATTGCTCAACGATATGAAAACCTTTAACGACGAGCATACCTACGACATAGGCGAACTGAATCTGTTTTCATCTGTACAACAAAGAGATGATACCAACAGAGGGGTCACCAAACGATTGTTTGAATTCATGGTGTGCTTAAACGAGAATCCGAACAGAAGTAGGTTGGTTTTGAGCGATACTTTCAAACTGCAATTCCGCATCAAAGAAAACGATAACGATACGGGTTGGATTGAAAAAATATCGAATGTGGGCTCGGATGGCACGGATATTTTAGTGAAAGCAATGGTTAACATCATGCTTATCAACGTGTTTAAGGAAAAGGTATCGCGAAAGTTTGGCGACTTTACCTTACATTGTATGATGGATGAGATTGGTAAATTGCATCCCAACAACGTGCGGGGAATACTGAAATTTGCAAATGTTCGCAACATCTATTTGGTGAACAGTTCGCCTATATCGTATGCGGTATCCGATTACAAATATACTTATCTGCTCACAAAAGATAACAAATCGAACACGCTTGTCAAAGCACTTATTACGATGAAAGTATGAATATCACACGTTCGCTATTGGAAAATCTATGCGCGTTGGCTGCCGGCGAAACGATTGCTGCCAGTAAATTAAAGGGTAAATGGGTAAACGAAATGCTGCAAGATGGGGTGCTTGTCGCGATTAGTCATGGCAGCAGGGTGACGTATAAGGTAGCCGCTGTTGACTATTTTCAAAAATATTTGGCAGAAAAATACAATTTGCGAGATGTGCAGGCCATACTGGATATGAAGCTGAACCATGATACCGAACGGAGTAGGCAGGTGGCATTATCGGGAAATTCAAAGTTGTTGAGGCAACGAACGATGAGGGGTTTTTTGGTAAACGGATACGAACCATTGGACGTAGAGCTGTCGGGCGAGCGTCAAACACTTCGTTTTCAACCTGGCATGTTGCCTTTTATCCATGATTATCCTTCGTTTGTTATTCCAAAAGACGTAACGGTTATAGGTATGGAGAACGTGGAAAACTTCGTGCAGATAGCCCATCAGCGCTATTTGTTTCCTAACAACAGACTGTTGTTTGTATCACGTTATCCTCAATCGGGCGATTTGATAAAATGGTTGAAAACCATTCCTAACCCTTATATCCACTTTGGTGATTTTGATTTGGCGGGTATACATATCTATTTATCAGAATTTTACAAGCATTTAGGTTCTCGTGCTTCGTTCCTCATTCCCACCGACATAGCCAAACGCTTGCAACACGGGAGCGGACAAAGATACGATGCACAATACGACAAATTCAAAGATATGGTTGTTACGGATCAGCGGGTACAGCCTCTGGTCGACCTTATTCATCGCACACATAAAGGTTACGATCAAGAGGGATATATACAAAAAGAATAACCGTATGCGTGCCTCTCATGAAAGGGGAGCGCATCTATAAAGCAAACAACGCTGTTGTCTTCTGATTCGGTAGTAGCATGACAGAAGTCGCAAAAGATTCTTCTGTCTGGGCAAAAAGACAAGTTCTTCCGTCTAAATGTATGGCCGTTCTATTAATAATGTATAACTTTGCAGAAAAATAGTACAATGAATATATGTATCGTAGCGGGCGCCCGGCCCAACTTTGTCAAGGTGGCACCCATCATCAGGGCCATCCATAAGGCGGCAGATGCTGGTAGAGATATTTCTTACCAATTGGTTTATGCCGGTAAAGAAGACGATCCCACCCTGGAGAAGTCGCTTTTTGACGATCTTCAAATGCCCTATCCAGACACCTATCTGGGGGTTGATTGTGAGAATCTCAACCAACTCACCGGACTCGTCATGGCTGGTTTTGAACATTATTTGCAGACCCATCCTACCGATGTCGTGATTGTAGTGGACGACTTGGCCTCTACGTTGGCAACAGCCATCGTGACGAAGAAGCAAGGCATCACCTTGGCACACCTGGTGGCAGGCACGCGAAGTTTTGACATCAACATGCCCAAAGAAATCAACAGACTAGTCATCGATGGGTTGAGTGACTTGTTGTTCACGGCCGGCATGGGCAGCAACAGCACTGCTACGCGTGAGGGTGCTGAGTTGTCGAAGATATACATGGTGGGCAATATCTTGATGGATACGTTGCGCTTCAATCACAGTAGGCTGCAACGTCCTGCCGTGCTTGATGAGGTGGACGTGAGAGAAGGCGATTACATTGTTTTCACTTTGAACCGCAAGGCTTTGCTGGCAGACAAGGCAAACCTCAAAGACATGCTCCATGCCATGCTCGACAAAGCCGCCGGCAAGATGGTGTTGGCACCGCTCCGCAGTCGATCGGCAGCTGTCGTTGCTGAACTTTTAGGTTCTGATCATCCTACATTCAAGCTGATAAAGCCACTTTCTTACTTGCAGTTTGGCTATCTCACCGCTCATGCTTGCGGTGTGATCACCGACAGTGGCAATGTGGCCGAAGAGGCAACGTTCAACAACATTCCCTGCATCACGCTCAACAGTTACACCGAACATATTGAAACGGTCAAGATTGGTTCCAACGTTTTGGTTGGCGAAGATGCCCAGTTGTTGGGCAAGGCCGTTGAAGATATGGTGAATGGCGCGTGGAAAAAATGTGCCATTCCCGATCGCTGGGACGGAAGGAGTGCCGAGCGTATCGTACAAATATTATTGGAACAACCATAAACGTATCACCAACAAAGGCCTTGCCAGTATTCCTGCGCATGCGCAGAACGGAGCAAGGCCGTGTTTTTTTTACTATGAATAAAATAGCTTTGATTACAGGTGCCACAAGTGGAATAGGTGAAGCTTGTGCCCGTGCGTTTGCAAAAAACGGCTACGACCTTATCTTGACAGGCCGCAACCAAGTGCGTTTGAACCAGCTCACCGCTGAGTTGGCACATCTTAACGTCGACGTTGTCACCCTTTGTTTTGATGTTCGTCATCGTGAGGAGGCTACCAAAGCCGTAGAGTCGCTTGACGAAAGGTGGAGAAACGTTGACGTGTTGGTCAACAACGCTGGACTGGCATTGGGGCTGGAGCCCGAATATGAAGGGAGTTTCGACGATTGGGACACGATGATAGACACCAATATCAAGGGATTACTCACGATGACCAGATTGATTGTGCCAGGCATGGTGGCCCGCAACCGTGGGCATATTATCAACATAGGTTCAGTGGCTGGCGACGCGGCCTATGCCAACGGCAATGTGTATTGTGCCACCAAAGCCGCTGTCAAGGCTTTAAGTGATGGGCTGAGAGTGGATCTTGTGGATACTGCTGTGAGGGTGACAACTGTCAAACCGGGACTGGTGCAAACCAATTTTAGTGTTACTCGCTTTCATGGTGACCAAGACCGAGCACATCATGTCTATGAGGGCATCCAGCCACTTACGGGCGACGACATTGCCGACGTGGTGCTTTATGCGGCACAGGCACCCCAACATGTGCAGATAGCCGAGGTACTTGTGCTGGCCACCCATCAGGCCAATGGCTCCACCATCAGTCGCAATGCCGCGCGGAACGAGTCACTGTCCTGACCATAGGGCAGGCGGCGGGCAGGTCGCAACCATGCCTTTATCATCTAAGGCATGAGGCCGGGGTAGCAATGTCGGGGCTGTGCGCATACCGTGACGGCACCCGGCATGCACTTCAATTCGTGAGATTCGTATGCAACAACACAGAGACAACTATACATTCTTAACGCAAGGACCCGTTTATCGGGTCATCGGAACCATGGCTGTGCCCACGATTGTCAGCATGCTGGTTACCAGTCTGTACAATGTGGCCGACACTTATTTCGTGGGAAAAATCAACACCCAGGCGGTTGCGGCCGTGGGTATTGTGTTCTCCGTGATGTTCGTTATCCAGGCATTCAGTTTCTTTTTCGGCAATGGGTCGGGCAACTACATCGCCCGTGAGCTCGGGGCGCAGCGGCATCACAATGCTGAGGCCATGGCGTCGACGGGCTTTTTCTATGCCCTTGTGGCGGGATTGGTCATCATGGTGGTTGGTCTTCTTTGGCTGAAGCCTCTCTCCGTCTGGCTTGGCAGCACGCCCACCATCCTGCCTTACACGGAGAAATACCTCGGTGTCATACTCCTTGGTGCGCCTTTGATGACCGGTTCGCTGTGCCTGAACAACCAGATGCGCTTCCAGGGCAATGCGTCATTCGCCATGTGGGGCATCGTTGCCGGCGCCATTGTCAACATTGGACTTAATCCTATCCTTATTTTCTGGCTCGACTGGGGCATCACCGGAGCGGCTTTGGCCACGGTTTTCGGTCAGCTGGCCAGCTTTGTGGTGCTGCTGCGCATGACCCGTCACGGCGGAAGTATCCGCATTAGCTTTCGTCATTTTTCCACCTCGCGCATCTATATCAAGGAGATTCTGGCCGGTGGTACGCCCTCTCTTTCACGCCAGGGGCTCACCAGCGTGGCCAGCATCTTGCTCAACGTGGCTGCGGCGCGCTATGGTGATGCGGCGGTTGCAGCCATGTCCATCGTCAATAGGTTTACAATGATTATCATGGCCTTTGTCATTGGACTGGGACATGGCTTCCAGCCGTTCTGCGGGTTCAGCTATGGTGCTCGCCTCTATGGCCGTGTGCGGAAGGGTTTCTGGTTTGCGGTGAGGATAGGAACCTGCTTCTTGCTGACTTGCACCGTGTTGGGATGGATTTTCTCGGATGCCATTGTCGAGTTGTTCCGCAACGATTCAGAGGTAATCCGCATCGGTACGCAGGCCTTGCGCTGGCAGTTGGTGTCGTTGCCCGCCATGGCGTTTTTCCTTATGTCTAATATGTTGATGCAAACCATCCGTAAGACGTTCCGTGCCAACCTGCTGGCTGCCTCGCGCAGTGGCCTGTTCTTCATCCCGCTGATTGTTGTGCTGCCCCATTTTCTGGGCTTGCAAGGCGTGATGATGAGTCAGGCTTGCAGCGATGCCTGCTCGATACTCCTTACGCTGCCACTATTATATAAGACGTTTAGTGAGTTGAGACAGGCGCAACAAGCTGGCGCACCAAGTAGTGAAAAAGGTTGAGTTGGAAGATCGAAAATGTTCAGTATTTTGACTGAAATATGCCTTCAAAATGGCCTTTCAAAATCTTTCATCTGGAGAAAAACAATAGGTCGCGAGGATGCAAAACAGGAGATTATTTGGGAATCGTCAGCCATATTTTCAGCAATAACCATACTTTTGTCCGCTTAGAAACTTCACTTTGGCGGTCAATTCGCATGTGGTTGCACGCCAAAAGCATGTCAATTGGTGATTAAAAGCAATGCTTTTGTCTTGAAAAAGCGTGGAAAATCCATATATACAGGTCTGTCGTCATCTTAATGTATTGAAATACAAAGGTTTGCGAAACTTGCTCATATTTGGCGTATTTGTGACGAGCGACACAATAGTTTGTAAATACGGCCAGGATTTAACGGCATGTTGTCAAGAAAATTCATTATCATCCAAAAGCAAGATTCTTATTTTTTTCATGGGTTTTGGTTCATGAGTAGGCATCCTTCTTGTACTGAACGTTGGTTAGAACGGGCCAAAAATCCAACCGCCACACATGGCGTTTACAGACTTATTTACTACATTTGCAGGAGATACTTCATGCTATTTGAAGGAAAGAGAGTGATGAGATGAAGAATCAGGCAAAGCCATCCATTGCCGATAAGAAACGAGCATCTGCCGGCGGAAGTGTGTTGTACATCAAGAACATGGTGTGCGATCGTTGCATTATGGCTGTGCGGCAGTTGCTACAACGGCAGGGTATCGCACCTCAATCTGTAGAGTTGGGGGTGGTTACATTGGCTGAAGAACTCAATAAAGAACAGTTGGAAACACTCGAAAAAGGGTTGCAGCAGCTGGGCTTTGAACTGCTTGACGACAAACGGCAGCAGACCATCGACCGCATAAAAACGCTCATTGTCGACCTGGTTCATTATCATGACAACCGCTCCCAGCTCAACCTCTCCGATTATCTGGCCCAACAGCTGCACAGCGAATATAGCAGTTTGAGCAAGCTTTTCAGTGAGTTTACGGGCATCACCATAGAGCGTTATTTCATTCTACAACGCATAGAGCGCGTCAAGGAGCTGATTTTCTACGACCAGTTGTCGCTCACCGAGATCGCCTATAAACTCAATTATTCGAGTGTGGCTTATCTGTCGAGCCAATTTAAGCAAATCACGGGCATGACACCCTCGCAATTCAAGGCATTGAAGAAAAATATGCGTAGGGGATTGGACACCATCTGATATCCTTTTTTTATATTTTTCTCCCAAAATTCCATAACACGTTTTGTGGACCAAGGCTGTATCTTTGCAGTGTTCAATTAAAACATATAACAATGGAAAAGAAAATATTTAAAGTAAACGGAATGGCTTGCGACCACTGCAAAGCCAAGGTAGAACGCACGTTATCGTGCCTCAAGGGTGTAGATTCGGCTGAGGTTGACCTTGCTCATCACACGGTTGCGGTGAACTATGATGAAGAGTTGATAAAACCAACGAACATGAAGAAGGCTGTCGATGAGGCTGGTTACGAGTTTCAGGTGTAATCACTCAACAACTAAAAAACTTACCAATTCAAAAACTCATGAACTCAAAAACTCATCAACTATAACAACATAAAATGATTAAGAAAACAATACCGGTGGTAGGGATGGCATGTGCTGCCTGCTCTTCCAATGTGGAGCGGAAGCTCAATTCCCTATCAGGCATCCAGTCAGCGTCAGTCAGTCTGCCGGGCAGAAGCGCGCTGGTGGAATTCGACGAAAAAGAGATTTCACTCGAACAGATGAAGCGTGAAATCAATGCCATCGGCTATGACCTCGTGATAGAGAGCGACCGGTCGGTGGAAGAGATTGAGCGCAATGCGTACAGACAACTGAAACGAAAGACACTGCTGTCGTGGTTTTTCGCTGTGTTGTGCATGGCCGTTTCGATGGGGTGGATTTCATTGGGGCCAGTCCAAGTGTCCAATCAAGTGGCCATGCTGCTGGCATTGGCCAACTTCGTCTACTGCGGTCGCCAGTTCTTCACATCAGCCTGGAAGCAGTTGCTGCAAAGGTCGGCCAACATGGATACGCTCGTGGCACTCTCCACGGGCATCGCATTCGTCTTCAGTGCGTTCAACACCTTTTATGGTGAGCGTGTTTGGGGCAGCAGAGGCATTGAGTGGCACACCTATTTTGATGCTTCGGTGATGATTATTACCTTCGTTCTCACTGGCAGGTTGTTGGAAGAGAGGGCCAAGGACAGCACAGCTGGCAGCATTCGCCAGCTCATGGGCCTGTCTCCCAAGACGGCTCATCTGGTCAGTGGTGAGCAGACGGAGGATGTTCCCCTGTCTACCGTCAAGATAGGTGACGTGCTTGAGGTGCGTGCGGGTGAGAAAGTGCCGGTAGATGGTGAGGTGACCTGGGCGACGAGCTTTATGCTCGAAGACGGAGCTTATGTCGATGAAAGCATGATAACCGGCGAGCCCACACCGGCCTTGAAGCGGGTTGGGGCATTGGTGTTGGCGGGAACTGTCATCTCGCAGGGCAAACTTCGATTTAAAGCCCAACAGATAGGCGAGCATACGGCGTTGGCTCAGATTATCCAGATGGTTCAGCAGGCACAGGGAAGCAAGGCCCCCGTGCAGCGCGTTGTCGACAAATTGGCCTTGGTGTTTGTGCCGGTAGTTATGGGTGTAGCCTTGTTGACGTTCGCGCTCTGGTGGCTTCTTGGTGGCAACGAGGCTCTTCCGCAAGCCATTCTGTCGGCTGTCTCGGTGCTGGTCATCGCTTGTCCGTGTGCCATGGGCTTGGCAACACCTACGGCATTGATGGTGGGCATCGGGAAAGCGGCTGAGAAGAATGTGCTCATCAAGGACGCAACTGCGCTGGAAAGTCTGCGTAAGGTCAATGCCATGGTCATCGACAAGACCGGCACGCTGACCATTCCGAATCAGCAAATCGATTTTACCAAGGCCGATGACTTACCCCTTGAAGCGCGCGAAACGCTGAAGCCGAATGCCCGTGAGGCCATGCTTGAATTGCAAAACGAGGCTGGGGTGGAGGTCTATATGATGAGTGGCGACAAGGAAGAGGCCGCCAAATATTGGGCTCAGCAGGCGGGCATCCGCCATTATCAAAGTAGGGTGTTGCCCCAGGATAAAGAAAACTTGGTGCGCAAGTTGCAGCGTGAGGGCAAGCGGGTGGCCATGGTTGGCGACGGTATCAATGACACGCAGGCCCTGGCGATGGCAGATGTTAGCATTGCCATGGGGCGGGGAACCGACGTGGCCATGGATGTGGCGCAGGTAACGATGATGGGCGATGACCTTCGGCGCTTGCCACAGGCCATCCATTTGAGCAAGAAAACGGTGTCGATGATCAGACAGAATCTTTTTTGGGCCTTCATCTACAACATCGTTTGTATTCCGTTGGCGGCCGGTGTGCTGTATCTTTTCGGTTTTAACTTTCAAATCACGCCCATGTGGGCCAGTGCTTTGATGGCCTTTTCGAGCGTGAGCGTGGTGCTCAACAGCTTGCGATTAAAGTATGTGAAGTAGTTGAATGGTGCAAACAAGTGGGAAAAGAGAAGGGGTTGTCGGTGATTGACCCTGTCCCCTTGTTTGCGTTTGTGCTTCTTGGTAGAATGGGTAAACGTTGGTTTTCGTTTACCATTCCGGCACGGGATAGTTGTATTGATCGAAGTAGCGGCTGTCTTGTTTGGGCATCCAGCCTCGTTCTACCGATAATTGCACGCTGAAATTCGGGTTGAAGTTGTACTTCACCGCAGCACCAATGCGGTCGCCCAAATTGCCCATATCGTACAACGGTAGTGGTGTGAAGCGAGTTTGGACGATGGATTTTTGTCCGTAGAGATAAGCCTCCCAATGTTCATCAAAGCGATAGCCCAAGGCTGCCGTCAGTCCAGCATCGCGGTATGAGGTGCGGCTCCATATAATGTTGTTGAGATAACCGCCCACGGCGAGCGACAGATTCTTGGTCAGGGGCATGGCATACATGGCCGACAGGTTCTGTGTGAACCCTGCTCCACGGGGTGCGTTCTTGCCCAAAAAAGCGAAAACAGATGCACCAAGGTTGACATTCAGACCGGGGTGAAGATCCCAATTGTACCAACCCAGCCATCCGTAAGGGTACCAACGGAAGGGCAACACTTGCCCGTACGCGTTGATGGTGGGCAGATGCAGTGTGTCGGTAGCCGTGGTTTGTGCGGGCGGCAAATGCCTGTCGATGATGGGTTGGGCATAGGTTCCGGCCGTGTGAGGTTGAAGATTGGGGCCAGCATCAGTAGGTTTGGCTTGCACAGAGTCTGTTCTTTCGGCCGTTGACCGAAATACTTGGCGACGCTCCTGCGCACTGATGTTGATGCAAAACAGCCCAACCAACAATAAAATGTACATCTTTTTCATCTGCCACAAAGATAGGTTATCGCGCTAATATCGCAAAACTTTTAAGGGTAATTTTATTTTAATTATCAATTGTTATTTTGGTTCTCTGCTTATTTATGCTATTTTTGCGACATTCTTTTAAATGATACGACAATGAAGAAAATAGGGTATATCGTGCTTGTCCTTTTATTGGGATCAGTCACAAACGTGTCGGCGCAGAGCCAAGATAAGAAAAAAGAGCCTTTTGATAAAAAGGTGTCGAAGTTTTTGAAGAAGACCAAGAAGGAGTTGGAGCAGGCCGGACACGAGCTTGGCGATGCCATTGGCTTTAACGACAGGATAGATGGAAAGTCTGACTTGCTGAAAGTAAACGGGTCTTATTACATGCCCTTATACAGCAAGGATCTGTACAAAGGCGAAGATGCGTTGACGTATCGCAAGACCTGCACGCAGCTGTTTAGAAAGAAATACCCCAAGGTAAGCATCCAGTCGGTGGCCATTCCACAGAAAGAATGGGTACTGGAGACGGTTGAAAAGGATGGCGAACTGGTGGGATATCAACGAACGCTGCATTGTTTCATCATCGCTCGTGACGGTGATGAGGGGTATGTCAATGCCAAATTTACCTATCAGCAGTATAAAAATGTGGGACAGGAGTTTCAGAATGTGAAGGGCTGGTGGCCGAAATGGGAGCGTACTGACTTCATGACCAACTCGGTTTACGAACAACTTTTAAATCTATAAAAACTATGAATTTCTTGAAATCGCTGTTTGGAAACAAGGCTGAAAACGAGGAAGAAAAGCGTCGGGAAGAAGAACGAAAGAACTTTGAAACACTGAAATACGATGGTGTCAGAGCGTTACAGATTAACCAAATAGAACACGCCCTGCGCTGTTTCAGTCACGCCTTACAACTGCACGACGATCTGGAGACGCGTGATTACTATTCACTGGCATTGATACGAAACAATGATCTGTCTGGCGCCTACGCACAATTGCAGAAACTGGTGGAGGCAGAACCCGACAATTTGCAGATTTATCTTCGCATGGCAGACGTGGCATACATGATGGAAGACTATGTTGCCATGGGCAATGCCTGTGAGAAAGCCATGCTCGTGGACAGTGAAAATCCGCAAGTGTTGTATCGCTATGCTAAGGCCTGTATAGGTCGTGACGACCTTACCAACGCCATTGCCATGCTCACCAAGGCCATCATGTTGAACCCCAAAGCATACGAAGCCTATCTCTTGCGAGGCGAAACGCTGTTGGATTCGGGTGATTTGGACGCTGCGGACGAAGATGCCACCCATCTGTTAGGACAGTTGGCAGACAACGAAGACGTGCTGGTTTTGAAGGCTCGCATCGAACAGAAGAAGGGCAACAAGGCTGAAGCGCTTACCTATTATAATAAGGTGATAGATGTGAACCCATTCTCGATGGTTGCTTTTCAGGAACGAGGACCGCTCAAGATGGAGCTTGGTGATGAGCAAGGGGGTAGGGAAGACATAGAGATGGCCGAGAAGATGGCTGCTCAATTGGCTGCCGATCAGGCCCAAGGTGTTGCTGATGAGGATGTGGAGCAGAAGGTGAAACAGGCCTACAAGAACGTGGATGCATACGGTGTTTTCAGCAATTCTTGATACATCGTCTTCAAAAATATTAAAAATGTAAGCTCTTTTAATGATTTCTTAGCAAAATGTTTGTTAGTTACAAATAAATCATCTACTTTTGTAATCGAATTAGGAAATATGAGAAAAATGTTGAATCAGTTACACACATCTTATTATTACTTCTATTTTTACTTTGCAAACACTTGTGAAGCGGAAGTTTGTGTGCCATAGTCAATTCAATAAATAACCCCATAAAAGCCTCGCTTCACAATATGTGAAAGCGGGGCTTTTCGCTTGTAGTGGCTCATCAAACAGATAAGGATATGAAGAGAGAGCAAAATAATTATTCCTGTCACCATGAGGTCGGAGGGGCAAAGATAAAGAAGTTTGAACGATAAGATCGTGGTCTAACTATAAAATCAACAACAAAATGAGCATTCAACCTGCACAACGTGTGAACCAAATACAAGAATATTATTTCAGTAAGAAATGGAAAGAAGTGGCACAGCTACAAGCCGCAGGAAATGATATTATCTCACTTGCCATAGGTAGTCCTGATATGCCGCCTTCTCACCAAACGGTTCAAAAGCTCTGCGAAGTGGCCAACGATGTATCTACGCATGGCTATCAACCCACCTGTGGTACGCCAGAATTGCGCCAAGCCATGGCACGCTTTTACGAAAAGTGGTATGGCGTGAGGCTCAATCCACAAACCGAAATACAGCCACTTATTGGTAGTAAGGAAGGTATTTTGCACGTAACGCTGGCTTTTTGCAATCCGGGTGATGCCGTATTGGTTCCTAATCCGGGTTATCCTACATATACTTCGCTGAGTAAATTGTTGGGAGTACAGGTGCTCAATTATGACTTGCGAGAGGAGAATGCGTGGCAGCCCGACTTTGATGAGTTAGAACAAATAGATTTGACAAAGGTTCGACTGATGTGGACCAATTATCCTCACATGTCTACGGGCGGCAATGCGCAATTGGAGACGTATGAGAAATTAGTGGCATTTGCACAAAAACACAATATTGTGATTATCAACGACAATCCTTATTCGTTCATACTCAACGACCGTCCATTGTCAATTATGCAAGTAGAGGGAGCCAAAGATTGCTGCATAGAGTTCAACTCTATGTCGAAAAGCTTTAATATGCCGGGGTGGAGAGTGGGCTTGTGTGCATCGAATGCAACGTATATTTCGTGGATTCTCAAGATAAAAAGCAACATAGACAGCGGCACCTTTCGCGGTATTCAGTTGGCTGCAGCTGAGGCATACAATACTAATGACGAAATGTGGCATTATATAAATAATGTGAAGGTGTACCAAGAGCGTCGCAAGATTGCTGAGAAGATCATGCAAGTTTTGGGCTGTAGCTATGATCATGCACAAGTAGGGATGTTTTTATGGGGGCGTATTCCTGCCAAATATGAGGATGCCGAGCAACTCACTGAGCGTGTATTGCACAAGTCGAACGTTTTTATCACCCCTGGATTTATATTTGGTAGCAACGGAAAACGCTATATCCGAATATCACTTTGTGCCAAAGAAACAAAGATGAACGAAGCTTTGATGCGCCTTCAGGCAATGGCATGATAGTCGGTTATGATGTCACAAAGTTTTAAAAATCAATGGGAAAATTTGAATAAAACGAGCAATTAGAAATATTTATACGGATAAAGTATTTACCTTTGCCATAGTGTCAAAGGTGATAGAAAATAGAAAAAATGAAATGGAAATAGACTTATTACCACTCAATTTACAAAGTGATGTAAAGCGACCTTTCGTCATTGCGGGGCCTTGCAGCGCAGAAACAGAAGAGCAGGTCATGGCTACGGCACGCCAATTGAAGGTCAAAGGTTGTCATAACTTTCGTGCCGGTGTCTGGAAGCCCCGCACCAAACCCGGAGGTTTTGAGGGGAAAGGCGAGGAGGCTTTGCCGTGGTTGAAACGTGTGAAGGATGAAACGGGTATGCTTGTTTCTACAGAAGTGGCCATCCCAGAGCATGTAGAACTGTGCTTGAAGCATGGTTTAGACATCCTTTGGATAGGAGCTCGCACCGCTGCCAACCCCTTTGCCATGCAGGCTTTGGCTGACTCTTTGCAGGGAGTGGATATCCCAGTGCTTGTTAAAAACCCTGTCAATCCCGACTTGGAATTGTGGATTGGAGCCTTGGAGCGTCTCAATAGGGCCGGTGTAAAGCGTTTAGGAGCTATTCATCGCGGTTTTTCAAGCTACGAAAAAACAATGTATCGAAATCTTCCGATGTGGCAAATCCCCATTGAACTGCGTCGCCGCATCCCCGAATTGCCCATCATTTGCGACCCCAGTCATATCGGCGGGCGCAGAGAGTTGATAGGTCCGCTTAGCCAACAAGCGATGGATTTGGGGTTCGATGGGCTTATTGTGGAGTCGCATTGTACTCCCGACAACGCCTGGAGCGATGCCAAACAGCAGGTAACCCCTGATGCTTTGGACATCATTCTGGGCATGCTGGTGATTCGCGATGAACATACTACGACCGAAGTTCTGCGTAGTTTGCGCGTGCAGATTGACGAGTTGGATGACGAACTCATGGCTCTTTTGTCCAAGCGTCTTCGTGTTTGCCGCGAAATAGGGCAGTACAAGAAAGAACACAACATGACCGTGCTGCAGTCTAATCGTTACAAAGAGATATTGGAAAAGCGAGGAAAGCAGGGCGAGCAGTGTGGCATCTCGGCTGAGAGTGTGGCAAATATCTTTGAAGAGATACACCAAGAGAGCGTGAGGCAACAACTGAAAATTATTAATTCATAATATAGTTGACAAGTTTACGAGTTTACGAGTTTACAAGTTGACGAGGAGACAAGTAAATAGACTTATTGCTTATAAGATTATCAACTGGTGAACTTGTAAACTCGTCAACTTGTCAACTATATTATGAATGATGAATGATGAATTAAAACCAAGCTATGCGAATACTGATAATGGGTGCCGGCAAGATGGGAAGTTTCTTCCTTGACCAGTTGAGTTTCGACCATGAAACGGCCGTGTACGAGAAAGATCCGAAGCGAATGCGGTTCACATACAACTGTCAACGCTTCACCTCGATGGACGAGGTGCGAGCTTTTCAACCCGAACTGGTCATCAACGCCGTGACGGTGAAATACACCATTCCGGCTTTTGAGGAGGTGATTCCCTACTTGCCGTCTACCTGTATATTAAGTGACATCAGCTCAGTGAAAACGGGTTTGAAGGCTTTCTATGAGCAGGCCGGCCACCCTTACGTTTCAACGCACCCCATGTTCGGCCCCACGTTCGCCAACTTAAACCAATTGCACGAGGAGAATGCCATTATCATCAGCGAGGGTGATTACATGGGGCGCATCTTCTTCAAGGACTTATACCAGCGCCTGGGGCTGCACATCTACGAGTACACGTTCGAGGAACACGACCGCACGGTGGCTTATTCGTTGAGCATTCCCTTCGTCAGTACGTTCGTCTTTGCAGCCGTGATGAAGCACCAAGATGCACCTGGAACGACGTTCAAGCGGCACATGCGCATCGCCAAGGGTGTGTTGAACGAGGATGATTATCTCTTGCAAGAGATACTTTTCAATCCCTACACGCACGACCAAGTGTCGCAGATACGGGTAGAACTGAAAGAACTCCTGAACATCATTGACAACAAGGATGCGGAAGGGATGAAAAAATATCTTACTAAAATAAGGCAAAATATGAAAGAAGATTTGTAGCTTTGCATCGCAAATTAACTTAAAAGCTTAAATATATTTATATCATGTGGTTCTATCACGTTGTAGCTTTCATGACGGTGGCTATCTGGGGTTCTACCTTCATCTCCACCAAGGTGCTGATTCAAAGCGGCATTTCGCCGGCTCAGGTGTACACGTTGCGTTTTTTAATAGCCTATGTGCTTATGTTATTGTTTTTCCATAAGCATATTTTTGCCCGTACATGGAAAGATGAATTGCTGATGGCTGGACTGGGATTGACAGGCGGAACGGTGTTCTTCCTGGCGCAAAACGTGGCGTTGGGTTACTCAACGGCCATGAACGTGTCACTTATTGTGTGTTCGTGTCCGCTGTTCACCATGCTGCTTCACCGGATATGGTTCAGGGGCGAGCCGCTTGGCAAGTGGCAAATCATCGGAACGGCCTTCTCGTTTGTGGGCATGGCGGCTGTGGTACTCAACGGTCAGCTGGTGCTCAACCTTTCTCCACTGGGTGACTCGTTGGCTCTGCTGGCTTGCGTGAGTTGGGCGGTGTATTCGCTATTGCTCAAAAAAGCCAATGAGAAATATCCTACTACTTTCATTACTCGTAAGGTCTTTTTCTATGGACTGCTCACCGTGTTGCCTTATTATGCCTTTGAACCAGGCTTTCCAAGTCTTGATACCTTGGTGCAACCTAAGATATTGTACAATCTCTTGTTCCTTGGAGCAATCGCTTCCATGCTCTGTTTCTGGCTGTGGACGTGGGTGATGTTGCGGCTGGGTGCATTGCAGGCAACCAATTATGTGTATGTGAATCCCGTAACCACCATCATTTTTGCCGCATGGATTCTGCACGAGGAGATAACCGTTTACTTCGTCGTGGGTACCGCGCTGATATTGACGGGCTTGTACCTGAGCAGTCGAAAGGGGCGGTTGTCCGTAAGAAAGACTGCCTGATGCTGCTGAGATGACGTATCTGCTGAGCCTGTTGCTGGGGGTGTTCACGGTGGTTGAACTGAACTGTGAGAACCTTTTCGACTGCCGCCACGACAGTTTGAAGCATGACGAGCAATTTCTGCCTTCCTCTGATTATCATTGGACACCTAACCGTTATTGGAAGAAAGTGAACCGCATCGGGCAGACCATCCTATCTTGTGGCGAATCGGACGACGGCTGGTCGCTGCCCGACATAGTGGCCCTGTGCGAGGTGGAGAACGACAGTTGTTTGGTCGACTTGACCAAACGGTCGCTGTTGCGTAAGGCACGTTATGAGTATGTGATGACCCATTCGCCTGATGAACGTGGCATCGATGTGGCCTTGTTGTATTCTCCTTTCTCGTTTCAATTACTTCAATCTTATTCTATTCGCATCCATCCCATGAAAGAGATGCGCCCCACGCGTGACATCCTGTATGCGAAAGGACGTGTCAGTTTGCGAGACACGCTGCATGTTTTTGTGGTACACGCCCCCAGCAGGACAGCTGGTGAACGTCCTACGCGTGCCCACCGCAGATTGGTCACCAATCGGTTGTTGCAGTCGATTGATTCCCTTCGCGCCTTGTCTGCCCATCCCAATATTCTGCTGATGGGCGATTTCAACGACTATTCCACGGATGAGAACATCCGACAGTTAACCAATCATGGCATTGTAGATATTTCTCAGCATGCCGTTGGCACGCACGGAGCCAAAGGAACGTACCGCTACCGCGGCGAATGGGGCAGCCTAGACCATATTATGTTGGATGAGCATACGGCGCAAAGATTGGTGGAATGTCATGTGCATGATGCCCCTTTCTTGCTGAAAGAAGATGAGAAATACGGCGGTGTGCAGCCACGGAGGAATTATTTGGGACCTCGCTATCAGAATGGTTTCAGTGACCATTTACCCTTGGTAGTCAGACTTCGATGGGACGACTGATAGCATCAATTCCCCTTTTCCTATTACGCGTAGATGCCTGATGGACAGGCTGTTTAGTTTCATTTGGTCGTAAAAAACATTTAAGCAAGAACAAGAAAACGTCAAAATCAAGAACACGAAGAAGATAGTATTCGCTGTCAACGAAGACAAACATCAGCCGGTTCCGTGCATGGGTCATGAAATCGGCTTTCTTTTTCTTATTCGTGTGACCGGTTGTGTATAAACAAGTTCACGATAGGTCAGTGAGAAATTTTTAGAGTTCGTATTATGTTGATAATCAGTTGATTTGGTTTACTCATTCAAACTCAATGCAATTGGAGGCCAAACTCAATGCTATTGGATGCCAAACTCAATGACTTTGGAGGTCAAACTCTATGCTATTGAAAGCAAAGCCCTATGAGTGCTTGTCGAAGATGGAAAAACATACCGACTTGTACGCTGGATATAATTTGTACAAAAGGACAATTTTTCCTTGATAATTTAAGCTAAATCACTTGGAGAATCGAAAAAATATATTACTTTTGCAAGAGGGGCAAAGGGTGCTTGTATGGAGAGTCATACCCCCTGATTGACATCAGGCAGGGGGTTGCTGGTACCATCAAGTTATTATCCCCCAACATACTTATGAATACGCCTCATATATCATTCGCTGCGTTATTGTATGGTTCTTTTCCACATCGCAGTGGGGATTGGTTTCAACGATAGAGGCAAACAAGAAAATAATTATATAGAAACAACATAAAACAATGTTTGAGAATTTAAGTGATAGACTAGAGAAATCCTTTAAAATACTAAAAGGTGAAGGAAAAATTACCGAGATTAACGTTGCCGAAACGCTGAAAGACGTGCGACGTGCATTGTTGGATGCTGACGTTAACTACAAGGTAGCCAAGAGTTTCACCGACCGGGTTAAGGAGAAGGCCTTGGGCATGAACGTGCTCACAGCCGTGAAACCGGGTCAGTTGATGGTGAAGATTGTGCACGACGAGCTGGCAGAGCTCATGGGAGGTGAGGCTGTTGGATTACAGTTGGAATCCAAACCGGCCATCATTTTGATGTCGGGTCTGCAAGGCTCGGGTAAGACTACGTTCTCAGGGAAGCTGGCGAATCTGCTCAAGAGCAAGCAACGGAAAAATCCTTTGCTGGTTGCTTGTGACGTATACCGTCCCGCTGCCATTGAACAGCTGAAGGTTGTTGGAGGCCAGGTGGGCGTTGAGGTGTACAGTGAACCCGACAACAAGGACGTGGTTGCCATTGCCAAACAAGCCATACAGCAAGCCAAAGCCAAAGGCAATGACGTGGTAATCATCGATACGGCCGGTCGTTTGGCGGTAGATGAGGAGATGATGGATGAGATAGCTCGCCTCAAAGATGCTGTTCATCCTGACGAAACCCTGTTCGTTGTTGATGCGATGACGGGACAGGATGCCGTGAATACCGCGAAAGAATTTAATGACCGACTTGACTTCAACGGTGTTGTACTCACCAAGTTGGACGGCGATACCCGTGGCGGTGCCGCACTTTCCATTCGTACGGTGGTGACCAAACCTATTAAATTTGTGGGTACAGGCGAGAAGATGGAGGCCATCGACGTGTTCCATCCTTCGCGTATGGCCGACCGAATCTTAGGTATGGGCGACATCGTTTCTTTGGTAGAGCGTGCTCAGGAGCAGTTTGACGAGGAAGAAGCCAAGCGTCTGCAAAAGAAAATTCAAAAGAATAAGTTCGATTTCAACGACTTTCTCAACCAGATAGAGCAAATCAAGAAGATGGGTAACATCAAGGACTTGGCTGCCATGATACCTGGTGTTGGCAAGGCCATCAAGGACGTTGACATCGACAACGATTCGTTCAAAGGCATCGAGGCCATCATCAAGAGCATGACACCGAAAGAGCGTACAAATCCTGAAATATTGAATTCTTCACGCCGTCAGCGCATTGCCAAAGGCAGTGGAACAGACATTCAGGAGGTGAATCGATTGATCAAACAGTTCGACCAGACGCGCAAGATGATGAAAATGGTCACTGGCAACCGCATGGCAGGCATGATGAGCCGCATGAAAGGGATGCCGAAGATGAGATAACAAGTTAGAATAGAAGGAGGAAAAACAGAAATGCAACTTATAGACGGTAAGGCTACGGCCGCTGCCATCAAGGCAGAAATAGCCGAAGAAGTGAAAAAAATGGTCGCCCAGGGCGGCAAACAGCCTCACTTGGCAGCTGTATTGGTGGGTCACGATGGTGGCAGTGAAACGTATGTAAAGAACAAGGTGAAGGCTTGCGAGCAATGCGGATTCAAGTCATCCTTGATTCGATTCGAGGACGATGTCACCGAAGAAGAACTTTTACAGTGTGTCGACAAGCTGAATAAAGATGAAGACGTGGATGGTTTTATCGTGCAGTTGCCACTGCCCGAGCACATCGATGAACAGAAAATCATCATGGCTGTTGACTACAAAAAAGACGTAGATGGCTTTCATCCCATCAACGTGGGACGCATGTCGATAGGACTTCCGTGTTTCATCTCGGCCACACCATTGGGAATCCTCACCCTTTTGCAGCATTACGGCATAGAGACGAGTGGGAAAAAATGCGTCATTTTGGGACGAAGCAACATCGTAGGCAAGCCCATGGTGCAGCTCATGATGCAAAAACAGTATGGCGATGCCACGGTGACGATATGCCACACCAGTTCTAAGGCCTTGAAAGAAGAGAGTCGGCAGGCCGACATTCTCATCGCAGCCGTTGGCAAACCTGACTTTGTTCGGGCCGATATGGTGAAAGAGGGAGCCGTAGTGATTGACGTGGGAACCACGTGCGTGCCAGATGTTTCGCGTAAGAGTGGATTCCGACTCAATGGAGATGTGAAGTTTGATGAGGTGTTTCCAAAGTGCAGTTACATCACACCTGTACCTGGTGGGGTTGGCCCCATGACGATATGTTCGCTGATGAAGAATACGTTAGCGGCGGCAAAAAAGGAATATTACAAATGACAGCAGAAGAATTCTACCAGCAAGGCAACCGCTATCGGCAGCAGGAAAACTGGCAGATGGCACTGAATTGCTATCTGCAGGCCATCGAGTTGGATCCCAAGTCGCCCGCTGTGGCAGCCAAACAAATGGTAGAGGATATTCTGAGCTTTTACAACAAGGATGCCTATAATCCTTAAACAACTAAAACATGGTACAATGAGCAAGATGAAAGGAGCCATAGTTGTGAATACCGATCGCTGTAAAGGATGTTCACTCTGCGTGGTGGCATGTCCGCAAAAGGTGATCGAATTGGCTCAGAAACAAGTGAATACGCACGGATACAGATATGCGCAAGCCGTGAATCCAGATGATTGTGTGGGTTGTGCGGCATGCGGCATCGTTTGTCCGGATGGATGTATAACCGTTTATAGAAAACGAGTGGAGGCGTAACAAGATGGCAGCAGAACAAGAAATAGTGTTGATGAAAGGGAACGAGGCTATTGCCAACGCAGCGATTCGCTGTGGTGCTGATGGCTATTTCGGCTATCCCATTACTCCCCAAAGCGAAATCATAGAGACGCTGGCAGTACTCAAACCGTGGGAAACCACGGGGATGGTGGTGCTGCAAGCAGAGAGTGAGGTGGCGTCTATCAATATGGTTTATGGTGGAGCTGGTGCCGGAAAACGCGTGTTGACGAGCTCTTCGTCGCCAGGAATAGCACTGATGCAAGAGGGTATCTCCTACATGGCGGGCGCCGAACTGCCTGGTGTATTCGTCAATGTGCAACGCGGTGGTCCCGGATTGGGCACCATTCAGCCTTCGCAGAGTGACTATTTTCAGGCAACAAGAGGCGGAGGAAACGGTGATTATCATGTCATCGTGTTGGCTCCTAACTCTGTTCAGGAGATGGCAGACTTTGTTGATTTGGCGTTCGAGTTGGCGTTCAAGTATCGCAATCCGGCCATGATTCTGAGTGATGGCGTGATAGGACAGATGATGGAAAAGGTAGTTCTACCTCCATTCAAGCCCCGTCGCACCGAAGAGGAGATTAAGAAAGAATGCCCATGGGCTACGGTTGGCCGGACAAAGAATCGCAAACCGAACATCATTACTTCGTTGGAACTCAAATCAGAAGTGATGGAAGAGCGTAATTTACATCTCCAGGAAAAATACAATACCATTCAGGAGAAGGAAGTAAGGTATGAAACACAGCAGATGGAAGACGCGGACTATATCATCGTTTCCTTTGGTAGTGCGGCTCGAATAGCCGAAAAAGCACTTGAATTGGCACGTGAAGAAGGATTAAAAGTCGGTCTGTTCCGCCCGATAACCTTGTGGCCATTCCCGCAAAAAGAACTCGCTGAGGCTGCTCAAGGCAAAAAGGGTGTGTTGGTAGCAGAGATTAATGCAGGACAAATGGTGCAGGATGTGCGGTTAGCCATCAACAACACTATCAAAGTAGAACATTTCGGACGTCTCGGTGGTATCGTCCCTGAACCGGAAGAGATCGTCAAAGCATTGAAGGAGGAACTATAGGATGAACAATGATATCATATCTCCCGAGAACCTGGTTTATGCCAAACCTGAACTGATGAACGATACAACCATGCACTATTGTCCTGGTTGTTCGCACGGTGTTGTGCATAAATTGGTGGCCGAAGTCATTGCAGAAATGCAGATGGAGGAAAAGACTGTTGGCGTATGTCCAGTAGGTTGTGCGGTTTTTGCTTATCGCTATCTGGACATAGACTGGCAAGAAGCACCGCATGGACGTGCTCCTGCGTTGGCAACGGCTGTGAAACGACTGTGGCCCGACCGCTTGGTTTTCACCTATCAGGGTGATGGTGACCTGGCATGTATAGGCACTGCTGAGTCGATTCATGCATTAAATAGAGGTGAAAACATCGTTATGATATTCATCAACAACGCCATTTATGGCATGACAGGCGGTCAAATGGCTCCGACAACCCTTTTGGGTCAGAAGACCAGCACGTGTCCTTATGGACGCGATCCCAAACTACATGGCTATCCACTCAACATCACTGAGCTGGCTTCCAAGTTGGAAGGAACCTGCTATGTCACACGACAGAGTGTAGATACCGTTGCTTCCATCCGCCAAGCGAAGAAGGCTATCAAGAAAGCTTTCACTGCTTCGATGGAGGGAAAAGGGTCTTCACTTGTTGAAATGGTCAGCACATGCAACAGCGGATGGAAGGTTTCGCCCGCTAAAGCCAATGAGTGGATGCGCGAAAACATGTTCGATAAATATCCAAAGGGCGATCTGAAAGACAATACAGGCCTATAACCAAACAGGAGGAAACAACGTATGAAGACAGAAATTATCATATCGGGCTTTGGCGGACAGGGTGTACTTTCTATGGGTAAGATCCTGGCTTATTCGGGTTTGATGGAAGAAAAAGAGGTGACATGGATGCCTGCTTACGGACCAGAGCAACGTGGCGGAACGGCCAATGTGACGGTCATTGTGAGCGACGAGCGCATTTCATCGCCCATCTTAAGTAAATATGACGTAGCAATTGTGCTCAACCAGCCTTCGTTAGACAAGTTTCAACCCAAGATAAAGCCTGGAGGCATCTTGATATACGATGGTAATGGTATCGTTAATCCACCATCAAGGACAGATATACAGGTCTATCGTATCGATGCAATGGAACAGGCTGCCGAGATGAAGAACGCCAAAGTATTCAACATGATTGTGCTGGGTGGACTTCTTAAAGTATGTCCTGTGGTTAGTACAGATGGGCTGCAGAAGGCTCTCTACAAATCCTTGCCCGAGCGACATCATCACATGATTCCACTCAACATGCAGGCTGTAGACATGGGAATGAAACTCATTACTAAACAAAGATAACTTGATTTTTATAACTCTCTAATTTTTTTTCAGAGCTGGTCGTAGTGATTACGGTCAGCTCTTTTTACTTCTTCAACTTCGATGCATTTGCCATTTTATCACCATATTATTAGATTGGAAATGTAAAAAATGACTACTTTTTCTAAATATAAATCAAGTATATGCTATAAAATGTCAAAATTATTCGCATTTCTTTGGAAGTTATCGTTTTTTTTTCTTACTTTGTATATGCAAATAGGAAACAAAAACATTATAATTGATTAAATTTAAGGTAAATGAAAAAATTAGGATTACTTATTACCGCAGCTGCCATGGCAGCATCTGTTTCAGCACAGACTGTAACAGAAAGCAAGACATTTGACAACTTTTATATTGGTATTAACGGTGGAGTTGCAACCAAAACAACGGGAAACAGTTGGATGAAGAACTTGAATCCCAATGCAGGTCTTCGCATTGGTCGCAATTTTACGCCAGTTTTTGGTATGGCTGCAGAGAGCAATGCTTACTTCTCTAACAAGCCTCTCGCATCAACCGGAACGGCTGTACGCGCGCTCAATACCAGCTTGTTGGGTACTGTTAACCTCAGTAATTGGTTCGGTGGATATACAGGTGAGCCTCGTTCGTTCGAGTTGGTTGGTTTGTATGGATTTGGTTGGGGCCACTTGTTTGGTAACACCGACGCTTACAAGAAGATGAATCACGACAACCTGATTTCCAAGGCAGCCGTTGACTTCGTGTTCAACTTGGGCACTGAGAAGGCATGGCAGTTCTATGTAGAACCAGCAATTGTATGGGCTTTGAACGGTGATGGTACACAACCCATTGAGTACAACATCAACAAGTCAGCAGTACAGTTGAACGCTGGTTTCGTTTACAAGTTCAAGAACTCTAACGGAACGAACAACTTCACCATCGCACAGCTTCGCGATCAGGCTGAAATTGATGGTTTGAATGCACAAATTAACAGTCTTCGCAGCGACTTGAATGGTAAAGACGCACAACTTTCTAACAAGGATCGTCAGATTTCTGATCTTCAGAAAGCCCTTGAAGAGTGCAAAAACAAGAAGCCTGTATACGTGAAGCCAGCTACGGCAACCAACCTGCAACCAACGGTTCTCTTCCGTGTTGGCCAGAGCGTTGTAGATCGTTCTCAGATGCCAAACGTTGAGATGATTGCCAAATATATGAAGAATCATAAGGATGCCAAGATCACCATCAAGGGTTATGCTTCACCGGAAGGTCCTGCAGAGCTGAACCAACGTCTGTCAGAGAATCGTGCTAAGAATGTCAAGAACTTGCTCGTAGACAAGTATAAGATTGCTCCCAGCCGCTTGACAGTTGTTGGTATGGGCGTGACAGACAAGCTGTTCAAGGAATATGACTTCAACCGTGTGGCTACTTTCAATGACGATACAAGCGTTGAATAAGCAACTACAAGATTAAAATATCATCAAATCCCGATGTTCTTCTATAGCGCATCGGGATTTTTTAGTGGCATGACAACAGCCCGCATACTACCTGTTTTCATCAATGGGAAGGATGAGAAATGCCATTATCAACAGCGAATAAGTAAAGTAAATTACTTTCTTCGCCATCAAAGCAGATTATTTTGCGGATGATAAAATAATCGTGTATCCAATAGGGTTATATCCTATAGCAACCCCTATTTTGCGCCTAAGCCTAAGGGGCTTGTGAAACATATACATCAACAACAACGTGAATATGAATCTATTAAATAAAGTCGGCCGCTATCCCTTCCTGTCAGAACCCTTCCATTGCGACTTCTCTCAGCGGCTGTTCATTGGGCGTTTGGGAAATATTTTACTCAATGCCGCTGATTTCCACTCCAACGAACGTGGTTACGGCATGACCATTCTCCATCCGCTTCACAAAACTTGGGTGCTCTCTCGTCTGGCCATCGAGCTGGAAGAGATGCCCACAGCTTATCAAAAGTTCTACGTTGAAACGTGGGTGGAGGGTGTCATGAAATACTTTACCAACCGTAATTTTGCGGTGGTTGACGAAGGTGGGCAAGTATTTGGCTATGGACGTAGTGTTTGGGCCATGATAGATACAGACACACGCCAGCCCATCGACATCCAAACCGTCAACGATGGAATTGTCAGTCAGTATGTTGAGGTAGAAAAATCATGCCCCATTGACAAGCCTTCTCGTGTGAAGATGACCGACGCTGCTCAACGGGTGCGCCCCATCGGCACTTGTTATAGTGATGTCGACATGAACGGACACATCAACAGCGTGAAGTACATCGAGCATGTCATGAATCTCTGGGACATGAATTTTCATCGCTCGCATCAGCTCAAGCGGATTGAAGTGGCCTATGTGGCCGAGGCTTATGGAGGAGATGAGTTGGCCTTTTATGTGGAACAGACTGGTTCCGAAGAATACTGTGTGCGAATCACCAAATACGCAAAAGCAGCGCCTCAAGAAGTGGAAGTTTGTAGGTGTAAATTGCTCTTTGTTCAAGCACGCCGCTAAACTCAATGAGTTTGGTGTCCAAACCCATTGACATTGGCCACTAAACCCATTGACTTTGCACCCCAATCTCTATGCTATTGGTTTTGGCCCTCATGGGCTTTCGTTCAGAACATTGATGGGGATGTTCTGTTATTTTGATGTTTTCCGTGTCTTAATCTGACAGATTTTAGTATCTTTGCATTTGCAATTGGTTCTATACGGATAGAATGAAAAAGGGAATCAGGTGAAAGTCCTGAACAGTCCCGCTGCTGTGAGCAACCTTCAGCGCATGCGAACACAAAGCCACTGACAATTTTTCGGGAAGGCGTTTGCATGATGGGTTGCAAGTCAGAAGACCTGCCGTTGCAACATGTTCCTATTCGGACTCGAGGAAGACGAATAGATGAGATTTAATTGTAAAACTGTTTCATGCCAAGGTGTGTCATCACATTCGTGTTGTGCGCGTGTGTCCTGTCTGCTTTTTCGCAGAACGATTCGATTCGTGACCAGGTTCATGTGTTGGATACCGTTGTTGTATCCCGCCTGCGCAGCCATCGCTCCCTGCAGAGTACTACTCCGCTTCATACGCTCGGTCACAACGATTTGCAGCGCATGGGGGTATCCACGATGGCGGATGCCTTGCACCGTTTGCCGGGGATTACCTTGCGCGATTACGGTGGAGCGGGTGGCATGAAGACGGTGTCGGTTCGTGGCTTCGGCACACAGCACACGGGGGTGAGCTACGATGGCGTGATGCTAAGCAACATGCAGACAGGCGACATCGACCTTTCGCGCTATTCGTTGGCACATGTGTCGCAAATCATGCTCAGCATAGGCGACAATGCAGATATTTTTATCCCTGCTCGACAAGCCACAACGCCTGCCGTGCTGTCCATTGAAACCATGGGTGGCAGTCGTGCCGACCGTCGTCCGCATTTCGATGCACAGCTTGGGGTAGGGTCGTTTGGGTATCTCCATCCGTCGCTTCGCTACGAGCAAAATGTGTCGCAACCTTTGCGCTTTTCAGTCATTGCCGATTATGTTTCTGCCAACAACAATTATCCTTATACGTTGCGCAATGGCACGTTGAAAACACGACAGACACGCAACAACAGCAAGATGCAGGGTGGACATGCTGAAGGAAATGTGGCTTGGATGCCAAAAACTAACCAACTGCTCAAGGTCAAGGCTTACTACTATGACAATCACCAGCAGCTGCCTGGGGTGGTGCGCTATTACGCCAACGAGAGTAGTGAGCAGCTCGATACCCGCAACTACTTTGTGCAAGCACAGTATCTGTGGCAAGTCAACCGCTTTTTTAGGATGAAATGGCTAGGCAAGTGGGATAAGTCAAACACCTCGTATCGGGAGAGTAGAGCGCATAGTGGTCCCATGGATGCCGACTATCATCAAGATGAAGCCTACACATCGCTTTGCTTGTTGTTCAGTCCAGACAAGCATTGGGCGTTGAGTTATGCCGCCGATAATGCCTTTCACCAGCTGCATAGCAGTTTGACGAACGACATACAGCCCTATCGACACAGTGTGTGGCAAAGTTTAACTGCAAAATATCAGCTACAAAGACTGACGGTGCAAGCTCGTCTGTTAGGCTCGTTTTATCATAACGGCGCACGTGCAGGAACCGCTGCCGACAACCAAAAGCGACTCAGTCCGTCATTATCATTGTCATGGGCACCATTTCCTCATCAACCTCTGTATGTGAGGGCATCGTATAAAAATATCTTCCGAATGCCTACCTTCAATGAGAATTATTTCTTCAGATATGGCAGCAAAGACCTCAAACCCGAGCAGACCGATCAGTTGAATGTGGGAGTTACCGTTGACAAGTCGTTGTCCCATGTGCAGTTGTGGGCAACTTTGGACGGCTATCTGAACCATGTGACCGACAAAATAGTGGCAGTGCCTTATAATCTGTTTGTGTGGCGAACGGTCAATGTGGGTAAGGTGCGCATTGTGGGTATCGATGCCATGCTGCGAACCACATGGCGTGCCAATGCCCAGCACACCTTGATGTTGATGGCAAACTACAGCTATCAGCGAGCCGCCAATCGCACCTTGGCATCGTCACCTTATTATAATCATCAGATAGCCTATGTGCCTCTTCACGCTGGTGGTTGTTCACTCAATGCGCAAAACCGCTGGCTCAACTTTACGTTGCAATGGGTGGGGGTAGGTGGAAAGTGGCTCAACAACCAGCATCATGACGGGTCGTACCTGAAAGGATATCAAGAATGGAGCTTGACGGCATACCGCACGTTTCGGGTATGTCAGCATCCATTGCAGGTGCGAGTCGATATTAAGAATATTTTTAACCAACAATATCAAATTGTGGCAGGCTATCCCATGCCTGGCATCCATGCAGAAATAACAATGAATTATAAATTTTAATCACTCAAAAATGAAAAAGTATTTATTAAGTTTGGCAGTACTCCTGATGGGAGTTAGTTTGTTTTCCTCGTGTGAGGATGACGATGATGACGTAAATCCACGGGATTTGAAAAAAGTAACCCATGCGGCATACGTTGTGAATGCTGGTCAGCAGGCGATAGGTTCCACCGGAACACTCACGCGTGTGGACATTGGTACGTGGACTACCGCACAGAATGTGTTCAGTCAGGTGAATGGGCGCAATCTTGGCGTAACGGTCAACGATGCTATTATCTATGGCTCGAAAATGTATATTGTGGTAGACGGTGAAGGCTCGGTAGAGGTCGTTGACAAGAATACCCTACGCTCCATTAAGCGTATAGAACTGCAAAAACTCATACGCGACGATAAGGGCAAGTCGCCTCGTCGTGCTGTGGCAGCCAACGGTAGTGTATATGTAACCACCTTTGGTGGTGTGGTGGCAGCCATTGATACTGCGAGTCTTGGACTGAAGAAGACCTATCAGGCAGGTTCGTTCCCTGATGGCATTGCCTATCACAACGGCAAATTGTATGTCTGCAACAGCGACTTTGGCCATGGAAAGGGTAACCTGTCGGTGATAGATGTGGCATCGGGCGATACAACGATGATTGTCAACGAGCATCTCACCAATCCTGTAGCAGCCAAGTTCATCGGTTCCGACCTTTATGTATTGCATGCCGGAAGTTACGACAAGAATTGGAATCAGACAGGTGCAGGTGTCATGAAAGTGGTTGGCAAGCAGGTCACCAAGGTGAGCGACGCCACCTTAATGGCAGTGAACGACAAAAGAGGGGCAGAAAAAATCTACACTATCAATGCGCCTTACACCAACCCAGCCACACCTGTAACCTACAATGTGTACGATGTGCGTGCGGACAAGACCGCTACCTTTACCACGACCATGGTGGAAGCACCATCGGCGATGGCGGTAGACCCAGTGACAGGCTATGTCTACATCATGTCATACAAGCTGAATCCAGAGACTCATTACCCTGATTATGGCGGTGCAGGCTATGTAAATGTGTACAACGCATCGGGCAAGTTGCTGCACACCTTGGCAATAGGAGTAGGAGCTACGGGCATGGTGTTCGACTACCAATAAAGTAACTCGAAAGGGATAAGGCGTTTATTGCTACGCAACTCGCCTGAAATATTCACACTCGCCACCTGAAACATCATGGTTTCGGGTGGCGAGTTTGTTGATAGGGGTGGAGTTGTGCGAATGCGCTTGCCAATTTGTTCGTTTGTGATTTGTTTTAGTTATCTTTGCAGAAGATAGGCTGCACCTCAACATAGAAAGTAAACTTTCTCTGTGTTCGGCTTGCGCAATCTTTGTAAAAAAGTAAACTTGAACAATCTTTCAATATGAAGAAAACAATCTTGATGAGCGTATGCCTGTGGTTGCTTGCAGTCATGGGATATGCACAATGTGCGCCAAACATGGCAAATTATAGTGTGATTCCTTTGCCACGACAAATCAACATGGTGAAAAGTAAGGGCTTTGTGCTGACCTCTCAAACCCGAATTGTGTACCCAGCATGTGATAGTGTGCTGATGAAAGATGCCGAATTGCTGGCATCTTACATTTTTGAACTCACGGGCTTGCAACTCAAATTGGCGACCAGTGCCACCGATGCACACAACATCGAGTTGTGTACAGGGCTGCCACATCCCAATAAAGAGGCGTACAGCATGCGCGTTTCCGCAGAAAAAATAACCATTCAAGGAGCGTCTGCCGCTGGCACTTTTTATGGTATTCAGACCTTGCGAAAGGCAATTCCCTTGAAATGTAATATGGATAAGGGAAGATGTGAGAAAGAGGAGGGAAAAAGCAAGAAGTGCTGTTCATCAGCAGAACAGAAGAATTTGCTGCCTTATTCGTCAGGAATTGTGTTTCCAGCAGGCGAGATAACAGATTATCCACAATATGCTTATCGGGGTGCGATGCTTGATGTGGCACGCCATTTCTTTGGGGTAGAAGCTGTCAAGACATTTATCGACATACTTGCCTTGCACAACATCAACAATTTTCATTGGCATTTGACCGATGATCAGGGTTGGCGTATCGAGATAAAAAAATATCCATTGTTGACCCAGAAGGCTGCATTCCGACCCGAAACGGCTATCGGACACACGGATAAGAAGGATGGCAAACCCCATGGAGGTTATTATACGCAGCAACAAATCAAGGAGATAGTGCAGTATGCTGCCGAGCGTCACATCAACATTGTACCCGAGATAGATATGCCGGGACACATGGTGGCGGCCTTGTCGGCTTACCCTAAGTTGGGATGTACGGGCGGTCCGTACAGTGTACGCACAGAGTGGGGCATCGCAGAGGAGGTGCTTTGTGCAGGCAACGACAGCACCTTGCAGTTTGCCAAAGACGTGATTGCCGAGGTGATGCAGCTCTTTCCTGGTCCGTATATCAACATTGGAGGCGACGAGTGTCCGAAGAAGTCGTGGCAAAACTGTGCCAAATGTCAGGCGAAGATTCAAAGTTTGGGACTTGTTACCGATGCACAGCACACCAAAGAGCAGCGTTTGCAAAGCTACTTTATGACCGAAATGGCGAATTTTATCACCCAGCATGGGCGCAAGGTATGTGGCTGGGACGAAATATTGGAAGGTGGTGTGGCACCTAACGCAACGGTGTTGTCGTGGCGAGGCATGAAAGGAGCTGAAGAGGCTGCACGCTTGGGACACGATGCCATTATGTGTCCTACGTCGAACATGTATTTCGATTATTACCAAACCGAAGACAGAGCCAACGAGCCTGTGGCTTTCAATGCCTATCTGCCCATTGAGAAGGTGTATGCTTTCCAGCCTGTTCCTACGTCGCTGACGCCACAACAAGCAAAGCATATCATTGGTGTGCAAGCCAATCTGTGGACAGAACAGGTAAAAACGCTATCACACATAGAATATATGATGTTGCCACGGTTGGCAGCAGCGTGCGAGGTGCAGTGGTCAAGCGAGCAGGAGAAGGATTATGGCAGCTTCTTACAGCGGTTGCCTCACATGCTGCAACTCTACACAGCCTGCGGCTATCGGTATGCTGAACATTATTTCACGGTGAGCACGGTGCTGACACCATCGTCCAAAGGGCAAGCCATGGAGGTGGTTCTCAGTGCACCAGGGAAGGCGAAAATCTATTATACCACTGATGGAAGTGAGCCGGATAAGCAAAGCAAACCGTACAAAAATCCGTTTTGTCTCAAGCGATCTGCTACCATTAAAGCCATAGCTTATAGCGATAGTCTGCACAGTGATGTGACCAAGGTGCAAATCATTGTTCACAAAGCCATGATGAAACCCATTCGTTTTTGCACGCCACCCAACCATGCTTATCAAGGAAACAGTCCACAAGAGTTGGTGAATGGATTGCTGGGTAACACTTCGTTTCACTCTGGACGTTGGGTAGGATTCGTGGGAAACGATATGGACATCATCATCGATCTGCAACGCAGGATGCCCATTAGGAGTGTATCGGTACGCACACTCACCGAACAATCCAACTGGATATTCCCCGACCGAGGCGTTTCCTTATTGGTGTCTGACGATGGAGAGCATTTCAAAGAGGTATTTTCGGATAGCAAACAATCGCTTCCGCATGTTGTGCCACCCAGTGTAAACACGCAGAAGATAACGCTTGAAAACGTAAAAGCACGATATCTACGCATCAAGGTGTTGTCCGAACACAGTATGCCCCAATGGCATTATGGTTATGGACAGCCCGCCTTCTTGTTTGTAGACGAGATAACGGTTGATTAAGAAAACGGTATGAAAAGAGTTCATTGTGCATGGTCATGATGAACTTTTTCGATGAAGAGGATATGACATGACCAGATAAATGCGATTGATGACGGATAAAAGTTTTGCCCGCTGCAACTTTTACGGATGTGCTATCGTCCTATAAACAGTTAGTAAATGGCCTCCGTTGGTAGGTCATGTAATCCTCTAAATAGTAAATGGTATGAAGAAAATACTTTGGTTGGCATGTGCTGTAGTCTGCGTAGTGACACTCGCATCGTGCGTGAACATCGTTAAAAAGAAGAATGGCGGAAAGAAAATAACAAAAAACGTGAAGGTGCAACCGTTTAAACGCATCAACTTACAAACGGCTTGTGAAGTGCATTTTGTACAAGCTGATTCTGTGAGTGTCAAGATTGTAGGGCCTGAAAATGTGATTAAGCACATCAGGACCACTAGTGACGGAACAGAATTAACCATCCAACATACACGAAATAATGGATGGAAAAACCTGCGTTCTTCCGATGACGTGGATATCTATCTTACTTCCCCCGACCTTATTTCGGTGTTGATGCGAGGCGCCGGTGATTTCAATATCGATCGACATCTGGATACAGATACCTTGACAATTCGATTGGAAGGGGCTGGTGATGTTGAGATAAAGGACCTGATTTGCGATGAAGTGAATGTGGAAATGAAAGGGGCCGGCGATATCGAACTCGAGCAAGTGATTGCGTCTAAAGCCTCGTTTAAACTCAAAGGAGTAGGAGATGTCAAGGCTCATCTGGCAAAATGTGACCGGGCGCAATGTGAACTCGAAGGGGTTGGCGACATCGAACTGTCGGGAACGGTTAGGCATTTCAGACACAAGGTGAGGGGAACAGGCTCTATCAACACAGACGATTTGCAGATTCTTTCCCATCGTTAGCCTTAGAAGAAAAGCGAGCGTCTTGGGGTGGTGTCAATCTTTTTAGTGTTGTGAGGCTGTTGCTGTCGAATGCATTGCGGCTTCACGACAATGAAAGGAATATTTGAAACGCCACTTCCTTATTTCAAAAATATGTTTTATCTTTGTATCTATTAAGGCTTTTAAGGGGTCATTGTGCCAATGTGCGACAAGATATTGACCGGCCTTTGTCGACAAATAGATAAAACAGATACGAATGAAATATGCTGTGATAGCAGCGGGTGAGGGATCACGTTTGAGCAAAGAGGGGATTGATGTCCCCAAACCGTTGGTAAAAGTGCATGGTGAATCGTTGATAGACCGCTTGATACGAATCTTCATGGAGCATGAAGCAGACGAAATTATCGTGATCTGCAACGAGGCCATGCCCGATGTATATGCTCATTTGTGCGACCTCAAGACAGATGGTTTGCAGGGCGTTCGAGTTCCCTTACGCCTACTGATGAAGCGTACACCCAGCTCAATGCACAGTCTGCATGCCATGAGTCCATGGCTCAAGGATTCACCTTTCTGTCTTACAACGGTAGACACGGTTTTCTTGGAACAAGCCTTCTCCGATTACATTCGTACTTTTAAACATTCTGTCAATCATGGTGTTGATGCTTTGATGGGTGTGACTCGGTATGTGGATGATGAGAAACCGCTCTATGTGGAAACTGACGCTGCATACAATGTTTTGGGCTTTCATGATCAAAACTCTGGTCACCATACCTTCATCTCTGGTGGTGTTTATGGTCTTCACCCTCGTGTGTTGGACACTTTGGCGCACTGTATTGAACGTGGCGAACATCGCATGCGCAACTTTCAGCGAGCATTGATTGCCGAACAATTGAAGGTAAAGGCCTATGACATGGGGCGGGTGATGGACATCGATCATGCCACGGACATCGCAAAGGCAGAGGAGTTCCTACGAAATCCAGCGTCGAAGTTGAGCCAAACTCATTAAAACAGAATCATTGAAGGCCCGCAGTGCCTTCATCCAACGATATGAAAAATAAAATCATTGCTATCCGTCGTGACGTGAGATATTCGCTGGACGCAGAACAAAAGGACCGCGAGGTTCTTGCTTCTGTCATCCAGTGTCTGGGCGGTGACATTCCTATGATAGACGAAGCTCTACTCACAGATGAGCATAAGGCCGATGTTTATTTGTCGATGGGACGCCTGCCAGCAACGTTACAGTTCTTGTGCAAACGAGCCGCAGCGGGCGCTTTGGTGATGAATACGCCCAAGGCTGTGGAAGCATGTGAGCGGAAGAATATCGTGAAGTTGATGCGAACGCACCATGTTCCCATGCCTCCTGAGAAAGGCGAGCACGGCTATTGGCTCAAACGGGGTGACGCCTTGGCACAAAGGGATGGCGATGTGGTGTTTTGTCAAGACGAGGATGAGTTAAGAAAGCGGAAGGAAGAATGGGAGAAACGCGGTATTCTAACTTGTGTGGAGAGTGCGAATGTTGAAGGCGACTTGGTGAAATTTTACTGCGTTGGGCATGACTTTTTCAGATGGTATCGGCTACATGCAGCCGAACAGGGGTATGCTTTTGATGCGAAAGAGCTGCATCGCCATGCATGTAGATTGGCTGATATCATCGGTATTGATGTCTTTGGCGGTGATTGTATCGTGAGTGAAGATGGTCATTTCAGCATCATTGATTTTAACGACTGGCCCAGTTTCTCTCCTTGTAGGGAGGAAGCAGCTCGGGCCATTGCACAACTTTTAAAGGAAGTATGAGTAGGTTTCAAGAACTTTTGAGGGCTTCCATGAAGTCGAAAGATACGGAAGAGTGGCTTGATGTTCACTTCACACGACCTGTGGGTTTGGTGTTTGCCTTGATGTGGAAACGACTTGGTGTGCATCCCAACGCCGTCACCATCCTCTCTATCTTTCTTGGAGTAGGGGCAGCTTATTGTTTTTATTTTACTGACCTGTGTCACAATCTGTGTGGTGTGATGCTGTTGCTCTTGGCTAATCTATGCGATAGCACCGACGGTCAGTTGGCTCGTCTCACTCACCAGCATACATTCATCGGGCGCATGCTTGATGGTTTCGCCAGTCAGTTGTGGTTTTTAGGCATCTATGTGGCCATTGCCATGCGACTACAGCATCAGCCAATGCCGTTCACCGATATCCACTGGGGCATGGGAAGTTGGGCATTGGCGGCCGTTGCAGGTATCTTGTGTCATTCACAGCAAAGCTCCTTGGGCGATTATTACCGGCAGATTCATCTTTATTTTTTGAAGGGAAAAGAGGGGAGTGAATTGGATCATTCGAAACAGCAATACGACATTTATAAATCGTTGGCAAAGAATGAATGGCTGAAAAAACTGTTTTACGTCAACTATGCCAACTATTGTCGAGGACAAGAGAGGCGCACACCGGCGTTCCAGCGATTCTTTCAAACCTATCTTGGACATCCACAAGAGGATGTGAAGCAACGATTCGTGGCAGGAAGCCGACCGCTCATGCCCTATGCCAACATTCTGACGTTCAACACACGTGCCATCTGTTTGTACGTTACCTGTCTTCTTAACTGTCCATGGGTGTACTTTGTTTTCGAGATAGTGGTTCTCCATGCGCTCTACATTTACATGCACAATCGCCATGAAACCTTGTGTAAACAGCTTACGAACGACCTCGAAAAACAACCAAAACACATTTAAGCATGGAGATGAATACGACAAAAACTACATCTGACATCAAGGGCTTGATACTTGATTTTGGTGGAACCATCGATACAAACGGACAGCATTGGGGCAAGATGTTGTGGCATTCTTACCAACAAGAGGGGATGCCAGTGACGGAAGATGCTTTTCGTGAGGCTTATGTTTATGGTGAACGCACGCTCGAGAAGAATCCGTTGATTCGGGAAGATTATTCTCTCAAGAAGACAATCGATGTCAAGTTGCGGCTCGAGTTGGAGCAGTTGTGCATCCTTGGAGCTTGGGATGCGGATGAGAAAGAGCTGAAACGGATGCACCAGCAACTGGCAAATCGAGTGTATGAGCATGTTTCAACCATCATTTACCGTAACAGAATTGTTCTTGAGAAGCTACACCAACAATATCCGCTTGTTATGGTTACCAACTTTTATGGTAACATGAGGCAAGTTTTGAAGGAGTTTGAACTTGACGATTTGTTTGAAGATGTCATTGAATCAGCTGTGGTTAACATCCGAAAACCGGATGCCCGACTGTTCAAAATGGCACTTGATGTTTTGCAAATGCCAGCCGCTAACGTTCTTGCTGTTGGTGACAGTTTCTACAAAGATATAGAACCCGCCTCTGCAATAGGCTGCCAAACTGCTTGGTTGAAGGGTGAAGGATGGACGGATAAACAATATGATGAAACGCTTCCCACCTATATATTATCTGATTTTCACGATTTATTGAAAATCTAATGTGGCTTTTTGATAGAGGTAAGTTCTTGTTTATCAACCCTGAAAGTGAGTTTTTTTTACGGATGTAAGAAGATGTAACTCCCCTCAATTGTTATCTCTTCTTCGGCGATGAGCATTTCCAACGCTTCGTCTAATTGGCGTCTTGCAATGGACAGTTGATGGAGTTCCGTCAGGTGATGCTTCTCCCCGTCGTTCAAAAAAAGTTTGATTTGGTCTTGTGCTGGCTTTATTTTTTCTTCTGAAGTCTGGTCTGTATAATGTTCCAGACACACGTCACAGCGCATACAGTCCTGCACATCGGTCTCTCCGAAATAGCGTAAAAGCTGCTTACTTCTACACACTTCATCATTTTTGGCATAGTTGATGACCGACCGGACGCGCTTGGTGTATTCTTCTTTCCTGCGCTCGTACACCTCAGCAGGAATGATAAGCCTGTCAATTTCCTCGCGGTTACGGGTGTAAGTAATGAACGGCATCTTGCGTTGTGGAATGAAATGAACGATACGTCGCTGCGTCATTCCACGCAACAGCAGATACACTTGCTCTCTCGTCAGTTCGGTTTGCTGGGCCAAAAGGCCTTCATCAATGTAGACATAATCAGTGAACAGTCCACCGTAGTTGCGCAAAAGGGCCGTGAGGAGTTTCTCTTCATAAGGTGTAAGATGTTCCAATTTGTACAGCTCATTGCGCCCAATGAGGAACATCAGACGCGCGTTGGAATCGGGATCGGTTTCATAAACGAGATAACCCGCGCGTGCCAACAGATGTAAGGCCGAATTGACAGGCACGGGAAAGTACTTGTATATAGAGCAAAATTTGCCGATATCAAAGGTGAATGTGTGGCCTTTGCCACTGTGGATGCCTATCTCGTAGTAGAAAGCCAGACTCTGATAGACATTCTTGATATACTCCTTTTCCGGGAAGTTGTCCACTATTCGCTTGTCCAATTTGCGCTCATCGCCGCCATTGTAGAGCAAAACAGCATAGGAATGGTTGCCATCACGTCCTGCACGTCCCGCCTCTTGGAAATAAGCTTCCAGCGAATCGGGACAGTCCATGTGCACCACGATGCGCACGTCGGGCTTGTCAATGCCCATTCCGAAGGCATTCGTGGCTACGATAACACGAACCACATCGCTTTGCCAAGCTGTCTGTCGTTCGTCTTTCACGGCGGGTTCAAGCCCCGCATGATAAAAGGTTGCAGTAATGTTATTCGCGTTCAGTATCTCTGCAATCTCCTTGGTACGCTTCCTACTTCGCACATAAACGATGGCACAGCCACGCACTGAGTTAAGAATATGAACGAGTTCTTCATTCTTGTCCTGCGCATTGCGTACCACATAGGTCAGGTTTTTGCGCTCAAAGCTCATGTGGAAAGCATTCTTCTCCTTGAACTCCAGCTTTTCTTGGATGTCTATAATAACCTTAGGAGTGGCTGTTGCGGTCAAAGCCAATAGGGGAGCGTCGGGCTTTTCCTTGCGGATGTTCGCTATTTGGAGATATGCTGGTCGGAAATCATAGCCCCACTGACTGATGCAGTGAGCCTCGTCGATGGTGATGAAGCTGACGTTCATGCGGTGCAACTTCATCAAAAATAGTTCTGAACCGATGCGTTCGGGCGAGATATACAATAACTTCACACCCCCGAAGATGCAATTATCAAGCGCCGTGGTAATCTCCCGTTGGCTCATTCCTGAATAGATAGCTGTGGCCTGTATGCCTTTTTGCCGAAGATGTTGCACCTGATCTTTCATCAAGGCGATGAGCGGAGTCACCACGATGCACACGCCTTCCTGTGCCAGGGCCGGCACTTGGAAGGTGATGGACTTGCCCCCTCCGGTTGGCATCAGCCCCAGTGTGTCTTTTTGCTGCCCGATACTTTCGATGATGTCACGTTGTATGCCACGAAAATCAGCATACCCCCAGTATTGGTGCAGTATGTTCAGGTATTTATCTTCGGCCTGCATGTCGTTAGAAATCCTGCTCCTCTTCTTCGATAGGACGTATATCTTCTATTTGCAATTGCATGGCATTGCGCTTGAATACGTTATCCTCAAGCGTGTAGGCGATGTCAAAACCACGCTTCGACTTGATGTATCGAGCCGATGCACTCTGTCCGAAAGCAATGCCATTGACGATGTTACTCGACTTCGAATCAACCAACTCAAGTTTGATGTGTTCTTGTTCGCGCCCTACCACCTTACTGGTGCCATAGTCGAACACGCCGAGTGTGCCGAAAAGAGGTTTAGAATTACCTGGCCCAAAGGGTGAGAATTTTTTCAAGTCAGCATGCAATCGCTTGGTGATGTCCTTGAAATCGATGATGGCATCGATGTCTAAGATAGGCTCAGTTTGTTCGGGTTCGATGTGCAGGTCCACATATTTCTGAAACCGTTCTCTGAATTTCTTGATGTCATCCCATCGCAAGGTCAAGCCGGCGGCGTAGGTGTGTCCGCCGAAATTGACAAGCAAATCTCGGCAACTCTTGATGGCCGAATAAACGTCAAAGCCCGTTACGCTGCGCGCAGAACCTGTGGCAAACTCGCCGTCGCGTGTTAACACAACCGTTGGACGAAAGTAAATCTCGGTCAACCGCGATGCCACGATGCCGATGACACCTTTCTTCCAGTTCTCATCATACAGCACGATGGACGAATGATGCTTTTGGCTTTCCAGCTTGGCAACTATCTGATTGGCCTCTTCGGTCATCTGTTTGTCGATGTCTTTGCGCTGTTCATTGTATTCATTGATGTGTTTTGCCTGTCTCAGCGCCGTGGCAAAGTCTTTCTCAACCAAGAGGTCCACGCTCTCCTTTCCATTCTCCATGCGTCCCGAAGCATTGATGCGTGGCCCAATTTTGAATACGATGTCACTCATGGAGATGTCCCTTCCATTAAGGTTGCAAATGTCTATGATGGCCTTCAAACCAACACTTGGGTTCTGGTTCAGTTGTTTCAGACCATGAAACGCCAGTATCCTGTTCTCGTCTGTCACGGGTACAATGTCGGCCGAGATGCTCACTGCGCAGAAATCGAGCAGGGGGATGAGCCGTGAAAAAGGAATACTGTTGTTCTTAGCAAAGGCTTGCATGAACTTAAAGCCCACTCCACATCCCGACAGATGCTTGAATGGATAGCTGTCATCCTCGCGCTTTGGATTCAAAATGGCCACGGCAGGAGGCATCACTTCGTCAGGGACGTGATGGTCACAGATGATGAAATCAATTCCAAGGCTTTTGGCGTATGCTATTTCGTCAATTGCCTTGATGCCGCAATCCAGTATAATAATCAGTTTAACACCCGTTTCCTGTGCATGGTCTATTCCCTTTTTGCTCACACCGTAGCCCTCATCGTAGCGATCGGGGATATAATAATCGATATTGGAATAGAATTGCTGCAGGAACTTATACACCAATGCGACGGCTGTACAGCCATCCACATCGTAATCACCATACACCATAATGCGCTCTTTGCGTCCCATGGCGTCGTTCAATCTGTCTACGGCTAAGTCCATGTCTTTCATAAGGAATGGATTGATGAGGTCTGCCAGTTGTGGGCGAAAGAATCGCTTGGCGGCAGACTCCGTAGTGATGCCACGACGGATGAGCAATTGAGCGAGAAGGGGGCTGATGTTCAGTTTCTCTCCTAACTCATTGGCTGCCTTTGTCTCTTCTGATGTAGGTGGTACATAATTCCATTTGAAATGCATTTATATTGTTTTTTTTATTTTGTCTTACCGTGTCCGCATAGAAAAGATGCGGGTGTGAATTTCATGGGATTTGTAAGCTATTTTGCGTGTAAAGATACAAAATATTTGTCATATCCCATTGCTTTTTTCTCAAATATTTTTTATCACGATGCATTCAAATTTCAAACTGTTTGATACCCAGATTTCAACTCATCATGTGCTCTTAGGGTGCCCTGAACAAAAAAACCGCTCACCCATGGCGGGTAAGCGGTCTGTAGATGTTATGTAGGGTGGTGGCTTTCAGCCCCATCCCTTTACAAGTTAATCTTCTTGCGGATGTCTTGTGGAACGGCATTCTTGTTCACCATGAAATCCATGGTCTTGTAAGCAACGAAAGCCTTGGTCATGTACCAAACGCCTTTGTACTTGCCACTTTCGCCCCAAGAGTTCTTCACCATGTAGTATTCTTTGCCATTTTGGTCCTTAGCGATACCAAAGATGTGCATGCCGTGGTCATCGGTTGTCTCCCAATTATCGAATGCTTTTTGGCGCATCTCTTGTGTAGGAACAACTTCAGGCGCGTTGATACCTAATGAATCTGCTTTGGCCTTCTTTGAGGAGTTGGACATTTTAACCCAGCGGTCAGCGTCTGTTCCAGACAAATCGCGGGCTTTCTTCAGGTCGTATGCAATACCCAAACCATTGCGTGTAAATCCGTCTTCCGACACGTCACCACCCCATGCTACGGTATAGCCGTTGTCAATCGCATGGTCGATAATCCTGCAAATGTCGTTAATGGGGATGTTCCAGCTCAAAGGCCAACGCCAGTTGTCTTGTACCTCAACAGCAAATTGAGTCCAGAAGGGGTGGTGTGTGTAGCTCGTGAAGTGTACATAGTCGTTCATATCCAAGCCCAAGCTTGCCGCAAATGATTGTGGAGTATAAGTTTTTCCTTCGTAAGTAAATGTTTCAGGAGTTTTGCCAAGGTAAGCATCAAGAATACCTACCAATCCATTTTTCCATGTAGAAGAAATTTTCTTTTGCTTACTTTTTGCGATCGTTTCAACGTATGGTGTCAATAGATCAAAGAACTCGCCAAAGTTAGCCAATGAGTCACCTGTCATTGTGCCAGGCAATGGCATTGCTGTTTCGGGCACCATGCCATAGTGTTGCCAACAATAGATAGGGTCGTATGCACTACCTCCTTGTGCGAAACTTACATCACCGTGCATGCGTACAGCCTTTTCAGCTCGGTCTTGGTATGTCTTGTGTGCTACGAACATCTCGCACAGGTCGTACGTTTTCCCTGTCTTCTTCAAGATTTCACTTTCCAAGAAGCTCAAGGTAGAATAAGCCCAGCACGTACCACTACGGTTTTGGTCTTTAATACTCGTAATCTTGTTTTGCTTAACAACAGTAAATACTGGCTTGTTGTTTTTGGGGGCAGTCTTTTTCTTAGCTGCCTGTGCGCCCGTTGCCATGATGGCCAAGAGGGCGAACGTTAAAATTTTCTTCATGTTTTTGAATAGTTTTAATAAATTATTTAGTTGAATTGTTAGCCATAAATGCTTCTACATCTTTGGGATGATAGGGTATGCGGTCTTTTCCAAGGAGCCGGCATCCGTCTTTGGTAATTAGGATATCGTCTTCAATACGAATACCTCCAAAATCCTTGTAGGTATCCAAAAGATCAAAATTCAAGAACTCTTTACAGTGTCCAGATGCCCTCCAGTCATCGATGAGGGCAGGAATAAAGTAAATGCCCGGTTCGTCGGTCACCACAAATCCCTCTTCTAAGCGGCGTCCCATGCGTAGGGCATTGGTGCCGAACTGTTCGAGATTGGGACGAGTTTCATCGTCAAATCCCACGTAGATTTGTCCCAAGGCTTCCATGTCGTGTACGTCCATGCCCATCATGTGGCCCAGTCCGTGCGGCAAGAACATGGCATGAGCGCCAGCTCTAACAGCCTCTTCGGTGTCACCTTTCATCAGTCCCAGTTCTTTCAGTCGCTCTGTCATAAGCTTGCATACAGAGAAATGCACGTCCATGTACTTCACTCCCGGTTTTGCAACTTCGAGTGCATGGTCGTGGCAAGCCTCTACAATGCTGTAAATCTCCAGCTGTCGTTGCGTAAATTTGCCACTAACGGGATATGTTCGGGTGTTGTCCGAACAATAATTGTTCACTGTTTCAGCTCCAGCATCACACAGTGCCAGCCTTCCGGCTTCGAGCTTGGCCAGTGAGGGATTGCCGTGCATGATTTCGCCGTGCTGCGAGAAGATGGTTGGGAAGCTCACCATGGCACCATACGAGTTGGCGATGCCGTCTACCTGACCGCCTACATACTTCTCGGTTACACCGGGTTTGGTGAGGCGCATGGCAGTGGTGTGCATCAGATAGCCAATCTTCGCTGCGCGTTCCAGTTCTTCAATCTCCTGCGGTTCCTTGGTGGAACGCATCTTTACGACAGCCTTGATGAGGTCGAGTGAGGCGCTTTCTTTCTGCTGACTGGGATGAATGCCCAGCAAATCATATATCTGCAACTTGATGTCGTGGCGGTAAGGCGGCAGAAAATGTATTTTGCGCTTGCTGCCGATGGCTGCGTTGCAGAGGGTTTTGAGATGCTTCATCGGGGCCGAGTTCTTCACTCCAACTTGTTCGGCCATGTCCTTAACGCTGTCTACAGAGCCAAACCAAACGATGTCTTCTATATCGATGTCGTCGCCAATCAAGGTTTCGGTGTCGTTGTCGATGTCGATGACGCCCACCAGTCCGTCTCTGTTCTGTCCGAAATAATACAGAAACGACGAGTCTTGGCGGAAAGGATGATAACCATTAAAGGGTCCGTTGGCAGGCGATTCGTTGTTGCCAAACAGGATGATGAGGCCTTGGCCCACTTCTTTTTTCAGTTGGGCGCGGCGTCTTATGTAAGTTTGTTGGTCGAACATGATAATAATTTTTGTCAGTGTAGTAATCTGTTGCGGCTTGTCATGGACGTTACAAAACAATGATTTGTCGTCCGCGACAACCTTAATCTCGGCAAAGATAATAAAAAGTGATTGAAAAATTGTAACTTTGTGGCAATAAATAACTTGTTTTTATGCATATTGAGAGGAATACAGGACTGGTGTTGGAAGGTGGCGGCATGCGTGGCGTGTTTACCAGTGGTGTTCTGGATGCCTTCATGAAGCATGGTGTATATTTCCGTCATGTCGTCGCCGTGTCGGCCGGTGCGTGTAATGGCATGTCGTACATCAGCAGGCAACCGCGCAGGGCGCGCTTGTCTAACATCGACTTTTTGACTCAATATGGCTACATTGGTTGGCGACATTTACTCAGACAGGGTTGCATCTTTGATCAAGAATTGTTGTATGATAAATTTCCAAACGAATACATTCCATTTGATTTTGATTCGTTTTTTCAGCGGTCAGCGACCTTTGAAATGGTGACAACCAACTGCCTGACGGGACAGGCGGAGTACCTCACCGAGTCGAACGACCGGCAACGTTCGCTGGATATCGTGCGCGCTTCGAGCAGTTTGCCGTATGTTAGCAAAATCGTAAGGGTAGACGGCATCCCCATGCTCGATGGCGGCATTGTTGACTCTATTCCTGTGATGCGGGCCATAGAGACGGGGCATCCGCAGAACGTGGTGATTTTGACGCGCAACAAAGGCTACCGCAGTAAGGAACGCGACCGGAAGATACCTGCCTTTGTCTATAAGAAATATCCCCGCCTGCGCGTGGCCCTGAGCCGCCGAGTGGCCGCTTACAACAAGCAACTGGAACTGGTGGAGCGGCTCGAAAGGCTGGGAAAGGTTGTGTGTATTAGGCCCCAAAGACCCATGGAGGTGGGACGAATGGAGAAAGATATCGGCAAGCTGGAGCGGTTGTATCAAGAGGGCTTCATGCTGGGCAATGCCTTCTGCGAAACCTTGTCATAATGCTTTGCCATACCGTTTGTCGCTTGAGAACGAAGGTGAACTCGGTAAATCGATTTGATTTGGCGTGGCCTCGCAACGCAAACGCATTGAGTTTGGTGTCCAATCTCATTGACATTGCCGTGTAAAAGCATTGAGTTTGACATCCAAAGTCAATGCTTTTGCAGGGAATGTCGCATCTTGCTGATAAACAACTGCTTATGCTGTTGTTTCAAGATGCTGTTCGTGTGTCGTTTCTTCTTGGATGATGTATTTAGGTGAGGGACCGTACTTGTTGGGCTGGGGCTTTCCATCCAGCAGGCAAAGTACAAACGTTACCAGACCTGTAATCATGACAACGATCAGCGAGATGATGAAGATGGGGTCGGTGAGCATGCCCATGCTGGCTTCTGGACTGGCATTGACACTCATCAATTCTTCGCCAATTCCTGTTCCATAAATATATAGTGTGTAGACAACTGTTGATGCATAGTTTGCGAAAACCCACCATTTGCTGGCATCACGGTCTTGCAATCGGCGCACGGTAATGGCAAGGGCAAGCGATAAGACAGCAAGGTCACAGATGGCGGCAGCCAGTAGTGGCAGGAAAGCCTTACAGATATTGGTTAGGATGAAATAGCATACCATGTAGGCTAACATGAACCACCAGAAGTCTGAACGACGTGTGCGGCCATGGAAGTCGAAAAGTCGTTTACATCCTTTTCTTACAGCTTCCGGAAATGAGGGTTGTGGTTTCTCAATAAATTTAGTCATAGGTTTTAAAGATAATATAGTTTTAATAGTTTGTCAATCATGTTCTTGAGGATTGTGGGGCGTGTCTTCCAGCAGGTCGGGGCGCAGCCTGCGGGTGCGTTCCAAGGCTTGTTCCATTTCCCAGTTCTTGATTTTTGCCTCGTTACCGCTGAGCAATATCTCGGGAACCTTCCACCCTTTGTAGTCGGCCGGGCGCGTGTAAATGGGGGCGGAGAGCATGTTGTCTTGGAACGAATCGCTCAGTGCGCTCTGCTCATCGCTGATTACTCCTGGGACAAGGCGTATGATGGCATCGGCCATCACAGCCGCAGCCAGCTCGCCACCCGTTAAGACGTAGTCGCCAATGCTAATCTCACGAGTGATTAGATGGTCGCGAATGCGCTGGTCTATGCCTTTGTAGTGGCCGCAAAGAATGATGATGTTGCCCTTCATGGATAGGTCATTGGCCACCTGTTGGTTGAACTGTTCACCGTCGGGAGATGTGAAAATTACCTCATCGTATTCCCTTTCGGCTTTCAAGGCGGTGATACAGCGGTCAATAGGCTCGCACTGCATCACCATACCGGCAAAGCCTCCGTACGGATAATCGTCCACGCGTCGCCACTTGTCGGTGGTGTAATCGCGCAAATGGTGTAGGTGTATCTCGGCTAATCCCTTCTTCTGTGCTCGCAATAGAATGGATTCGTTGACGAATCCCTCGAGCATTTCGGGCAAAACTGTAATGATGTCTATTCGCATATTGTGACAAAAGTAAGAAAAAAGCGTTAATGAATATGGAACTCAATCATTAAATTATGTGAAATAAGAGAATAATAGAGAGAATGAAAAGATGTAAGAAACGCTTTTTCTTCATGTGTTCCATGCGTGCGAACAACCTTTGGTTGATGGGGTGGAATGGTGCACAAGGGTGGTTATTTGCAGGTGTATTTGCAAACAAATGCTATGATTTGTGAAAAAATAGGGCATGAAACTCCATCGGTTTTCGTAACTTTGCGGCCGACAATATATCACAAAACACGATTTTATCGATATGAAAACAAAAATCATCATCATGCTTTTGGCGGGTCTAAGCCTGTCGACAGTAGCGCAAAACGTACAGTTTCATTACGATTTAGGCCACAACATCTACAGCGAGTTGAGTGGGCGTCCGTCGGTAACAACAACCGTGGAAATGTTCAAAGCAGACAAGTGGGGGAGTACTTACATGTTTACTGACCTCGATTACCAGCGTGATGGCGTGGCTGGTGCTTATTGGGAGATATCCCGTGAGTTCAATCTAACGCCCAACAAGCAATGGGCCGCACACGTTGAGTATAACGGTGGACTGTCTTCTAATGAGAAAACTTGGAACGCTACACGCTTTCAGCATGCTGCATTGCTGGGTGGTGCGTGGAACTGGCACAACGAAAATTTCTCCAAAACCTTCTCGGTGCAATTGCTTTATAAGCAGTTTTTCAAGAGTAGGCACATGGGTGCGAAAGCTTTCAGCAGTGTGCAACTCACGGAAGTGTGGGGCATTAACTTCGCCAACAACCTGATGTCGTTCAATGGTTTTTGTGATCTTTGGTACAATTCGAATGTAAACGGTAATTTCATCTTCTTGTCTGAACCTCAGCTATGGGTCAACCTCAATGCCATCAAGGGTTGGGAAGGGGTTAACCTGAGCATCGGTTCAGAGGTGGAACTCAGCAATAATTTCGTTTGGAATGACCATGGAAAAAACAATAAGTTCTATGCCATTCCAACTTTAGCCGCAAAGTGGACGTTCTAACTGATATCCATCATCCCGCAACATGCGTCCTGTTTGTGCTGGTTCATCAAAGTGTTTGACGTGATGAGGCCAGCTGTTAACGCGACGGATGTTGCGAGATGAAAAAGAAAAAACTCAGGCGAATTGTTCCCTGAATTGTTCTTCTGATATAATCTCTATCCCCAATTCTTTTGCTTTTTTATTTTTTCCGGAGGTAGAGTTCACATCATTATTAATAAGGTAGTTGGTCGATTTGCTCACGCTTCCTGTCACATGTCCGCCCTGACTCTCGATGTAATCCTTGAGCTCAGCGCGGTTTTTGTAGTGATGTACGTCGCCAGTAATGACGAAAGTGAGGCCTTCGCACCTCGCACCTGTAGGCTGTGTGGACGGCTGTTCAATGTTTAACGTCTTCAACAGGTCATCAACCACGTTTCTGTTTGCTTCCACTTGGAACCAATTTACAACCGAAGCCGATGTTTCCGGACCAATTCCAGGGATGTTGGCAAACGCCTCTGGCGTGTCAGCCTTAATGGCTTTGCTAATGAGTTCGTGCAAAGAATAAGCGTCCAACAGTCGCTTGCAAGCATCAATACCACACATGGGAATGGTCAAGGCATAGAGGAATTTGCGTGCTTCCACAGTCCTTGACTTCTCAATGGAGCGCATCATGTTGCCCGCTGACTTGTTTCCAAATCCTTCCAATGACGCGATTTGTTGGGCATAATTGGGTAAACGGTAGATGTCAGCGTAGGTGTTGAGCCATCCCAAGTTGATGAATTTGGCCAACGTTTGCTCAGAGATGCCATCGATGTCCATGCCGTTTTTCGACACGAAGCGATTGAATTTCTTCAATTGTTTGGCCGGACAAGCGTCGTTGGTGCAGTGAAGGGTGCGCGTACCGCTTGCCTGGCTGATGTCGATGCGTGTTTGATGATGGCAAACGGGACATTCGTGCGGTATCTCCAACGTGCCAATGGTTTGCACAACCTTAATCACTTTCGGGATAATCTTATTGGCCTTGATCACCGACAGCACGCTGCCGGGTCCGCCAATGCCCAACCTTTCGCATTCGCTGATGTTGCACAGCGATGCTTTTTTCACGGTTGTTCCCTCCAATTCTACTGGCTTGAACACTGCAACGGGTGAGATGGTAGACGCTGCGCACGACCATTCAATGTACTCAAGTTCGGTGGTAGCCGCTTCATCTTGCCACTTAAAGGCCAGTCCGGCGCGTGTGGCATGATGGCCAGTGATAGAACCTGTGGCAGCAAAGGCCGTGTCGTCGAACGTGATAACCAACCCATCGACGGGGAAGGAACATTGGTTGTGGGTAACCAGGTTGGTCCATTGTTCAATGGCTTGGTTAACGTTTTGGATGGAAGGGTCGCTGATGCGTTCGTGTTTCACCACGTTGAAGCCCATTTTGCTAAGCCAATCCAAGCGTTCTCCCCAAGAGTTTATCGTCTCATCTGTGTGCACCAGCGTGAACGGAATCCACTGTATTTTGCGCCGTTTCACCTCTTCAACATCCTTCAACGTGAGCGATCCCGATGCGAGGTTGCGCGGGTTAGCGTATGCTTCGTCTGCTTCCATGTTGAATACTTCAAAGTCTGCGTACGAAATCACAGCCTCTCCGCGAATCACAAGATGTCCTGTGGTCTTGATGGTAGCAGGAATTCCCTGGATGGCAGGAGCCAAATGGGTGATGTTGGTGCCGATGTGTCCGTTGCCGCGCGTTACTACTTTGGTGAGTTTCCCATCGTCATAAGTCACCACGAGGGTCAAACCGTCCAGCTTCCACGACAGCCATATCGGTCGTCCTTCAGCCCATTTTACCAGTTCTTCGGGCTTCTTGGTCTTCGCCAGTGACAGCATTGGAAACTCGTGTGCCTCTTTCTGTCCGGTGATTGTGCCGTCAGAAACATTCGTGGTGGGACTGTCTGGCAGCACCATTCCACTCTCTTGTTCCAATCGTTTCAGCTCATCGAACTTGGCATCCCATTCAAAGTCGGTCATCGACTCAGTGCGTCCGCTATAATAATTGTCTGATGCACGGTTGAGTTGTTCAACCAACTGCTGCATCTTTTGTCGTAAATCGTTTGTCATCAGATTGAATTTGACTTGAGAATTTCTATCAGTTTTCTGTCAGCCTCCGTCCATTTCAGGTCTTGCAATTCATCTATGGTGAGCCATTTATAGTCCAAGTGTTCCAACATCTTGAACTCTCCGTCACCGCCTTTACAAAGGTAAGCCGTGAGATGCATGCTGAAATCGGGATAGTGGAATTCCACTGTGCCCACTTTTTTGCCCACAAATACATCCCAATCCATCTCTTCTTTGATTTCTCTCACCAATGCTTCGTGGTCAGATTCTCCCTCTTCTACCTTCCCACCAGGAAACTCCCAGTGTTCTGAAATGTACGCATAGTGCGAGCGTCCCCGCTGCATGCACAAGTATTTGTCGCCGTCTTTGATGATGGCAGCTACCACATGATATGTCTTTTCTTCCATCTTTCCTTGGTTTTTATTTTGCTTCAAATGTACAAATAATTATTGATAATGTTGTACTTTTGCATAAAATAGGTTGCACCTTAACATAGAAAGTGAACTTTCTCTGTTTTCGGTTTGCCCTATTTTTGCAAACTATAAAACGATAATTATGGCTATTGTAATAGGAATTGATGTAGGAATCAGTACGACAAAGATCGTGGGAATTAATGATGATGGTACCGTGGTGGCCCCCATTCGCATCAAGGCTACCGACCCGGTGACCTCGCTCTATGGCGCGTTTGGCAAGTATTTGCACGACAACAAGATTGCTCTTGGCGAGGTAGAGCAGGTGATGCTCACCGGTGTTGGTGCGGCTTACGTTGATGATCCCGTGTATGGATTGCCCACGGCCAAGGCAGAAGAGTTTATCTGCAATGGTCTTGGGGCACAATTTGAGACCGAGTTGGACGACATGATCGTTGTGAGTATGGGCACCGGAACCAGCCTTATCCAATGCTTAGGCGATGACATTCGCCACATTGGGGGCATGGGATTGGGAGGCGGAACGCTCATCGGGCTGTCGCGCATCATGCTCAAGACAGACGATATCAAGCAGATTTCCATGCTGGCCATGCAAGGTGACGGTTCGAACATCGACGTGCGCATCGGCGACATCAGTCCCAATCCACTGCCCAACCTACCCAAAACCGCCACTGCCTCACTCTTTGGCAACGCCAAGAGCAACGCCTCGCGCGAAGACATTGCACTGGGCATCATCACCATGGTGCTACAAACCATCGGAAGCAGCACCATCTTGGCGTCGTTGGGCACGGGTATCAAGGACTATGTACTTATCGGCAACCTCACGCTTCTGCCTCAGTGTAAGTCCATATTCGGTGGCTTGGAGAAGTTGTATGGCGTGAATTTCATCATTCCCAAGTACAGTGAATTCTGCACAGCCATTGGTGCTGCACTGTGTTTTATCGATAAAAAACGGAAATAAGCCATCGGTCTTACACGTTGTCGGATCGGGAATCAGGCCTGTTCATGAATGTAATTTTTCTTGACAACAAGCCTTCTTATTTTGGACGTATTTGCGAACAAAGCAGACATTGGGCGCAAATACGCCAAATATGAGCGACTTTTGTATATCGTTGATATATAAAGAATTACATCTTTATATAACCCTTGTCCCATCTTTTTCCACCCATTTTTTAGGCAAAAGCATTGCTTTTGGCCGCCAATTCACATGACTTTGCAGCGCAAAAGCATGTGGATAGGCCGCCAAAGTGCTGCATTTTGTGGTGAAAAATCATTGTTTTTGCGCAAAAACTCGATATTTCTATCCAAACTACTCCTTGTTTGCATCCTTCCTGCCTATTGATTTTTTCTAGATTGAAAGATTTGAAGAGCCGTTTTAGGGGCGTTTATTAGACAAAAAACTCAACATTTTGAACTGTAACAATGTGCTGACCCGCTTCATCTGATTCTGTGTATACAACGCCTTGTTCGACATTCAATAAAATTATAAAGAGCGACATCAGGATAACGATTAATTCTCATTTTAACCTTTTTATCTTATACAATCGTACAAAAAGAACATATTAAAAGTATAAAAGGTAAGAACAATTACCGCAAAATATTGTATTTTTGCAAAGAGAACTAACACAAAGTTTATGAAACAACGAATTATACTGCTGCTGTTGTCTGCCGTTGCCGTTCAAGGCTTTGCCCAGCTTACGTTGGAGCGTTGCCATGAGTTGGCACGCAGACAGTATCCCGTTATCAAGCAATACGAGTTGGTCAGGCAGAGCAAGAACTACACGGTTTCCAATGCTTCAAAGGCCTATTTGCCACAAGTGAAGGTTAGTTTGGGAGCCAATGGGTTCACCGATCCGCTCGATTTGACCGAACAAATGAAGGCTTCGGGCCAGGCTGATATGAAGAACTACCTGCTCAATAGCAGCGTACAGATTAACCAGGTGATTTACGATGGAGGTGGCATCGCAGCTCGTAAACAGCTGGCCAAGGCGCAAGCCGAAGTTGACGAAAACCAGTTGAATGTGCGTTTGTACGACATCAATCAGCGAGTGGACCAGCTATATTTCGGCATTCTGATGCTGGATGAACAACTCAAGCAAGTAAAACTCTTGCAAAACGACTTGCAGTTGAGCCGCAATACCGTTGAAGCCATGTTGAAAGGTGGCGTTGCTAACCAGTCTGATTTGGATGCAGTGGCCGTAGAACAGGTTCGTGCCGAGCAGCAAGAGGGCAGTCTTCGTGCCTCACGACGCTCGTATGCGCGGATGTTGGGACTGTTCATCGGACAGGAGGTAGATGAGAAAACCAAACTGTTGAAGCCTGCCATGCCAGAAGTTTTGCCAGACAGCACGTCGCATCGTCCCGAATTGTCGTACTTCGCAGCGCAGTCAAAATTGATCGATACGCAGCGCAAGGCATTGAACAGTCAGCTCAATCCCACGATAAGTGCTTTCGCCATGGGCATGTATCATAACAAAGTGATGGACATCATGCGTCCGGGAATGATTGCGGGTGGCATTACGTTGTCATGGAACGTGGCACCTTTTTATACGCGTAAGAACGATTTGAGGAATCTGGAAACCAAGAAAAGGCAGATTGAAAGCGAGCGTGAAACTTTCCTTTTCAACACACGTTTGCAAAACCAGCAGTCGGCAGGGGTAGTGGATGACCTGCGCAAGAAGCTGGAACAAGACACGCGCATCATCACTTTGCGTGAGCGCATCCATGACACGTCGGTGAAAAAAGTACAGAATGGCATTGAGAGCATCAACGAAATGCTGCGCGACGTCAATGCGGTGAGCGAGGCACGGCAGCAGAAAACCATTCACGAAATACAGCTCTTGCAAGCAATTTATCAACTCAAAAACATCAATAACAACTGATATGAAAACGATGAAGATAGTGATGGTCGGACTTGTTGGCATCTTGTCAGCATGTTCGTCACACGAGAATAAATACGATGCGACTGGTCTTTTTGAAGCGACGGAGGTCGTTGTGTCGGCCGAACAAAACGGCAGACTACTCAAACTGGGGGTTGCCGAAGGTTCTGAAGTGAGTGAAGGGCAGCAGGTAGGCTTGATAGATACGGTTCAATTGACCTTGAAAGCGCGTCAGGTAGGGGCCAACTCCAAGTCGATTGCCAGTCAGAAACCGGATGTAAACGCGCAGATAGCCGTGCTCAAACAGCAGCTCAACCAGGCCGAACAGGAGCGTCAACGTTTTGAAGGACTGGTGAATGATGGGGCTGCCAACCGCAAACAATTGGACGATGCCACATCTGCCGTTCGGGTGTTGAAGCGCCAATTGGCTGCACAGCAGTCTTCTTTGAACAGTAGTACGCGTGCGCTGAATTCCCAAATCAGTGCGAACGACATCCAAAAACATCAGGTACTTGACCAGTTGAAGAAGTGTCATATCACCTCACCGCTTACGGGTACCGTGCTTGAGAAATATGCCGAAGAAGGCGAATTCGCTTCCATTGGCAAGCCATTGTTCAAGGTTGCCGACACCAAGAACCTCTTCTTGCGCGCTTATCTCACCAGTCGGCAGTTGGAAAAGGTGAAGATTGGGCAGCAAGTGACCGTCTTTAGTGATTACGGAGACGACACCAGCAAGGAGTATATGGGAAAGGTGGTTTGGATATCACCACGCTCAGAATTCACCCCGAAGACCATCTTGACCGATGACGAACGTGCCGATCAGGTGTATGCCGTGAAGATTGCCGTACAGAATGATGGTCACATCAAGATTGGTATGTATGGTGGGATGAAGTTGTAAGATAAGCATGAACGCGATAGAAGTAAGTCATATCACCAAAAGTTACGATGATGTCCAGGCACTAAATGATGTTTCTTTCAGCGTGAAGCAAGGAGAAGTGTTCGGACTTATAGGCCCCGATGGTGCCGGCAAGACATCTCTGTTTCGCATTATGGCATCACTTTTGCTGGCAGATGCTGGCACTGTAAGTGTCGAAGGCTATGATGTGGTGAGCCAATATAAAGAAATTCGCCAGCGTGTGGGCTACATGCCGGGCAAGTTTTCGTTGTATCAAGATTTGACAGTAGAGGAGAATCTCCAGTTTTTTGCCGATCTTTTTGGCACCACCATCGCTGCCGGATACGATGGAATCAAAGCCATTTACTCGCAGATAGAGCCTTTCAAAAATCGGAAGGCGGGTGCGTTGTCGGGCGGTATGAAACAAAAATTGGCTCTTTCTTGTGCCCTTGTCCATCAACCGAGCGTGCTGTTTTTGGATGAACCCACCACAGGTGTCGATCCTGTTTCGCGTAAAGAATTGTGGCAGATGCTGGGAATGCTGAAGGAAAGGAATATCACCATTGTGGCCGCAACGCCTTATTTGGACGAGATACGCTGCTGTGAGCGGGTGGCTTTTCTGGACAATGGACGGGTGAGGGCTATCGATGGTCCCGATGAAATCTTAACGCAGTTTGCCGATATCTTCAATCCTGAAGGTCTGAAGCATGAGGATAAGTCTGGTCAAGAGCAGCAAGGAACGGCGGAAGAGGGGCAGCAAGAGAAGGCGGAAGATGTGATACAGGTCGAACATTTGGTCAAGGCTTTTGGGACGTTCCATGCCGTTGACGACATTTCTTTCAGCGTTCATCGTGGCGAAATCTTTGGCTTTTTAGGCGCAAACGGTGCTGGAAAAACCACTGCCATGCACATGCTTACGGGATTGAACAAGCCCACAAGCGGCAAAGGTAAGGTAGCTGGATTTGACATACGCAAGCATTCGGAGCAGATTAAGAAGCACATTGGCTACATGAGTCAACGCTTTTCTCTGTATGAAGATATGACCGTGGCCCAGAACATCAAGCTTTTTGGCGGCATCTATGGCATGAGTAAGCAAGCCATTGCCACCAAGATGGACGACATGCTCAAGCAGTTGCATTTTGAAGAGCATCGCGATTCGCTGGTCAAGTCGTTGCCATTGGGGTGGAAACAGAAGCTCGCCTTCTCGGTAAGTATCTTCCACGAACCCGAAGTGGTGTTCCTTGATGAACCTACTGGGGGTGTGGATCCGGCCACGAGACGACAGTTTTGGGAACTCATCTATGCTGCTTCGGCGCGCGGTATCACCGTCTTTGTCACCACGCACTATATGGATGAGGCCGAATATTGTGACCGCATCTCCATCATGGTGGATGGAAAGATTCGTGCCATGGGTACACCCGACGAGCTGAAACGCACGTACCGTTGCAACGACATGGATGAGGTGTTTACGCTGTTGGCACGCCAAGCCACCCGTGGAGAATAATGTTTAGCGAGAAAAAGAATGAATCAGTTTAACTCATTTGTCATCAAAGAAACGAAACACATCATGAGAGATCGGCGCACTATGCTGATTCTTTTTGGCATGCCGGTAGTGATGATGCTCGTTTTTGGCTTCGCCATCACCACCGATATCAAGGATGTGAAGGTGGCCATTGTCACTTCTTCGATGGATAGTCGTACGCAACAGGTGGTTCACAGCCTGGATGCGTCGGGCAATTTTATCGTCACTCATACGGTTGGAACGACGAAAGAGGCCAAACAACTGCTGTCAGACAACAAGGTGAACATGGCCATCGCCTTCTCTCCCGATTTCGGAAACAATCGGTATAGCGGTCAGGCTGGCGTCCAATTCATCGCTGATTATACGGATCCGAACATCGCTGAACAGCAGGTGTCGTATGCCCAACAAATCGTGATGGACGAACTAACGAGAGAAATGCATGGAGAAAGCAGGCCTGCCGTCAACACTCAACTGCTGTATAATCCACAGATGAAGAGTGCATACAACTTTGTTCCGGGCACCATGGGGATGCTCATGATGCTCATTTGCGCCATGATGACCTCGGTGAGCATTGTCCGCGAGAAAGAAAGAGGTACGATGGAGGTGCTGCTGGTGTCGCCCGTCAAGCCACTTTACATCATGATAGCCAAGGCTGTACCTTACTTTGTACTGTCCATCTTGATACTCATCAGCATCCTACTCATCTCGAAGTTTATCCTGGCCGTGCCCATTGCGGGCAACGTGGCACTCATCTTTGGTGTTTCGTTGCTGTACATCCTGTTGTCGTTGGCTTTGGGATTGCTCATCAGTGTGGTTGCTAACACGCAAGTAGTGGCCTTGCTGATGTCGGGTATGTTGCTCATGATGCCGAGCACGATGCTCTCTGGAATGATTTATCCCATCGAGAGTATGCCGGCCATTCTGCGTTATCTCTCGGCTATCATTCCAGCCAGATGGTATGTGTCGGCCATGAAGAAACTGATGATTATGGGCGTTGATGTGCAGATGGTGTACAAAGAACTGGCTGTACTCACAGCCATGGCCGTTGTATTGTTAGCCGTTGCGTTGAAGAAATTTAAAATCAGACTGTCATGACACTGTCCTATCTCATTGAAAAAGAATTCATCCAGATTCGGCACAATCCATTCATTCCCAAGCTGATACTGTTTTTTCCAATCGCCATCATGCTGGTGTTTCCGTGGATTACCAGTATGGAGGTGAAGAACATCTATATCACCGTGGTTGATAACGATCACAGTACGCTGTCGCAACGCTTGGTGCAGCGCATCCAATCATCGCCCTATTTCAAGTTCTCGGGTATGGCTCAGACCAATGAAGAGGCCATGCAGGCCATCGAAAGGAATGATGCCGACGTGGTACTCACCATTCCTCACTACTACGAGCGTGACCATGTGAACGGACAACAGCCACAGGTTTTCATCTCTGCCAATGCCGTGGATGGCACCAAGGGTGGCATGGGATCGGCATATTTGGCCCAGATTGTGAACCAAAACTTACAGGACGGACAGGTCAAACCGATGGAGTCGCCGTTCTCTACCGTGGCACTGTTCAATCCTCACAAGAGCTACAAGCTGTTCATGATTCCTGCCCTGATGTCGTTGGTGGTCATCATGCTGTGTGGTTTTCTCTTGGCCTTAAACATTGTCAGCGAAAAAGAAGCCGGTACGATTGAGCAGATGAACGTAACGCCTGTGAGCAAACTCCAGTTTATTCTCTCCAAGATGATTCCCTATTGGATCATATCAGCTGTTGTCATCATAGAGTGTATCTTCCTGGCTTGGCTGGTTTTTGGCATTTTTCCGGCAGGCAACATTGTGCTGATATTTCTCTTGTCCATGCTCCTGGCCTTGATATTCAGCGGCATCGGACTCATCATTTCCAACTATAGTGATGCTATGCAGGAAGCCATGTTCGTGATGTTTTTCATCATTATGTTTGTCATGATGCTCAGCGGACTGTTCACTCCCGTGGCCAGTATGCCCGATTGGGCGCAGAAGTTGACGCTGGCTAACCCCGTGACCTACTTCATCGAGGGCATGCGAACGGTGTTTATTCGAGGGGGCAACTTGGCTTCCATAGCCCAAGACCTGCTCATCTTGCTTTTGTTCGCCATTGTCATCGATGTGTGGGCGGTGTTCAGTTACAAGAAAATTCAGTAAACGTTTGTCCCATCATCCATAAGGATGTCCAAAAAATCGGCCGCAGTTGAATCGCTTAACTGGGACTGATGTCGTTCGCATATATGAGAAATGAAATGGATGGATAACATACTTTCATCCGCAGCCGTTATTCGTTTAAATAGAGAGTAGTGGGTGGAAGATGGCGCATGTCGTTGATGTTTTTTACCAAATAATACCCCAAAAACGGCACTTCAAATCTTTCAATCTAGAAAAATTCAATAGGCAAACAGGATGCAAATAAGAGATAAGCGTGGCTGAAAATGCGAATTTTACCTTCAGCGCGTAGCTTTTATTAGCTTATATGCATCACTTTGGTGCTCAATTTACATGCTCTTGCTTTGCAAAAGCATGTAGATTGCAGCCTTAAAGCAATGCTTTTAATGAAGAAAAGCTTGAAAAACAACCCCCTGAGTGTGATTGTTAACCATAACGTATTGGCTCACAGGTACATCTGAAAACCGCTTCATATTTGGCTTATTTGCAACGAAACGATTGTTGTTTGTAAATAAGCCAAATATGAAGCGGTTGCTTGTCAAGAATATTCACACCCATGATACCGCTGGAGTAGGATGCTCACAGCGGGTCGTGGTGTTCAATTCGCTATGTTACAGCAAATGGGTCTCGCCAATAAAGAACAGGAGTGCGTAACCCAATATCATGCTGATGATACCCACAGTTAAGCCCACCTTGAGCATGTCGTTCTGCTTGACCAGTCCTGTTGAATAGGCGATGGCGTTTGGTGGCGTTGAGATAGGCAAGCACATGGCTGAAGAAGCAGCGATGGCAATACCGATCAATATCGTAGATGTGCCGCCAATGGAATTGAGGGTATCGCCCATGCCTGCGCAGACAACGCTCAAAATAGGGACCAACAAGGCAGCTGTTGCGGTGTTGGAGATGAAGTTGGACAAGAAATAACAAATCAATCCCGATAAAATCAGTATGATTACCGGACTAAATTCCTTGAAAGGAATGCTCTCGATGGCACGGTCGGCCAAGCCAGATCCGTTCATGCCGAGGCCTAAGGCGAATCCGCCGGCCACCATCCAGATGACACTCCAGTTGATTTCTTGCAAATCTTTACCAGTAATGACGCCCGTAATCGCGAAAATTCCCATAGGTACCATAGCCACGGTGTTAGAGTCCATGCCGGTAATCTTGCCTGGGATGAGCCAGAGAAGAATGGTGATGATGAAAGTTCCGCTTACTACCCACATGCGCCATCCGCTCTGTATGCGCCCTTTGATTTCCAACTCAATGGTCTTTTGGGTAAAGGGGAAGAACTTCAAGATGGTGCGCCACGAAATGAACAGCAGGATGATGACTAATGGAAACATAAATGCCATCCAGTTACCAAAGCTGATGCCCATGTTCAATCCTTCAGGGTCGTTGAGGGCTTGTAGTGCGATTGCGTTCGGTGGTGTGCCGATGGGCGTGGCCATACCGCCAAGGTTGGCGGCTACAGGGATGCTCATAGTCAGTGCGATGCGCCCCTTACCGTTGGGTGGAAGGGCTGCGAATACAGGGGTGAGGAAGGTGAGCATCATGGCTGCCGTGGCAGTATTGCTGACAAACATGGAGAAAATGCCGGTGATAAGGAGGAACCCTAAAAGTACGTTCTCACTCTTGCGTCCGAACGGTTTGATGAGGTTACGGGCCAAAAGAACATCCAATCCCGATTTTGTCGCTGCAATGGCGAGGATGAATCCGCCCAAGAACAGGATGATGACCGGGTTGGCAAAGGTGGCCATAATCTCCTTTGATTTGAGCAAGGTGCCAAATACTTCATTCTCTTCGCCCTTGAACATGGCAAGACTGTTGTTGGAAACAGTTAAGCACATCACGGTGATGATGGCTAATGAGGTGGCCCACGAAGGCACGGCTTCGGTGATCCACGACAGGGTGGCGAACACAAAAATGGCGATGATTCGCTGCTGAATGACGGTCAATCCATCGATGCCGAAGGTATCAATGGGGAGGTTCCATACGATGGCGGTCACGGCTATGATTCCTAAGAAGGTAAACAGCTTCTTGGTATTCAGCCGACCGCCCATGACGTTTTCTTTTTCTTCTTCCATGGTTAATTGAGTGTTTAGTTATAGTTAGATTGGGCAAAGTTATGATTTTTTTTGTTACAAATAAAATTATAACACAAAAATAGTGAAAAACATCTTTTTACCTTCTTGTATGACGGGCGCACAAAGTGGTGGAAAGATTGAAAAATCGTGGCACTTCATTGTAGCTTTTGTTCGATAATTTTGTATTTTTGTATCGTGTTTTGGCATGGCATGTTGCATCATGTATAGAACAAAAAGGCATGAAGAATAAATTTATTTTGCGTTGGTTTGGAGCTTTTGTCCTCTTAACGGTCATCTTGTTGGCGGGTTGCCGACATGGCAGTGGGGCGAAAAGTTCGAGCGATGGGGAGCCATTGGCATTCAAGTATGCCCAACATATTAAGGTGGTGAAGCACCAATTGTATACGGTTGTCACACTGGTTGACCCGTGGCAGGAGGGCAAGACGCTGCATACTTATGTGCTGGTGGATAGGAAAGATTCGGCTCGAGTGGATCATTTGCCCGAAGGAACGTTGGTTTATACGCCTTTAATGCGCAGCGTTGTCTTTACGACAGCTCACTGCAAATTGCTCGAATATTTAGGTTGCTTGAATCAAATCGTTGGTGTTGCCGACTTGAAGTACATCCTTATTCCCTCTATTCATGAGCGGGTACAATCGGGAAAGATTGTGGATTGTGGTGAAGGCATGGCACCCCAGTTGGAAAAAATCATTGAGTTGAAGCCGCAGGCGTTGTTCTTGTCACCTTTTGAAAATAGTGGTGGTTATGGAAAATTGGCGCAATTGGGTACGCCCATCATAGAGATGGCCGATTACATGGAAACTTCTCCGTTGGGTAGAGCTGAGTGGATGAAATTTTATGGCATGTTGTTCGGTCAGGAAAAGCGTGCCGATTCGCTGTTTAATGTTGTGGACAGTCTTTATCAAGGGTTGAAGGCGACGGCGCAAGCGTGGCACACTGGGCGTTCAATCTTAACGGAACGCAAGACTGGTAGCGTGTGGTACTGCCCCGGAGGGATGAGTACGATGGGGCAAATGATAGCCGATGCCAACGGTACATACGCCTTTTCGGACGACAAGCATAGCGGTAGCCTGCCTTTATCGTTTGAGGAAGTGTTGGAAAAGGCTGGAGATAGTGACGTGTGGGCATTCAAATTCAACGGCGAAAGGCTCATGACGAAGAAAGATTTGTTGGCCGAATACCATGGATATGATGGCTTAAAAGCGTTCAAGATGGGTCAGATTTATCAGTGTAATGGCAGTGTAAAACCTTATTTTGAGGAGACTCCTTTCCGTCCCGACCTATTATTAAGGGATCTTATCATCATGTTACATCCCGAAGCAACGACCTTAGGCGCATTGAGATACTATGAGAAAATAGAACAATAGGTGTGATATGGACGACTCGGCATCACGCCTTCGACAGCAAAGTATCGTGCACAAACACAAAAAAGACAATCCGCATGGACTGTCTTTTTGTAGTTATTTGATGGCACTGGCAGGTGATATCAGCTTACTGTCTGTGTCTTTTGTCATTAATAGGCGGCCTCGAACTCCTTCAAGAAGCGCAGGTCATTCTCTGAGAACATGCGCAAGTCGCTCACACGATACTTCAGATTGGTGATGCGTTCCACGCCCATTCCGAAGGCATAGCCACTATATACCTTACTATCAATGCCGCAAGCTTCCAGCACGTTGGGGTCAACCATACCGCAACCGAGTATCTCTACCCAACCCGTGTGCTTGCAGAAGGCGCAACCATCACCACCACAAATGAAACAAGAGATATCCATTTCGGCACTTGGCTCAGTGAAAGGGAAGTAGCTGGGGCGCAGTCTGATGTCGGTATCTGGGCCGAACATCTCACGTGCAAAGGTCAACAAGACCTGCTTGAGGTCGGTAAACGACACGTTCTTGTCAATATATAGACCCTCTACTTGATGGAAGAAGCAGTGTGCACGGGCCGAGATGGCTTCGTTGCGGTACACTCTTCCCGGACAGATGATACGGATAGGAGGTTGATGGGTCTCCATATAGTGCGACTGGTCACCTGATGTATGTGAGCGCAGCAATATGTTTTTGGTCACATCATTGGGATGTTTGCTCACGAAGAACGTGTCTTGCATGTCGCGGGCAGGATGATCTGACGCAAAATTGAGCTTGGTAAAAACGTGTAAATCGTCATCAATCTCTGGGCCATCAGCCAACACAAAGCCCATGCGTTGAAAGATATCGCAGATTTGATACTTCACGATAGTCAGTGGATGTCGTGTCCCCAAGCGGATAGGATAGGGTGTACGAGTCAAGTCAATGTCTTCAGAAGCATCGGCGGTAGTCTGTACTTCCTCTTTCAAGGCATTGATTTTGTCCAACGCCATCTGCTTCAATTCATTGATTTTCATGCCTACTGTTTTCTTCTCATCAGCGGCCACATTGCGGAAATCGGCCATCAAAGCATTGATTTCACCTTTCTTACTGAGGTATTTCAGGCGCAACCGTTCAACTTCTTCAGCGTTCTTGGCTGAAAGATTGCTTACTTCTTTCAGAAGCTCATCTATTTTATCAAGTATCATACTTTATAATAATTTCCTACTGCAAAGGTACTATTTTTTAAGTTAAAAAGAAGACTTATATCGAAATTAAGTCGTAATTTTGCATAAAATAGGCTGCACCTCAGCAATTCAAACACGGTTTGATTGCTTTCGGTTTGCACTATTTTTGCATAAAATAGGCTGCACCTCAGCAATTCAAACACGGTTTGATTGTCTTCGGCTTGCACTATCTTTGCATAAAATAGACTGCACCTTCGTCCAAAAATGCCGTGTATTCATTGGAATGAGAAGGGGTATGTTAGTAAAAAATGAGAGGATTTTATAAGCAAAAGCGTTCGTATGAGAAAATTTACTTTCTTCGTTTTGGCATTGATGATGTTGATATCGGTCCTGTTTTCCACAACGGGATGTGTTGATAAAAAGCCTCAAGCTGTTGATACCTTGGCGGTTGATTCCATTGAAGAGGATAGTGTTGACGAGGATACGCTGTCAAACATGATTGCTGAATCGCCCATGTCGAAGTCAGCCGACGAGCTGTTTGACGACTTTATCTTTAATTTTGCCGCAAACAGAAAGCTGCAGCTCAAGCGTGTGAAGTTTCCACTTCCTGTGATGAAACATGGTGAACAGACAGACGAAATCAAGAAAGAGCAGTGGAAAATGGACTACTTTTTCATGAAACAAGGCTATTTTACGCTCATTTTTGACAACCTCAAACAGATGGAAGTGATGAAAGACACATCGGTAAACCAGGTGACTGTTGAAAAGATATTGTTCAAAAACAAAACCGTCAAGCAGTATGTTTTCAACCGAATCAATGGTGAGTTTATGCTAACTTCGATTGTTTACCAGCCAATACACGAGAGTGTCAACGGCTCTTTTTTGCAGTTTTACCAACGATTTGCTGTCGACAGTGCTTTTCAGGTGCGTAGTATGAACGAAACAGTTGAGTTCACAGCTCCCGATCCCGATGACGATTTTGGTACCATCACGGGTTCTATTGTTCCCGAACAGTGGTCGGCGTTCAAGCCACCCATCATCCCCAAAGGAAATATTTACAATATAGTTTATGGTCAGAAGCATAAACGAGGGAATCAAAAAATCTTTGTTGTGCGTGGCATTGCTACCGATTTGGAGAATATCATGGTGTTCCGTCGGCAGAAGTCTGAATGGAAATTGATGAAATTTAATAGCTGATAGAGTAGGGATGAGAGATATACACAACTATAGTTTGCTGCATCACAATACGTTCGGCATCGATGTTTCGTGCCGTCGTTTCATCGAGTTTGATACGAAAGCCGAACTTCTCGAAGCTCTTTCTCGGCTCACCGAGGCCGATTATCCAATCATGCCATTGGGAAAAGGCAGCAACCTGTTGTTGACAAAAGATTTTGATGGCACCGTTTTGTGTTCGAACATCCGTTCGGTAGACATTGCGATTAACAACCATGAGGCCGTCATCACGAGTGGCAGTGGCGTGGTGTGGGACGATTTAGTCGCCACTTGTGTTGAGCAAGGAGCTTACGGTCTGGAAAATCTCTCTTTAATTCCTGGCACGGTAGGCGCAGCGGCCGTGCAGAACATCGGCGCTTACGGCAGCGAGGTCAACCGCTTCATCCACTCCGTAACGGCTGTAGAAATCGCCACGGGGCATGAGGTAAGGTTCGCTCGCGCTGATTGTGAGTACGCCTACCGATACAGCAAGTTCAAGGATGCGTGGAAAAATAGGTTTGTCATCACCCATGTTGAGTTCCATTTTGACTGCACCTATCGTCCTCATTTAGATTATGGTAACATTCGATCAGCATTGCAGCAGCAAGGAATAGAACACCCCACGCCACAGCAATTGCGCCAAACCATCATCGGCATTCGGCAGACCAAACTGCCCGATCCGCAGGTGCAAGGCAATGCAGGAAGCTTTTTTATGAACCCCATTGTTGACCGAAAGGTGTATGAACGCTTGGCCATGCAATATCCTCAGATGCCCCATTATACCATAGATGATGAACATGAGAAGATTCCAGCCGGTTGGTTGATTGACCAATGCGGGTGGAAAGGCCGTTCCATGGGGCCCGCCGGCGTGCACGACAAGCAGGCACTTGTGCTGGTGAATCGTGGTGGAGCCACCGGAAGCGATATCGTAAAGTTGTGTGAGGCCATACGGCATGATGTTTTCCAACGCTTCGGCATCATCATCAAACCGGAGGTAAACATCTTATGAGATTAACATTCTTGGGTACTGGCACGTCGGGTGGCGTCCCTTCTTTGGGATGTCATTGTGCGGTATGTGAGAGCACTGATCCACATGACAAGCGTTTGCGTACGGCCGCTTTGCTGGAAACGCAAACAACGAGGATTCTCATTGACTGTGGTCCTGACATCCGTCAACAGCTTATGCCCTTCGCTTTTACTCCGTTAGATGGTGTGTTGCTCACGCATGTTCATTATGATCATGTGGCCGGCATCGACGATTTGCGACCCTTCTGCGTGTTCGGTTCCGTACATGTTTTTGCTGACCAACAAACGGTAGATCAGCTGCATCAGACCATGCCTTATTGTTTTACGGAGAAACTTTATCCCGGTGTGCCACGGCTCGACTTAACCCCTGTGGTCCCACATCAACCCCTGACCGTGGGGGATGTCGAGGTGTTGCCCATCCAGATTATGCATGACAAGCTGCCCATCTTAGGCTATCGGGCTGGTAGCCTTGCCTATATCACGGACATGAAGACCATCGATGAGGCCGAATATGCCTATCTTGAAGGCATCGACACGCTCGTTGTGAATGCGCTGAGGTATCAACCGCAACACCATTCGCACATGACGGTAGATGAGGCAGTGGCGTTTGCCAAGCGCATTGGAGCCCACCGAACCTATTTTGTACACATGAACCACGACGTGGGTTTTCATGAAGAAGTGAACAAACGGCTGCCCGCTGGCATGCAATTGGCTTATGACGGATTGCAGATAGATGTGTAAAAAGTACGTCGTTCGCATTCGTCAACAATTTATGGGCAAATTGTGTCTTCTTGTCAAAAATACCTTTAGTTCGATTAAAAATAGTTATAAAAAGTCCAAATTCATGGCCAAATCTTGCAGATACGATATCATTTTGTATCTTTGCAATGTGTTTTTCATAGTATTAGATTTAAGGTTAATAAGATTGAGAGTACGGCGGTACTCTTTTTTTTTGCTCATAAATCATTAAAATTACGACACATACCTCGCTCGTTGGCAGCATGAACACAGCTTTCCAGCAGCAACTGTCAGTGCCTACCACCCCGAAACCAATACAGAAGTCACACCATTTTGAAAGCTCTACTTTATCACTCACCGTATCGTCATGAATAAGATTTCGGAGAAAAGTGCAGATGAATTTTCTTGACAACCAACCTCTTCATGCTTGGCGAGTTTGCAAACAACCATCCATCTTGTCACAAATACGCCCAAAATGAGCGATTTTTATAAAACATTAATAAACAGGTATTTACGAATATCTTATACTATCTCGTTTCAACTAGATAAGACTTTTCATACCAAAAGCAATGCTTTTAGGCTGCAATATGCATGCTTTTGCTGCTCAAAAGCATGTTGATTGGTTGCCAAAGTGTTGCTTTTTTGCGCGTGAAGTCAATCCATTTGTGATAAAATTCGATTTTTCTCGTTCCAAAATCTCTTGTTTGCATCCTCCAAGCCTATCGTTTTTTTCTAGTTTGAAAGTTTACAGGTGCCGTTTTAGGGGCAAAAAACGTTGAATAAACACAACATAATCGCAACTTGTAGTCAAGTGGTTAATCCGAATTGATATTGTTAGAGGGTGCGTTTTCCATGACGTTTTTCTGGAGAGGTTCATCCAGTAAGTTAACAATCAATGACAAAACGGGGCATGTAGTCGTCAGCTCAGCTTACGAATGGAAACTCGATTTTAGAGCCAGACTTAAGATTGATGAAGATCGTGTCGATGCTTTTGGACGGCAATACCAATGGGGTCGCAAAAAAAATGACAACCGTCAATCGGTTGTCATAGTTTAGTTTCTGAAAAAAAATTATCTTCTTTTCTTGAATTTTCTGTACAATTTCCAGGCTAACAGCACGCCGTCGAAGATGCCAGTCCCAGTGTTCATCAACCCCGATATACGTTTCGAGGGCAGCTTTGATGTCAATGTGGCCGGCTTGTTGAACATGCTGTTCCAAAGATGCCGCATGCCTTCGTCATCCTTCCTGATGCTTTTCAAAATCTGGTCTTTGCGTATCCTGATTTCATCGAGCGACTTATATTGTGCGGGAGCGTTATTATCTGTATTGTTTGTCATGTCACTTCTCCATTAATAGGCTTGCCAGAAACCTGACAAGTGGTCGCTCTATCCACTGTTTGCGGAAGAGGAAGAACAACAAAAAGATGAATAAATAGCCTCCAGCCACAATCAGGAAGCCTATGGGCAGCCCCACGTGCGGTTCGAGCGCGTATGCTGCTGCGAACGACACGTAGATGAGTGCCAATATCATGATGATGGAAAGCGCTGTGACCAAGGTGATGACTGTGATAAGACGTACCACCTTCTCAATCACATCGAGCTTCACATATTCTGTTTGAAGCCCGATGTAATGTTTGCATATATCGACCAAACGGCCGATGGTCTCAACGTTCTGATCGTTTGAAAACATATACTAATGTTTACTCTACGATGTCTGATGCAGCCTCTTTGATGTCGTCAACCAGATTGTCAACATCTTTCTTTGACAGTTTGATGTCGTGTTTCTTGCAGAAATCATCAACCGTGTCAGAAATCTTGTTGCGTGTTCTCTTACCCTCTTGTGGAGCTATCAATAAACCAGCCACTGCACCTAAAATGGCGCCACCTAAGAATGCGCCGATATAACCTACTGTTCTCATTGTTTAATTGTTTTTAAAGTTGTTACTAAATCAGTTCTTTATAACGTTATAAGTGTTCGAATGTTTCGAACTATCGCAAATATAAGAAAAGTTTTGCAGATAGATAGTTAAAGCATTGCATATTTTTGTTAAAAAACATGAGTTTTGAGCATTTAACAAACTTTATGCGGCCCTTTTGTTCCATTTTAGCGGATATTTTGTACCTTCGCCAAGTATAATGAATCAACAGGTTTAATTAATAATATCTTACAGAATTATGAAAAAAAGTATTTTTTTGTGCGCGGGCTTGTGTGTAGCACTGGCTTTTACCGGTTGTAAATCAAGTGAAAGCGCTTATAAGAAAGCATACGAAAAGGCAAAGGCACAGGAAAACGCACAGGCATCGACACAGACCGAGGCTCCGGTGGTTGCTCCTTTGACCCCAGCCCCTGTAACACAGACACAGGTTGTAGATAATGTTGACAACGCAACGGTACGTACCGAAGCCGTGACAGTGGTGAGCGGTAGTGGCTTGAGCGCATTCAGCGTGGTTGTAGGTTCGTTCGGATTGAAGGCCAACGCAGAGGGTTTGCAGCGTACGTTGCAGGCAGCCGGCTATGGAGCACAAATCGCTTATAACTCTGAACGCAACATGTACCGCGTTGTTGCCACAACTCATGCCGACAAGGCCTCGGCTGTAGCATCGCGCAACCAGTTCCGTTCTACGTATCCTGACGCTTGGTTGCTGTACAAGAAATAAGAGGATGATGGTAAATGGTGTGAGCTAAAGCGGTGCTGGTAAGTGCTAGCAAAAGATAGTTACGCACGAGTTCACCAGCAAGGGTGGCGTCTGTTCACTCCGATGAGCTCCCGACGAACTCCCAGTTAACTGCCGCTCCAATACCATTTACAGATACTATGCGTATCCTTTCGATAGATTACGGAAAGAAACGTACGGGCATAGCAGTTACCGACCCATTGCAAATTATAGCCAATGGATTGGCAACTGTTTCTACATCTACACTCTTCGACTATCTCAAAGACTATGTAGCGCGCGAGGAGGTGGAACGGATTGTCATTGGAAAGCCCATGCAAACCAATGGCAAGCCCAGTGAGAACATGGCTCGGGTGGAGCAGTTTGTAAACCGATGGCGAAAGGCCATGCCACAGATTCCCATCGAATATTACGACGAGCGTTTTACGTCCGTGCTGGCTCATAAGGCCATGCTCGCAAGTGGCATCGGCAAGAAAGCCCGGCAAAACAAAGCATTGGTAGACGAGATATCGGCTACCATCATTCTGCAAAGTTATATGGAGTCGAAACGACTAAGGTAAACGACGTTGTAACAGGTTTGATATGTGTTTGCGTGGACATGGCTGCGAGTAGTTAAGTTCATGGTTCGGTCATAAATAGGAAACAGGAATCCGTCACCATTTCAGCCACAGAACGAGCACCTCGTCAACCATCAACTTGTAAACTATCACCTCGTAAACTCGTCAACTTGTAAACTTGTAAACTAAAAAATGATATTACCTATTTATATATATGGTCAGCCCGTGCTTCGCAAAGTGGCGCAGGACATCACGCCCGAGTATGAAGGATTGGGACAGTTGATTCAAGACATGTTTGAAACACTTGATTCGTCAGATGGTATTGGCCTAGCCGCACCGCAGATAGGAAAATCCATCCGCGTAGTAGTTATCGACCTCAACGTGTTGAGTGACGACTTTCCCGAATACAAAGATTTCAGGCGTGCATACATCAATCCGCATATCATAGAGATTGACGAGAACGCTCCTAAGGAGTCGATGGACGAGGGATGCCTCTCCATTCCCGGCATTCATGAAGCTGTTTCGAGAACCACACGCATTCATGTACAGTACATGGATGAAGATTTTACGCCGCATGATGAATGGATAGAGGGCTACTTGGCTCGTGTGATGCAGCATGAGTTCGACCATCTGGACGGTAAAATGTTCGTTGATCGCATCTCACCGTTCCGTAAACAAATGATCAAAAACAAATTGAAGGGTATGACGCAGGGCAAGTACGAGTGTCACTACCGCACCAAACCCGTTCGCAGATGAGGCGTCAACAGTGTACCTGACTGTAAAAACGGGTGCACAAGTAGAATGTATGTATCGGCATGTAGTCATCATATTCATGGCTTGTTTGTCGCTCGTGGCACGGGCACAATACAATATCGACAAGCTGCTTAGGAATGGTCAGGTGGCCCTTCACTATGAAGACTATGTGCTGTCGATACAATATTTCAACCAAATTATTGCCTTAAAACCCTATCTTTATGAGCCATGGCAATACCGAGCTGTGGCAAAATTCTATTTGGATGACTTTACAGGTGCCGAAGCTGATATCTCTAAAGCCATCGAGCTGAACCCTTATATCCATCAGTTTTTTGATTTAAGGGCCATCACCAAGATTAGACAAGAGCGGTATGATGAGGCCATCGTCGACTATAATCGAGCCATCAAACTGCAACCCAGACAACAAAGTTATTGGTTTAATCGGGCGGTCTGCCTGATGAACGAAAAGAAATACGACGAGGCGTTGCTGCAGACTGATACCATCGTGCAGAAATGGGCTAACGCAGCCAACGCCTATTCGCTGAAAGCCGAAATCTATCTGCATCAGAAAGATACCACGCAAGCAGCCAAATCTTTGGACAAGAGTTTGAAGATAGACCCTTACGATGGCAACACATGGACCACACGCGCCTATATCAGTTTGGCTCGCAGGAAGTGGAAGGATGCCGACGAGGAGCTTTCTCGGGCCATTCATCTGAAGCCCAATGTGGCCAACAACTATGTGAACCGCGCTTTGGCCCGACTTAATTACAACAATCTTCGTGGGGCAATGGCCGATTATGACTTGGCACTCGATTTGGCACCGAACGACTTTTTGGCTCACTACAACCGAGGATTGCTGCGTATGCAGCTGGGTGATGACAACCGGGCGATAGAAGATTTCGACTTCGTCATCAAGATGGAGCCGAAAAACGTGATGGCCATTTTTAACCGAGCACTACTGCACGACAGGACTGGCGACTTGCGTGCGGCCATTCGTGACTATTCGGCAGTGATAGATCAGTTCCCTAATTTCTGGACAGGATTGTCCTATCGTGCTAATTGTTATCGCCGGTTGGGCATGACGGCAAAAGCCGAAATGGACGAATTTCGTATCTTCAAGGCGCAGATGGACAAGCGCAGTGGCGTTCAAAAACGCTGGAGCAACAACAAATTGAAGGCCATGCGCAAGCGCAGCGAGATTGATCCCGAGAAGTATAATCAAATCGTTGTGGCCGACGAGAACACGGTAGAGCGCGAATATGAGAGTGAGTATCGGGGACAGATTCAGCATCGCAAGGTGGATGTCGCACGCATGCCGATGTTCGAAGTGTCGTATCTGCCGTATCATAATGGCATGAATACCTATCAGGCATTCAACAAAGAAATAGAAGACTTTAACGATTTGCACCACCTGAAATATCCGCTTAACATCACTTGTAACCCCGCCCAGCTGACCGAAGAGCAGTCAAAGGCGTTTCTTTCTCTCATTGATCAGCTGTCGGCTTCTATCCAAGATGCGAAGGATATGAAGGCTGTGCATGCTTGGTTGTTGCAACGTGCCGTGGCATATAGCGTAACTCAGAATTTTGACGAGGCTATCAACGACCTGAATGTCTATCTCGATCAAGACAGTACTTCGGCTATCGCCTATTGGCAGAGAGCCGTATGTCAGTTCATGATGAACGATTTCAATGCCTCGCATGGCGTTGACATCCAGTTGAAGGCAGCCAAGACGCTTGATGATTTCAATCAAGCCATCAAGCTGGATGGGCAGAATGCCTACTTATATTATAACCGCGGCAACTTCCATGCGGCGCGCAAAGACTATCAGTTGGCTATCGACGATTATACCAAGGCCATCGAACTGGACAGTCGATTGGCTGAGGCTTATTACAACCGAGGAATCATTCGGTTGGAAAACACGCATACCAAGAATGCCGGAATCGCCGACTTGAGCAAGGCTGGAGAACTCGGTATTTACGACGCTTATGGCGTTATCAAACGAAAAACGGCGAAAAAATAAGCTGTCGTTTTAGGTTTCAGCTATGTTTCCCCTTTGGTATCAAACTCCTTTTTTATAGGAATAAACAAACCAAATCGTTGTTTTATCTCAAAATAAAGCATTACTTTTGTGTCGATTAAGATAAATAAACTAATTTGTTATGGTTAAAATCACATTTCCAGATGGCTCTGTACGTGAGTACGAAAAGGGCGTAACTGGGTTACAAATCGCCGAGAGCATCTCACCGGCTCTCGCTCGCAACGTTGTATCTTGCG
>OBRT01000008.1_pt1 | contig 127756 bp, 98 predicted proteins | sample 1494891 | NCBI WGS metagenome assembly OBRT01 (sample SAMEA3360688, study PRJEB22359) | human gut metagenome | biome: ENVO:urban biome; feature: ENVO:human-associated habitat; material: ENVO:feces | place: Bangladesh | collected 2011 | reverse complement strand
AAATAGATTTTTTGCTTATAGGCTATCAACTCGTTAACTCGTCAACTCGTCAACTTGTAAACTAAAATTAACCCAATGAATGAAGCAAGAGCGATTATAGAACAAAGTAGTGCTGGAATACTCACCTCCATGGCAACGATATTCCTGCAAGACGCAATCAGCACGATGATGCCGTGGCTTTTCACCATGATAGCCGTTATTATATGCGACTTGGCGTTTGGCGTGAGAAAGAGCATGAAGCTGGGCATACACATATCTCCGAGCCGTGCTTTGCGTGCCACCATGAGCAAGATGGTGACGTATGTGGCGTGGGTGATGGCTGTGGCGATGATAGACTGCGCTTCGGCTCACACGATGGAGGTGACGAAGTGGGCGTGTCTGCTGGTGTGCCTGATTGAGGGCATGAGCATCGTGGGCAACATGCTCAAGCCGTATGGTTATGATTTCAGCGTGAAGGGCAGCGTGGTGTTCTTCCTCTCGCTCGTGTTCAGACAGGACAAGGAGAAACTGAATGACTTGATTAAGGATGAACATCTTGACGTGATTACCGCAAGAGAGAGGAAGAAGTGGGGAGATGCAGCCTCCCCATGCCCCTCCGAAGGAGGGGGGAACAGACAGGCGGAGGGTAACAACTCGTGAACCCGTGAACTATGAACTTGTAAACTAAAAACTATAATAATGAAATTCAGAGCAAGTGACACACTAATAAGTAAGCTGAAAGAGTTTGAGGGACTTCGCTTGGTAGCCTACAAGCCAACGAAAGCCGAGCGGTGGTGGACGATAGGCTACGGACACAGCACAGGCGATGTGCGCGCAGGAATGCGCATCAACGAGGAAAAGGCGGAAGAACTGCTCAAGCGTGACCTTTTCTTCGTGGAGAAGTTCATAAACGGCATACCAAAGGTGCGGACGCAAGGGCAGTTTGACGCACTGGTGTCGTTCGCCTACAATGTAGGGGTTGGAAATCTGAAACGCTCCACGCTACTTAAGAAAATCATGCACGATGCGCCAACGGCAGAGATACAGAGAGAGTTCATGAAGTGGGTGTACAGCGGAGGAAAAAAGCTGGGAGGACTGGTGAAAAGACGCAGGTGGGAAGCGGAAAGATATGGACTTTGAACTTTGAGGTTTGCACTTTATAGTTAGCAAAGCTATCAACTCGTATACTCGTAAGCTATAAACTTGTAAACTAAAAGTAATATAGGCGTTCTTTGACATTGTGGGACTGTTATAATTTGAGTTAATTTGTTTGAACTTTGGTACAATAATTCTATCTTTGCGAAATAGAAATAATTATAATCGGAATGCAATTAAAATTTGAAGGGCAGACAAGTTCTATAGATGCAGGCACACTTATCAACGTTCTCATGCAATATCAGAGCGTTGCACAGGAGGCAAATCGCATTTATGGTGGTGGAGCCCAAGAAATTAAAATACAGGTAAATGCTATCGAAAAAGGGTCTTTCATTATAGACCTTGAAATTGTGCAGAATGTGATTCAACAGCTTTTTAGCAAAGCGTCCGTTGAATACATAGTTGCATTGACAGGGATTATTACCTTCTCCTATAAGGCCTATAAAAAATTAAAGGGGAAGCCCATAAAAACAGAAGACGATAAAAAGAAAATAAGTAGTCTTTCGGTTAATGGAGATATGAACGTAAATATAAACGTTTATAACAGCAGGGCAACAAGGGAAGCGATTTCCAAGTCTATACAGGCAGCTGATGATGACGCGAGCGTTGAAGGATTTTCTGTAAAGGACAAGGAGGATAATGTTATCGTTACTTTTAGCAGAGATGAGTTCAAAGAATACAAATACGATGATTTTGATACAGAGGAAGATGTTCCTGAAGAACGCATTGTTGATGCTGAAGCAACCTTAATCATTGTCGGACTTAATTTTGAGAAAGGTTCCAGGTGGCAATTCATGTACGAGGGATTCAAAATTCCTATTATTGTAAAGGATGATGCACTGATGAGGAAAATTGATGAGGGGGAACGCTTTGGGAAAGGGGATTCTATCCGTGTGAAATTGCGTAAAATACAAAAGTATAATAAGGAATACAGAGCATACGAAAATAAATCGTATAAAATAATTGAATTTTACGAGCATATAATACCTCCACAGCAAACGGAGCTTTTCTAAGCACAAATTATATATAACTATACAGCCACAGCTTAAACCCCTCGAAATCGAGATGTTCAGCGGCAGTCCAACATTGTTGAGATTGCCGCTTTTGCGGTGAAAATGCCCCGACACGGTTGAGGTATCGGGGCGGTGTCAAATTAAAAAGCGGCTGTGTTACAGCCTGTCGGCTGCATTGCTTACCCTTTCGGAGATGTCCTTGAGGGCAGAACGCAGCTTTTCCCTGTCAATATCGTTGAAATCATCTGCCACACCGTTATTACGACCGCTGAATTTATGGTACAGCCATGCCCTGCTTTTACCGAAATAGTTTTTGGCAAGGTACGCCCAGTTAATCTCTTCGTAAACATCATCTAATACTTGGCGGATGTCTGTCTGCTGTTGCTTGATAGTTATTTCCATAATCGTTTGTTTTAAGCACCCCTCCATGCTCGGAGGGGCGGCTTGTTGCTTATTCATTTTCCATTAGTTGGTAAACCAACTCTAAAATTTCTTGTTCGAGTATCCTCGCTCCATTGGGAAAGGCTTTTCTAAAATTCCGTATAAGCCTAATCAGTTCTTTTTCATCTTCTGTTAATTCCATGATTTATTGTTTTTTAATTTGACAATGCAAATATAATAACCTTTTGGTGATTATGCAAATATTTTAGCGATTATTTTCCATATATATTGCATTTTCTTTGTACATTTATGGCATGAGAATGAAGATGTTATCAATATTATTAGCCTTATTATGGCTTCTTTGTCTGACAGGCTGCAAGACGGTGAGATATGTGCCTGTACCCGAGTATCACACCTTATATAAAACGATGGTGGACACGGTGCAGCGGTGGGACAGTGTGTACTTTCGTGACAGCGTGTTCATGGCGGCAAATGGCGACACGGTGTATCTGACAAAGACGCATTGGCGTGAGCGGTTCAGAAACATTTATCATGTAAAGTCGGACACCGTGATGCAGCGTGACAGCGTTCGAGTGCCTTACCCAGTGGAAAAACCGCTAACCAAATGGCAGCGGTGGAAAATGGACTTTGGCGGCTGGGCCATGGGCGTGGCTGCGTTGCTTGTTATCTTAGTCATTTTGAAAGTGATTAAGACGGTGAGTAAGATATTTGGTAAAGTGTAAATGAGGTGTACCCGATTTTGGGTTTTTGGGTACATATCCAAGCTAAAATGTACCCGATTTGATGCTTTTGGGTACAGGTTATCTTAGTCATTATAAAAGTGACCAAGATAGCGCATAAGATATTTGTTTGATGCAGAAACAGAAAAGTTGTTACAACGGGCGAACCCTGCGAATATTTCCGCATGGGTGTGCGAGCAAATCAAAGAGAATAATAGGTAACGAAATTGTAAGAAAGTTTACTTTACAGTTTTTTGATAACATCTCGCAATGCTTCGTCTTCTATTTTTCGGTATCGGGCAAAAGCTTTGGAGCCCTCAACGTGGCCACTCATCTTTCCGATAAGATTTGGGTCTTTAACGATGGAGTATGCGTTTCCTACAAATGTGCGGCGTGCCATGTGGCTGCTCGCAATCTCGTTGATAGGCCTTTGTTCTGGCTCACCAGTAAGCGAGTTTCTCACGGTAACAGTTCTTGTTATTCCGACTATGGATAGAATTTCCTTGATGGCATCGTTGTATTTTTGTTGTGAGGTGCATGGCAACAGGCGGTCATCGTCATCACCTTTATAACGTTCAATGATTTCCAAAACCTGCTGGTGTAGAGGTACTCGTGCCAAGAGCGTCTGTTCACCATCATCCTTTGTCTTGTGCGGTGCGTAAACCAACATCCCATCTATGACATTGTGCGTGGTGAGCTTCATCAAGTCGCTGACGCGACAGCCTACTAAGCATTGAAAGACGAACACGTCACGCTGACGCTTGAGATACGGTGAGGTGAATGGGTAGCTGGCAATCTTATTTCGTTCTTCTATGGTGAGGTAATATGGCGTTCCGTAGTGCTGGGTGCCGAACGTTACCGACTTGAATGGGTCGTTGTTGATACGCTCAGTTTCGTTGAGCCAATGAAAGAAAGCCTTGACTTTTTTCATCAGTCCGATTATCGTGTTTTCACCGCGTTGCTGTATTGCGTTTTTCCCACGGCACATTCCACTTGGTGCAATCCGAAGAATGTCTTTGAACAATTCTTTGTTCTGTACGCACAGCTGAGGCTCGTTACGAAGATAGGCCACCAGCTGCTCAATGTCATAATGCGTGACGGTACTTGGGTTGAACTTGTACTGCTTGTTTTCCGTGAGTTGTTTGTACCGCTCAAATCTGAGGATGTTGCGAAAGATGACGTTGACGGCTCGCCTGTAACCGTTTGAGAAGGTCTTGACGGCAAGGTATTCGTTAATGAGCGTGCCAAGTTCCTTCCTGCATAGTTTCCCATCACCATGCTGTTTTGGATGGTGAAAGTCATGAATGACCTCACGCAACCACTCGCTGTCAATGTCCTCTTTTGACGTATTGTTGGTTTTCTTGAGGATGTGTGCTTCAAGTCGTTGCATTTTCTGCAATTGTTTTTCGTGATACTCAACATCGTTTCCTGCCTTTCGCCTGTTAACCCAAATTCCGCCGTTCTTGAAATTGTCTGGAGTAATGAAAATCCCTGACTTGCCTCGGACAAAGTAGTCGTTACCGTTTTTCAACGTGATCAGCACCTCGGACAGTCTTGTTTCTTGCTGAACTCTTGTAGATAGTCTTTGATAAATTGTTGCCATGGTGATAAAATTGCTACTGTCCGCTCGTCTTTTTGCTACTGCATTTTGCTACTAATTGAGCGTGTTGACGGAAATAACGTGAAATATAAATAAACGATTTGAAATGCTAACTCCTGTGTTTATGGTCATTCTGCGGCATTTTGTGCATTCATGGCATTTCATGTTATTTCACTAAATTTCAAAGGAGGTGACTCCGGCGGGATTCAAACCCGCGATCTCAGGAACCGGAATCCTGCATTCTATTCAGCTGAACTACGGAGCCATAATGTGTGTGCAAATATAAAGAAAAAAGTTGATACCGACAAAACATGCCTTCTTATTTTTCTTTTTTCCGTTTTGTTGTTAATGTGGCACGAGAAATCTTTCTGTCATATTTTACAATCGTTTTATCGTACAACGATGGATTACACTTACAGGCAGGGATACTTGTGTCTGAAGCCCACTGTGAGGCTATCTAAAAGAATGGTGAAGAGGGTTTCGTGCTGTAGAAATGCTAAGGAAACGTGCTGCCTTTCAATCTTCATCAAGCTACATGGGGCTTATGGTGGGCAAGAACGCCATCATTTTTTGTTTGGGCACGGTACTCCTGTACCCTGAAAATCAGCGGAAGGCGGAACGGAATTAAATAGATATCAATTAGCGGGAAGTAGGATAAAACGTTGACTTTTTTTACCAAAAATCGCCCTTAAAACGGCACATGTAAATGTTCAATCTAGAAAAAATCAATAGGCAAGCAGGCGGCAAATAAGTGAAAACAGGACAAGAAATAATCAAATTTCACCCCAAAAAGCTGCACTTTTCGTGCTTAAAAGCATCATTTTGGTGGGCTATCTGCATGCTTTAGACGGTTAAAAGCATGCATATTTCATTCTTAAAGCTATGCTTTTGGCTATAAAAGACTTAAAAAATAGACTTCTTGTACTGCAAGATAAATGTAAGTCGTTGGTTATTATAGAGATGCGATATTTGTTGATTTTGGGCGAATTTGCGACCGTGCGGCTGATTTGTTGAGAATAAACGAAATATGGAGCGGTAGGATGTCAAGAAAAATCATTCGCGACAATCATCGTGACCCTCATCCTCTTGGTGTGTGCAAATAGTCATTAAAAATGCGTAAATAGTATCTTTTTGTGTTATTGTTGTCCTGAATACTTGTGTATGATTGATATAACGTCTATCTTTGCAAACACGTCAGCAATCAAGAGGTGGCGTGCCAAACCGAATATGATGTTTTAGAAAATACAACGATGAGCAAATTAATAAAACCGTCCCACTACCATGCTTTATTGGACATGAAACAGACAGAGCGGGGCATTAAACAGATAAAAGACTTTTTTCAACAAAACCTTTCCACCGAATTGCGGCTGCGGCGCGTCACTGCCCCCTTGTTCGTTCTCAAGGGACTGGGGATCAACGACGACCTCAATGGGGTGGAGCGGCCGGTAAGTTTTCCCATCAAGGATCTGGGAGACGCTGAGGCAGAGGTAGTACACTCGTTGGCCAAGTGGAAAAGACTGACGCTGGCCGAGTACAAGATTCAGCCTGGCCATGGCATCTACACCGACATGAACGCCATCAGAGCCGACGAGGAACTGGACAACCTGCATTCGTTGTACGTCGATCAGTGGGATTGGGAGGCGGTCATCACCCCCGAACAGCGCACGCTCTCGTTCCTTAAAAATGTGGTGGAGCGCATCTATGCCGCACTGCTTCGCACCGAATACCTCACTTGCGAGACCTATCCACAGCTCAAACCTTTCCTCCCTGAGCAAATTCATTTCATCCATAGCGAGGACTTGCTGCGGCAATATCCCCATCTTTCACCCAAAGAGCGTGAAGATGCCATCTGTGAAAAGTATGGCGCGGTGTTTATCATTGGCATCGGAAGCACGCTCAGCAACGGCGAGAAACACGATGGGCGCGCTCCTGACTACGACGATTGGTCCACCGTGGCCAATGGCGGACGAGCGGGACTCAATGGCGATATCCTCATCTGGTACCCCGTGTTGGAGCGTTCCATCGAACTCTCTTCCATGGGAATCCGCGTGGATAAAGAAAGTCTGCTGCGACAGCTACGGCTTTCGGGGCAGGAAGAGCGGCAGAAACTTTACTTCCACCAGCAGTTGCTCAACGACAAGTTGCCATTGAGTATTGGCGGCGGCATTGGGCAAAGTAGGTTGTGCATGGTGCTTTTGCAGAAAGCCCATATCGGCGAGATTCAGGCCAGCATTTGGCCCGATGACATGCGCAAAGCGTGTAACAAGCTGGACATGCGGCTCATTTAGCAGTCCGCCAGTTGGGTTGCCCTACAGGCATAGATAAATAAAAAAAGCCAGCCATCGGCGACCGATGGCTGGCTTTTGAAATTGTACCGCGCTTAGAAAACAAATCCAAGATTGATGTAGTAATTGGGTGTCTTGGTCTTACTCGACCATCCTATCGAGCCTCCAATCGGCCCCAACACGCTGTTATAGTAGTAAGCTGCCTGACAACCAATCTTTGGACCATGGTCAAACAGGTTGTCGAACTTATCGTCTGACAGGTAACCCGATACCTTCGCGATGACATAGTTGTTGTCTAAGATGCGCTGCTGAAGCCTGAGTTGTGCCGCTACAAACTTATCTTTCACCTGTTCCAAGTAGGCCACGCCGGCAAACGGCATGTGCTGACTGTCAGAAAAGTAATGGAACCGGTCGCCCCCGATGATGTTTTGCAAGACGTATGGTGTATTGGTACCCTCAATTAGTCGGCCATAGAGCATCGGCTGCAGTGTGAGTCTGTTGTTCAGTGGGAACGAGATGCGCCACATGGCGTTCACGATACTGAATCCAGAATGGTCGTCATAACCCACGAAATTGTCGGTGTAATAACCGTAACCCGCCTCAAACTTGGCTCCCTTGGAGGGGAAATCCCACTGGTTTTCCGAGTTGTAGGTTATCTCGCCCTGGTAACTGATGAGGTGCAGGTTCTTCAAATCGGTATTCCACCGCTCGCGTTTTACATCCTGCAGTACGGCATCGTGGTGATAAAAGTCATAGCGTCCACCCAGGCGAAAGTTGAAGTTGCGGATGTTGAAGTCGAACGGAACCACTCTCACGGTGTGCTGGTTGTAAATCAGGTTGACGTCTCTTGTTCCCTCGCTATAGATGTTGATGTCCTGATGACGGAACTGATAGGATACGTTAACTTTTCCCCAGGAGCTGGGATACAGTGCAAAGTCGGCTTTGGCCATGGTGCGTTTGCCCAATCGCAGGGTAAAGTTGGCTGCCATGGGGATGGCCTTGCTTCGCACAAACAGCCCCAGGTTGGCCTGTAAGGCCACCAGCTCTTCCGTGTCAAACCGCAGTCCCAGACTTGCCTTGGCATCTTTCTGTCCCTTGGAGGCGATGTGCAGACGCTCGCCATTTTCCATTGGCGTGATGTAGCAGTCGGCATCGTTGTAGTACAGGTCGGCGCGCATCGTGTTGGCTATCTGGTCTAATAGGTTCACTTGTATGCTGTCACGCTTGTTCAGCTTGAACTTGTGTGCGATGTATCTTTGATCAGCTTCGTCGACATCCTCATACACTATGTCGGCTATTTTCACCTTGTCGGGCTGAATCTCAACCTTGTTCTTGACCAGGTGTTCAGGTTTCTGTCCGGGTGCGATGCCCAATTCTTTTCTCAATTTCTCCAGCTTTGGCCATTGCTTCATGGCCGCCTCTTCGCCTCGCCGTATCAGGGTGTCAATGGCTGCGGTTGAGAATGAGGCCGCACCATAGCCTTTGGTATCGGTGCTGATGAGGATATCCGTCTTGGCAATGTTTTCATCATACTTATTCTTACAGTTGATGTCAACAATCTGTCCAATCACGCTGGCACCTTTGTCGAAGTCGCTTGCCGTCTTTGGAGGCTCCTGGACGGTGACGCCAATCACGATGTCGGCTCCCATCTTGCGCGCAATGTCTGCCGGGTAGTTGTTGCGCAGTCCTCCGTCAACCAACACCATGTCGCCCTTCCTGATGGGCGTGAATGCCCCTGGGATGGACATGCTTGCGCGCATGGCCTCGGTGAGTGAACCTCGGTGGAAAACGTATTCGGTGTTGTCTATGATGTTGGTGGCAACGCAGGCAAAGGGGATGGGCAGGTCGTTGAAATCAATGGAGTCGCGGTAGTTGAAGGCCAGCCGGGCAAACAGCTTTGAAAGATTCTTCCCTTGTATCAGACCTCCCTGACGTGTGCGCCTGTTTTTGCCAAGCCGGATGTCACGGCTCAGCATATAAGTATTTTCTTTTTTCCTTTTGTTTAGGTTGAGGTTTCTCACGTCGAGCTTGTCCGAAAGCACGAGCGACCAGTCTTGCAGCCTGACGATAGAGTCCATGCAATGTGCATCGTAGCCTATGCAGTACAGCCCACCGATGATGCTTCCCATGGATGTTCCCGTTACAATGTCCACTGGGATGCCTGCTTCTTCAATCACTTTCAGCGCTCCGATGTGCGCCATGCCTTTGGCTCCGCCGCCACTCAGCACCACAGCCACCTTCTTGCGGGCATGGTGTGTCTGAGCCTGTGCTACCAGACCGAAGAAGAGCAGCATACAGAGAATTAGTGTTTTCCTCATAGCTGTATGTATTTGTGTTATTTAATGGTTCGCAAACCGTTGCTCGGCCAGGGCTTCATACTTTGTTCCTGGTTGGCCATAGTTGGCGTAGGGGTAGATGCTGATGCCGCCACGAGGCGTGAAGAGGCCGGTTACCTCAATGTATTTGGGTTGCATCAGCTTGATGAGGTCTTTCATGATGATGTTCACACAGTCTTCATGAAAGTCGCCATGATTGCGAAAAGAGAACAGGTACAGCTTCAGACTCTTGCTCTCCACCATGCGCTCGTCGGGGATGTAGGCGATGCGTATCTCGGCAAAGTCGGGCTGTCCGGTGATGGGACACAGCGATGTGAACTCGGGACAGTTGAATTGTACCCAATAATCGTTCATGGGATGCTTGTTCTGAAAGGTTTCCAACACCCCGGGTGCGTAATCCATTTGATACTTGGTTTTCGCTCCCAAAGCCTTTAAGCCATCCTCTGTTCTTATACTTTCCATAAGCCTATACCTTATTTATATTATATGTTGAAGATGCGCAGCACATTGTAGTCAATCCCTTCATCGTACACATCTTCACCCTCGTGTGCCTTCAATGTGTGGACAACACGGATGGTGACGGGCAACACCAGAATCTCGTAAGCAGTCTTGAACAAAACCTGCCAGAACATCAAGGGTAAGATTGCCGCAGTAGGTATCACCCCGAAAAAGGCCAAGGGGAAAAAGATAAGCGAGTCGACACTCTCACCAAAGATGGTACTCAGGATAGCGCGGGCAGAGAAATTCTTCCCTTGTGACGAGATTTTCATCTTGCTCATGACGTAAGCATTGACAAACGAACCGCACAAGAAGGCTATGAACGAGGCAAATGCAATGCGCGGTGCCAGTCCGAAAATGTCGTGGAAGCTCTGTCCTAACGTCCAATAGCTGGCTCCGGGAATCAAGTCGCACAATGCTGCCATCATCACAAAGAAGAAGTTCATGGCAAACCCTGTCCAGATGAGTAAGCGAGCTTTGCGATAACCCCACACCTCACACACGCAGTCGTTGATGATGTACGAAATGGGAAAAACGATGAGGCCGCCGGTCAACGAGATGGGACCCACGGCGATTTGCTTGGTTTCTAACACGTTTGCCGTAATCAGGCAAACACAAAAAAGGATGCTGAAAAGCATGAATAGCACACTAACGTGCTGAGTTTTTTGTTCCATTGTTCTTGTTTTTTAAGAGGTTTGTCAAGCACTCTATGATGAATAAAAATGTAATGTCCAAATGTCTTGAGCGGCCAGATCGTCCTTTATCAGACCATCATCTGGTTCATTTGGAAACACTGAATTGTTGTTGAATTTTTGCAAAGTTACATAATTTTACCGATATCAAGCCGTTTTTCAAGAAAAAACGATTATTTTTGCTTCATATAAACAATTAAAATTGAACAAAATGAAAAAGTACTTATTCACAGCAGCAGTTGCTCTGTTGGCCACTGCCATGCAAGCCCAAAATGTGGAATATGTCATTACCGGTACTGCTCCGGCAAACGCAAAGATGGTTTATTATTACGACAATGGACAGTTCAGGAAAACTGACAGCGCAACAGTAAGCAACGGTAAATTTCAGCTCAATGGTACAAAACCGCTGAACACCTTCATCACCGTGGCAACCGATGCAAGCCATGGCATCACCGTCATCAATGACCGCACGCCCATTACGGTAAACTTGAACAACCAGGGCGTAACCGGATCGGCACAGAATGTGCAGTTCGTTGCCTTGCAAAAGCAACAAAGCAAGCAGGATGAGAAAATGATGGACATCTACAAGAAATATCAAGAGATAGCTGCCGACATGACCATTGAGGGGCAAACCAAGAAGGCTACGCTCGAGAAACAGATGGAACAACTGCAGGAACAACAGGTGCAAGACATCTTGAAGTTCACCAATACACACAAAACCAGTGTGACTCCGGCATACTTTTTAGGACAGATGTTTTATTCGCTGCCATACAACGACCTGGTATCTGTACTCGACAATACCTGCGCTTATTACACCCATCCCATGATGGAAGGGGCTAAGCGACAGCTCGTTTCGCTGGGTAAGCGTCGGCCGGGCTTGCAATTTACCGACTTGGCTATGCATGATACACAGGGCAAACCTGCCAAACTGAGCCAATGGGTGGGCAAGGGCAACTATGTATTGGTTGACTTTTGGGCAAGCTGGTGTGGCCCATGCCGACAAGAAATGCCCAACGTGGTGGATGCCTACAAGCGTTATCATGAGGCAAAGGGATTCGACGTGGTGGGCGTGTCGTTCGACTCAAAAGCTGATGCCTGGAAGAAAGGCATCGCTGACTTGCAACTACCTTGGCACAACATCTCCGACTTGAAAGGCTGGAAGTGTGCTGCCGCTGAGATATATGGCGTCAATTCCATTCCGTCGAACATCCTGGTAGATCCATCTGGACAAATTGTTGCGCACGACTTGCGTGGTACCAAGCTGGCCGACAAGTTGAAGGAAATCTTCGGATACTAAAGTCTCAATCTTTCAGGCATGGGGCGTGATTCGTCGCATCCCGCGTTTGTTAGTGGGAAAAGTGAAATGGGAAAGATGAAATGAGAAGGCTATGCGCCTTTCCTATTTCATCTTTCCCATTTTATCTTTCGTCTTTATTAAATAATGCTGGTGCGCTTGGTGAACTCGATGATTTCGGGGATATAGCCGAAAGCCAGGCCGGTGACGGTGTCGGCACAACCATAGTAAACGGCTACACGACCCGTGGCGGGGTCATGCACCTCAGCACAGGGGAAGCAAACGTTAGGCACGTCGCCAGTCAGTTCATACTGTGTTTGTGGCGAGATGAGATAAGGACCTGAACGATAGATAGGCTTCCATGGCTGTTCCAAGTCGAGTAGGGCAGAGCCAAAGCTATACACGTAGCCGTTGCACGAGCGCAAAACCCCATGATAGAACATCAGCCAACCTTCGGATGTCTCAATGGGGATGGGGCCGGCGCCTATCTTCATGCACTGCCATGCACTTACCTCAAAGGCGGCAGGCGACATGACGTGGCGGTGCTTGCCCCAGTACACCAAGTCAGGCGATTCGCTATAGAAGATGTCTCCGAAGGGGGTATGTCCCGTGTCGCTCGGGCGACTGAGCATGGCGAAGTTGCCATTAATCTTCTTAGGGAACATCACACCGTTGCGGTTGTAGGGCAGAAAGGCATTCTCCAATTGGTGGAAGGTCTTGAAATCAAACGTGTATGCCACGCCAATGGTAGGTCCATGATAGCCGTTACACCAGGTTACGTAGTAACGGTCGTCAATAAAGCACACACGAGGGTCGTAACCATACACCCATTCACCAATCTCCTCGTTGTCACACTCAAAACGGAGTGGTTCTTCATTGATGTTCCATTTCACACCGTCATCACTGAAACCGACGTGTAATACCATACGTCGGTTGGTGTCGTCGCAGCGGAATACGCCAGCGTAGCCGTCCTTGAAAGGTACTACAGCACTGTTGAAAATACTGTTGGAGGTGGGTAGCAAATTCCTTGGAATAATGGGATTCGCCGAGCAACGCCACATGACTTCTTTACAATCTGCCGCACGGTCTTCCCACGGCATGTTGGGCAGAGGCTGCCCTTGAATGATTAATTTGGACATAGAAATGTTATTTCAGTTTACGAGTATTTAGTTTACAAGTTAAAGCCTCACCCCTACCTCTCCCCAAAAGGGAGGGGAGTAGATAGACTTTTTTAGTTTACAAGTTCACGAGTTGATAGCTTTTAAACATAAAGTTCAAAGTTCAATGTTCAAAATTCAATGTTCTCGGCTATCTATTCCCCTCCTTCGGAGGGGTTAGGGGAGGCTCCAAACGGCACAAACCAAGTGATAAGTAAGGCGGGAATGGTGCATAGCAATACGAACACGAAGAAGTGTCGGTAGCCCAATGCGTCGCTCACGGCACCACTCATCATGCCTGGCAACATCACACCAAGGTTCATAATGCCACTGGCAAAGGCATAGTGTGACATCTTGTGCTTGCCTGGCGCGATTTGTTGCATCATGAAGAGCGTCAGTCCCACGAATCCAAATCCGTAGCCAAAATACTCCAGTCCAATGGCACTGCCAATAAAGACAAGATCTTGTGGTTGGTAAATGGCCAATAGGTTATATGCCACAAACGGAACGTTGAACACCAAGGCCAACGAAAACAGACTCTTCTTCAAACCACGGTGTGCGATATAGTAGCCACCCAAGATAGAACCAATGACGAAGGCGGCAGCACCCACGGTGCCATAGCACAGGCCAATCTGTTGTTCTGTCATGCCTAATCCTTGCTCCGAAACCGGTGCTTTGAGGAAGAGCGGCACAATCTTCATCACAAATCCTTCGGCAAACCGATAGAGAATGATGAAGCATATATAATAGGTAATGTGTTTCTTTTGGAAGAACTCCGCAAACACTGCCCACAACTCCGTCCATACCTCACGTGCACTCTTCTTGTGTTGGGCCGGTTTGCCGTCTGTGGGAAGGATGAAAAAGTGATAGCATCCCAAAGCCAGCATGGTCACGCCGACGATGAGCATGATGAGCATCCACGCCCTGGTCACGCCATAGCTCTTGATAAATATTCCCGCCAGATACACCAGTCCGCCCGTGGCAAATATCTTCGCCACGTTGTAAAACGCACCTTGCCAGCCTATCCAACGTGCTTGTTCTTCGGTAGACAGCACCGACATATACGTTCCGTCGGCGGCGATGTCGTGTGTGGCACCGCTCATGGCAATCACGGCCAGGATACCAATGGTGATGGCGAAGAAGTCGGAGAGGTTCAAAGCGAAGCCCAATAAGGCAAACATCAAGCCACAAAGCAACTGGGTAAGCACTACAAAAAACTTCTTGGTCTTGTAGATTTCGAGGAATGGACTCCAAATGGGCTTTAGCGTCCAAGGCAGCATGATTAATCCTGTCCAGAAGGTGATTTGCGTATCAGAGATACCCATGCCTTTGTACATCAGCGACGTTACCATGTTGAGCACCACAAAGGGCATGCCCATGGCGAAATACAATGTTGGCACCCATGCGATGGGACTTGTCTTCCTCGGGTGAGGGTAGGTTGGTTTTTCTTTCATTTTTTAATACAACAACATGTGCTTTTTAATACAACAACGTGTGCATCGTATGACGGATGCCTCAGATATTTGTTTGTTCAGCATCGGTTGGCAGTGCAGGTTTGTCCATGGGTGCGGCAGTTTCATCAACAGATTCAGCAGATTCAACAGGCTCGGCTGTCGTTTCAACGGCATCTGTCGCTGTGGGGCTGGTGGGTGCTTGCTTGTATTTTCGGTTCACCGACATCACCTTAAAGGCATCGATGCACTCGATGACACCATACAATACGAGCGTCCAGCCAATGACGAAGAGCGGTGCTTGTGCTATCCATTGGGGTTTTATGATGGCGATGCCACCGATGAAAAGCACCACGCAGGGCAGCAGCCAGAAGATGATGTGCACGCGGATGATGCGGTTGATGGCAGCCAACACCACAAACTGGTTGATGGCTCCCAATATAAGCACGGCGGCGATGATGTACACCAATCCAGTTGTAAAGACGGTAGGCATCAGTGCCAGTACAGCTCCCAGCACCATACTGCCGATGCCCACCACGGGGAAGGTGGGGCGGAAGCCGGATATTTGCCGACCGTTGGCGTCAAACACCACGGTATCATCGCGGTGCTTACGGTCAATAAGGTAGGTGATACACGAAATGAGTCCGGTGATGAAGAATAGCACACCAATGAGAATGGTGAGCCATGTAACGGTTTCTTCGCGGTAACGGATGAGTAATGCGCCAATGATGATGGACACCAGCGCACGGATGAATGTGTTTTGTACTGTTTTCATACGATTTGTAATATGTTTACAAATGTACGAACTATCTCCCACAAATGCAATACTTTTCGTATTTTTGTATCCTAATATTCCATTCTATGACAACATTGTATTTGGTCAGACATGGTGAAACGGTGGACAATGCCGCCCATCTCATGCAGGGACAGACGCAGGGCAGGCTCAATGTGGTTGGCCTCAGACAGGCCGAAGAACTGCGCGAACAGTTCCGGCAGTTGCATGTGGATGCGTTTGTGTCCAGTGATTTGCGTCGGGCCATAGAAACCTGTGAGGTGATAGCCGCACCGCACGGCATCAAAGTGCAGACAACACCGCTGCTGCGCGAGCGCGACTGGGGTGACTTTACGGGTAGATACATCCCCGACTTGCAAGACTTGCCTTTTCCCGAGAATGTAGAGTCGTTGGAGGAGATGAAGCATCGCGCCCAGCAGTTTCTCGAAGAGATGAGCAGCCGTTACCCCCATCAAACGGTGTTAGCCGTAGGTCATGGCATCATCAACAAGGCAATACAGAGCGTGTTCCATCATCTACCCATGAGTGAAATCAAGAGAATGGATAACGCTGAGGTGAGAGTGCTGAACCTTCAATAAGTAAGAGCCTGGATTATTCACTGGGCTCATCAACTCGTCGTTAGGTTCCACAGTGACGCATAGCGTGGTTATCACGTTCCGTTTCATCAACAGCACGAATGGTGACTGCGACACCCCGAAGGGGTAAAAGAACTTAGCCCAGGGCAATCGCCCTGGGAATAAGATGAGTAATCAATAGCGCCCTGCAAGGGCAAAAGCATCTATACCTCAGTATGTTATGTATGCTTTTGCCCTTACAGGGCGCAGTCACCTCAGTGTGTCATATCCCAGGGCGGCTGCCCTGGGTTGGGGGCTTTTGTCCCTTCGGGACGCATGATTTCCCTTTTCCTCTTATTGGTGTGGGCGAATCGTAATCAATCATGCCCACAGTTAAATCACCTGCGGCCTCCAAAACTTCTGCCGCCACCTTGCGTTCCCCTCGAATTGCCACCTGACCTTGATGGTGAACTATAGCTCCTTGATGGCGAACTGTAGGAACGACTGGGTGAAGAATAGCTTCTTGATGGTGGACTATAACTTCTCGATGGTGAGCTGTAGGAACGACTTGGTGAAGAGTAGCTCCTTGACGGTGGACTATAGCTCCTGGATGGAGAGCTGTATGACCGGCTGGGCGAAGAGCTTCTGGATGGGGTAGAAGAGTTGGGGGTGAACGTACGATTGGGTACGGTCGACCTAACGCCTGTCGACTCGTCACGTCCAAAGCTGCGTCCACTTCTACTGCCGTTGCCGAACGAACCCGGTTGGGTAACCGTGGTACGCGTACTGCTCCGTCGGTTGCCAAAGCTGCTACTACTGCGGTTGGGTGCAGCGTTGTAGCGGCGGTTACCACTCGAGCCGTAGCTTCTTGACGGACTATCGTAGGTAGAGATGATGCGACGCGGGCCGTTGCCGAACGAGCGGCTGCCGTTGTTATAATATCCGCGGTTGAATCCATCGCGCATGCCTATCCTGTCATAACCTCGTCTGGGACCGTAGTCGCGACCATAGTACCACGACCGGTTGCCGTTGCGGTGCCAGCTGTGGCCTCCGCGGTACACGGCGTAGAAGCGTGGTGTACCAAAATAAAAGTAGTCACGGTATGGATAGCGGGCGTACACACCGAAGTGCCAATAGCCTGCGTTCCAGTAGAGTGGACGATAGAAATAACTGGCATCACGGTACATGCGATACTGCCAATCGAGCAGAATATAACTCAAATCCAGGTTGCGGCGCTCCCAGTAGAGGCCGTACAGGTCGTCGTAGTTGTCGATGCTCATCAGGTAGTCGAGGTTGATTTCGTATGCAGCCTCATATTGGTCATCGGTGAGGTTGAGCTCGTATGCCATCTTGTCCGTCAGGAAAAGAGCCTGCCGACGCGCTTGGTTGTAACTCATGGCCTGGGCTGATACCGTGAGTGCAAACAGTGAAACCAGGGAAATAATCAGCTTTTTCATCATGAAATATTTTTAATGTTGTGAATATATACGTCCTTGTGATGTCCGTGTGGATTACAGACCAACAACGATGTGTTGTTTCCGTCCATCCGTTTCTCATTCTTCATCACATCGCAAATGTAACGATTATCATTCATGAATGAAAAGGTTTTTCCCTAAACCGTGAGGGGAAAATCCCTATCGCCGCACGAGTCATTCCATTGATATAAGATAATTTATTGACCGAAATTATCTTTTGCAGCAACGTCTTTTTGTTTCTTCTGCGTTTTTCGTTGTTGAAAAATGATGCTTCGTAGTAGGAAATTTGTTAAATATTTTGTCTGTTTGATGCCCCTAAAACAGCACTTGAAATAGTGCCATCTGGAAAAAATCAATAGGCAAACAGGAAGCAAGCAGCAGGCTTTTTCCTCCGAAAACTCGAGTTTTACCAAGAAAATATCGACTTTTCTCGTCTTAGAAGCATCGTTTTGATGGCCAATTTACATAGGTTAGGCATGCAAAAGCATACAGATTTCACCTTTATAACAATGCTTTTGGCTCAAAAAGGCTCGAAAAGTAGGTTCTTGATGCAGGTGGTTGCTTGTAATATGTTGATTGTCAGTGCTATTTGAAAATAGCCTTATTTTGGGAGAATTTGCAACGATTGGTCTCTTTGTTGGCGAATAAGCGAATTATGACGCATGTTGTTGTCAAGAAAATTCACATACAATGTCCCTCATGTTTCTCATTTCCTCCACGTCCATGCCCCTTTTATTTACAAAGGTTATTTGTCGTCAAAAACAATCATGTTTTTTTGTTTCAACAACGAATTTAACAAAAAACACGAATCCTTTTGTTGGAATCAATGAACGCAGGCGTTCATCGAATGAAAACGAATTTGGCAAAGCCATGCGACATGTTCATGTCGGCAGAATTTGTTTCATTCGCAGAACGCTTGCGTTCATTGTCTTGTTTAGTTCATTCGTGTCATTTGTTTCATTCGTTGTTCAATAATATTGGCCTTCAATGAAAGTGCCGTGTGGTCTACAACGGCGAGATATATAATAATCGTTACGATTTCCCGTTATCGTTAAAAAGCACGATTCTATAAAGCATGAAACGTCATATATTACTGTCTGTTCTGCTGGTCGCAACTGGAGTGGGGCATGCCCAGGCTGATTTCGATGAAGAAAACGCATCGCCGTGGAACATTGGTGAGAACATTCATTATCAGGTAGAGTTACAAAGTTCGTTCGCTGATGGCAAAACACCCTTGTGGCTCCATTCCAACCGGCATGGCTTAAGTTCGTTGGAAAAGAACAACGGTTATCTGCGCGCGGCCTTGATGAGACCTTTGCGTACCGACTCGGCACGCAAATGGGGGATTGGTTATGGCCTGGACGTGGCGGCGGGTGTCAATCATACCAGTAAGGTGATGGTTCAACAGGCCTTTGTCGAGCTGCGGTGGTTGCATGGCGCGCTCTCGATAGGGAGCAAGGAATACCCCATGGAGCTGAAGAACAACCACTTGAGTAGTGGTTCGCAAACGCTGGGTATCAATGCCCGACCCGTTCCGCAGGTGCGTTTGGCCTTGCCCGATTACTGGATGCTGCCCTTTGGCAACAGGTGGTTGCATGTGAAAGGACACATCGCCTACGGCAAGATGACGGACGACAACTGGCAACACAGCTTTACCCAGCGCCAGTCAAAGTATGCCGATAACGTGCTGTATCACAGCAAGGCTGGCTATCTGAAGATAGGCAATGAAGACCGCTTCTGTCCGTTTTCGATCGAAATGGGGTTGGAGATGGCCACTATTTTTGGAGGAACGGCCTATCAACCCAAGTCTGATGGAACGGTCAACGTGATTCGCAGCCAAACGGGGTTCAGGGCTTTTTGGAATGCTTTCATGCCTGGTGGCTACGACGCGCCTGAGGAGGGCATCGTTTATCAGAACGTGGAAGGCGACCAACTGGGCAGCTGGCTCATACGGATGAACTATGATGCGGACACCTGGCGCGTAGGTCTGTATGGTGAAAAGTTTTTTGAGGACCACTCGTCCATGTTCCAACTCGATTACGATGGGTACGGAACGGGTGATGAATGGAATGTCAAGAAGAAAAGAAAGTTCTTTGTCTACGACTTTAAGGACATGATGTTGGGCGTGGAACTCAATCTGAAATACAACGACCTGGTGCGCAACGTGGTGTTTGAATACCTGTACACCAAGTATCAGAGTGGTCCGGTGTATCACGACCACACGCAGAACATGAGTCACCATATCTCGGGCATCGACGATTTTTACAATCACTACATTTACCCCGGGTGGCAGCATTGGGGAGAAGTAATGGGCAACCCATTGTATCGTTCGCCGCTCTACAACGAAGATGGGCATATCAACATTCAGAACAATCGATTCAAGGCCTTCCACCTGGGGGTGTCGGGCGAGCCATGGAATGGCGTGAGCTATCGTTTGTTGACCACTTGGCAGGAGGGATTGGGAACCTATAAAATGCCCTTCGCAGCCAAACAAAACAACGTAAGCGTGATGCTGGAAGTTGGCTGTCGCCTCAAACATGGCTGGAATGTCCGAGGAAGCTATGGGGGCGATTTCGGAGATATTTTGGGCAACAACCAAGGCGTACAGCTCACCATCGGCAAACATGGAGTGTTCAACCTGTAAACTGATTATTGAAATGAAAAAAGTATCTTATATTCTCCTCATCATCCTGATGCTCGCAACATGGACCTCGTGCGAGTTGGAAACTTCCAACAATGGGGCCTTAGACGGTTATTGGCGTTTGCAGCAGGTAGACACCTTGCAAACCAAGAGAACGACCGACCTCTCTGCGCAACGATTGTTTTGGGCGGTACAAGGCAAGATTCTCATGCTCAACGATTTGGATTACCGCTATCCCGAGTGTGTGATGGAGTTTGAACACCGTGACCAGCGTCTGATGTTGCACAGGCCATTGATTTCTGATCGCACCAAGGGCGACCCGGTGATAGACGATGTGAAGATTCTCTATCCATACGGCATTCGGCGGCTGGACGAGCAGTTTGAGGTGGAACGGTTAGATGGTTCGCGTATGATTCTGCGCAGTGAGCAGCTTCGGTTGGTGTTCACCAAATTTTAAATGCAGCGGAGCTTCACGGATATTCACATGATGTTTTCCGTGTTACTCCGTGAACATCCGTTGCACCTAACACCGCATGCCATGCGGTTCGTTGCATTGGTTCGATTCGTTGTTAAACAAAAAGAAAAGGGGGTGCATCAAAATGATGATGCATCCCCCTATCATGTTATCAGGGCTTTTGCCCCATGCTTATAGGTTGTGTGATTGCAACATGGCCTTTGGGTCGAGAATCTTGTCAACCTCTTCGGCACTCATGAGCTTCTTTTCCACCACAATCTCGTGTAGGCTCTTACCTGTCTCCAATGCTTCCTTAGCTACCTTGGTGCTGTTTTTGTACCCAATGTATGGGTTCAGCGCCGTGACGATGCCGATGGAATGTTTCACCATATCGAGATTGTGCTTCTCGTTTAAGGTGATGCCGCTCACGCATTTCTCCCTGAGGGTGTTCATGACGTTCGTCATCCAGGTGATGCTTTCAAACATGCACTCTACGATGACAGGCTCCATGACGTTGAGTTGCAGCTGTCCGGCCTCGGCAGCCATGGTGATGGCCATGTCGTTACCGATGACCTTGAAGCACACTTGGTTGGTTACCTCGGGTATGACGGGGTTCACCTTTCCCGGCATGATGGAAGACCCCGGTGCCATCGCTGGCAGATTGATTTCGTGCAAACCGCAACGAGGACCTGATGCCATGAGGCGAAGGTCGTTGCAAATCTTGGATAACTTGACCGCCAATCGCTTCAATGCTCCTGAGTAGCTTACATAATCGCCGGTGTCTGGTGTGGCCGCAATCATGTCTTTGGCCTTCACAAACTTGTCGCCGGTGAACTTAGTGAGATACTCAGTCACCAAATCAGCATAGCCTGGAACTGCGTTTAGGCCTGTGCCAATGGCTGTGGCCCCCATGTTGATGGTGAGCATTTTCTTGGCATTGTATTCGATGTACTCCAGCTCATCTTCCAATGTGTTGGCAAAAGCGGCGAACTCTTGTCCCGATGTCATGGGCACAGCGTCTTGCAATTGGGTGCGACCCATCTTCACAGCGTCTTTGAACTCGTTGGCCTTGATGCGCAAGCAGTCAACAAGTGCTTTCAAACTCTTCAACAAGTCTTTGTTCATGCGGTAGGCCGCATAGCGTAAAGCCGTTGGGTAAGCGTCGTTGGTAGACTGTCCGCAGTTGACATGGTCGTTGGGGTAGCAGTGCACATAGTCACCTTTTTCATATCCCATCAACTCCAATGCGCGGTTGGCAATCACCTCGTTGGCGTTCATGTTCACGGATGTGCCGGCTCCACCCTGCATCATGTCAATGCAGAAGTTGTCCCACAGCTTGCCTCCGATGATATCATCGGCAGCTTGACAGATGTGATCTGCAATGTTTTTGTCAAGGGCACCCAGCTCAGCGTTGGCTGCGGCAGCTGCCTTCTTCACGTATGCGATGGCAATGATGAACTGAGGATAATTGCACATCTTGGTGTTGGAAATGCGATAATTATTGATGGCGCGCAGTGTTTGAACACCATAATAAGCGTCTGCGGGCACTTGTAATTCGCCCAAGAGATCAGACTCTACTCTGTATTTTTCGTTTTGTTCCATTGTGTTTATTATTGATTTTCGTAGTTGTTTTTTTTGTGTTTGTCATGGTTCGTCATAACAGACGAACGTGGGCACGAGGGGTGTCTCACGTTCATCTTGGTGTAAAAGGGCTGTTGTTAGAATGCCTTGATTCTGTACATAAAGCCCAATTCGATGCGACTGGTGTTGTAGTCAGCCAGTTTGCTCTTATCGGTGAACTTGTAGTTACGGCCGATGTATGACAAGAACACGCGGCAGTCTTGTGACTTGACAGGATAATATTCCAAGCTGGCAAAGTAACCAAAGGACTTACGATAGTTCTTGAGTTCTTCTATCTTGCTGACACTTGCCGTCTCGTACATGCCTTTGAGCATCAGGTTCCACTGTGGAACGAACTGCCAATTAACTTTGGTTATGAACGAGTTGTAGTTCACCTTGCCGTAGCGCACGTTGCCTTTTCCGCGGAATGCAGACAAATCGCTGGTGGCAATGCCCAGACGGTCTACGTCGTCAAAGGCACCCATGTAGTCGAAATACCACTGGAAGGTGGGCAAGTTGAGCTTTTGACCAAGCATCACCATCTGGCTGCTCTGATCCTTGGCCTGTGTCTGTGTGCCCACTGACCAACGCGTTTGTAGCTTATCGCCAAAGAAATTACCATTCCACAAGAAGATATAGGTCAATGGATGTTTGGCAGCTTCCACGGCTTCTGTCTTTCCATTCTCTTTCATCACCTTGAGGTCAGCTCCGTATTCTTGAGCCAACTTGTTGTTATAAGCATTGGTGATGTTCAGGTTGAACTCCTGAGATTCCACGGGTTTGAATGCGAAGTTTACGCCGGCCATGAAGTTATCCATATTGTCAACCATGTCAGAGTATTGGTAGATGTACATGGGGTTCTCGTCAAATTCGAATCCACCCCAGTTTTGACACATCTTACCACCCGTGATACCGAGCTTGTCGGTGACCTGATAACCCACCGAAAGAATGTCGGTAGCCTTGGCAAAGTTGTCCTCGCCCTGTGCACCATTGGCTTTGTTCAAGCGGTGACGGAAACGGTAAGAGAGTTTGCCAAAGGAACCTTTGATTTCCAATCGGGCTTGCTTGTTCTTGAAGGATGATCCCCAGTCGTTGCCATCGTAGGCCTCTTGGAAGGACGACGCATAGTTGAAGTATACGTTGAATGCGTCGCTTTTCTTCTCCAATTTGAACAGACGGCTTGCCAATGACTCGTAATTGCCATCTTCGCCACCCATGCCTGTATTGTTACCTTGTGCGCTTGCGCCCAGTGCCAAAGACATCATGGCGCAAATCATCATTATTTTTTTCATGTTCATTATTCTTATTCCTGTTATCAATGATAGGAATTAATATTCTTGGTAGTACTTCTGAATTTGCTGCCAGTCGTGTGTTTTCGTCAAAGCCAGCATCAACAATACGCGTGCCTTCTGAGGATTGAGGTTGAGAGATGCCACGAAATGATATTTGTTGTCATCTACCTCAGCATTCAGATTGGTAGGACCTGTGGGTACACGGCTTGAACGAACGATTTGGATGCCGCTGTTCTGTGCTTTGATAGCCACGTCGAAAACGTCTTTGTAGAAGTTGCCGTCGCCAACACCTGCCAATACAATGCCATCGTACTTGGCATCAACGAATGCCTTGATAGGAAGGTCAGAGCAGTTGGAGTAACCGTAGATGATGCCCACCTGTGGCAACTTGTCCAGGTTGTCCACGTTGAATACTGATTCTGTTCCGCGCTTGTAGGCTGGTGTTTGCAGATAGTAAGCCTTGCCATTGAACACGTTACCAATTTGACCATAGATGCCACCCTTGAACGTACCGCAGTCGGTGGTGTGTGTCTTGATAACCGATTTGGCGTCAAACAGTTGGTCGTTCATGCAAACCATCACGCCCTTGTCGCGCGATTCGGGTGTAGCAATGGCAGCCACTGCGTTGTACAAGTTGGCGGGTCCATCGGCAGAGATGGCTGTGGCCGAACGCATGGCACCTACCAATATCACAGGCTTGTTGCTGTGTACGGTGAGGCTCAAGAAGTAAGCAGTCTCTTCCATGGTGTCGGTTCCATGAGTAATCAGCACGCCGTCATATCCTTCTTGGTTGAGCAGCTGGTTGATTCGTTTGGCCAGTTTCAGCCACACTTGGTCGTTCATGTCCTGACTACCGATGTTGCAAATTTGCTCACCTGATACGTCAGCGATGTCTTGAATCTGCGGAACGGCAGCAATCAAGGTCTGCACTCCCAGTTGGCCGGCATTGTAAGCCGATGAGGTAGAACTCGTGGATACACCAGCAATGGTGCCACCTGTTGCCAAGATGCGAACCTTAGGTTTGGCACATAGACCAACGGTAACGAACAATGCAACAATCACCAAGATGTTGATACGTAAATGTTTCATAATAAATTGTTTTTAAGTGATTAAATATGATATCAATAAAATATTTGCGTGATCAAGAAAGCCAGTCCGATGGACACGATGGTCGTGATGAATCCTGACAACTGGAAACTGTGGTTGATGACGTACCGACCGATTCGTGTGGTGCCGGTTCGGTCAAAATTGATGGCTGCCACCTCGGTGGGGTAGTTGGGCATGAAGAAATAACCGTTGCAGGCGGGGAACATCGCCAGCAGGTACAGCGGGTTGATGCCCAGCAACACACCCAGTGGATAGATGGTGCGCACGGTGGCTGCCTGTGAGAACAGCATGATGCTCATGATGAAGAGAATGACGGCGAACAAGAAGGGAGCCGCTTGTACCCAATCGGCCAGGTGAGTGACGAAGAAGTCTTTGTTGCCATTGAAGAAGGTGTCGCCCATCCAAGCAATACCGAAGATGCTCACCATGGCGTTCATGCCGGCAGCGAAGACAGTTCCCTTGGCAGCTGTGGCCACATTGCCTTTGCCCATAAGGAGAATCAACGCAGCCGCCGACATCATCACAATCTCGATTATCTCGGAGGTGGCTATCGGCGTCATCACACCGTCTACCATGTGATGGGGCTTCAGTTGAGGGAACAGACCGAATGTTACCACCAGCGCAACGCCCAGCAAGAAAGCATACACGGAATATTTTGCGCGTGGGTTGGGGCTGGCGTTTATTTGCTGCATGCGTTTCTGTTCTTCTTCTGGATTGATTTCACCAGATGCCACCTTGGCTTGGTAGATGGGGTCGTCTTCCAACTCTTTGCCTATCCGGTTCTGCACAAATGCTGCCACGAGGATGGCTACGAAAGAGGCAGGAATGCACACAATCAACACATCGGCCAGGTCGATGCCTTTCAACCCCAGGATATCTGTACTGATGATGGCTGCTGTAGCGGCACTCACAGGACTGCCGGTGATGCCCAGTGAAGCAGCAATGACGCTGACGCTCAACGGTCTTTCGGGTCTAATTTTGTTTGCTTGAGCTATCTCAGAAATGATGGGGAGCAGTGAATAACAGGTGTGCGCCGTGCCAGCCAACAGGCAGAACATCCAACATGCCAACGGACCGTAATAGGTGATTTGACTGGGATGCTTGCGCAGGAACTTGCCCGTGACACCCACCAGATAATCTAAACCTCCCGTGGCTTGTAGGGCTGAGGCTGCTACAATAACCGAAACAATGATCATCATCACATCGATGGGTGCTTTTCCCGGTGCCAGACCGAAGACAAAGACCAATAAGAAAGTACCTACCATACCGTAGATACCCATACCGATGCCGCCTACGCGGGCACCAATGAAGATGAACCCAAATACAATGAGTAATTGTAAGATGATGAGTGTAGTAGCCATGTGTTTGTACTTACAGTTTTAATAATTCGAACGCAAAGTAAAGGAATCTACCCTGATTTTTGTTATTTTTTATATTAATTAATGCAAATATTAACATAAGTTAACTGGTATAAGATTTATGAGGTTTCTATTTGTTACCTATGTTGTGCTATTTTAGTGAGATGTCCGTCCGTTATTTGCAATCTAAAGTAATGAATGCGATACCAACAAACGCATCATCTTTGTCATCACGCATGTGATAATATGGTGGTGGATGTTGCCTGGGTAGTTAGACTTTAAATTGGGAAGCCTGTTCTCTCTATGTGAAAGGTTTGAATGGGTTAAGGTTAGAAAATTTTACCGAATGCGATGTTGATGAAGGTTTTTGTTAGTATTTTCATATCGAACCACCACGACCGGTGTTCCAGGTAATACAAGTCGAGATCCAGTCGTTTCAACATTTTCTCCATGGTGTCCGTGTAGCCGTTGTACAAGGTAGCGTAGGAAGTGACGCCAGGCCTGATTTGATAAAGGTAGGCATACCTGGAATCTCGTTGCATGATTTGGTCGATGTAGAACTTTCGTTCCGGTCGTGGTCCGATGAAGGCCATGTCTCCTTTGATCACGTTCCACAGTTGCGGCAGTTCGTCCAAGTGGTGTTTGCGCAGATATCTGCCTATTTTGGTCATGCGCTTGTCGTGTTGGTGTCTGTAGAGTTGTGGTCCATCCTTCTCCGCATCGATGCACATGCTACGGAATTTGTAAATGGTGAAAGGTCGGCCGAAGCGCCCGATTCGTTCCTGTTTGAAGATTACGGGTCCGCCGTCTTCACGCTTAACCAAGAAATAACAAAGCAGAAACAAGGGTGAGAAAACTATCAGTGCTATGGTGGCTATCAAGAAATCGACAGTGCGCTTGATGTTACGCTCCAACTCATTCATACCGTCGGGAATGAACCGAGGGTTCTTGATGTCGTCATTGTATTTGATGTAGGGCGGGATTGTCTTCACCATGTGCACTTTTATCATATAACGCAGCTTTACTTGGCTTATTATGTGCGATGCTTCATATTTTTGAATGAGGTGAATTCCAACAAGTAAACGTACTACGATGAAACTGTAATGACATTCAATCAGCTAACAAGCTACTGATACTTCACCTTATTTCTTTCGGCAGACAGTTGCATTCTTTCAAACAAACCCCTATCGAGCGTATTTTTGTTCCTTTTCGTTACATTCTTTTGCCAAACATCTTTTCTATAATCTCCTTTCGAGAGTATCTTTTGTCTAAATCTATAAAATATCGGTAGTGTTGTGATTGGCGCTGTGTGGCCGGCGGAGGAGTCATGTAGTCTCCATAATATGTTTTCAAAACTTTGTCATAGTTTGAGGGTACAGTTATTTCCAAATCCTCAAAAGGTAATTTTATTCCGTCTCCAAACCAGTCTTTAGAAAATACCACACTTAGACTGCTTTTTACGTCATAAGTCCATATCTTATTTGTTTCTGGAATAGAAAGCAAAACTCCTTGTATACTTTTAATCCCCATCTTGGCAATACCCCTAAACGGTTTAAGGATGTTGTAAAACAGCAACTTTGTCAAAAAGCTAATTTCACCTTTCTTAAGATGTGTGCGTATCTCGATTGAAGAATAGGTTCTGTAACTCCGTCCATACACGAGCCACAGTATCCTGTATATCCAATTTATTCTTTTCAGAAACTTTCCCTTATGGCTATCGTAATTATCCAAAGGGAAAATATCTAAATATAATCCCATTAATGCCTCACCCTCACGCTCAATGATAGTAGAGTTGCGGTCACAAAATTTAGCAAAGTATAGGTAATATCCCTTATCTTTAATATCTATTATTTCATAGTTTGTTCCATTTAGATGACTTCTAAGAGATAACAGTTTATCGTAATCCTTTCGTGGCATCCATACGTCTATATCATCATCCCAAGGTATCATGCCTTTATGCCTTACTGCTCCTAATGCCGTACCGTATGCGCCATAATAAGTAAGATGATGTTCATCACAAAAAGCTATAAACGCCTTGAAAAGAGTAAGTAAGCTATTTTTTAGTTGAGAATCCATACTCAAATATATTAAAATTAGATTAGAAACTTAACGAATGCTCTATATGCGTAATGTAAATAATAATACATCGAGGAAATTAAACCTAAGTGTTCATGCTGTCTGTATATATACCATTGCCAAGTATATAGTTTTAACTTATTGGCTGTTATAGAATTAGAATGAATGCGGTAGACAGCAGTTACAGTATTTGTATTGAGAGCTGTCCAACCATGTCTTAAAATATCCAACCATAACACATAGTCTTCATGATGAACGTTCTTCTGCATCACTTTTCCTACCTTTTGAGCGTCGTAAATGCCTGTAAGATTTCCTATTGTGTTTCCTTTAAGGTACTTAGCGTATGTGAGGCTTTTAGGCGCATGTACAATCCTGTTGTTTCGCTTGCCTTGCGCATCCATTTTTTCATAATCAGAATATACGATAGCTACATGTTTATTATCAAATAATGGTATTTGATCGGTTAGCTTGTTGGGAAGCCATTTGTCATCACTGTCACAAAAGGCGATGTATCGTCCTTTAGCATGTTTTATCGAGTTATTGCGTGCTGCAGCCGGGCCACTGTTTCCATCTAAAAAAAATACGTTGATACGTTTATCACATTGCGTTATTTGCTGTAAGAGTTTTATTGTTGATGTGTCAGTGGATCCATCATCTGTAATCAAAATCTCAAAATTTTGATACGTTTGTTGTAAGATACTATCTACACATTCTTTTATGTAAATACCAGAGTTATAACAGGGGATGATGACAGAAACTAAATCGGTGTTCATAAGTGGTTTATTCTATAAGTCCAAAGAGTTGCCTTTGAACAGGAAATCATAAATACTCATTTGTAGTATTAGTTATTAAGTAAATTTCTAATAGTTGCTACAATACGCGAGGTAAAAAGCAATGGATCATATTTATTTATATGAGGAAGATAAACGTGGTGGTATGCGCTTATTAATTTCCTTGCAATTTCTAACCGTTGTTTGAAATTCCTTTCAGTATAGGTTGCTGAATTAGTACGCTTTACTCTATAATAGATAACGTCGCATTTTGCAAAGGAGAATCCATTAATCTTATCTGAAATAAGAAACATAAAGAAAGCATCTTCTCCTATTGACAGCTGATTATTAAAACGTCTGTTTTCAATAATTGCTTTTGGTATCAATTTTACACAAGCTGTAGACAAAAAACTGCGCACCTTAAATTTTGATACATGATTGATGTCTTTTAAATTTAGATAAGCAGCATGAAGATAGTATGGTAGTTGCTTTTGAGTCTTCTCTTCTATTTGTATTACGTTAGAAATCATTATATAGTCAGGATTTGCCACGTCTAATAATCCTTTTAGATAATTATGCGACACCCAATCATCGTCGTCAATAAAAGAGATGTATTCTCCTTGTGCGTTGTCTAAGCCTATGTTGCGGGCATTTGATACGCCTGCAACGTCGGTTTGCAAGAGCAAGGTTTTGATTCCCTGAAACTTTTGCTGTAAAAATAACTTAATGTCAGTATAATAGGGTTCGTTGCATCCATTCAGTACTATAATAACTTCGTAGCGTTGTTTGTCTATATCCTGTCTGGCGACGCTCTCCAAACATCTGTAGATATAGTTGTCTGGTTTGTAGGAGGGTATGATGACAGAAATTAAATCGGTGTTCATAAGTGGTTTATTTTATCATTCCAACGAGTTGTCTTTATTTGTACACCTCTAAATTTTGTAACGCTATCTGTTCTGACAAATACTTATTGCGTGCTATTGTTTACTTTATCTGTTTAGCTAATTATATTTTTCTTATTACAAAGATAATTATATTTTTTTGATTAAGGATAGTATATTATTCTAATATGCTGTACAGATACATGCAGGCTGCTTTCGAATTACACAATGGTTTCTTTGATAGCATCTAAAAAGGCATGACCATATTTTAAGTCGGGTTCAACATAATTGCCTTCTCCCCATTCGTTCCATGAGCGAAGAAAAAGAATTTGATGTTCCACGTCTTTATTTTTAATAACATTCAATGCATCTTGAATGTGCTTCTTAAAGCTCGTAGGAGTAGCCTTGATATATACCCCCTCACTGTTACCTGCTCGTGGAGTTCTGTCCCATTGGGGGAATATTGATGGATATACGTTTTGCCAACTGTCCTCTGGGGCGAAGAAGTGCTGCGTTATCTTTTCGTAATTGATGCAATGTGTGGGCAAGAATGACAAGTACTGATGCAGCAGTTTTTTGGCAATGCGTGCATATTTTCCCATGCAGAGCATTTCAGCGCGCGACTTACCAAACGAATTGATGCCATCGAACCCTAAATTGAGTAAATCATTGTAGACCCTTTCACTTGATTGTAAATTAGGTGTAACACGTTTTAGAGTGCCGTCAGCATTGCGTTGTAAGGTTGATGTAGAGTTGCATATGGCGATAAAGTAAATTCCTTTTAACCCATTCTCTTTGGCTAAACGCTGCCATGTCTTTATAAAATTAGACACATCGCGAAAGTTGTAGGGGTCGAAAATGGCAAACAGCGGTTTGTCTTCAATGGTTATGTAGCGTTTATCCCTAAAGGAGGGCAATACTTCTTGAAAGTGCATGGTGTAATCTTCTTCACCGAGATAACGTTGCTCCACAATCATGCGGTCTTTTCCTCCATTCTCCCATGTAGACGTTTTCCATGAATGGTTTGCCCATGCTAAGCAAAAGGGGAAGTCGGGTTTTCCGCTTTGCAACACTTCGTTGAAAGGACGCTGCAGCAGTCTCTTGCCGTTGCCAAACCAGTAGTGCCAATAGCAAAAGCCCTCTATGCCAGCTTCGCGAGCCATTTGCGCTTGTTGTTCTCGCACCTCTGGCAGACGTAAGTCATAAAAACCTAAATCCGCAGGTATGCGTGGTTGATAATGTCCCTTAAACAGTGGCTTCGCCTTTGCTACATTTGTCCACTCGGTGAACCCCTTTCCCCAATACTTGTCATTTTCGGGAATGGGATGAAACTGTGGAAGATAGTATGCTATTACTCTCGCTTTCATTGTTTGTTTTTTTTATCGTTCTTAATTTTGTTGCAATACATACTGAATAGGAATGCCACCTAATTCCGCCGCTATTTGTGAGTATGAGGAATAATAACTCCCCAAGATCTTAGTAGTTCTACTCAGTGCAAAAAGTTCTGAAACCGCCATTTTCATACCTAACAAAGAAGAACGAGACAATTCTATGTTTGAAAATAATACCCTATGAGAAAACTTGTTTTGCATGAACTCTTTTACTTCCTTGTCATCCGAAGCGATGTAGAAAGTTACTTTCGCATCTTTCTCAATTTCTCTTTCCATAAACTCGACAAAACTGCTTATTGGTGATTCTTGTATAGACATTGTGTTGTCTGTTCGTCTGATATGAATACCAATGGTGTGGTTTGTAAATTGTCTTGTCATTTCGTCAATCATACCTTGTATTTCGGGTGTTGGTATGAAAATTTGTCGTAATGGATACATTTCAGACATGTCAAAACAAGAGATAAGCAGCAAGTCTCCTCGTTTGTCTTTTATCTTGCTGAAAATGTTTTTCTCATTTCGTACGCTGATATTGTACAAGACCTGCGTATAGTTTATGAGAAATATTCTCCGCAGCAAATAATCTTTCCTATAATTAATGCCGTACTTCCATTTTTGGGTATCTTCAACGAAAGTCTTTTCAACAGGTATGGGTTGAAACAAATCTGAGAATTTTGCATTCAGACCCTCATATTGATTCCAAAATATGCGTAAGGGTCGATTTATCTTCTTAGCTATGTGTATGGCAGATGCAATAGCGCGCATCCGATTGCATAGTCCAGCTGTTGGAATAAGATGTACTTGATTCATTTTATTTTGTTTTGCTTATTTTTATTATTCTCGCCGGTATTCCTGCTGCTATTGCATAACTTGGAATATTATGAGTCACCACACTATTGGCACCAATTACCACACAATCGCCAATTGTAACGTTGGACATTATGCATACATTGTTACCTAGCCATACATTATTACCTATTTTAACGTGTCCTTTACTAAAGATGGGGCGTTCTACTGGAGGAATATTTAATATTTTATTATCCGTGTCTCCATGGGAATTGTCTGTAATTAAAATATTCGTTCCAGTTAAGAGATTATCTCCGATTATGATACTGTTTGCAGCACTAATGTGGGCTCCTCTGCGTATCAAACATCTATTGCCTATATGTATTCTTCCTCCCCATGATGTTAGTTGAAGGTCTTTTTCGAGTGTCGTATTATTTCCTCTCTCTATATTTTTGCAACCATATAAAAATAATGGTTTATAAGAAATGACAGAGTTACCTATTTTTTTGAATTTATGTCTAATATAACCTGTGTATATCCTGTTGAGAATGGATGAGGCATTTATAAAACTTATAGTAAAAGGTATGTGTGATAGAAGCTGTCCTATCATATCTAAAACTTTTATAATTGTTTTTTTCATTTGTTTCATTTAATAATTATACTTTCCAAAATAAAGTAAGTCCGATTTCTGGAAGTGAATAGTTTAAATACAATAAACCGATTATGGCTGTAATACTAACAGCAACCCATTTTGGACGTATGGTGTAATAAATGTTGGCAAATAAAATAATACTAACGGTTTTATATAACATACTGACCCTTTGTCCAAAAACAGGAAGGAATGAAAATGAAGCAAAAAAGAAGAAACCTAAAGAAAAAACTTTTATCAGTAGTGGTAGATATTTGTTGTGTTTACTAATGGTATCGTAAAAGTATAAAATGTATAAATACAGAAATAATCCAAACAAATAAATTGGTCCAAAAACATTTGTTGAAGCTGATATCTTTCCTAATTCCGTTCCCTTTTGGTATAATGCCAATTTGTTACCTATATATGGCAAATTTGTACCAAAATTAACAATAAAAGACTGCCCCATGATGAATATAAGGTATGAGGCAAAAACAAGGGTAAGCCATTTCGTTCTTTGTTTCTTGTTCATCTCTTTATTTGATAAGAATAAAATGGGAAGAAGAATAAGGGCTGAATAATGAAAGAAAAAACCAATTAGCAAAATCACAGCGGCAACTTTTCTGTTTCCATCTCCTATTTTCGTAAGTGCAACAAGTAGGAGTCCTGATAATACGCCAGTTCGTATTTGCATACACTCATGCATGATATAATAATTACTTATATATAGAGCCAAAAAAAGAAACCAAGTGGAAGAGTATTTTCTAAATGCATACATTTTTATTCCTACTCCTAAAAGCGCATAGAATAAAAATAGCACATGAACATCGTTGGTAAAAAAGTTGATGATTTGTGAAAAAAGGATGTATGAGTGTTCTACGTTATCAGAAGCATTAGGAGAGGTGTAATTCAGAAATGTGTTTTCATAATTAAGAGAATCGGGATCTATACCCACAGGTCTGAGTCCAGCAACAAGTACTAATAAAAAGCCTAAACTTATATAAATAGCAGTTCTATATTGCTTTATTCGTTCTTCGAATAAAGCAAAAAAGCAACATGTCACGTATATGACAATAACAATATAAGCCATCTCTACTTTGATTTATACTTAAGAATCAGATGAGCAAGATGTTGCTTCTCCTCATTGTTTAATCCGAAAGAATACAACAGCAAACTGACAACTATAAAAGAGCCTAAGCTGACAAGGCATAATCTAAGAAAAGGCTGTTCGATTGTTTGATGAACGCATAAAGCTGCTACATAACTTCCTGTTGTAATGAGACAAGCGGGAATGAGAAACGAACACAAATAGGATGATAGCTCAAATGCGTGGTATACAGTTTTAAGAACCCATAAACGCAAAGCATGACCAACGATGCTAAGGATAGTTAATGCTATGAAAAGCATGTATGGAGCTGCACCCATTTTATAAGATATCCATGATAGGGGTAAGCATAATAACATTGTGCTTTCTACGATGATGCAGTATTGTTTAATATTTCCTGTTGCATGCACAATAGCCGTAATGGGATTATGAAGAGACATACATACCGTATAAACAAGATAAAGCCGTGCGAAGACTACTGTGTTCGGGGTTACGGCTTGTTGTCCTAACCAAAAGGTCAGTAATGTGTTCATTTCAAAAAATACAGGTATGGATACAAGTAATAACATGTAGTAAATAACCTTATTGCTTAATGAAAATATCTTATCTAAGTATGGTGTGTTACCTTCCGCATACGATTTTATCATGACGGGACGAAAAGCTATGAACACCGTAGCAACCAACATGTTCAACGCATTATATATTTGGTTGGCTATGGCATAATCGGAGTTGATGCGAGGAGAGAAGAACGTATTGAGTAATATTGCGCTACCTTGTATAACCGCCACGCCAGCTATGGTGCTAAAGAGTGTCCAACCAGAGAAAACGGCGAACTCACGGTAGATGTTTTTTTCTTTAACATGCACATAGCGACAGTTTTTATATCTTTTGAGGGAGAAGAAAAGGTATTGAAGTAGCGAGAGAAAGGTAATGACAGACAAGCCGATGCCATACATCTGTAAATGGTCAGCCATCATTTTTCCTACAAATATGGCAAGAAGTAGTTTTAACACGCATTCTATCATGGATATAAGCGCATAAATCCACATGTCTTCTTGGGCATACACTAAACCCATGAAAGGAATCTGCGCAAAACTGAGTACAAAGGAGAGAATGGAAAAATGAAAAACCCACAAGGCAGCATTTAGTCGATGTGTAGGTATGGTCATTTGCGTGGAGATGAAATGAGGTCCCACAATTTCTAAAACAGCAATGATGAGGACAGAAAGAATCAGCACAAGGTTCAACGAAACAGAAAATATTTTAGCAACCTTATCCTCTTTTTTCTCACCCAATGCAAACGAGTAAAACCTCTGTGTGGTCATGGCTAACACTCCACTAACGCTTGCTCCTAAAAGCACGATGCCTGCCACAGCATTGAAAATACCATAGTCTATAACCCCCAAACTTTTCAATACCCACCTTATGGCGTAAAGATTAATGAGGGAGATGATGAGCATACGAATAAAAAGAATAACGCTGTTGTACGCTATTCTTTTCGTCTTTGTCTGGTTGCTCATCAAACAATCCATCTTCATATTTATTCTTCTGTGAATATCATGCTGCGCAATGCGTACAATGTGATAACGACAAAAGCTAAAAACGTCATTCCTAAAACAAAGAGCATGCGTTTGGGACCTGCTGGTTTTAGAGGTACAGAAGCATTTTGGAGCGTCGTGAAAGCTGGAGTTTGTTCCATAACTTTAGCTCTTGCAACTTCTAATTTGTTTTGCAATGCAGTGTAATTGTTGTAATATAATTGCATTTCGTTTTCAAGATCGTTTTGTTTGAGACGAAAACTCTCTAATACAACATCTTGATTGGCATCTGAGTAAGCTCCGTACTGACGCCTCTTTTGTTCATACTTACTTTTAACGTCTTCTACTAATTGTTTGATATGGTTATAATCGTTAATAGCTTTTTTTGTTCGATAGGCTGTGATGAAATTTTGTAAATGCACTCTTACTGTATCTGCAATAGTAGCGGCAATTAGTGGGTCTTGGTCTTCCACTGTTATGGAAATGACATAATTTTTTTTGTCAACACTACATTTTACTTTTCCCGAGATAGCTTTTGCTACCATATCTTCTTTTTTAGTTAACATGAAAGGATTTACTTTCTGTGATTTATTGACAGATGCCTCTTTCTTTGAAAACATGCTTTTTAAGCTATATAAAGCTTTGTTCCACCATGCACTTTTTTGATATTTAGACAAATAATTAAAATATGTGGTTTTGAGATTCCCTTCTTTGGTAACTACTTTAATGTTAAAGAGATTGACAATAAAATCGTTAGAGCTTATCACGTCTGGATAAAGTTCAGGAAATATAGCATCCCCGTTTTTCGCTGAGCCTCCTATGTCAAAACCGAATGAAGATGCGAGATCAGATAATGAGTTTGAATTTAGGCTTGATAATTCAGGTGCAAGTTTGACAGTTGAGGTATAATAGCGTGGAACACAAATAATCAGCAAGCAAGACAGAACAAAGACAATAGGTAGTGTAACGATGTACTCCTTTTTGTACGGTCTTATCTGTTTTATAATCTTGTTAAAGTCAATTTGTTTTATATTTTCATTATTTCCTGTCATATCTCTATGTATTTTGCTTATCTTCCCTTATTTCACCATATTTGCAATTGTTGCTATCATGGCTGCGATGCTGGTGATGCCGCTGCCAAGGCTCATTGTTTCTGCAATGCTCATCTTTCGAGATAGCTTGCTGGGAACTACAATTTCGCACCCCGGTTCTATTTTTGCTCCTTGTGAAACCTTGTTTACCATACCGTTCATGTAAATGATATAAGCGTTGCTCTTACGGGCATTTTGGGCAAACCCTCCTGCAGCATTGATGTAGTACTTGGCTTTCTTTCCTTTTTTGTAGGCCACGGTATTGGGATACATCACGGCTCCGTTAATCTTGACGGTGGCGGTGTATTGTGGTAGAATGAGTCGGTCGCCCTCGCGTAACACGATGTTAGCGTCGCTGTTGGGATCGGCTATGGCTTTGTCCAGTTCGATACCCACTGGGAAAGTGGCGGGAATCTCAAATATCTTCAGTTGGGCAGTCGACGTATTTTGTCCCAACTGCTGTATGGCGCCAGCGTTGTTGCTGCTGGCAGCCATCTGCAACAGTTGGCGTTGCATTTCTTCTTGCTGCATCTTCAGGGCTGTCTCCATTCTTGACCTTTCTATAGCATTGGGTACGCGCTCCAACCGTGCGCCCTTGATGTATGCTAAGTTGGTCACGCCACCTGCTGCTTGCAGCAGGTCGGTCAGCCGCATGTCGCGCTTGGACAGTGTGTAGGTGCCGCCAAACATCACCTCGCCCTCTACGCTAACATTCTTCTGAACACTGTAACCCGGGCTCTTGCGTACATATACTTCATCGTAGGGCTGGAGCACAAAACCAGGTTCGCCATCGATGACAAATCCATCTTTTAATGCAAAGGTGTATGTCTGGGCGATGATAGAGTCAGTGGTAAGGGCTTTGGAGTTAACGATGCGACGGGCAACGTCTACTTTTACGGTAGATGCGGTTTCTTTAAGTCCGCCCGCTTGCAATACGAAGTCCTCCAGAGTCTCATTGTCTGCATATTTGTACACGCCAGGATATTGTACCTCACCATGGATGGTGATGGTTTGCTGCTGCATCATCTCACGTTTCGTGGGGATGAAAAGCACGTCGTTCTCCTTCAAGGGTATGTCGGCCACGGTGCCGCTCATGATGCCCGCCACGTCAACCGACACCACTTCCAGGGTGCGGTCTTCCTTCATACGATGGATGACACCGCGGGAGGTGAAGGCTTCTTCCTTCAGTCCTTCGGCATGTTGTACCAAGGTGCGCACGCTGTTGATGTCGTTGCCCAGTTGATACAAGCCCGGACGGAATACGGCTCCTTTTATTTCTACCGTATTGTTATAGCGTTGAATAATCGAGTCGACCGATACCGAGTCGCCGTCGGCAATGTGGAAGGTGTTCATGTCGAATTCGGAAACATTGAATACCGCAAATTCGCGACCCGTCTTGCGAACCACCCGTACTGCCTTTTTATAGGCGTCGCCCGTGAAACCTCCTGCGTATTTCAAAAGGGTACCCATGCTTTCGTTGCTCTTCATCTCGTAGAACATGGGGCGTTTCACCTTTCCCGTGATGTTCACCAGGCAGTTGTAGGGACCCACATAGATTACGTCACCATCCGTCAGACGCACGTTGCCCGTCATCTTGCCGTTAAGAATATAGTCGTAAACGTCGGCTTGAGAGATGAGGCGGTTGTTGCGATAAATCTTGATGTTGCGCAGTGTTCCCAAGTCGTTGGTTCCTCCAGCCATGTACAGGGCATGGAAAACAGATGCGAAGGCTGAAACGGTATAAGTGCCGGGTGCTCGCACTTCGCCCATCACGTTGACGGTGATGGTGCGGCTCTGTCCCAGCGTGAGGCGCACCTTGCTGCTGCTGTAACGTGCACCCAATTGCGCACGTAGTCGTTGATTGGCTTGTGCAATGGTCAAGCCGCTCACCTGTATGGGGCCAAAGCCTTCGATGTTGATGTCACCGTCGGGTGATACTGTCGACTGGATGGACTTTTGTGATGCGCCATAGATATCAACAAACACGGCGTCGCCCGGTCCCAACCGATAGCTTTGCGGCGTGGCGATATTCATGCTGGGCTCAAAGGTCAAATCCTTGTTGTTGAAGATGTCCCTGCCAAAAACTTTCTTTTTGTCCTCGGCCTGCTGTTTCAGTATCTGCTTGAGCCATTTGATGGAGTCGGTTGGCGTGAGGTAGTCCAGTTCTTGCTGAATCAGCTTAAACTCTTCGCTGTCTTCATCATATTTGTCCTGCCACTGTATCTGCGGTTGCAGTCTGTTGGAAGAAAGTTGCTTGGCATCTCTCCTTTGCTCCTTGATGGTGTTGTACTTCGTCCTTGCCTCTTTCGAATTGCCATTGGCCTGCCGCATGCGTGTTTCTGTCTGGTCTATGGTCTGGTCGGCCATGTTTCCCAGTCCTTTGCGCTTGGTCTGTCGTTCGTATTTATCCTTTATTCTCCTGATTTGTTGAATGTTCACGCCGCGCTGCATCAGCTTGGTCACAATTTGAGCCTGTGAGGTGCCTGCGGCGTTCTCTTTCATGACGAATTCAAGAACCTGTTCGTCTGACATGGAAGATTGTGCCGCGAGGGTTAGCGGGCACAGCATGAGTAGCAGAATATATAGAATGACTTTTTTCATATCGTGGGTAAAATCTCTTTTTCTCTTTCTTTTATTAACTCGTTTTTCGTTAATTTGTTGCAAAGATAGCGATATTTATTTTTTGTAGGATGATATTCTCCGACTATTTATCTATCATGCAGCTGCCGGTTTCTTGCTGCAAACACACGGCTCTTTTGTTTAAGAATGATGCTTTTCGGTTTTAGATCAAACCGAACATTTTTCAATGAAATATCTTCTGTCGCAACATCTTTTTAACACAAATGCTGGGCGTTTTTTCAACCAACTTGTTCATGTGTCGTAAATATGCTCGTCATGAGAGGTGTTCGTTATCCGTTTGTCTATTAATGACTTATGGGATTTTAAAGATTGAGGCGAAATTAAAAACAATGTGTTTGGGGCTGAAAATCCCTTTTTTTGATGCAAAAGGCCCTTCAATATGATGTAAATAGAGCGGTAAAAGCATGTACATTGGACTGCAAAAGCTTGTTAATTACACATCAACTCCATGTTAATAGCGTACCAGATGATGATTTGAAGGCTTTGAATGCCTAAAATATTCCCTCTGTTTTGTCTATTTCTCGATTTTATTTTGTAAAAGAAAAAGAATTGATTTAACAAACGAAAGGTTTGTTAACAAATACTAATAAGGCATTTGCCATTCAACAGTATTTATGCATCGTGTCGTAAGTGGTAGTTGCATCCATTACGCTCGTTGTTAATATAGATGGAAATGTTGGTTTCATCTACAACGAACAACCTTTCTTCAATGAAAGAACTGGATTGCAAGAATCATGCGACGAGGTAGTGATGCATGAGGTCTTGTGGTTCGTGTTCCGCCCATGCTGGCTTGCTTATGTCTTTGTGCTGTTATCGTTAGCAGCAACAGGAAAGGTGATGCCCAATTTGACTTCGATAGTGCTGGCACCATCCTGTATAAAAAACATCCCAACACTATCCTGAAATAGCATTGGGATGATAAGAATCAGTCTATATGGCTCATGGCTTCACCATAGTCTTTCCGTTCGAGATAACAATTCCCTTATAATCTTTACCCACTCGCTGACCAGCTAAGTTGTATAGATAATGATTTGTCTGTTTATCGTTGCCTTTCATGCCATAAATGCCACTTGTTGTTGAAGGTATTAACTCTGTGGGGTAGAGTTGTACTTTGTAATCGTGGAGTGTTACGATTCCACGCACGGTGTATGCTCCATCCTCAATAGCCTCCATGTCCAATTGCAGCTTGTTGTATAGCTGTATTCGCCGACCATTGTTCACGATGAAGAAATTGTTATCTTCCACTTCTACGTTCATGTCTTTTAGTTCAACTAAATTAGAGAGATACTTTTTGGTCAGCAATTCGTCAAAGGTTATCTTGATCGGCTGTGCAGCCTCTTCACTATGTTCGATTTGTAACTTATCTGCCTTGGTCGTCATAAAGTTTCCTTTGATTTCCGGAGTACCTTTGTAGTTTTGAAAATCGGCTCTGAATGTGCCATTCACCACGTCATTTGTCTGATAGTCTATTCCTGTGAGGTACAACATAATGGCATCTTCTCCTTGACGTATCCAAGCATTCGTATAGAAACAATAGAGCACTTTCGCGTCGGTGAGTTTAATCTCTACATCCGTCAGGTCGTCTTTAGTTTGGCACAAATCGTGAAGGGTATAAACCTTTTGTTCACCAGGTGTGGTTTCGACGTCGCCATATTTCACCGTGAGCTTCTGAATTCTTGTGTTAGAGGCGATGCTGATTTCTATGGTTTTGTTATCGCCAACCCAATGTCCCCTGGTCAATTTGCCGTTGTTAGCCGTATTGCGATCACCCCATTTGTCATGATTCAACTCCATAACCAGCTCCTTGATGGGTTTGGGGGCTTTTACAATGAGCTTGCCACCAAAAAGTCTCAATGAGTTGGTCCACATCTTGTTTGGAAAATCTTTGTTCGGATTGGGTTGAACCGTGATGGAAACATCGTTTATCTTTGCTGTCTTCTCCTCGGTGATGTCACCACCGTGTGAATTATTACTTGAGGGTTCTGTAAAGCCAAAAAGTTTACAACTCAGGTAGTTGGAAAGGTCGAAGACAACCTCGTCTGCCCAAGTAATGTGAGCAAATAACATGAAAAACAGCAATGTCCAAGTGCGTAATTTTAAAATCATGATGTAATAAAAATAATAAGTGAAAAAATTGATATTAACTATAAAGTGAAAATGCTGATGTTCAAAAATGGCAAAAAGTATGTTTTTAAGCAGGTCGCTTTAAGCGGTTTAATATAGTATGGTTTAATATGCTTGCCTTATTTGTGATTCTTTATTCCGAGATGATGTGGGATGAGTCACGACTTCATCGCAGGAGCCATCTGTTTCAGCGTGCGGAATAGGTTTTGTGGAAAGTAGTTTTTCGGTTCAAGTCAAGAACCTTGACATCCAGTTGCCCATTTCCAGTTTGGGCTGTCACGCTTCTGTTGTTTGAATTGACGAGAATGGGGTAGTCTTGGGCGTATACGCGGTAGCGGTATCGAGTGCCTGGCTTTAGGTTGGTCAACTTCACAGAGTGGATTAGGCTTGTGCGTTTGATGCCGATGTTTGTGTCGTGGAACTTGGGGCGTGCCACCGAATAGGAGTCAGTGCCGTCGTCGGGTGCCACTTCAACCCATCCTACAGAGGGTTTGTCTGCTACCCAAACAATGGTGGCGTTGTCTTCCTGTACCATGTCCAGATAAGGACCATGTAGGAGTTTGATGCCCTCAGCCCAACCAAGCGTTGGGAAGAGCATGAGTGTCATGAAAAGGATGGCTGGATGAATGAAATGTTTTGTCATGATGATGTTTGTATTTCTCATTTGAATGTACTTTTTGCAAAGGTAGAAAAAAACATTGAGTTTACACCCTAAAGTCATGCAGATTGTAGGTCAAACCCATTGAGATTGGCCGTCAAACTCAATGAGTTTAAAACGGGGGTGCTATACACCGTTGCAGCCAGGCTTTGGCAAGACATAGGTGTGGCACCCTCCTTGTTTATCAGTTATCTACGGAAGTCGATGGAGGCGAACGGTAAGGCTGTGCGCAGACAGCTGTGCCAATATTCCCAGTTGTGCACGCCATTGCGAATGCGCAGCTCGCTCTTGATGCCCGCTTTGGCATAGAGTTGGTGAATCTTAAAGGATAGGTCAACCAAATAATCGTCATCTCCGCAATCGAAAAACCAGCGAACGGAGCGCAACTGTTGTTTCGTTGTTTCGTCAGCGTTCGCGATGAAATCAATTGCCGAATGGTCACGCACCGATTTAGAGACATAGTACAATTTGTCCTTCCCATGTGGGGCAACCTCTGGTTCTTTATTGTCTAACCAAGCACTCATGGCATAGCATGACGAGAAAAGCTCGGGATGGCGTTGGCAATACACCGTACTACCGCCTCCACCCATCGAGAGTCCCATGATGGCGCGGTGGGCTTTATCGCCTATGGCGCGGTATTTCTTCTCTACGGCAGGCAACAGTTCAGTGAAGAAGAACGTTTCGTAGTTCCAACCAGGCATATTGAAATAGCCATTCCACTGATTCCTTACATCGGGATTTCCTGCATTGGGCATAATAATCACCATGGGCACAGCCTCCTGAGACTCTATCAATTCGTCGGCTACTTCTTTCATGTTTGCCTTCGAAGCCCAATCTTTATAAGTGCCATACAGCCCATGCAGCAAGTAAACAATGGGATACTTTTGTGATGAAAGTTCATATCCTGTGGGCAAATAGACATTGTAGGTCATCGTACTATCCAGCACATTGCTGTGTATACTATCGGTTACTATCCTGCCGGCCCATGCGTTGAGGGTCAGGATGGTGAACAGGAAAAATAAAAAAAGTTTGTTCATTGTATTGTTATTTGATTGTTTTCGTTTCGTTTACGAAATGCTTAATTTCCACAAAGATACATTGTTTTTGTGAATCGCAGACGGTTATGTGGCGAAAAATGTAAAAGTTTTCTCTCCGTCAAGGAAAAACTTTTTGCGGGAAAGTGAATGAAGTTAAGAAAAAATATGTATCTTTGCATTCTACATCCTGGGCTTGTATGGATTTGACGGCAAGTCGAAATGGTATGTAAGCATGCGGAGCTTCGGTGGCTGGCTCCTAAATCTCAGTTATCAAAGAATTAATTGGCGAAAATAATTACGCTCTCGCTGCTTAATCGAAGTATAGTAGATTATTAGCTTTATTCCGTCATTAGATGATGGAACGAGACACTGCTCCAAGGATGTTGTTCCGAATCTGAGGGTCAAGCGGTGCAGGTAAATCGGAAATAGCCCGTGTACGCCTCGGTGCAAGGGTGAAATTTAGAGGATAAGGTCGCAGTTGGTGGTTCAGGTCTTGCTGTGGCACGAAAACCGAAGGCTGAAATAAGCATGTAGAAAACGTATGGTTTCCTTGTGCGGACCGGAGTTCGAATCTCCGCAAGTCCACTAAAAAGAAAAGACTGGTAGCTGCTATGGTGGCTGCCAGTCTTTTTGTGTTTTGGGGCGTTGATGGATGCCTGCTGTTTGGCATCCCATTGCCATTAGTATGCTCTTGGCACGGCTCTTTCATTTTAAGGTCGTTTGTTGTCAAAGACAATCATGTTCTTTAGTGTCAACAACGAATTAAACAAAAGAAACGAATATGATTGCCGGAATCAATGAACGCAAGCGTTCACCGAATGAAACGAATTTGGTAAAGACATGCGATATGTTCACGTCGGCAGATTTGTTTCATTCGCAGAACGCTTGCGTTCATCGTCTTGTTTAGTTGATTAGTTTCATTTGTTTCATTCGTTGTTAAACAACATTGTCCTTAAATGAAAGTGCCGTGTCTCTTGGGAGCTGGCCTTTCGTTTGTTCCTCAAGGTGCAAGCTCTTTCGTTGGTGCGCTAAATGAGCCAAATGCGTTTTTGGAGTTCGCGCGTTATACTTGCTGTCGGCACAATCTTTCCATCGAAACATCGCCGCTTTACAACGTTCACGGCATAACAACTTAGTGGTATTCTTTTGTCTTCAGCTCTCCCCGCAGCACGGCAAGGGCGTTGTTGCTCATGGCCTGCATCTCGTCTTCGCCGGGATAGGTGATGACGGGTGCCAGAAAGTCTAAACGTTCTTTCAGTTTGTTCACCACATAGTCGGAATAAGCGATGCCTCCGGTGAGCAGGATGGCATCTACTTTACCGTACAGCACGGCTGCCTCTGAGGCGATGGCTTTGGCCGTGTGGAATAGCATGGCGTCGAGGATGAGCTGCGCATGCTGATCACCCTGCTCGATGCGCTGTAGGATTTCTTTCACGTCGTTGGTGCCCAGATGCGCTCTGAGTCCTGTCTCAGTCGTGACGTTCTTAAGGAGTTGCTCCATGGTGTACTTGCCGCTAAAACACAAGCGTATCAGGTCGGCCACCGGTAGTGAGCCGGCTCGCTCGGGAGAGAAAGGTCCCTCGCCCCCCAAGGCGTTGTTGGCATCGATGGCTCGGCCATGGTCGTGGGCTGCAATGGAGATGCCGCCCCCCAGGTGACAGATGATTAGATTGAGGTCTTCGTAGCGTTTACCGATGTCTCGTGCATATCGTCGGGCGATGGCTTTCTGGTTTAGTGCGTGCCAGATACAATAGCGCGGTAAGAGGGGAGAGCCGCTGATTTTGGCCAAAGGCGACAACTCGTCCACCACGCCGGGGTCGGCAATCAGGGGCAGACAGCCGGGAATGGCCTTCGCAATGTCGTATGCGATGAGGCAACCTAGGTCGCACGCATGCTGGTGTAGGGCGTTGCGTGTCAACTCGAGCATACGTTCGTTTACCTCATAGACCCCACTCTCCACTGGTTTGGCCAAACCACCGCGACCGATGACGGCGTTGAAATTGAACGGTACCTCCATCTGCTTGAGGGTGTCTATAACCAGTTGCCGACGGTATTCCAGCTGATCCATGGGCTGGTCAAACTGGCTTAATTCGGCAACAGAGTGTTTGATGTTACGAGTGAACAGCATCTGTTCATCTTCAAAAACGGCTATCTTGGTGGATGTGGAGCCGGGGTTGATGCTTAATATGTGGAACATAAATTGATTATTTCTGTATAAGGGCGGTTCTATAAATTACCACCGTAAAGTTTTTTTATGTCAGTTTTTTTTACGTTTTGTCATCTTGTGGCCTCTTTTTGGCTCAATTTGCTTATTCGTTCAGTCGTATAGCTCGCTATACTCCTTCACTCACAAACAAATTGACCTCAAAAATAGTCTCACAATCCGTCAAAGCTAATTTACAGAACCACCCATAAATCGGGTGCAACGGCGCACTAACAATGGAGGCAGGCCAGCGCCAGACTGTTGAATTTGGACATGACATCATCGCCTCTTGACGGGAGGACGACGGGACATTGGGTACCTTGCAGCATGCAAGCCGTTTCGCCATGGGCAAACAGTGTAATGGTTTTGTAGAACAAGTTGCCGGCTTCAATATCCGGGAACACCAACGCGTCGGCTGATCCCTGTATGGGTGAGTCGATGCGTTTGACCTGCATGCTGTGCAAGTTGCAGGAAACTTTCAAGTCGAGCGGGCCGTCTACGATGCAAGGTCCAAAGGCTCCGGCCTTCGCTTGCTCTATCAAACTGGCGTAACCGGCAGTGAATGGAAAATGTTTGGCGTTGACCTTCTCTGAGCAGTGTATCAGGGCCACCTTGGGTTGGCTGATGCCAAACTGGCGACAAAGCTGCGTAATATACTTGATTTGCATGAAACGCTGTTCTTGTGTAGGGTAGGGTATCACCGCAGCGTCGGTGAAGAACAGCAGTTTGGGATAGTCGGGAATGGATGCGGCGGTCACATGGGTGAGCACGTTTCCAGCGGGTAAGATGCCTTTCTCTTTGTCGAGGATGGCTCGGATGACGACATCTGTGCTGACGAGGCCTTTCATGATGAGGTCTACCGTGCCTTCCTTGACCATCGCGACGGCCTTTTCGGCTGCTTCTTGATCATTCGCAGCTTCTAAAAACGATAGATGTTGCGAGCATGCCATCAAGGGTTGGCTTTGTTTAACCTGGTCGGTGCAGCCTATCATGACTGCTTCCATCCATCCTTGCTGGATGGCCATGGCGACCGACTGCTGTGTTGATTCGTCGGTTGCACAGATAACCGCTGTTCTTTTTCGTACACCTCTTTGGGCCAGCTGACTGGCCATGTCTTTGAAATTTCGAATAGACGACATAGTATCCTCTTTTTGGAAAGCTGGGCCAAAGGTAGATAAATCTTTCCAAAAACCTGTCTGGTTGAGCTATAAAAATATCCTTCTTGAAGGGTTACGATTAATAATTGTATTCTTTTTTCGTCCATTCGTCTTGGACGGAAAAGGAAAATATATTGGCATCTGCTGGTGTGGTACCTTGAAAGAACGAGCCTTTGTATTGCGTGATCTCATTCACTTTGACGGGAACCTCTTCAAAAGTGTGCTCGGTAATGACATCGCCAGATGCGTTTAATGCAGATACCGTAATCTTCAATACATCAGAGGGCGTGTGCGGAAAGGTGTACACGTCAAACTGTCCTGGCCCAGCATGCTGTGCATCTGTCAGGGTGCGTTCTTCGGTCTGGCGAGAGTTTTTCGCACCAACGCCTGTCATCGCGTTGAATGTTGAACTGCCGCCCGTGTAATAGAACTTCATGGTTTTGACCGCTGTTGGTATGGCATCGGTTGTAACCAGTCTGAACATGGCAACGGCACGCTTCATTTCGAGTTGGTAAGACGCATTGCCTCCAACCGTTACCTCTTGACAATAATAAAAGGTGTCGGTCATCTTGTTCTTGGGAAATGAAATCTCTTCGGGCGATGTAATGGTGGCTGATCCGTTGCCACTGTGGGCAATAGCGACCACTTGGTATGTTCCTGCAGGCAGTGTGACATCAATCTGGCCGAAGTGGGCATCTTTCGTATCTTGGTGAATGTTCTTTACTTTCACGCCATCCTTGAACAGGGCTAAGCTAATACGCGTGCAAACCTGCTTGACATCGGTGGCGCGCGACATGTCTACGGCTTGATTGAAAGGGATGTGTTCGAATTGGGCGACACGGAAAGAAAGGTGAAACAAGTCTTTTGCTTCTTGTTCCTCGGTGTTTGTCTCTTCTGCTAGAGATGGCTTTTCACATGCCGACAGGCAGATGGCAGATAGCAACAGGGCGGTTGCCAGCATTTTCATTGTTTTCTTCATGGTTGGTAGTTGGGTGTAAGTTGGTTATATCGTTGGATGTTATTATCAGGTGCTAAGTTACGACAAAAAAGAATAACTTCAAAATTTTTTTATGTATCGAAAACAGTTACCCACGTTGTCGTCCAGTTTTTTCTTTTCGCCTTGGACTTTATCTCTCATTCTCTTGTAGTTAAACCAAACTCGTTTCGTCTGCTTTGCATCACCTAGAAGAAAAAAGAGGCAAGCTGCACGAATGCAGTCGCCTCTCTTTTCAGTTTTCTTCTTTCAGCCTATCAATGAAAGGGGCATGGTACTTCTTTCTGCCAAGTTATCTCGCCATAACCATCCTTATGGGCGGTGTGTCCGTGGCCAGTGTAGTCTTTGCACTCGTCAGTACCATCGTCCAGCTTCCAGTAACCTTCCAATCCCTTGCTGTTGGTTTCAACGAAACACTGATGCAATGGGTTTTTCAGTTCTTGCGGCGTTAAAGCTCGAGTCCAGAACCTACATTCATTCACCGATCCTTTGAGATAGAAACCATTCTGTACGCCAGGTGCGGCACCGATATAGAAGTTGTTGGTAAACGACACTTTCTTGGCGTAGTCGGCCTCGGCAAAGAGGATTCCGTCTATATAGAGCGACAGTTTGTTGTTGGCAAACACGCCTGCGATGTGGTACCACTCGTTCTTGGCGATGCTGAAGCCCAAACGCCCCGCATAGACATCCCATTGCTTCAAGCCAAACATGAACACTGGCACGTTGCCCTCGCCACCAACACGGTCGGGAGTTCCATCCACGAAAAGCCATGCGCTTTTCTCATCGTTCGAGTTTTCAGGAAAGCCCAGAATGCCCATCAGGTTGCCTCCATAGTATTTCGGCATCTCCCACAAGCACACTCGAGCCTCGAGCGTAAAGGCATCCAGGTTCTGAAGTCTGCTGACATCATTGTCCTTGAAAGTCACCTTGAAGCAATTACTTCCATTGAGCCTCGGTACATTCATCAGAAGGGTTCTGTTCACAACAACATAAAGTACGTCACTGCCTGGAAGTTGTGGGTAGCGTTTGTTCTTGCTTGTCATTCTCACAGGCAGCAAGTAGTTCATGCCTTTCTTCAGGTTCTCCAGCTTGCTTACTTGCAGACTGGTGCTTTCTGAACGGTATCCACCTTTCTTGATGGTCAGCGTTGTTTGCGACAAGGCAAACGTTCCCTCAGGCAATGACTGGTAATTGTCACCGTGCATGCTGTTGTATGTCTCCACCAAGCTGTTGTCTATAGCCAGTTCAGTACTAACATCTTCTTCCACCTTCAAGGCACTCGATATGGTCAGTCCCATGGCATCGCCCTGCTGTTTCACCGAGAAAGTGGTAACGGGTGTCTTTTCTGCTGCCGTAATGTAAACAGCGTCTACGTCTACGTCATCTGTACAGGCCATCAAACCCAACAAGCAGACTGTGGACAGATAGCAGAGTGTTTTTATCGTATGTCTCATCATTCTTGTTTTTTATTGTTCTTGTTACCGTTCATAATTTGGATAGCCTCTCTTACATAGAAGTAATTGTTGGGCGGTACAGGCTTGTTGAGATGGTTGCCTTCTGCATAGGCGAACTGTAATACATATACACCACAGCCAGCCAGATTGTTGTCAACGGCAAACTTGGCCATTCCCCACAAGCTTGGTATCGTCTTTTCGCCATCATAGAAATCAATGCCACCTTGTCCAAATGAGTTTCCGGCCTGACTGGTCCATTCGCACAAGATGCGTTTGTTGTCTGGAAACCCTTTTCCATAATCATTCGCCTTACCCTTGAGTCGACTTTTTAATATTCCTGGAGAAGAAGCATTGTAGGCCTGTCCAATGAAATAATCGAACCTGTCAGCGTATTCCTCGTCCAGCCATTGACCGTCAACCACCAATAGCTTGTGCTTGCCGTTCACCTTGTACTGCTCCTTGCACTTGGGACCAAGATACTGACTCAGCACATCTATAAAGGTACGCATCATCTCCGTGCTATACTGGTCGCCGCCAAACCATGGCTCATAGTCGAGGTCAAATCCGTCAAGTCCCCAATGAAAGATGGAGTCAGCCAAGTTCTTAGCATAAATCTTCATGGAGTCCAAGTCTTCCGAACCCTCTCCAGTCCTACTGAAATAATGTTCTGGCCACATGGTGACCAGCACCTTTGTTCCTCTATGCTCTTGCAGGAACTTTACGTCATTCCTGTTCTGCTCGTTGTTCACATACCCCGTAAAGAACGACACTATGTCGATACTGTCGGGAATGCCCGTCAGCCGAGTCTGCATTGATGGCGTGGCTGGCGAGTAATTGTACCATGCAAAGAAAATCTTATGGTCAGAATTCTTGTACGCGATCAGGTCTTTCTCCTGCTCGGGTGTCAGCGAGTGGAAAGACGTGTCGTCCAACGCTTTTGGTTCTGGCTCAGTCCATTCCTCGCATGCTACAAGGCAGAACAGCGAAGCTAAGATGCCAATAAAACTTTTTATTTTCATATTTTGAATAATTTACGATGTTGATGGATGTTACTTATTTTTGATATTTCTTATCTGCTTTCTTGTCCCACCACAACTTGGTTCCGCCATTGTCGGCACCCTGTAGCAAGGATAGTCCATGTTGGTAAGAGGCAGGGAAGTCGCTCTTGATGTTCACTGGATAGGGCAACCTGGCCACCTGTTTCTTAGAGTCGATACTGCCCATGCTCATGTTCATGTCCACTGGAATCACGCGTGGATAGCCAGTACGCCTGAATTCGCTCCAAGCCTCCTGTCCATCAGGATAAAGGGCGATGTATTTCTGTGTGATGATTTTCTCCAGTAGCTCCTCGCTGTCAGCTCCTCCGAATGACAACATGGCTGGCGTTATCTCACCACCGTCGTCTATGCCGCCATCGTCATCACCGTCATCCGGATTACCACCATCATCTGGATAGTCACCAGGGTCGTCACCACCTTCATCATCACCTTCATTATCATCAACCTGTACATGATGGTTCCAAGCCACGGAGCAATGTCCAAAAGTGGCAACACTGTTGTATGAGTCCAACAAGTCTTTGTAGGGAACGGGCGTGGTTGTACCTTTGAGGTACTCATCAGCACTGCCTGCCTTTGCCTGCGATGCTCCCAAAGGCTGGTCGAATGCCGTGCGAACCCCTTGCTCATACAATTGCTGTGCGCTGCCACCAGCCTGCCATCCACGCAAGGCAGCTTCTGCTTTCAAGAAGTATACCTCGGCGGCTGTCATGAGCTGAATGGGCGTTGATGCCGTGACATTTAGCTTGGAACATACCTTGTATTCGTTACCGGTCATGTAGATACCAGTCCTCACTCCGTTGTAGTCTTTCGCACCAGACACCTCTGACGGCTCGAACAGTAACCCGAGGCGTGGATCCTTGTATCCTTTCAGGTAGGTTTCCAACGTGGCACCCAACCTACTGTCATTGTACGAATGGCAAATCATGTACAGGGGATTGACGGTGGAGGCACCATTTACGCGAATCAAGGCATTATCGTCGTTTCCTTCCATGACGCCAGCACGTATGGCTTCTTCAGCTTTGGCTTGAGCTTTGGCCGCATCGGCATATACAATGCGCATGGCCAGGCGTAGTTTTAGGGAATGAGCCAACTTAATCCACTTGGTAAAATCGCCTGCATATACCTTGTCGTAGGCTGCCAACGGACGTGCGTCTGGATTGGTCTTCACGAATTCTGCAAGGATTGCGGCCGCCTCGTCCAGTTCACTGAAAAAGAGGTCATATATCTCGTTCTGTGCCGTGAAGGCAACGTCTGACGAAGGTTTGAAGTCCTTGTACGGTATCGGTCCGTACATGTCGGTTATGCGGTGCATGCCCAGCACTTTCAATATCTGCCCTACGGCAAAGGTGGTAGGCACGAGTTCTTTCTTCAAAGACAGCCTGTACCATGGTATCATGTAATTCTGGTAAGCCACGCTGTAAGCCGCATTACACCACCGTGGTTCCATCTTGTAGGTGGCGTTGTTCATTCCGCTGTTGTCAAACGTATTGGAAACGCCCATGAATCCCGAGAATATGTCACCAGCCAATGAATACATCTTCTGGTAATTGTTCACATCCACGTTCTGTGCTTTTGTGACACAGGGGTATATCTGATACTCCATCTGTGTGATCAGCGACCCCATGCCCAAATTGTCATGCAGCAAATCTTCCTCGTTTGCCGCATTGGGGTCTGTATTGGTAGACAGGAAATCGCTTGTGCAAGAAGAGAGCATCACAGCGGACAGCAGAAGCGTTGCCCATGTGTTCTTTGCACTTATATTGAAATTATACATAGTTGTTGCTTGTTTTTATAAAGAAAATTTAATGCTGGCACCGAAACTTCTCAAACTCGGCATCAGGAAATAGTCAACTCCCTGATAGAACGTTCCGACCGATGATGTGAGTTGTGGGTCAAAAGGTGCTTTGTTGTAGATCATCCAGAGATTGCGACCTGTCACCGAAACCGTGAGGTCTTTGATGACATTGCCAAACCATTTGTTGGAGAAGGTATAGCCCAGCGATACCTCTCTCAGACGGATGTTGGTGGCATCGTACACATAGTTGGACAACACGCCCGATCCTCCTCCTATCTGCCGATAGTAGGTTTCGGCATCCATCATCATGCCGTTCACTCTTACACCGCCGCGATCTCTTGCCAAGGCACTGCGCTCGGATGCGCCATAAGCGTCGAGTACGGCTTGCGTAACCGACACCACCCTGCCTCCTATGCGGCCGTCAATCAAGAACGAGAGGTTGAAACCCTCGTATTGGAAGCTGTTACGCAGGCTCACGGAATACCGGGGAGACGTGTTGCCGCCATATATCAGATTGGTGTTGTCGATAGCCATCTGCATGTTGTTGGGATTGACATAGGTATATCCGTTCATGTCTTTGACCAGATGGTTCACATAAAAGTCACCGATAGAACCGCCCTCATTGATGTAGTTTCTGAAAGAGGACAGACCGCCTAAGTCAAAATGGTCTACATTCATGGGCTCGCCCGTGATAGGATTGGCCACGTTGCGCACCAGCTCCTCGATGCGATTACGGTTGAACGTAAAGGTCAGCACGGGCTTGTACAAGAGTTTTCCAAACGTCAGGTCGGCATCCACCATCGCCTCAATACCGCGGTTGCTTACCTTTCCGGCATTTACATAGAAGTTGCTGTAGCCACTGCTCTCGGGTGCTCTGAACTTGAAGAGCTGGTCATAGGTGTTGGCGTGATACCAAGTGATGTCCACGCCTATCTTGTTGTTCAGGAAACGTGAGTTAAGACCAATCTCGAACGACTTGGTCTGTTCGAACTTCAGGTTGTTGATGGGCAGGTCTGGATTGATGCTCACGCCTCCGCCAGGACTGATGGGATAGGACGGTACGGTGATGCCTGCCAATGAAACCGGCACATTGCCAACCTTGGCATACGACAGGCGTAACTTGGAGAATGACAGTACCGACTTGGGTGCCTTGAGCCATTCGGTCAGGATGAACGACATACCCACCGATGGATAGAATATGCTCTTGCTGGAGGTATTGGCCAACAACGAAGTCCATTCGTTGCGCCCGGTGACATCCAAGAATATGCAGCGCTTGTAATCGAACGATGCACTCACAAACAGAGCCTGTGTCTTGATGGATTTTCCCTCTTGGTATTGAGGCTCTGGTGTGAGGTTGTTCAGGGTAAACTTGTTGGGAACAGTGGCCAAAGGCGCACCAAACTCAAGTTTGTTGGAGTTGGCTGTATAGTTGAAACTGGTGTTCTTGAAACTGCCACCGGCATTGATCACCATCCCCCAATGATTGAAGTTTTTATGAAGATTGACAATCAGGTCACCATAATCCTGCGTTGACTTGTCGGTGGCCAACAGGTAAGAACCCTTGTCAGATGCCGATGTAAGCAAAGGAAGTGTCGAAGCGTAGTTCTTAATTTCATTGACCTTGGTGTTGCGGTCGGTTCTGAACCGTACCGTTGCATTGAGCCAGTCAAGGATATCGTACTTAAGGCTTCCACCCAATATGATACGTTCGTTGTGGTTGATATTGAAATTGCGGTGGGTAATCCAGTAAGGATTCTGAATAGACCGCTTCTGATCTCCGTAAGGCCAGAACTGCAAAGGGAAGCCCCTGCTGGCATCATAACGCTCATACGACCTGTACTTTTCTATCTGGTCGCCTCGTGGAAAGAGGTAGATGGGAACGATAGGATTGTAATATTCTCCCTGCGAGAGCATGTTCTGTGCGGTTTTATCAATGTACATCAGCGTGGCACCAAGGCTCAGCTTGTCACCGATGGAATACATACCATTGTACGAAACGTTGTATCGGTTCATCTTGTTGTTGTGCACCACTCCATGAGCGTTATAGGCCGACAGCGACAGATAGGTGCTGTTCTTCTCGTTACCAAACTGTATGCCAACGGTGTTCGAAACGCTGGCTCCTGTCTGAAAGAAATCGGCAGGGTTATAGTTGGCCTCATTCTGCAAGCGTGGTCCCCAGCTGCTGAACTCGTTGCTGCGGCTTCCATAACGGTTCTGTAGCTTTGGAAGTAGGAAAGGTCGGTAGCAGTCGGTAAAATTGGAGAAGCTGATGCGCGGCTTGCCATCTTTCAGTCCTCCTCTCTTGGTCGTCAGCATCACCACGCCATTGGCAGCCTGACCACCATACAGGGCAGCCGCCGACGGACCTGTCAACACGGTGACTTCGGCAATGTCCTCCATATTGATGTTGGAAATGCCATCGCCGTCGTCCATACCGCCATACTGAGCATTAGATGCTGAGCCTTTACGCGGAAAGAGATCTGGAAGCGGAATGCCGTCCAATACATAAAGCGCGTTGTTGTTGCCATCTGGATTGACCGACTTGTCGCCTCGCATCACCACTTTGGTGGAACCACCGATACCCGATGCCGACTGCGAGATAACCACACCTGCCACCTTACCGTTCAGGGCATTGGCCACGCTGGCCTCCTTCAAGGCGAAGTCTGAGCCTCCCAGTTTCTGCACGTTGTAGCTCAGTGCCTTCTCCTCACGCTTGATACCCAAGGCGGTCACCACGACCTCATTGAGTTCCTGGCCAGCTTCCATCATCTGCACGTTGATGTTGGAGCGGTCGCCAGGCTGGATGGTTTGTGAGGCATAGCCTATGTACGAGAACTCGAGTAGCGGTTGGTCGCTCTTCGACTCGAATGAATAGTGACCGTTGATGTCCGTCACCACACCTTGGCCTGTGCCCTTCTCAAGAACACTCACGCCGATAAGCGGCTCACCATTGACATCGGTCACCACGCCCGAAATCACATGGGGCTTGGCATTGGCTGGTGCCGGTTTGGTCTTGAGGGGCTTCTGTTGAAGCGTCAGATAGATGACATCTCCCGAGATGTGGTACTTCACGCCCGTTCCGGCGAACAACTTGTCCAAGGCGGTTGCCAAGGGGACGTTGCTCAGCTTAACGGCATTCACCCGAACCGAACTGAGTGAGTCGTTGTAGAAAAAACGGTACTTTGACTGTGACTTGATTCTCTTCACGATATTCTCTAACTTCGTTCGCTCCGAAGTCAGATTGATCTGTGCGCTTGCCCATTGCAGCGGCAAGCCTAAGAGAACCGCGGATAAGACAATCCTGCGTAGCATGGATCCTCTTTCATAGCAATGTTTGTTCATTATGAATTGATTAGAATTAAGACTTAGGCTGGCCTTTGGAGCCTTGCCCAGTTTGATTGTTGTTACGTTACTATTACAACTGAAGATTGCAAGGTACTTACTCCAGCGCAAAAAAAACTTTATCAGTATCACGACTCTATCATTTAAGAACGATATTTTTGCAACGAGAAACACTTTCCCCAAATAGCGTGTATAAAATCAGATGACATGTTGCATGAGAGGATGATGCTTGCTGATTTTTCTTGACAAAACGCCTCTCATATTTCTCTTGTAGACAACGAGCGTCATTGTTGGTTGTAAAAACGCTCAAAATGAGCGATGTTGGTAATTTGTTGTTAATGAATATGTTATGCTTAAACCTTATCTTTTTGTTCTTATTTTTATCGTTTTTTGTCGGCAAAAGCATTGTTATTAGCGTCGAATATGTATGCTTTAATGCTGCAATAGCATGTTGATTGCACCTCTAAAAGGTGTTTTCAGGGGCGTTAAATCAATGTTTCGATTTTAAAAGAAGTCTGAATTGTTAAATTCAGTGTACTTTTACATACCGCTTGCCTATCGTTTTTTTCTATTTTGCTGATTATCAATGGTTATTTTAAGGTAAAATTACAGGACAAAAGTAGCAGACGTCTTTATCAAGGTTGATATGAAAGTGCCGTGCATTTGCGCGAACAAGGAGAACGGCACGCCATTCTCCTTGCTTCTTGATATTGATTGGTTTGATTGTTTGCCTGTGCCAGGAAGGCACTGGCGGTCAAGGTTGTTTCGCTATGAGAACCAAGTGTCCGTCTTTTCGGTGGAATGCGAACGGAACGGAGTATGACAGGTCGGCCAGCACCGAGTCAATCGTTGGACGGCAGTTGATGACGCCCGTATAGGTTGACCTGCTCTGCAGGCGGGGCGAGATGTCGATGCGCACGTCATAGTATTCCTCAAGTGCCTTGACAATCTCGTCAATGCGCATGTTTGTAAAGGGAATGGCATTGTTGTGCCATGCGGCCGACACGGGCGCGTAGGTCTGCACAATCTCCATGCTGCGGCTGGCTTTGTCGAGGACTACTCGCTGGTTGGGACGCAGGGTAATCATTCCCTCACCATGGTTGCCACTTACTTTCACCTTTCCCGACAGCAAGGTTACTTCGGCCGTGTTGTCTGTGGTACGGGTACTGAAGTTGAACCTTGTTCCCAGTACGCTGGTGGTGATGAACTCATTCTTCACCACAAACGGTCTGCTGGCATCAGGCTTTACCTCAAAATAAGCTTCGCCATCCAGCTCCAGTTGCCGACCATCGTCATTGAAATGCTTGGGGTATCGAAGAATGGAATGGGCATTGAGCCACACCTCGCTGCTATCTGGCAGCAGCACATGCCGCACACTGTTGAGAGCCTCTACTTGTACCATTTGCTCTCGGTCACCCCAATAGTGCAGGCCAGTCATGACAAACAAAGCGGTAAGAACCGCGGCAGCGGCATACATTGTCCACCTCAAACTGTTTTTATGTTTTCTTACCTTCTCTTCTTTAGCTATGCGATTCAGCAAGTCAAGCTCAGCCCGCTGCACATGAGCCTCGTCAATTTGGTGTGACGCACGGTAGGCGTGGTACGCATCAGTCATCCTGAACAGCCACCGGGCATGTTCGTCTGACTCGCATGCCCATGTGGTGAGCCGCTCCATCTCCTTTGGCGAGCACTTGCCAAGGAGATAATTCTTGAGAAGTTTGTTGCTTATTTCTTTCATTCCTATATATAATACAACTGAGCAGCTAAAACAACTTACCCATAAACAAATATTAACATCAACAACAACAGCACGAGATTCTCCAAACGATGCCGTAGATACTTCAAGGCCTTGTAGAGCTGGGCTTCGACCGTGCGAACTGAGATGTCCATTACTTGGGCTATTTCCTTGTTGCTCATGCCGTGCAGATAGCTCATCTTGAATATCTGTCTTCGTTTGTCGGGCAGCTCGTTGATGGCTGCGTCAATCTTCTCCCGTAGCTCTTGGTTCTCCAGTTTCATGTCAACAGGATTGCTGTTGGGATCGTAATATGCAAGCCGCATCATCTCCAAGGCACTACACTCGGCAGCATAGCCGCTCACCACATTTCTGTGCTTGATGACATTGAGCGACTTGGTGTACACGGCCCGATAGAGGAACGACTTGATGTGAGCCGCATCGTCCATCGCATTACGTCGATGCCATAGGTCAACAAATGCATCCTGAACAACGTCCTCCGTGTCGCCATGAACCAACAGCCGAGTGGCGTAGAGCAGCAATGAGGGATAAAACTGTCTGAAATATAAGCGGTATTCAGATAATGTCATTTCATACGTTAGATTGCGTCAGTGTAGACAAGTTTAATATCTCGAACCAACCTCAGCGGCAAAAGAAGCTGGTGCAAACTTACATGTTTTTTCTGTTCTTACAATATTTGTGTTCGGAAAATATCGTATCATGTACTCATTGCCGAATGATTTTCTTTTCTGTTGGCTTGTTTTCCCCCTCCGTTAGTTCTTTATCCATCATCACCAAGGCCGATGTGATGAGGGTACAGATGCCCAAAAGGGTGGTGAGAATGAAAAAACTACGATAGCCAAGGGCTTGCTGTAGCGAGCCGGACAGCATCATGGGAATCATGGTAGACACCGTGGCCAGCGACATGCACAGGGCATAGGTGGACACTCGTTTTACCTCACTGTAATAAACAAGGTAATGCAGGTAGGCGCACAAGCCGAATCCACAGGCCATTTGAGTGATGAATGCACAGCACGCTATCCAACCAATGTTCGCGGGCAGGGCATAGCTGAGATAGATGTAGAAGAGTGGTGGAATGCATGTGGCAAACGTCATGAGGGGGAGTGCATTGCCGAATGCGACTTTTCGAAGAAGCCAGATGCCCAGCATGCCACCGATGATGAGTCCGAAGACACTCACCGTTCCTTGTGCATAGCCAAACTCTTGTGGGGACAATGCCAGTCCGCCACTGCTTCCTAAGTCGAGCATGAACAAGATGGAAACAGGCGTGAGCAGCGTATAGGGCAGCATAAACATACTTAGGAAGAGAATGCCTGGCCACGAACTCGGGGTTCGGATGAGGTCGGCACTGGTGTTCAGGCAGGCGTAGAACATGTCGGACACTCGTATCTTTCGCTCTCTGTCAGCGGCACTCGACTGTGGAATCATGAAGATGTGCCACAGCAAAACGACGGCAAGGAAACCGCTGAGGCAGTAACATGCCGTGATCCATGAACTGCGTATGTTCCGAGTTATCACCTCGAGGTTGCCGCCTATCATCACGATGATGCCCAACACCACCAGCATGGACAGTAGGTAGAACGTCAGTTTGAAGAGTTGAAGGGACGAGGTGCGATGGTGCTTGATGGCCTGTAGACTGAATTTGTCGATGGCAATGTCGTGAAAAACATGTGCAATGGCCATCACCCCGAGGCACATGAGGCTGCCTTCCAACCAGCAAGTGCCATTCAGAGCATACGCCATGCCAGCCATGGAAAGGATGATTAGCGCTTCAGAAAGCAGTATCCATAGGCGGTTGCGGTGGCCTGTCTGCACGAAGATAGATAGCACGGGACGCATGACGACGGGCAACATCAACCAGGCAATAAAGAAAGTTGCCGCTCCGTTGTCGACTCCCATTCGCTTGAAAATCACGAGTGGAAAATAGAACAGCATCACAAACGTGAGCCCCTTAAAGAGGTACAACGTTGGCATCCACTTCCAGGGAACCTTAACTTCGTGGTTGAGGTCCAAGGGAGAGTTGAATAGGTGATGACTGATTATTTTCATCTCGAGTTGATTGGAGCTATTTGTATCTGGTAGTTGTTATTGGGAGTTAAGGGAAGTTAGTGGGAGTTAACTGGAGTTATCGGGCATTACCTTATATTATATAGTTCAATGTAGCGGACACTTAGGAGTTTTTCTTGACCAAACAGGCATTTGTCTGTTGTCTTCCATTAACTCCCACCGACTCCTACTAACTCCTATTAACTCCGGCTTACTTCCATTCACTCCCGTTTACTCCCTGTCATTCGTACAGTTTTTCGATGGTGGCGTGGTGGTAATAGTGGGTTAAAATCTCATCGTAGCCATATCCATCTTCACCCATTACGGCGGCACCTATTTGACAAAGTCCCACGCCGTGACCCCATCCGGCTCCGGTGAGGACAAACCTTTGGGGAACGCCATCAACCACATCTTCCTTGTCAACCACGAAAGCCGAACTGTATAAGTGCGATTCTGACAGTGTTCTTCTTATCTCCAATTCCTTGCCTATGGTGAAGGTCAGTTCGCTACCAACGATTTTTAGGCGGGATATGCGTCCGCTCTTGCCTCGCTTCAGCGGCACCAAGTCCAGGATATCGCCAAAAGACATGTTCGCCTTCTGCTCGATGAGAGCTTTCAGCTCCGTTTGGGTGTAGCTCACTTTCCATCGATAGAAGTCGACCGTTTCTTGGTCGTAGTCGTTCAACACCTGCGAGAGAATCTTTTTGTCGGTGGTGTGGCAGAAGGCCTCGGGTGCCGAACGTATCCATTCCTCGGCGTCCTTCTCTACCGTTAGGTCGAGGAAAGGCTCGGCTTTACCTTCCAGTTGTTGACGGTTGTCGCGTATGGCTTCCAGATAAGATTTATGCTCATCTTCCCAACAATACTCATACTCTTCGCTGATGCCGCCACAACATTTGCTGAAGCGGGCGTCGCATATCTCGCCCTCCGACAGCAGAATCTGTCCTCGTGTGCGACGAATGGCAGTGGCCACGTTGGGACTTGTTTCCTTTGTGATGCCCTGATATCGCTGACAATGGTCGTCTGCGCACACGTCGAAGAGCGTGTGATCTTCTCGGTCGTACCACTTAATCAGCTCGTCGTCTTTCCGAATGAACGAGAAGAAGCTGTTCGCCGACTCTTTCAGGTTGCGGCGTTTCTCCATCTGAGCCAGCAGCCAACTGCGTGAGATAACGGCATGTGCCTTCAGTAGTTCAAGCGAGGCCGTGGCGCTCATCTCGCTGGAGATGACGCTCTCAAGGTAGGTTTCTACCGGCAGCTCGTTGATGGCGCATATCTTTTCGCTGTCCACGATGAGGCGCAGCACGCCTGGGAAGGTCTGCGACTCTTTGCGTTCCCAGTGGAAGTTGATGCCGATGGTCACGTCGTCCAGTGTGAACGATGCGTCAGCTTGATGGGGCGTGAATGTCAACTCACGGTATGTGTTGCCGTTCCAACCGATGCCTCCCTCGTGGAAGCGCACCGTTTGTTCGCCCGACACCACCTCACCTTTGGCCAAATAGGGCTTGTTGAGCGTGAAACGTATCTCCTCTGCGCTGACAATTCCTACCGACACGCTGGGTTCTTGGTGATTCTCAATGGTTGCGAAGGTGGGCTGTTTTGCGCTTGAGGCTTTCGCCAGGCGGTCTAACACCTGTTGCATGTCCTGCTGGGAGATGCTCATCTCGCACAGAATGTTTTCGAGTTGTCCAGTCGTGAGCCGTTCAAAGTCTTCTTTCCGAGGCGTGATAATCAGTCCGGCCATGTCTAAGGCACCGGGACTGATGAGCATTTGGTCTGCCCCCTCGGCGAAGTAGCAGTCGGGACGGTGCTTCTTTCTGGGGAATACCACCGAAACATAATCGTCATCCTGCCGCCAAGCCACGATGTTCATCATGGGTTCCGTTTCCCCTTCGTGCAGGGGGAGGGCCCGATACAGTTCGTGGAAGAGCTTTTCACCTGCCTTGGCTGAGCGGCTCTTGATGGCGAAGGCGTGGCACGGATATGCCTTGACCACTGCCAGCTGGTCGTCTTCACTCAGCGATATCACAGTCTCTAAGGAGTGTGAAAGCCGTTGCCATGCCTGCTGAAGAGGCAGGATGCCGCTGCTGCCGCCTTGGAAATGGGCATGATCGGGAGCCGATGCGCCACAGCGCGGACCGTTGTAGAACACCATCAGCTCGGGAAAGTAATCCAGCAGCTTGTATATTTCCGCATAATGTGGGGCTATTTGTTGGGGTTCATGCCTCCGAAGTGGGATGGTATAATGTTCGGGTAGGATGGGGAAAGGATTGATGAGCAATTCAAAATCCTTGTCAATTGTCTTCGTCATCTGCTCTTCCGGTCGGTTTTTCTCGCAGAGGAAGCAAGGGCGGGCGGCCAACGATTTGTGGTCAATCTTGGCACCCGTTGACACCATTCGTGCTGGATTGAACTGAATGGTGAAGCTGTTGTCGCCCAAAAGCAGCTGTCGGGTCTCCACTTGTTTGAGTTCTCTGAACCGCTGATGGGCGCTTTCCCAAACCTCCAGTTGGCGGTTGGTGAACCGGTGCAACTGGCTCTCTACTATGCTTTCACTCTTTCCGCTCACCATTTGGCGTCGTGCCTGAATCTCCAATGTGCGCAGTCGATCTTTGTATTGGTTGTTCCGGTTCTGTTTCTCCACGTTCAAATCATGGTCGCTGTTGCCATTCCATCGCCGACAGAGATACAACTCTTCGAAGATACGCCCAATCTTGTATTTGCGTGAGAAGAGCAGTCCCAGCGCATAGTCTTCGCCATAGCTGGTGTTGGGTACCTGTATCTGTCGTAACAAAGGTGTGAAAAAGGCTCTGGGAGCTCCAAGTCCATTGATGCGAAGAGCATTGTTTGGACCATTCTCATCTGTCCATTCGCTGTGACTGATAAGGCCTGGTGGTATTGTTTGCAGATTGAAGTCGCACAGGCGGTAGCTGCCTATCATCATGGCGGCTCCTTGCTCATAGAAGGCGTTTATTAAACGTTGCAGTGTTTGTGGCGACGAATACAGATCGTCGCTGTCCAACTGTACGGCAAACCGTCCACAGCGTTCGTCGTTCACCGCCATGTTCCAGCAACCGCCGATGCCCAGGTCGGTACGCTCGGGAATAAGATGAATCAGTCGTTGGTGGGTGCGGGTCAATTCCTCCACGATACGGGTGGTACCATCTGTTGAATGGTTGTCTACCACTATTACGTTGAAAGGAAATGTCGTTTGTTGTGCGAATGCCGACTTGATGGCATCAGATATTGTCTTTTCGCGGTTGAAAACAGGGATAATTACCGAAGCTTCAAACTCGAAGTCCTGCTCTTCAAAATCAGGTCGGTTATATGCCGTGGTGTCTATCTTGGCACCCAGTGCGGTCAGGTGAGCCGTGGCTGCGTGTTCCATCTCCGTTTGTGCCTCCCGATTGTTCGGGTCCACATAGTCAAACTGCTTTTCTCCGCTCAGTCGGTTGTCTACCTGTTGCTCGGTATAAAGCATTTCGTCGAGGTGGAAGATGGTACCTTGCGTGCTGAGAAAGAGGCGCAGGTCGTAGAATCCGGCATACAAGTAATCGTCCCTGTCGGCTTGATCTGCGAATGCCTTGCAGGTTTCTGTCTTCAGTAACAGCAGCTGTCCAAAATCAAAATCATCTCGGATGCTCCCCTCCTGGTAATCAATCACGGGATGCGGCTGCCGCTTTCCGTCCGCACTGATGTAGTGGTCGCTGTACACGCAGGTGGCATCAGCGTCGACCGCCACGCGCAGCCACCGGTCCATGGCATGAAATCCCAGCGTGAATGGTGTGGCCTTCCTGCTGAGCAGGATATAATCGGCAGTAGCCAATTGAGCCATTTTCCTCATCGTTTCGGATGACGTGAGGCGGTCAATGCGGGCTAAGGAACAGTCGTGAGGAACTTCGTTTTCCTTCGTGAACTGTTCCGAAACCATCAGATAAATTTGTCGTACACACTTGCTTTGTCGCAAGTCGTGAAGGGTGTTTTCCATCACGGCGATGTCGTCGCACGGTAGGAAGCAGTCTATATTTTCTCTCATTATTTTGGTTTTTACATGAACGGATTTGGTTTCTGAGCGAGATAAGCTTGTGCTCTTGTTTGTAATTGTTGAGCCGAAGTCTATCTTATGCAAAAACAGCGCAAACCGAAAGCAATCAAACTGCGTTTGAATTGCTGAGGTGCAGCCTGTTTTATGCAAAGATAGTGCAAAAAGCCCACAAAAAGAAATGAACAACCTACTTTTTTGCCGTCCGCCATTCTGACTATGAATGAAGAGTTGAGTTGACGACATCCGTTTGTGAACCATCATCGTGTTGGATGATGAATATTCTTGACAAGCAACCCTTCCATATTTTGCGTTTTTGCCACCAGACGGTTAGTAAGGCGCAAATACGAAAAATATGAGCGACTTTGGGATGTTGCTGACAATCAGGTTCTTATGTGCATTTATTCCTGTTCGTCCTCTGCTATTCACGCACTTTTTCGACAAAAGCAAAGCTATTGGCATTCAATTCACATGCTTTTGCACCTCAATAGCATGCTTGTTGTGCGTCAATAAAAATGTTTTTTAGCCGATAAAATGCTCCTTTTAAAGTTGAAAACGATTTTTTCAGGCCTCCCAAATCGTTCTTTTGTACCTGGTAAGCCTATTGATTTTTTCTAGAATGTGCTTTTTTATGGGGCGATTTTGACCATAAATTTGATAAAAAATAAGGACAATTTGTAGGGTTGTGATATATCGCTTTCCACGCATAAAACGGTTTCATTTGAAGGATAGCACAGCCATACAACATCTACCATCTTCGCTTTTTCATCTTTGGCAGAATTTATTCTTTGACTGTTTAGTCACGCAAAATTCGCAGAAACAGCAGATTTTTTTGCGTTAATCTGGGTTGTAAATCTTGTTTTTATATAATAGGTGTAGGATGTTCCAGGGTTTTTGCGTACCTTTGCAAAGATAGTGCGAGCCGAAGGCAAAGCAAGTATTGCTTACTTTGCAGCGGCGATGCTTGTTTTCTGCAACACGCAGACGGCGATTTAACAAACAAGATCAAAAATGGAAACTGGTAAGAAAAAGCTGTTGGGAATGACGCTGAGCGAGCTCAAAGAGGTGGCTCAGACGTTGGGAATGCCTTCGTTCGCTGGCGGACAGATGGCTAAATGGCTCTACCAGCGGCAGGTGACGAGTATTGACGAGATGACGAACATCTCTAAATCGAACCGTGAACGGCTGGCCGAAGAATATGAAGTTGGCTGCATGGCGCACATCGATGCGCAGTATTCGAAAGACGGAACCATCAAATATTTGTTTCCAACCGCCTCGGGAAAGTTTGTCGAGACCGTGTTCATCCCCGATGACGACCGCGCCACCCTGTGCGTGTCCTGTCAGGTGGGATGCAAGATGAACTGCCTGTTCTGTCAGACTGGCAAGCAGGGCTTTGAAGGTAATCTGACCTATGCCGATATCCTCAACCAGGTGTACTCACTGCCCGATCGTGACAGGCTGACCAACATCGTGTTCATGGGGCAGGGAGAGCCGATGGATAATTTGGACAATGTGCTGAGGGTAACGCAGGTGATGACCGCCGATTACGGCTATGCCTGGAGCCCCAAGCGCATCACTGTGAGCAGTGTGGGCGTGAAAGGCAAGTTGAAACGCTTTCTGGATGAGAGCGATTGCCATGTGGCCATCAGTCTGCACTCGGCTCTGCCCGAGCAGCGCAGCATGCTGATGCCCGCCGAGAAAGGTATGCCCATCGAGCAAATTGTTGACCTGTTGCGCGGCTACGACTTTGCGCACCAGCGCCGGTTGTCGTTCGAATACATCGTCTTTGGCGGACTGAACGACACGCCGATGCATGCCCGCAGAATCATCGACCTGCTGCATGGGCTGGACTGCCGCGTCAACTTGATACGCTTCCATCAGATTCCGAACGTGCCACTGAAAGGTGCCGACGAGCAGACGATGGAAAACTTTCGCAACTACCTCACGTCGCATGGCGTCTTCACCACCATCCGAGCCAGTCGTGGGCAGGACATCTTCGCAGCCTGTGGCTTGTTGAGTACGGCTAAAAAAGCTGGCGTATGAGCAGGCTTCGTTGGGTAGTTGCCCTTGCTGCCATACTGCTCTTGACAGCCTGCCGGCAGCAACAACGTCCGCTGCCCGCTGCCTCGGCGAACCCTTACGAGGTTTTGGTGATGGGTGATGTAGACAGTTTGGTGTGCCACATGTTGTCGGTGCCGATGCCGGCACTGCCACAGTGCGAGCCGATGTTCGACGTTCGGCAGGTTGATTCTGTTCGGTTCAAGGGAAAGTTGTTGCTGGCGCGCAATGTCGTGGTGGTGAGGCAGAACCGCAAATGGGTTGGCAAGCCCTCGCTCCACATCGAACGCGACCGCCATGCGCAGCCGCAATTGATGGTGTATGTTGACGTGGGGTCGGCCGACGACCTGAAGCAATTCATCGCCACGAACCAACAACGAGTGAGGCAGCTGCTGGTGACCAACGAATATCTGTCGGCCATTCTCCAGCTCCAGCGAAAGCATTCCGTACGGAGCGGAAGACTCATCGACTCGATGTTCCACTATACCGTACTGCTGCCTGCGGACATGATCTACCACAAGGTGGGAAAAGACTTCCTCTGGGTGTCCAACAATACGGCGCAGGGCATGCAGAATTTGTGTGTCTACACACTCAGCGGAATTGATAATCAGCCGTCCGAACGCATGGACAGTGTGCTGAGAGCGAACATGAAAGGCGAGACCGACCGCATGTACATGCGCACCGTGGCCCGCTCCATAACACAAGAAAACGTCAGAATCGGCAGACAGTCATGCCAGCTGCAGCGTGGACTGTGGGAGATGGTGGGCGACGCCATGGGCGGTCCGTTGGTGAGACGCATCGTCAAAGACAGCGTAGCAGGCAAGTCACTGGTACTCGATGCCTTCGTCTATGCGCCCGAAATGGGCAAACGCAACAAGATGCGTGAGATGGAAGCGGTACTGCTGACCGTGAAACGGAAATAAAGATAGGGGGAGCGAGGATAGGCCACAGCCGTCACTCATGACCTCCGTGACATATAAACAAATTCTCTTATGAACAACAGAAAAATTCGTGTGGCTCTTACACACGGTGATACGAACGGTATCGGATATGAACTAATTTTTAAAACTTTCGCAGCTCCAGAGATGTTAGAGCTCTGCACGCCCATCATCTATGGGTCGCCCAAAATCGCTGCTTACCACCGAAAGGCGCTGGACATCCAGGCCAACTTCAGCATCATCAACACGGCTGATGAGGTGTGCGACGGTAGAATCAACCTGATGACCTGCTTTGATGACGAGGTGAAAGTGGAGTTGGGAATCGCTACGGAAGAGTCGGGACATGCGGCAGTGCGTGCCCTCGACCGTGCCATGACCGATTATCGGGAAGGGGTTTACGACGTGCTGGTGGCAGCTCCCATGAGCACCAATGGCATTAAGTTTGGCAACCTCACATTCGATAGTTTGGAAAACTACCTACAGACTTGCTTGGGAGAGGGGAAACAAACCACCACATTGTACCTGAACGACTTCATGCATGTGGCCCTGGTGGCCGACGATCAACCCCTGAAAGCGGCCATGGAAAGCATCACGTTAGAGAACATTGTTCACAAGGCAGCTATCCTGTACCTCACCTTAAAGCGTGATCTGCGTGTCGCCAACCCGCGCATTGCAGTGCTGGGTCTTAATCCGAAGGCCGATGGGGTAGAGGAGCAGGAAATTATTCGTCCGGCCGTTGCCAAGCTTTCGGATGCCGGCATGTGCGCATTCGGTCCTTATGCGGCCGAGACGTTCTTTGGCTCCAACGATTATGATGCGTTTGATGGCATCTTAGCGATGTATCACGACCAGGCCATGTTGCCTTTTAAGACGCTGTCGCTGGAAGAGGGTGTGAGCACCATCGCCAACCTGCCTATCGTATGCACCAAAACCAATTATACGCCAATGTTCGAGGTGGCCGGTCAGGGTGTTATCAATGAGAACCCACTGCGGCAAGCCGTTTATCTGGCCATCGACATCTATCGCAACCGCTTCAACTATGACGAGCCGATGAAAAATCCGCTGCCCAAGCTTTATCATGAACGCCGCGAGGACCGTGGCAAGGGTCGCTTCAATGCGCCCAAGCGACAGATGAAGGGCGAGCAGCAGGCCAGTCAGCCAAAGAAAGATGAAAAGTAAATATCAGAATGCCTTCTTCATCTTTGGGTTAGTCATACTAATTATCATGGTCACCCAACTCAATTTCACCGAAGTGTGGAATGGGTTGACCCATGCTGGCTATTGGTTCTTTGCTATTGTTGCCTTATGGGCAGTGTTGTATATGTTCAACACCGCAGCTTGGTACCTGATCATCCGAAGCAGTGAGCCTGTTCATCCGTCGCAAGAATCGACTAGTGGTGACGCAGACGCAGCTGAGAAGCCTGTGAAGAAGGTGGGCTTTTGGTGGCTCTACAAGATTACCGTGTCGGGATTCGCACTCAATTACGCCACTCCTGGTGGACTGATGGGTGGCGAGCCGTATCGCATCATGGAGCTGTCGCCACGAATAGGAGCCGAGCGAGCGTCGTCATCGGTGATTCTTTATGTGATGACACACATCTTTACCCATTTTTGTTTCTGGGCCGTCTGCATCGTGTTGTACCTGCTCACACAGCCCATGTCCGTTAAGATGGGGCTGTTGTTGGCTGCCGCGGCTGTGTTCTGCGGACTGGGTATTTGGTTCTTTCTGGTGGGTTATCAAAAGGGATTGGCGGTGCGCATGATGAATGTGCTGCGACACATACCGTTTGTCAAGAAGTGGGCACAGCCTTTCGTGGAGAAACACAGGCAGCAACTGGATACAGTGGACGGGCAAATTGCGGCCTTGCATCAGCAAAATCCCAAGACTTTTTTGTCGGCCGTAGCGTTGGAAATGGCATGCAGGTTTTTGTCAGCACTGGAGGTGATGTTCATCTTGATGGTGCTCATGCCACATGTAGACTATCTGCATTGTGTGCTGGTGTTGGCGTTTACGTCGCTGTTTGCCAATCTATTGTTCTTTATGCCCCTACAATTGGGCGGGCGTGAGGGCGGCTTCCTGATGTCGGTATCGGCACTGGGCATGACGGCCAGCGCGGGTATCTTCGTGGCTCTGCTGGTAAGATTGCGTGAGTTGGTGTGGACGGGCATCGGCCTGTTGTTTATCAAAATCAACGAACGGAAGGGCCAGAATTAGACGAAGGCCATGCCTTGACCCTCCGGATGGAAGGAGCAGACAGATAGATGCTATATAATAAGGTGGAGCGATGGCGCATAAAAACTCAGCCATCCTTGCGGCTATCTCGAATAAATTGTTTAATTTTGTCAACCAATGAACACTTCGGAATTGCAGAAAGTTAAGCAGCGTTATAGCATCGTGGGCAACTCTGACGAGCTGAACCATGCGCTGGATGTGGCCCTTCAGGTTGCACCCACTGACCTGTCGGTCTTGATATTCGGAGAGAGTGGCGTGGGCAAAGAAATCGTTCCGCGCGTTATTCACGACCATTCACCTCGAAGAAGAGAACGGTATTTTGCAATCAACTGTGGCTCTATCCCTGAAGGAACCATCGACAGTGAATTGTTCGGACACGAGAAAGGGTCGTTCACTGGTGCCATCGGTGAGAGCGAAGGCTATTTTGGCATAGCCAACAAAGGCACCATCTTCTTGGACGAGGTGGGCGAACTGCCATTGGCTACGCAAGCTCGCTTGCTGCGTGTGCTGGAAACAGGCGAATATATCCGCGTGGGCGGACAAGAGATTCGCAAGACCGATGTGCGCATAGTGGCCGCCACCAACGTGAACATGCCTAAAGCTATCAGTGAGGGACGGTTTAGAGAAGACTTGTATTATCGTCTTAACACCATCCCCATCAAGATGCCTCCTCTGCGTGATCGCGGGGAAGACGTTATCTTGCTGTTCCGCTTGTTCTCAATGCAGATGGCAGAGAAATACCGCCTGCCAAAGATTAGTCTCACCGAAGACGCCAAACAGCTGATGCTGAATTACAAGTGGCCGGGCAACGTTCGGCAGCTGAAGAACATCACAGAGCAGATGTCGGTGTTGGTGAAAGACAGGGAGATTAACGCACAGCTATTGCAGCAGTTCATCCCACGCGATCCCGAAAGCACGCAGCTGGCACCCATCTCGTCACAAGGATCGCACAGCTACGAAAGCGAGCGCGAGATACTGTATAAAATATTGTACGAACTGAGGGGCAACGTGAGTGACCTCCGCCGGGACATGAACAGCCTTAGAAAGCAACTTGACGAGGCGCAACAGCAAAACGTTGGTGTGGCTTATCAAGGACAGGTGCATGCGTTGGATGACAAGCTGGCGGGATACACCAATATGCCGCAGCACCCCCAGGTAACTGCACCGCAGGCAACCGTACGGTCATCGGCCGACGCAGAGGATGTTATTGTGGAGGAAGTGACCGAACCAGAGAGTCTGAACTTGAACGACCTCGGGCGGAAAATGGTGGAGAAGGCTCTCGAACGTAATGGTGGCAACCGCAAGAAAGCCGCACAGGAACTCGGCATATCTGACCGTACGCTGTATAGAAGAATTAAACAATATGGACTGGACAAGAGTTGACGGTATGGCAACAAGAAGATATCACCACGCATGTGGCAACCTTATCATCAGTCTTGTTGTGGGCTGTGTGCTCATGGCTTGCTCGGTTAGCTATAAGTTTAATGGTGCCAGCATCGACTACACCAAGACCAAGACCATCCAAATCGTCGACTTTCCCATACGAAGTAGTTATGTGTGGGGACCGATGGGGCCGATGTTCAACAACGAACTGAAAGACGTTTTCGCTAACCACACCCGTCTACAGCAGGTGAGGCGTAATGGCGACCTGAAGATAGAAGGCGAGATTGTGTCGTACACGCAGCGCAACAAGTCGGTTTCCAGCGAAGGACATTCCGCACAAACCGAACTTACCCTCACGGTGAACGTGCGCTTCACCAACAACGTCAACCATACGGAAGACTTTGAAAGGCAGTTCTCGTCCGCCAAGTCGTACGAGACAACGCAGAACCTGAACTCGGTACAAGAAGAATTGGTATCGCAAATGGTGAAAGACCTTGCAGACCAAATATTCAATGCAACCGTAGCCAACTGGTAACTTCAAGCAATCAACAACATACAGATGGAACTGACCCGACTGATACAACATCCTGAAACGATGGACAAGGAAACGCTCTATGACCTGAGAAGCCTGCTTGCCCTTCACCCGTATTATCAGACGGCAAGGTTGCTGATGTTGCAAAACCTGTATCTTCTGCACGATCCGTCGTTTGATGAAGAACTGCGGCGAGCCGCCATTTATCTCACCGATCGGAAGGTGCTCTTCAATCTCATCGAAGCGGCACACTACCAACTCAAACGGGCGGACAAGGATAAACAGAATCCACAAAATCAATCTGTGGATGACGACCGTACCATCTCGCTGATTGACAACTTCCTAGAAACCATTCCAGCCGATGAAGAGGAGACCAGCAAGAAGCGCAAGCCCACACCAGCAGATGCTGCCGTTGACTATGTGGCTTATCTCATGGAGGTGGAAAATAGCGAGGAACAGCAGGAGTCGTCACCCTCACTACACCTCAAAGGTCAGGAACTCATCGACAGTTTCATAGAGAAAAGCGGTGATGGGCGCATTCAATTGAGCGACACGCCCGAATATCTTCCGGAACTGCAAGAGGAAAACGAAAACAGTGAACCGGATGAGGGATACTTCACCGAGACACTGGCCAAAATATACATCAAGCAGGGGAGATATGAACAGGCATTGGAAATAATTCAGCGATTAAATTTGAATTATCCAAAAAAAAATAGTTACTTTGCAGACCAATTACGTTTTTTAGAGAAATTAATATTAAACAATAAAATAAACAAATAAGAAAATGATGTACACATTATTCGTTGGACTCATCGTTCTTGCGTCCTTGTTGATGGTGGGAATCGTATTGATCCAAGAGTCAAAAGGAGGCGGTTTGGCTTCCAACTTCTCATCTTCAAACGCCATCATGGGCGTTAGAAAAACGACCGACGTCATCGAAAAAGCTACCTGGGGCTTGGCCATCGCCATGGTCGTCTTGAGTGTAGCATGCGCCTATGTGGCTCCTCACTCAGCCAACAGTCAGAGTGTGTTGGAGAAGACCGCTACTGAGACACAGACCACCAACCCGAATACAACGCCTGGATTTGGTGCTAGTCAGCAACAAGCTCCGGCAGCTGGTGGACAAGCAGCACCTGCTACACAGGGAACGCAGTCTGCACCCGCAGCTCCAAAAGCTCCGGCAAAACCGGCAAAGTAGAAAATAGATAAAAAATAAGGGATTTGTTTGGTTGGATTAAATAAATCCCTTATCTTTGCAATCGCTTCCAAGTGAGGGAGCAAGTTTTTTATACATGGTGGCCGTAGTTCAGTTGGTTAGAGCGTCAGATTGTGGTTCTGAATGTCGTGGGTTCGAGTCCCACCTGCCACCCATCCCACAAACAAGCGGAAAGCCCGATAAGTAAAGGCTTTCCGCTTATTGCTTTTATGACCAGCAGCTTTCAAAAGTAACTTTCAAAAACGGAAAGTAGCAAGTAAATGTTGTATAAATGTTATATGATTAAAACTAATAATTTGAACAAACTTGCTTTGTATATCATGACTGGTCATCATATTGAAGCCTATTGATGTAACTATCCTATAGGTTTTGATATGTCTATGCGCAATCCGAGAGAGTTGATAAGGCGGAAGAATAGTCCTACTCCAGGCTCAATCAATCCGTTTTCTATTTTAGATATGTATGACTTGGTCGTTCCTGCTTTTTCCGCCAATTCGGTTTGCGTCATTTTTGCTTCCTTACGTGCTTGTAAAAGGATTTGCGAAGCATAAAAAGCCTTTGCCTCATTTTCAAACTGCACTCGTTGCGGTGTACCCTCCTTGCCGTATTTTGCATCCAGCACGACGTCGTAGTCTTCAAACTTGTGGTTGTTTGTCTTCATAATATGCCTCCTTTATCTTTAGTGCTTTTTCTATTTCTTGTCTGGGTGTTTTCTGTGTCTTTTTTTGAAAGCCGTTGAACAGCACCACGATTTGTCCGTTGTCAAAAATGAAGAATACTCGGTAGATATTGCTCTCGTATTCAATTCGCAATTCAAACAATCCATCTCGGATTGCTTTGACAAACTTTGACGAAAGTCTTTCCTGCGTTTTAAGTAGCTGCAAGGCGTAGTCTATCTTTCGCTGTACTTTCTCATCCAGTGTCTGCATGAATGCCTGAAAATAGCCACCGTATGTTCTTATTCGTCTCATACTGCAAAAGTAGTAAAAGTTTCTATATATAATAACTTCTTCTGCTGTTTTTTTAGTTTGTATTCAAATTATTAGTCCCCGAAGTCAAGAAATAAATCCATGTCCTTTTTCGGATATGCTTTGTTGAGGTTTACCATGAATCTGTACCCATCATAATTTGACACGACAGCAATGGCATGGACAGCCTCTAAATGTTGTTTTAGTCTTGGAAGTCCTACATCCCGTGTGAGATTTTGATGATGTTTGTGTCCACGATTGTCGTTGATGTTCTTGGTTTGCGTCTGTCTACACAACAAGCGCAAAGGTAGCTTGTGAAACGGAAACGGTCAATCGGGAAACCCCGTGCCGGTGAACATGTCCAAGCCTCCCTCTTGTTCCAAGTAGTTTATCTTACCGACAATAGCCAGATGAACGAACAAATCAACAACAAAGATGATGATGCTCCAAAGTTGCGCGATGGGTGAATATGTCAAGAATGAGACTATGAAACCTAAGAAGGACAAGAACAGGATGCCAGAAGTAAGCGTCAGCCATTTTCTTTTTTTTCTTATTTTCTGGATGATTTCTTTATCGTATTCTAATTTAAAATCGATGTTTGTTTCTTTCATGATATTTCCTCCTCCCTGTTGCAATTATAGCATAAAATGATGAGAATTTCATGTATATAAGTAAAAAACGTAATTGACATTTGGTAGGCTAAAATTCTCCAGAGGTCCTTTTTTTATAGCTTTGTACCAGCTAAAATCTATGAATAAAAGCTACAGGGCGTTAACAAAAAACTGCAATGACATACAGCTTAAGACCGGTATGATGCAAGGAGGATGCAGATGGATACTGACTCTTCATGACGGGAATGGTCTTATACTTTGCCATATTTTCGTTTAAAACCATTTTTGCCACAATAAGTTGATTGTCATTTTCTTTTTTGGTGGATTGGCAGATATGACGATATATCTCAAACAGGAGAAAGCAAATGATGTTTTGTAGACGATTTTGATAAAAATCTGACAAATTATTGATTTTGTTGGTGATATTTCTGTGCTTTTGTCGTTGTAACGATATGCAGCCTGTAACATGTCGAGCGGGCATGACTACTCATAGCCTTATCTGTAGGGGTGTGATTCATCAGGTTCCGCCTGCACATGAGCTTGAAGAGAGATGTTATTGATGCGTGATGGACACTTGGCATAGATGCCACTCCAAACTCTATGGGTTTGCACTCTAAACTCTATGAGTTTGAACTCTAAACTCTATGCGTTTGCACACTAAACTCTATGCGTTTGCGCAGCAGGTTGCATGCCTGTCTAAATTCAGTACCAAGTCTCAGCCGCAGTTGACCTTGTTGCGCGTTTCTTACAACAACCTCTCTAAGCTGGACATCACAACCAATAAGATGGTCAACACGCTTTATGCCGAGCACAATCAGCTTACCAACATCGATGTGAGCAACAACCCATCACTGTTTGATTTCAATATCGGCAACAACCAGTTGACGACCCTCGACATCTCTAAAAACCCGAGTATGTATTACCTCCGTTGCGACAGCAATGAGATTGCCAGCCTGGATTTGTCGGCTAACCAAGACCTCCATCTGGTAGCAACCGAACATAATAAACTCACCACGCTCGACCTTCAGGGCAAGAAAAGTCTGCGGGGACTGTTCATTCAGGATAATGCGATTGCTGACGCTGAACTGAACAAAATCATTGCAGCTTTGCCTGACGTCAATGGTAAGAAACCCATTCAAGGCGTGACGTGGAGCGATCAGCTGGTGTACTCGTGTCAGAACAGTGTCGACGTGCACAAGTCCGAGGCGGAGCAGAAAGGTTGGAAGGTAACCGAGAAAATCGCATCGGGCATTAACCGCCTGCGCCCAGAAGGTTCAAACGATGTGGTGCGCCGCTTGTATTACAACCTCAGCGGCCAACGGCTCAATGCTGAACCTAACCATGGCCTGTACATTATAAAAGAGGTGAGAAGCAATGGCACAAGTACCGCGCGCAAGGTGACGAAGTAAATGCACCGTTCACAGGAGCGAACGACACCGAAAACAATGAATAACGCCTTCAGGTTGAGATAATCGGAGGGCGTTTTGCATTTTCACAGTCACCATGTCAATCGTGTTTCAATCATCCCAGAATGCCCATGGATAGACGGTTGTAGCATGATAACTATCAACAAATCAGTGTCTTACATTTTTGAAATTAGACTTAAAAAGATTGAATAATTTGTCTGTTCGCCTTTTTTTGCATACCTTTGCACCCGATAAAAATAGAGATGGCATTTTATAGTGATTATAAGCAGGCCATCTACTAAGTATCTAACGGAGCCGGATGAGCAGAAAAAAAGTTCTCACATAGCTGCCATCCCGGGCATGTTTGACAAGAGCGTTGTCAAGCCCAGGCTCCATAAACAAGTAAATATGGAGAGAATAAAAAAGATTGTTTTTGTAACATGGATAATCTTGCTCTTTCTTCCTGGTTTTGTCATGGCAGGACAAAAGAAAGGCACCAGTGCAACAAGCAATTTCGATTGGACTCCAGTGATGGAGGCAATCATTCATGTAGAGAGTCATGGAAATGCCAATGCGAGGAGCGGAAATTCGGTAGGTGTCATGCAGATTACGCCGATACTCGTCGCAGAATGCAATCAAATCTTGAAAAGACGTAACAGCAAGAAACGCTACAAGCTGTCAGACCGCCTAAGTGTGGCAAAGTCTAAAGAGATGTTTCTATTGATTCAATCGGTGTATAACCCGAATAACAACGTTGAGAAAGCAATCCGTTCATGGAACGGAGGACCTAACTACAGTAACCGTAGTACGCATCATTACTTCAAGAAGGTGATGAAGGTGCTAAGAGGATAATTAGAGGGTTTCGCTTTTTTACCGATTTAAGACTTATAGAGATCCAACTGTTAGAAATCTGAAACAGGATGCTAGCAGTTGGATTTTTTTCTGTCTACATTACTTGTATGTCAATGATTTAGGATGATGCTCATTCTCCTATTTTCCTATTTTCCATTTGATGAGGAGAGTCATGATGAATCACATTCCACTATGTCGCATGTAGGTAGAACGATTTTCTAACCGAGGGTCTCATTAAAGTGGCCCGGCATTTGTTTTTCTTATCGTTCTCCATTGCTTGGAACATTCCTTTGTTCAGATAGTTGAGCGCATAACGAATGCCGCAACAAGAAGAATAAACCTTTTCTTTCTTGATTATCACGGATATTGCTTACTTTTGCCAAACGATGAAAAAAGAAAAAAACATCGAACATCTTTCCGCCGACTCATGCGGTACAAGTGGGATTATGTTAGATATAACATGATTCACTTTGTTGTTCAGGTGCTTCCCTGGAACGTGAAAAAGGGTATTAAAAAACTGATTCATCAAACCTGACTAAAGATGATGTTGCTGTCTGTCATCATTCCCGTTTACAATGTAGAACACACCCTTGAAAGGTGTGTGCAGAGTGTGTTGACTCAGAATTTTGCTGACATGGAAATCATCTTGGTGGATGATGGGTCGACTGATGGCTCGTCTGCTCTCTGTGATACTTACGGCAACAAAAAGAATATCACTGTTATCCATCAAGACAATGCGGGCCTCTCTGCGGCACGAAACACGGGGCTAACGGTAGCCCAAGGTAGGTATGTCACTTTTGTTGACTCGGATGATTACCTAGATACTGACCTCTATCCCTCGCTGATGAAGGTATTACAAGCGGATGACGATATCGACTTGTTGGAATATTCATTTATTAGAGACGATGGGAAGAGCGTGGAAACGCATACCCTTCACGACAAGTGTTATCGCGACGTGTGGCGTTATTGGTTTGAAGCCAAGGCTTATCTGCATGGTTTCGCCTGTAATAAAATATTTAAACGTTCACTGTTTAACACCATCCAGTTTCCCGTTGGTCGTAAATTTGAGGACGTTTTTGTGCTTCCACAGCTGTTAAGTAAGGTTCACTGTGTTCGTACCACTCCTATCGGGTTTTACCAATATACCTATAATAAGAATGGTATAACGGCTCGGGCGCAAGGCAGCGAATGGAAAGACCTGTTGCAAGCGCATCTCAACGTGTTGGAAAACACGGCCCTTCAAGCCTGCGAAGGCTTTGGCGCTTACTATGCCCATGTGTTGAACGTCCAGTTGCATACCTACGAATTAACGGGCAATGCGAACGACATCCAGCTTCCCACACTGCCATTTTACGGCACCCTGAAATTAAAGCTGCTTCGTCTTTTTGGCATGAAGCGCCTGTGCATGTTACATCGCTGCCTGCACCAGATGCTGTAAAACTGCAACTCAACCTGTGGGCTGACAGAAAAACAAGGTGTACGTTGATGATGATTTATTTTGACATCGAACCTTTTGATAGCTGACGAATTTGCCAACTACGATGCATTTTTTCGGCAAATTTCTATATTGAAAGTTTTCAAGAGCCGTTTTAAGGGTAAAAAACAGATAAAATATTTTATAATTCAGTAGAACGTGATGAATTAAGTTCCGCTGCTCACAAATAGACTGATTAATTCAACTCATGCAGAGCAGGTTTCATAGAATCTTGCCAGATGTAGAATAGACACATCAAGCGCAACGGCAAGTTCGTTGCGCTCGATGACGGATAGGCAATTCATGGTTTCAGTTGGACACATTCAATATAAAAGTGAATAAATGATAACGCGTTTTCCTGTTCCTGTTTTTTATTGTAAATTTGCCATACTAATAACACTAACTAAATAAATAATATGAACATCATTAAAACGTGTCTGTCTGCACTCGCACTGGTTACTGCCATGAACGCAAGTGCACTTGATAAAATAGACCCCGTAGACTATGTGAACCCTTTGGTGGGTACCCTGTCCAAGGTTTCCCTTTCAACGGGTAATACCTATCCGGCCATCGCCCTGCCATGGGGCATGAATTTCTGGATGCCTCAAACAGGTAAGATGGGAGACGGATGGGCCTACGTTTATACAGCCGACAAACTTCGCGGATTCAAGCAAACGCATCAGCCCAGTCCATGGATTAACGACTACGGACAGTTTGCCATCATGCCCATCACCGGCAAGCCGGTATTCAATGAAGACGAACGTGCCAGTTGGTTCTCACACAAGGCCGAAGTAGCCAAACCCTATTACTATCGCGTCTATCTGGCTGACCACGACGTGGTGACAGAATTGACTCCGACAGAGCGTGCCGTCATGTTCAGGTTCACATTCCCCGAGACCGACCAGTCGTATGTGGTGATAGATGCCCTCGACCGCGGGTCTTCTGTGAAGATTATTCCTTCAGAAAACAAAATCATAGGATACACTACACGCAACAGTGGGGGTGTACCCGACAATTTCAAGAATTATTTTGTCATCAAGTTTGACAAGCCTTTCACATATAAAGCCGCAGTGGTTGATGGTCAAATCAAGCAAGGTACCACCGAAGCAACGGTCAACCACGCTGGTGCCATCATCGGCTTTAAGACCAAACGAGGCGAGCAAGTGCATGCCCGTATCGCCTCTTCTTTCATCAGTCCTGAGCAAGCAGAACTCAACTTGCAGGAGCTGGGCAACCTGTCGTTCGAAAAAATCAAGGAACAGGGTCGACAGACCTGGAACAAGACATTGAGTCGTATTGAGGTGGAAGATAAAAATGTAGACCATCTGCGTACCTTCTACTCGTGCCTTTACCGCTCTGTATTGTTTCCTCGCAGCTTCTATGAGAAAGACGCCAATGACAAGATAGTCCATTACAGTCCGTACAACGGCAAGGTGTTGCCAGGCTACATGTTTACCGACACAGGCTTCTGGGACACGTTCCGTTGTTTGTTCCCCATGCTCAACCTCATCTATCCGTCCATGAACGTCAAGATGCAAGAGGGTTTGGCCAATGCCTATCTCGAAAGTGGCTTCCTGCCAGAATGGGCCAGTCCTGGCCATCGCGGCTGCATGGTGGGCAACAACTCGGCGTCTGTCGTAGCAGACGCTTACCTAAAAGGTCTACGTGGTTACGATGCTGAAACGTTGTGGAAAGCCGTGACGCACGGTGCCAATGCGGTTCACCCGAAAGTTAGCTCAACGGGTCGCTTGGGCTGGGAATATTACAACAAATTGGGTTATGTGCCTTACGACGTGAAGATCAATGAAAACGTGGCTCGCACCTTGGAGTATGCTTACGATGACTGGTGCATCTATCAGTTTGGTAAGTCACTGGGTAAGTCTGAAAAAGAACTGGCTCAATACAAGAAGAACGCCATGAACTATAAGAATGTCTTCGATAAGGAAACCAACTTGATGCGCGGTCGCAACCAGGATGGCAAGTTCCAGACACCGTTCAGTCCCTTGAAGTGGGGTGATGCCTTTACAGAAGGCAATTCTTGGCATTATTCTTGGTCAGTGTTCCACGACCCACAGGGCTTGATCAACCTCATGGGCGGCAAGCAAACCTTCGTTCAAATGCTCGATTCTGTCTTCAATGTTCCCCCCTTGTTCGATGACAGTTACTACGGAGGCGTCATCCATGAGATACGCGAAATGCAAATCATGAACATGGGTAACTATGCCCATGGCAACCAACCCATCCAGCACATGATTTACATGTACAACTATGCCGGAGAGCCTTGGAAGGCTCAATACTGGATTCGCGAGGTAATGGACAAGCTCTATACGGCTCAAGCTGACGGCTATTGCGGTGATGAGGACAACGGACAAACCTCTGCTTGGTACGTCTTCTCGGCCATGGGTTTCTATCCCGTTTGTCCAGGTGCCAACCAGTATGTCATCGGCACACCTTACTTTGACAAGATGACCCTGCATTTGGAGAACGGCAAGACCATGACCATCACGGCGCAAAACTGTAATCAAGACAACAAATATATTCAGTCGTTGAGCATCAATGGCACGCCTTCCACCAAAAACTTCTTCACGCACGACCAGTTGATGCAGGGCGGCAACATCCAGTATGTCATGGGTAGTACCCCCAACAAACAGCGTGGCATCAGCGACAGTGACGCTCCTTATTCGTTCACGAAAGAACTGACTGGAACGAAAAGCGTGAAAAGTAAGAAAAGCAGACGTCGTAGATAAACGAGGATGAACATTCATCGCCCGAATGGCGTTGATTGAGAAGATAAATACGAAGGCTGGCTCTAACCTCATAATGGGTTAGAACCAGCCTTTCAATTTATAAGCCGTAACATTCATAAATGGGATAACTTGTCAAAGAGGTGGGGAGGTTGGAAAGGTTGTTTGCATGTCCCTGGCACACTCTTTCTTACTCTATTTAATGTGTGTAGGAGCGTGATTTATCGCGTTCCGTCAAAATAACGTCCCTACGGAATTGTAAAATATTTTGTCTGTTTTTTGCCCTTAAAACGGCATGAGAAAACATTCAATCTAGAAAAAATCAATAGGCAAACGGGAAGCAAATTGGAGTTTGATTTGCCACCAAAATTGGATTTTGCTGGAAAAGCATGGAGATAACGCTCTTAGATGTATGCTATTAGGGGACAATCAACATGCTATTGCGCTGCTAAAGCATGCATATTAATCCCCTAACTCAATGCTTTTAACGAAAAAAGAAGTAGAAAATAGCCTTAAAACAGTATAAGAAAAGTGCAATGCATTATCTGTCAACCATATACAAAAGAATCAAATGCTGGGCGTATTTGACGCCAAGATACATCGTTGTTAGCAAATACGCCAGCTATGAAGAGGCTCGATGTCAAGAAAATTCATCATCATTGACGGTAATTAGGTGTTTATCCCCAACAACGTCTCATGATGATGAATTTTATGTGTGCCGTTTCTTTCCGGACAGGCTGTGATGAAAGTTCACCTACATCAGGGATGGAATACCATGGTGATATGGCCTATGTCAAGTCAACCAGGGGCTTGGGAACGGCAAAAAAGACTTAATTTATTTGTCGTTCCCACCGCTTTGCATTATCTTTGCATAAGATAGGCTTCGCCTTAACAAAGTAAGTAAACTTCCTTTGTATTCGGCTTGCACTATCTTTGCATAAGATAGGCTTCGCCTCAACAAAGTAAGTAAACTTCCTTTGTCTTTGGCTTGCACTATCATTGCATAATATAGAAAGCGAAACGAAAACAAAGACAGTCAATGGGCTTCGTTGCGTGGTTGACTGTGCGGTAGGCTATCTGATGTATCAAAATCGTTGCATGCTTATCGGCTCAACGGTAGGGCATTGCAACTATCTCGGCCCATAAAACGTCTTAATGGAATGAAAAAAATATTTGGAAACCCTTTTTTAATCGCTTTGATGCTTATTGCCTTCTTTGCGAGTAGTTGTGGCAACAGAGCCAAAAAAGATTTGAATCATCTGCTCATGGAGCTGGCGGGAACGGATTATACCATCGACCACGATGACTGGATGACCCTTGAAACCTATTTGGATGGGCAGAAAGCAAACTTCCCAGAGTTCTATGACGGGGGAAAACTTGACGCAGATGAGGTGCGCGAATACATTGAAGAATTTTTCAGTCATCGCCGTGATGCCAAGAAAATCGACTTCTCGGGCATGGCGGTTGAGCCGCTCAAAGTGAATTTTTACCTTGAGCGTTCGGGTTCGATGATTGCCTATGACTCGCCAGCCGGTGACGGTTCGTTCAAGGCAGCCATTGTTCAGATGCTGAACAACCTGCCGGGAAACAACGCAGATCATAAGATTTATGTGGTTAACAACACGATAAACGCTTATCCCAAAGGGTTCGACCAGTTTGTGAAAGACAGCAACATCTTCGAGGCTACCAAAGGAATTGGTGACCCGAGCTTCACTGATTTCGGTGCCATCTTCGACAAAATCCTGAACAATACCAAGGATGATGAGCTGAGTATCTTGGTGACCGACATGATTTATTCTACCAAGGACATGACGGGTGTCAATCCACAGAAGGTGTTTGCTGAAGCGCAAGGCATGACCAACTCGGTTTTCAAGAGTGAGGTGAAGAAGAAGTCGATACTCATTGTGAAGATGATGGGTTCGTACAATGGTCTCTATTATCCGTACAATTCGCCCAGCAAAGGGGTGGCTTACAATGGCAAGCGACCCTATTACATCGTGATAGTGGGCAACAATGAGAACATTGCCCGACTGACGCAAGACGAGAACTATGAGGCTTTTGCCCACCTGTCACAGCTGCGGGGCTATGAGAACATGTATCTTTTCGAGACAGATGACGTGTACGAACCTTATTATTCTTTGCTGTTGAGTCATCCCCTGATACGCGGACGGTTCCAACCTGAACGCGGACAGGGTACGCAGGTGACGAAGTTGGAAGGCCTCAAGCAGGACCGCAACAGTGGAGATATCAGGCTGGTGTTGGCGGTAGACTTGAGCAAGATGCTCATTGCGGACGAATATCTCACGGATGTGAACAACTATGTGGTTGATGCTGACGACGCGGTTACTATCAAGGAGATTCGCCCTATCACCAAGTCGGACGTCACGCCGGCTGAAAGAAAATACATCCAATCGGCCACTCATCTGTTTGTGTTGTCTGCGAATGAGCTGAAACACGACCAGGAAGTTGAGATTAAGTTGCTCAACAGGCTGCCTCAATGGATTGAGGCTTCGTCGAATGACAACGACACCAAGGTGGACGGCAGCACTACCTTCGGGTTGAAATATCTGCTGCAAGGCATCTACAACAGCTACCGGAAGAATTCGGATGGAGAGCCTTATTATTTTGAAATGGAATTGAAGTTTAGCAAATAGCATGCTTCGCACGAGTGCTAAACAGCTTGGTTGCAGCCTTTGTGCGACATGACGATAAAACCACGTTATGAAAAAAAATACGATATTGTTGCTGGCAGGTGCCGTGATTACCCTGCTGTTCATCATTTTTTCTACATCTTTGTTTGAGTCACTGTTCTATGAGAGAGAGTTCTCTAACGAGATGTATTCGGCCAACCTTTATTTCATCGTAGCCGTTGTGACAGCCCTGATAGCCTGGGCTTTCGCCGGTATTTACTATTATGTCATCAACTCGGTGAGCTTCTCCCGGTGGTACCATTGGCTTATCGTGCTGATTGCTGCCATGATTATGGCACCCGTCATCAACTATACCTATCCCAGTGGTGTCTTTTCGGCCGATGGACTCGACTTTAGCGCGCAGCTCTTCAGCTTCTGTTTGGTTGACGTTGCGGTGACGGCCGTGCTGTTTGTCATTGCCAGTTTCTCCATTCGTTGGTGGTCATCCAACTGCCGACACACGCCAATCCCAGAGTAGGGTGGTGAACATTGCATAATCAAGAATCATTAGAACATTACCATAGTGAGACTATTTTTATTTTTAGTGGGCGGAACAGGTTCGCGTGTCATGCGGCCACTCATCATGCAGTTTGCTGCTGGCATTCATCCTTTGGACGAAGCGGGACAGCCCATGCCGCTCGAAGTGGTGCCTATCATCGTGGATCCCCATAAGGCCAACGAAGACCTCAAGCGCACCAGCAACCTGTTGCGGTGGTATAAGCAGATACGACAAGCACTGTATGGCGACCGTGTGGACGTGACCAAAGGATTCTTTTCGGTCAAGATATCTACCCTGAGTGACATCTTGCCTAATGGCAGCAACCTGAGTGATACGTTCCTCTTCAACATGGGTTCCATCGCATCGAAGAAGTTCAGCGACTTCATCTCTTATTCCACGTTGGATACAGGCAATCAAGCCTTGTGCTCAATGATGTTTTCCAAGGATCAACTTGATACCAAGATGGACATCGGTTTTGTGGGATCACCTAACATAGGGTCGGTCGCATTGAACCAGTTTAAGGATTCGGAAGAGTTCAAGCAGTTCTCCAATGTGTTTCAAAAGAACGACCGCATCTTTGTCGTCAGCAGCATTTTCGGCGGTACGGGAGCTGCCGGCTATCCCATCATCGTGAAGAACATTCGCAATGCCGGCAACAACATCCAAATCAACAACCGTGGCGATTTGCGCGATGCCAGGATTGGTGCGCTCACCGTGTTGCCTTACTTCAACATCCAACAGGATGAGAACAGTCCGATTTCGCGGGCCGATTTCATTTCAAAAACCAAGTCGGCCCTGTTCTATTATCATGACAATCTTACGGGAATCCGGCAGAATGGGGTAGACTTGCCCATGTCGAAAGTAAACGCTTGTTATTATCTGGGCGACGAAATACCCAGCAATCCTTACTTCAACGACCCGGGTGGCAACGGACAGCGCAATGACGCACATGTCGTGGAATATGTGGGTGCGCTGGCAATTCTCGATTTTCTTCAAATTCCAGACGACCAGTTGCTCACGGATAACGGCAACGCCGTGAACCCCATCTACAAGGAATATGGGTTGGCCAACGACAAGATGACCCTGTCACTGAAAGACTTTGGTACGTCAACACGTTTACATGTCAACAAGCAACTGGCGAAGTTTCACTTGGCATACCTATACATCACCAATCAATTGAAGAGCGACGTGGGACGTGGTTACACCGAGGACAAACCAGAAATAACGAGTGGTTTCCTCTCCACGAGTTTCTTCCACACGCTGACAAGCGATTTCTATGTGGCTTATCTTACTTGGTTGAAGGAACTAAAACTCAATCAGCGCAGCTTCGAACCCTTCCATCTGACAACCGACAAGCTGTCTGATGCGTTGAACGGCATTGCGCCCAAGAGCGGCTTGTTCAAGTCAACCATCGATTACAAGTCATTACTTTCTTCCCTCAATAAAATGAGTCAGCAGGCTGTCAAGACGCAGAAATACGGCACCGACCGTGTGGCTTACAAGCTGATGAACCTGTTGGATGAGACGCTGGACAAGCTGATTGAAGAGAAATACAACTCGGTGGTTTAGCATCGTTGAACGTAAATACAAAGTCAATTCATGTCAAAGATATTATCCTATAATAAGAAAACATCCGGCGAAGATTGGATTCCGTTGAGCAGTCAATATAACGCTGATGAGATAGAGATGATCGCTGATCCCAATGCGGGATTGTCACAACAGCCTCGTACGGCCATTCCTTCTCCGTTCGCACAGATGGATTTGGTGAAGAACGCTTTCAAACGACTGTCCATGAATGCTCGTCTGCAAGGCGAAGCGATGGACGAGAAGTTGGTTTCCAATGCGTTGGACATCGCTCAATTGTTCTTCAATTACTCTGAATTGCGCAATCAATTGCAGATTGTGGAATGGAACCGAGCCACCGAGTTGGAGAAGTTGAAAGACTCACCACAGCACCGTTTGTTGGGCGAGACCATCGAGATGTTCTTGCATCAAGACCAAGAAGCCTTCAACTTCGACCAGTTGGATCGCTTGTATTTCTTGGTCTATGGCAACCAGGTCATTGGTTCAACCTCGCCAATCACGCTCTTCATGGCATCACCCAATGCGCAAGAAGGACTCTGCGACATCCCCGTAGAGCAGAATGTGCAGCTCTTTAGCCTGTGGCGCCCGCTGTATATGCGTAGCGAACGCTTCGTTAAGTACATCTATGCCTTGTTCACAGCCTACCCAGAGTTGAAACGTCGTTGCGGTGAGGTGAACAGTTACCTCATCGCCAATCTGCCTTTGTTGCCCGCTACGCTGCAGAATGACATCCTGAAAGAGATAGGCAATCCTGCCGCCATGGACCTGAATAACGCTGACCGGGCACGCGCTTTCCTCGAAACTAACTTCATGCAGATGGAAGAAGGTGTACAGGCTTTGGGCGTTCCGTTCTACGGTGCCCGCCCAGAAGACGTTCAGGCGGCCATTGCAGCCAGTGACTTTAGAATGAAACCCTCACGACCTGTGGATGGTATCGTGCCGCTGGTGCTGCAGAATCATCTCAATGCAACACAGACAGACACCTTCACTTACATCACCGGAACATGGGATGACAACACCGTAATCAGACCGGAAGATTACGCAGTAGAGCCAGAAAAGCGCATCTTGCCTGCCACCACGCATCAGTATCCGTGGCTGACTGACGATGATTTTTTCCAACCTGCGTTGATCAAACTCGATTACACCCTCGACCGTGATTGCTTCTTTGACGGCAATCTCACCAGTGCAACGCGCGATGCCGACGACCACAACTTCATCTTACCCTTGAAGCCTCTTTACTTCAAGTATTTCAATGTCAGCGACTTGTGGGACACCATCAATGGCAGACCACGCTTCGAAATGACGCATGGCATGAGGGGAAATGTCGAAACATTGACCGCCACGTTGCGCATTCCCGTGCAGAAAGAGCGCCATTACATCACGCTGCAGCGCACCTATGTGTCGAGTCGCAACGTTGATTTGGCCTATGACAGGACAAACGACCATGGCTATTTCGTCACCGTACCGTTCGCATTGAGCATATTCCCGTTCATGCGAACGCCGGGATTGAAACAATATAACGTGCAGTTGGTTGACCGTGCGCTGGGCATGTTAGAGAACTTTCGCATCGATTTGTCATTCTATCACGACGGCTATCGCAATGGGATGAACCCTGATGACGTGGTCGTGCGCGACCGATCCCTTAAGGCAGAGAAACGTGTGGGTTCCAAGTATTATCGCTTGCAGGATGATTTCGATTACCTCAACGTCACCCTTACCGACGATCATGGCAACCTGGCGGCCGAAGGAGTGCTGTGTCCACGATGGCCGGCGCACGTCCAAGGCAACGAAGCCTTTACGTTCTCCGTCGACTTTGGTACGACCAACACGCACGTTGAGTCGATGAAAAACGGCGACATGCCCGAGCCTTTGGGTGTCAGTGCTTCTGCGCGTGAACGGTTGTTGGCCACTTCGTATAACGGAGAGAGCATTCTGTACGACGTGATTATGAAGCAGGAGTTCCTGCCAAAGGTCATCGGTGAGAACTATGGATTCCCACAACGCACCGTCTTGTCTGAGTGTGAACGCCTTGATGCCATCAATGTCGACCGAATCGTGGCGTTGGGAGATGCCAACATTCCCTTTATCTATGAGAAGGAGTCTATCGGCTATGGCAACCGAATTGTGCCCAACCTGAAATGGTCTACAGAGGTGGCGAACAGCAAGCGGGTGCGCGCTTACCTGATGGAGTTGGCCTTGCTGATGCGCACCAAGGTGTTCTTGGAGAACGGTGACATGGCCAAGACGCGCCTGGTTTGGTTCTATCCGCTATCTATGAAGGTGGGCAACGTGCGCAAATTGGGCGAGATGTGGGCCAAAACCTTCAGTGAAGTTTTTGGCATCCCCGTGACAGAGGACAATCTGATACAGATGCCCGAGAGCGTGGCTCCATATTATTTCTACAAAAGTTCAAGCCAGTTCAAGGGTGCAGCCAGTACCGTTGCCAGCATTGACATCGGTGGTGGATCCAGCGATGTGGTGGTCTATGCGAGCAATGCACAGCAACCTACTATTCTCACGTCGTTCAGGTTTGCCGCCAACGTACTCTTCGGTGACGGCTTCTCGGACGTTCCTCACGGTGATACCAACCCCATGCTCGTGAAATATGTCGATTATTTCAAACGCTTGTTTGATGCCGATGATGACAAATATGGCGAGTTGAACGGCATCTTAGACGACATCACAGCCAAGCGGAAGTCTGAAGATATCAACGCATTCTTGTTCTCGGTGATTAATAATAAGGTGGTGGGCGACAACGATGTCTTCTCTTACAACATGCGACTTAACGAAGATGGACAGCGCAAAATCGTCTTCATTTACTTCTTCGTGACGCTCATTTACTATGTGGCCAAGATGATGAAGCACCGCAATCTCGACATGCCTCGCAGCATCATGTTCTCTGGTACGGGTTCGAAGATGCTGGACATCGTTGGTACGCAGCGCGACCTAGACCTCATCGCACAGACGGTTATTGAGCGAGTGTACGGCCAACAGTACGATGAGGATGGCTTCAGCATCGTCATGGAGAAGAAAGAACCAAAACAAATTACCTGCCGAGGTGCATTGATGCAAGTGGCTGACAGCACCGGTTGCGAACATGTTCACCAATTGAACCGACTGCTGGACAGCTTTGACAGCTCCGTTAAGTACAACTATACCATGCTCAGTCAGGAAACGCTGCGCTACGAAGACATGGACAAGGAGGAGGTTTGTGCCGCCATCGTTGAGCAGGTGCGCCAATTCAATGACTTCTTCTGCCAACTCTGCGACGACATTCATGTGGTAGACAGGTTGTTGGTTGACAACCATAGTCTGCAACTGTTTAAGCAATTGGTTAACAAAGACTTGATGCATCACTTGGTGAATGGCTGGAACTTCGTCAACAAAAATCAAGATGACAAGAACGGCAGCGACCCCATTGAGGACACCTTGTTCTTCTATCCAATTATTGGCAGCATTCGAGATAACTTGATAGAGAACCTATAAAAACGCGGGAAGGTAAAGGCTTATGTTTGAAGGACAGATTGAACGGCAGATACAACAGCAACTCGAACCCTATGAGGAGCGCATCGCAAAGTTGGAGAAGCATGTGGTTGCGTTGCGGGATCAGGTAAAACAACTGACTGTTGCACTGCAACAAATGAAGGAACAGCAGGAACAAAAGTCCACGACGGAATGTAACACAGCTGATTCGTTGGAACCACAGACGGGTGTAGAGCTTCAGCGCGAACAATCCCACCAGATGGCCACATCCTCGCCCTCAACCAGTCGTGTCTGTTATTTGCCGGCGCCAAGCAGTGACGGCTGTTTCAACAGCGCATCGCCTACCGAGCAGATTGGCAAAAGTATCTACCAGCTGTCTACCACAGACGGTGTGAACGGCACGTTCATCATGTTGAACAGTCCGGATGCCCTTGCCACGGCCATGATTAGCGTTTCGCAGTTTGTCAAGCCGGTGTGCAAGGTCGTTGGCAACGCCAGTGTCTATCCGCGTTCCATCGAAACGGTTGACGAAGGGTCGGCCGTGTTTGAGAATGGAATATGGCGTGTGGTGAACAAGGCGGTGGTGAAATTTGATTAGTGATTGACTCGTTTTTTCAAACTCTTATCAATTGGCGTCCAAACTCTTATCAATTGGCGTCCAAACTCATTGCTATTGGATGCCAAACTCATTGCTATTGGATGCCAAACTCATTGCTATTGGACACCAAACTCATTGCTATTGAAATCCTATTAGATAGCTATTGGTTACTCCTTGATGCACAATTAGTTAGAATACTCTTATTGAAAGTAAACCTATTGATATGCAAGTAAAATGTCCCAAGTGTAGATTTCGTTACGACATCACAGCCCCGAGCGGTATGTCAGAGATAGCCTGTGTGTGTCCCAGGTGTGGACAGCCCTTCACGTATCTCATGGAAGATGCGGCTGACCAGCAGACTGAACCTTCGACATCTAATCAGGATGCAGTTGTTGAGGAATCGACAAGCGATGTTCCCGCTGCGCAGACGGACACGCCAACCGACACTTCTGCGGTAGGGGCAACGCGCACTACAACAAAAAGATCTGCCGGTAGTTCCGAAAATCTGAGTTGGCAGCGAATGAATACACCTCGTGACAATGCCGTAAGAAAGAATCATCCGCCCACGACAGGCACAGGCAACGAGCAGAATCAAAAGCGAGGTGGTTTCTTCCGTTCGTGTTTCTTCCTGTTCTTTGTCATTCTTTTGGTACTGGTGTTGACTGTCAGAAGTTGTTGGAAATCTGCTCGCACCGATCGGTTGGATAGCTCTTCCTTGGCTGATGATAATACGGAATACCGTCTTGATCAGGAGTATGACGTGTCATCTTCACATGCAGAGGTTGACCCATTCGAAGAGATTCATCCAGGAAAAGCACCCAGCTGGATTCAAGGAACATGGACATACGGAACAGATTATGGGGTCATCAAGTTGACTATCAACGATAAAAAAATCACGGAGAGCATTGGCGATGAGACCGTCAGTGGAACGTTTTATTATGAAAACCGACGTTTGGTTTGTGATTTTGGCGATCCCAACAACATCACCATTTACCGACTTGACACCGAACGTCAGCAGATTGATGCCGGCAACGGCATGCTCATGGAGAAGCAACCGTAGACTGTTAGGGTTGCACGACAGTACAACTTTATCGCATCTGTTCCATCTCAGCAGGGGAGAGTGCTGATTTCTTAGATTTGATTTGTTGTCTGACATAGCTGGAATATGTAGCTTCTGGAATGATTGAGTGGGCTACATGAGCTCGCACCTGCTGATTATCTATGCGGGCTTTGCGATGTGTGTGCGTGACTTCTTCATAAAACAACCACTCATAGTTTTGCCTTTTTTAGTTGTCGACGTTAGTTGGATTCATCCATCCTAACTGTCGATATTTGCAAAACCACGAGTGGTTGTTGGTTTATGTGAGATAGGTGCGGTTTGAATCAGGTGTTTATTTCCTCAATCGGAACAAAACCTGTTTGATTCTCGCCACACTATCTGTTTAGTTTTGTATATCTTTTAGAGTGATACGCACACCTCAACTCTGCGCGCATACGTGTTCATTTCCGAATGTTTGTCGATGCCGTAAGATAGCGCCGATACCTGATTGGCATGGACACCCTTCTTCAATAAGTAGGTTCTTACGCTGTTCATCCTGCGCATGGCAAGGTCGCGATTGAACGCTTTCGGCCCATCTTGACTGGAAAATCCTGTCAGTTCTGCTTTCAGCTTGCGGTTGTTTTTCAGTGCGTTTGCCAATTCATTGAGCGTGTGCTTCGCCTCTTTTGACAATGCATCCGACGATATTTCAAAGAATACCTGTCTTATGTTGGTGTCAAATGGTGCAACTTTCACTGGCTGTGCAGGCTGAACCACTTCGTGATTCTGTGTACACTCCGTAACTGTTTCCTCAAGAGGAGCAGTCATGATCACCGTGTCTTTTTGCACGCGGAAGTTGTTTAGTTGCCGTGCCATGGAGTCTACCTGATGCCTAATGGCTGGATCTTGAATAGTAGAACTCAAAGTTTCAATTTGTTTTTGCAGTTGTTCGATTTGTTCTTGCAACTGCTCAGTTTGTGTTGAGTGATCTGACTCAGCGCTCTCCTGCATCAGATTTTGTGCCGGTGGATATGGCGGATAGATGGTTTGTGCGCCATTCTGTGGAACATACACAGGGATGTACTCAACTCTTCTGGACGAGGAGTTGTATACAGGTACCGTCTGTCCCTGCCGGGATGGGCGGTAGTTGACACCTCTCCGCTGTGGCCTGGCATTTCTGGTCGGTCTGTATTGTTTTCTCATTTCGCTGGCAGCCACACCTCTCAGCACCTCCATCAGTTCGTTTCTGTCAACCACGATGGTATCATCCGCTGCAGGTGCCGCACCCAAGATGGGCGCTGCACCTGTGTAGGAGATAGGTAGTGTTAGAAAGGCAAGTGTTGCCAGACCGTACTTTTTCAACATATTTTTTAGATTAGAATGTGAACGAATAGCCTAACGCAACCTGATTTTGCTTGGTAAGGCTGCGTGCGGAGTAGTCTAAGAATACTTTTCCGCTAAGCATGTCTACACTGACACCAACGATGATGTTAGAGCCAAAGTGGGTGTCTTTGCCATGGAATACGCCAAGGCCAAGGCCTGCGTATGGTACAAACTTACCCAGTGCATCGCTCTTGAAGTTATAGATAACGTTTCCAGAGATGCCCATTCCGCTGTCGTTAGCCATTGCTGCATACAGCTCTGGCACGAAGTCGAGATTGGAAGACCCAATCTGCATGTATCCGCGAACACCGAAGTTCCATGCAGTAAGGTCGCCGAATCCCAGACCTGTGATGATACCCAGACGGTTCAGCTTCAGACGTTTGCCTGTTGTAGGATGGTAACCCGCTGTCTCATCATCTGCTGTTCCCGGTACATATTGGTTACCCGTGGCACCATTACCTTCGTAAACAACCGTTGTTTCGCCAGCATTGCGTTGGCTGATCACCTTGTTCAGCTTCTCATTCATGATGCGGAGCTCTCTTCTCAACTGCTCTGTTTCAGCGTTGTTTTGAACTGGTTGCATTCTCTGCATCGGTACAAGTGTGCGACTAGGCTGTTGTGGCATTTCGTAATTATAGTTGTAGTTGCTGTAGTCATAGTCATAACTATCGTCATAATTGCGTGCACTCTGGCGGGCTTCTCTTGTGATGCGGCTCACCAAGTCGTTCAGTTGTCTGCGTGTCATCTTCACGTTGCTGCTGCTGTTTTCACCCAGCTCGTTCACCAGCTTGCGCTTCATGGCCATCTCGTCGTTCTCTATCGTTTCGAGTTCTTGTTGATGACGATCTTTCAATCGTGCAATTTCAGCCACGCGAATGGTGTCGTTTGCCTTGAGTGCTTTGTCCAAATCCTTGTCCAGTTTGCTGATGCGTGCTTCGTATTCAGCCTTGAGCTTGTTGACGCGCTCATCGTATTTTGCAATTTGGTCATCGTAGTCGGCGATTTTCTCGTCATAATTAGTGATCTTCTCGTCATAACCAGCGATCTTCTTGTCATAGTCTGCGATTTGATCATCGTAGTCAGAAATCCGTTCGTCGTATTTAGATCTCAGCTCGTTCAGTCTTTCGTTAGAGGCTTCACGTTCGTCATCCAATCGGCGGTTGAGATATCTCTTATATTTCTTTTCGCCGTTTGCAGCCAGTCCCAGGTTGAATCTTAGACCGGCGTTGTACATCATGCTGGTGTTGATGTGGTCAGGGTTCTGGATGTTTTCTTCTTCAACACCCTTTTGTGAGGTGAACACTGCGTTTGCCGAACCAAAGAGTGCGACATATCTTGACAATGGAATCTCTACGCCGGCACCTCCGAATACGAATGGTGTACTCTCAGCGTCAGTGTTTCCATGCTTGTCAGCATATTTGCTTCCCACATGCATGTAACCTCCACCGAGTTGCAGGTAAGGGTTGATGCCTCTTGGGAAATTCAGGCGAGTGATGATGTTACCACCATACAGAGCCAGGTTCTTGTTGAACGACAGCGACAGCTTGTCGGCGTCTTTGGTTGCCTGATAGTAGAATCCGCGTATGCCTACGAGTGATGACAAGTCAAATCCTGCGCTTCCACCGGCGAGATAGGTGTCGGTCAAAGCCATGTCCTTGTCGAAATCCATATAGGCTATGGCAGGTTCTACCACGAACTTGAATCCTTTGAAACCGCTTGAGAACAACTTGCGGTATTCGCGGCTGATGGCATCGTCGCTGTTTTCAGCCCTTCCACCCAAATAGAAGTTGAGTGTAGCGGCTGCGCCCCAATTGTACAAATGGTTGCCACCATCCTCCTTGTTGTATTCTGGTCTCATCAGGTAGCTGCCCTTGCTGGCGTTGAACATGGTGTTCTTAGCTTCGAGTGAGAGTACGGCGCGGCTGCTCAAGTTGATCTTGGCACCCACACCGAGTGAAACAAAGAGTTGTTCGTCTTTCAACGGAACCTCCTTCATCTCGGCATCTCCGGTGAAGCTGTTGTACTTCATTTGCTGTACACCGGCACCAGCTGTGAGGAAAGGAGCAAAGTAGCTGTTTTTTCCCAAGTTGAGTTTCATCTCACCACCGTATTTGGTAAGATCCATTTTAGTGTCTCTTATGTGCCCGGCCCATCCTTCATCGGTAAGCCAATTATGGCCGCGTACTTTTGCATTCACATCGTCACCGCGCAAGTAGAATGCGTGTAGCTCGAAGAGTGGGCCAAAGCCGAATCCTAACTTTCCACCGTACAGCGGCATGTTGTCTATGGAAAGATCTTTGTCCCACCAGATGTACTCTGCGGTGGGTGATGCGATGAACGACACGTCATGTACCTGTGCCGTGGACTTTAGACTTCCCAATAGCAATAAGCCTGCGATGGAAAGTGTTTTCGTCATGTTTTTTTTCATTACTGAATCATTTATTTATGTTAATAAAAAGAATTAACTTAAGAGGGTGCATTGCTCTCAGGGCATGCTCGTCTTTTTGTTGTCTAACGTTTAATTTCTGACCCGTTAGAGTGTTGAACCTTTTAAGAAGTCTTGTAAAACTTTTACAAAGATAGCGATTTTTTTTTAGTTATAGAAATCTTTCTTGTATTTTTTACAATATTAATATTGTCCATCAGTCCTTGAATGGGGCTGATATTGTTGAGGCATGGTCGCCAATTTTCACCTTATGAGGACAGCGGATCTGTGGAATCGGCTACGGGTCTCCCCTGCTGACAGGTAGGTTTTCCGCCTCATGAATTGTCTGATATTTTGATTGATTATACCCCCTAAAATGACACTTCAAAACTTTTAATCTAGAAAAAAACGATAGGCTCGCAGGGTGCAAAATTGAGATAAAGATGGGATAAGAAGCAATTTTTTGCCTCAAAGCGATGCTTTTATGTGCTTAAATGCATCACTTTTAAGGGCAATATGCATGAGATTGCACGGCAAAAGCATACATATTAGCGACTTAAAGCATTGCTGTTGGCCAGAAAAGTTCGAAAAACAGACGCATGATAGCTTGTATAATGAGGTAATGAATTGTATGATAAAGACATGCATAAATCACGCATATTTGGCGTATTTGCGCCCAGCAGCATGGCTGTTTGAAAATACGCCAAATATGAAGCGATGAGTTGTCAAGAAAATTCAGCCTCTTTGGCCTAGTTGAGCGTGCGGTTCGGACGGAAAGTTTTACGCACTTTCCGTTGCTTACCGATGGGTCAAACCACTCTTTAACCTTGGCTTCTACAAAAAGCCTTGTTGCTTAAGCGTGTCCAACAGGTTTTTAGACATGGCCTCGTTGTCCCTTTTGGTGTATCGTATGTCCGTGAAAACTTGTGCCAAGGTTTCTTTCTCGTTCACTTGGCAGAACTGAATGTTCTCGGGCAGACTTTCTTTTTCGTGGTAAAATTGGTCTATCCGCTCGGGTGTGTAGTCTTGGTAGGTTTCGTCATGAATGATGGCTGAGAGCGGAAGACGGTCTGAAAGTTCGGGTGTTTCGTCGGGCCATCCCAGGGTGATGGTGGCTACGGGCATCACCAGTCGGGGCAGTTGGAGCGTGTCGACGATGCTCTTGGGGTTGTATAGCGTGGTGCCCAGGAAGCATAAGCCCAGTCCTGCTTCTTCGGCGAGGTTGCAGAAGGTTTGGCAATATAATAAGGTGTCGGTGGCAGCGTTGATGAAACTCAAGAAATTGTCATAGCCAGGTTGCGCTTTTCTGCACTCCGCCCATGAGGTGGTTCGCCTAAAATCGGCACAAAAGGTCAGTACCACAGGCGCTTGCGTCACCATGGGTTGATGGAAATGTGCCGGTGCCAGTTTTCTTTTTTGTTCATCGCTGTGCGTGATAACGACCGAGTAAAGTTGCAAATTGCCCATTGTTTGCGTACGTTCAGATTCGGTCAATAGCTTGTTTGTCAACTCATTGTCAACCTCCTTGCTTTGATATTTGCGGATACTTCTGCGTGTTGTTATTGTTTTCATCTTGGAAATTTATTGTTTGACAAAGATATAAATATTTTCCAAAAGAATCATTTTGTGCAACCAATTTTTAAAATAAATAACCCAAAAATATTTTTCTTATGTCGAAAATAAGTTGTAGATTTGCAAAACAATTATCGTTTACGGATAGTTGTGCAAATAATACTGAATATTAAATCATAACCATATAACATTTTTTTTAAACTAAGAAATGGAGCAATCAAAAAACTTCGCTTTCGAAGAAGCTTTCGAGGAGGCGTTGAAATACTTTGCTGGTGACGAGTTGGCCGCACGAGTATGGGTGAACAAATATTCCATGAAAGACAGTTTCGGGAATATCTACGAAAAGTCACCAGAGGACATGCATTGGCGCATCGCCAATGAAATAGCGCGCATCGAGAAGAAGTATAAGAACCCGATGAGTGCGCGGGAAATCTTCGACCTGTTGGATCATTTCAAGTATGTCATTCCGGCAGGCAGTCCGATGACCGGCATTGGCAACAACCGCCAGGTGGCCAGTTTGAGCAACTGCTTTGTGATTGGGCTGGATGGTGATGCCGACTCATACGGTGCCATCATGCGAATTGACGAAGAGCAGGTGCAGCTGATGAAGCGTAGGGGAGGCGTTGGGCACGACCTGAGCCACATCCGTCCGAAAGGTTCACCAGTTAACAACTCGGCACTCACCAGCACCGGCCTGGTGCCTTTCATGGAGCGTTACAGCAATTCCACCCGCGAGGTGGCGCAGGATGGCCGCCGTGGCGCGCTGATGTTGAGTGTGAGCATCAAGCATCCCGACAGCGAAGCGTTTATTGATGCCAAGATGACCGAGGGAAAGGTCACCGGTGCCAACGTTTCTGTCAAGATAGACGACGCTTTTATGGAGGCCGCTACCAGTGATAAACCTTATGTACAGCAGTTCCCTGTGGATGGTGATGAGCCGCTTGTGAAACGCGAAATCTCCGCCAAGGCTCTGTGGGAAAAGATTGTTCACAATGCCTGGAAGAGTGCAGAACCTGGCGTATTGTTCTGGGATACCATCACCCGTGAAAGCATCCCCGATTGTTATGCCGACCTGGGTTTCCGCACCGTGAGCACCAATCCATGTGGCGAAATACCTTTGTGTCCTTATGATTCGTGCCGCTTGTTGAGCATCAACCTTTATTCTTACGTGGTTCATCCATTTACCAAGGATGCCTATTTTGACATGGACAAATTCAGAAAGCATGTTCAAATAGCACAGCGCATCATGGATGACATCGTTGATTTGGAGCTGGAGAAGATTGATCGTATCATGCAGAAGATACAACAAGATCCGCAGAGTGATGAGGTCAAGGGATCAGAATATCACCTTTGGAAGAAAATCAAGCACAAGAGCAGCCAGGGACGCCGTACAGGTGTAGGCATTACGGCCGAGGGTGACATGATTGCAGCCATGGGCTTGCGCTATGGAACGCCAGAAGCAACCGAGTTTTCTGTCAACGTTCACAAGAATTTAGCGTTGAGCGCCTACCGCTCTTCCGTAACCATGGCGCAAGAACGCGGTGCTTTCGCTGTATTTGATGCCAGTCGCGAGAAGAACAATCCCTTCTTGCTCCGCATCAAAGAAGCCGACCAACAGTTGTATGCTGACCTGCAGAAGTATGGCCGTCGCAATATCGCTTGTCTGACAATCGCGCCTACTGGCACCACCTCACTGATGACACAAACCACCAGTGGCATCGAACCCGTGTTCATGCCAGTGTATAAGCGTCGCCGAAAGGTAAATCCCAACGATACTGACGTGCATGTAGACTTTGTGGACGAGGTGGGTGATAGCTTTGAAGAATACATCGTGTACCACAAGAAATTCCTCGAGTGGATGAACGTTAACGGCATCGATTCTACTAAGAAATATACCCAGGAAGAGATTGATAAACTGGTGGCGCAGTCGCCATATTATAAGGCAACGGCCAATGATGTGGATTGGTTGGAGAAGGTAAAGATGCAAGGTGCCATCCAAAAATGGGTAGACCATAGCATCAGTGTGACCGTCAACTTGCCCAACGACGTAGATGAGGCCTTGGTTAATCGCTTGTATGTAGAGGCGTGGAAGAGCGGATGCAAGGGTTGTACCATCTATCGAGACGGGTCTAGAGCAGGCGTTATGATTTCTGTTTCTAAGAGTGAGAAGAAACAGAAAGGTAAAGAACAAGCCAAGGATAACAGTGCTGACCAGAACGCACTGCCTCCCTGCAAGCAGCCAGAGGTGATAGAAGTGAGACCGAAGGTGCTGGAGTGCGATGTGGTTCGCTTCCAAAACAACAAGGAGAAGTGGGTGGCATTCGTCGGATTGCTTGATGGTTATCCTTACGAAATCTTCACTGGTTTGCAAGATGACGATGAGGGCATCGTACTGCCTAAGTCGGTTGTCAAAGGAAAAATCATCAAACAGAAGCAGGATGACGGCCCCAGCAGATATGACTTCCAGTTTGAAAACAAGCGTGGCTATAAGACTACGGTCGAGGGACTTAGTGAGAAGTTCAACCCAGAGTATTGGAACTACGCCAAACTCATCAGTGGTGTCTTGCGCTATCGTATGCCTATCGAACGCGTTATTAATCTGGTTAGTTCACTACAGTTAAAAGACGAGAGCATCAACACCTGGAAGAATGGTGTGGAGCGCGCGTTGAAGAAATACATAGACGATGGCACCGAGGCCAAAGGAAAGAAGTGTCCGGTGTGCGGACATGAGACCCTTGTGTATCAAGAGGGCTGTTTGATCTGCAAAAACTGTGGTGCCAGCCGTTGTGGATAATCGACCTTTATGATTAAACAATCAAGTTATATTTATTTAAGCAACCTGCGGTTTCGCGCCTATCACGGCGTGTTACCGCAGGAACGCGTTGAGGGTAACGACTTCATCGTGAACCTCCGGCTGGCTTACGACTTTGGTAAAGCCATGGAAACCGACGATGTGGCCGACACCTTGAGTTATGCCGACGTGTATCAACTCGTTCAACAGGAAATGCAACAGCCTTCCAACTTGCTCGAGCATGTGGTGGGTAGGATAGGGAAGCGCTTGCTGGCGGAATTCCCGTTGATTAAGGCTATCGACTTAAAACTCACCAAGGTTAATCCCCCCATGGGTGCCGATTGTGACGGTGCCGGTGTGGAAATACACTTAATAAATGAAAAAACCGATTGAAAGATAAAGGCTTTTCCATCTAAAAGCATTACTTTTGCAACTATATGAATAAGAAGGTCTGGCACTGTTTGCTTTGTTTCTTGTTGTTTGCGTCAGTGGGTTTGGCTGCAAACAAAAAGTTTACGCTGGTCATCGACCCCGGACATGGTGGAAGAGACCATGGTGCAGCAGGCGTTTATTCAAAGGAAAAAGATCTTGTTCTGAAGTTCGCATTGGCCTTTGGGCAAATGGTTGAGCGTAATTGTCCCGACGTCAGGGTTATCTACACGCGCAAGACTGATGTCTTTATCCCGCTGGCCAGACGCGCCGAAATCGCCAATAAGAATCGTGCCGACTTGTTTATCTCTGTTCACATCAATGCCTTGTCGGGTGGACGCAAGGTGAGAGGATTGCAAACTTATACCCTTGGACGGGGACAGAACACTGGTAAAAAAGGCATTATGGAAAACTTGGAGGTGGCCAAACGCGAGAACTCGGTTATCTTTCTGGAGAAAGATTACAAGCAAAAGTATCAGGGCTTTGACCCTTCTTCGCCCGAAAGCAACATCATGTTTGAGTTCATTCAAGACAAAAACATGCAGCAGAGTGTGGAATTGGCGCGTTACATGCAGCACCATATCCGTGCTGCTACGGGCTTGAACGACATGGGTGCGCATCAAAACAATTTGGCTGTGTTGCGACTATCGTCCATGCCGGGATGCTTATTGGAATTGGGTTTCATCTCAACCCCCGAGGAAGAAAACTTCATGAATGCCGCTGGAGCTGCCGATATGTATGCCCGGGGAATCTTCAACGCATTCGTACAATACAAGAACAAATATCATCAAGGACTGGTTGTACCTTACAAAGCACCGGCCGCGCCAAAGCCACAAGTGCCCGAAATTGTTCCGCAGGATTACAAGGAGCAGAGTAAAAAAGCCGAATCTTCGAAAAGTGTTAAGACTCGTGAGGCGTCTGTTGCCCCCAACGGTTCACTACCCAAGGTGGCTGAAACAACACCCATCAATCAGCAAACACCTCAGATGGCAGCCAATCAGCCAGGTGTACAGGCGACTACAGCAACGCCACAGCAGGCCGAAGCGGCTCCCAATGCGAGAAATGAGGCTGGAACTCCCGCTCAAACACCTACACTCCCCGCTGCAAATGCTGCTCAGGAAGTCCCCGTGTTCAAGATTCAAATCCTCACGACCCATCGAAAACTGGCATCAACGGATGCCGCCTTGAAAGGACTTAAAGGGTGCGAGTGGTACGAAGCAGGTGGTGATTTGAAATACACTTACGGTTCATCGGCCGATTACAATGAGATACGCCGACTTCGAAGAGAAATCATCGATCGTTTCCCTGATGCTTTCATTATTGCATTCAAGAATGGACAGCGCATGGATGTGAACGAGGCGATCCGCACGTTTTTACAGAATAAAAAGAAATAAGGTATTTTTTTTAAGTTCCAACGGATATGATAAAAGTAAGAAATGAAATAAAAATTGCCCTCGTGGCAGTTGCCGGTATCGTGGCTTTGTTCATCGGAATGAACTTTTTGAAGGGCACACATCTGTTCACAGGCAGCAAGACTTACCATTTTGCTTTCGATGACATCAGCGGTTTAACCAAGTCGAGTCCTATCTACGCCTCTGGTTATCAGGTGGGATTGGTTAAGGATATCATTTTCGATTACAGCCACAAGAACAAGACCAAGGTTATTGCAGAGATGGATAAGCAGATGAAAATCCCCACGGGAACCACGGCCTTTATCAGCAGTGACGTGCTGGGTAACATCAAGGTAACCTTGAACATCGCTCCCAATCGAGGCGAGTTTATCCAGGAAGGCGGACTCATCCCAGGAGACATCGATAGAGGACCCATGGGTGAAGTGACGTCCATGATACCTGCGGTGAAGCAGATGTTGCCTAAATTAGATTCCATTTTGCTGAGCCTGAATCTGCTCTTGGCCGACCCAGCCATCGCAAGTTCCGTACACAATGTGCAAGACATGACGGCCAATCTCACCAAAACTTCTCGCGAACTGAATGCCATCGTTGCAAAATTAAACCGTGAAATACCTGGTGTGGTGACGAAAACAAACCGCATTTTGGACCATTCTGAGACGTTCACGGCCAACCTTTCGCAGGTAGATGTGGCAACGACTATGCGAAAAGTGGATGAGGCCATGGCTGATGTCAAGGCGGTAACAGCCAAAATTAACAGCAATGAAGGTACGCTGGGATTGTTGATGCGTGACCCAACCCTTTACAATCAACTCAATACCACTGTGCGTAGTGCCGATTCTCTCATGGTCAACATCCGTCAACATCCTAAACGTTACGTCCATTTCTCTATCTTCGGAAGGAAAGATAAGTAAGGTGTCGTACATCACATGACTGCGATGACGCTATTTATGAACAATCATCATCTGTCGAATGCGATGTGTCTTTAATTAAAATTGGTATAAATAAGAAAACTAATTGTTTCACACTGGGCAAAATGGCATAATGCATTAACAGCGTAGCCGATAATAGATATTTCATTTATGTTTCACCGTTCAAGTATGTATCTTGATGGTATTCAACTTAACTTACTTGTTCTCAAAGTTTTATGAACAAGCAACATCAAAAGCAATGAGATTTCTTTTAGAAAGTTGCTAATATGCGGGTAGTTAGGTACTTACGATTTTTCTCCTGTTAAAACATAGAAACATGCATTTGTTTAATCAAGTTTTCTTTTATAAATTTGCAGTCGATTGATCACCAAATTGATCGAAAGACATAAGTAAAATACTACATGATTCAATGAATGTAAGTCCTAATCAAGCTTGGGGCCAAGCCCTTGCGCTCATCCGTGAGAATGTTTCCAAGCAACAATATGATACATGGTTTCAGCCCATCACCTACGAGTCGTTCGACGAAACGACCCGCACGTTGTTGATACAGGTACCCAGTCCGTTTGTGTATGAGTACTTGGAAGAGAATTATATCGACTTATTGAGCAAGGTACTCAGGCGTTCTTTTTGCGACAACATTCGTCTGAAATACCGTATTGTCACTGATCAGGAGCATCATTTAACTCAGGATGTAGAGGCTGAACAAACCGATGTGGCTGGTGTTAAGCCTCAGAAGAAAACCCGAGCCAATCAACCTCCGTCGGCTCTTGACGCCGCCCAGCCACAACAGTTGGACCCAAATTTGAATCCACACCTTACTTTCAATAATTATATTGAAGGCGACAGCAACAAGTTGCCGCGCTCGGTTGGCATGTCTATTGCCGAACATCCCAACAAAACACAGTTCAATCCCATGTTCATCTACGGTCCGTCGGGCTGTGGAAAGACCCACTTGATCAATGCTATCGGCATGCTCTCTAAGCAGCTCTACCCGCAGAAAAGGGTGCTGTACGTTAGTGCACGCTTGTTTCAGGTGCAGTACACCAATGCCGTCTTGCAGAACTCTGTGAACGATTTCATCAACTTTTATCAAACCATTGATTTGTTGATTGTCGACGATATACAAGAGTGGATGACGGCCATCAAGACCCAAGACACCTTCTTTCACATATTCAACCACCTGTTCCGCAATGGCAAGCGCATCATCTTGGCCAGTGATCGGCCACCAGTTGACTTGAAAGGAATGAACGAACGGTTGCTGACACGGTTCGCATGCGGACTGATTGCCGAGTTGGAGAAACCCAACTTGCAGCTTTGTATCGACATCCTTAATAGTAAGATTCAACGCGACGGTCTTCAAATCCCAGACGACGTGGTACAGTATATCGCACAGACAGCCAATGGAAGCGTGCGCGATTTGCAAGGCGTCATCAACTCGTTGTTGGCTTATTCTGTGGTTTACAACAGCGTGGTGGATATGCGTTTGGCCCAAAGAGTCATACAGCGTGCCGTGAAGATCGATGACAAACCGCTTACCATCGATGAGATTCTCGACACCGTTTGCCGGCATTTCAACGTCACTGTATCGGCAGTGAACAGCAAGAGTCGCAAGCAAGAGTTGGTAACGGCGCGTCAATTGTCCATGTATCTGGCGCAAAAGTACACCAAGATGCCCGCTTCGCGCATTGGAAAGCTTGTGGGAGGGCGTGATCACTCCACCGTTATCCATAGCTGTTCGCGCATCGAACAGCGCCTAAAGCTAGACTCCATGTTCTCCAATGAGGTGATGAGCATTGAGAATTCGTTCAAGTTGAAGCAATAACCGGGTGTAACAATCTTTGTTTGTCGCACCCTTCAATATTTAAAATGAATTATTCTTCGTGTCCAAGGCTCTCGAGCTTTGGATTTTTTTTGCCCTGAGTCCATTTCTATCGAATTGTTAGTCGCAAGATTGTTTTTTGCGAATATTCTTTGTTAGTCTTATTGAAAAGTCATACCTTTGCCGTCGGTTTACAAACAGTAAGCTAAGGGTGCTCACTTTTATTCGTGGGCTGAGAACAAACCTTCTGACCTGATCTGGGTAATACCAGCGTAGGAATTGACCAAGAAGCCAAGTGGGCGAAGTTCTTTAACTGTAAAACTTTGCACTTGCTCTCTCCCTTATTCATTTATTTTTTTGATAGCTAAAAAAAGCAATGAAAAAGTTTTTATGGGCAGTGTTTGCGATGACTGCCGCCAACGTGTATGCGGTGCAACCAATTGACACCTTGCATACTTACGAGTTACAGGATGTACAAGTAATTTCTACTCGTGCCAACAAGAAGACGCCTATGGCGCATTCGGACTTGACACAAAAGCAAATCAAGAAGATGAACCATGGCAAGGATATTCCGTTCTTGTTGTCTACCTTGCCATCAATTACCTTTACTTCCGATGCGGGTAATGGTATTGGGTACACCTCACTGCGTGTGCGTGGCATTGATCCCTCGCGCGTGAACATCACCGCCAACGGTATTCCGATGAATGATGCCGAGAGTGCAACCCTCTTTTGGGTGAACATGAGCGACTTTGCCTCGAGTGTGCAGAGCATGCAGCTGCAGCGAGGAGCTGGTACGTCTACCAATGGTGCCGGTGCTTTTGGTGCTACCTTGAACATGCAGACCGAGAACATCGGTACCAAACCATTCTTCGGCATCGACCTTTCTGGCGGCAGTTACGGTTCGCACAAGGAGACTTTGCGCTTCGGAACAGGGCTCATCGGTGGCCATTGGGGCATACAAGGACGCCTTTCGGATATTGGTAGCGATGGCTATCTGGACCGTGCTTCCACCAAACTCAATTCGTATTTCATTCAAGCGGGCTACTTCTCGGACAACACTATGGTGAAGTTTGTTACCTTCAATGGCGTGGAACGTACTTATCACGCATGGAACTACGCTTCTAAATACGAGCAAAGTTTGTACGGACGCACCTACAATTCGTGCGGTAAGTATATCGATGCCGAGGGCAAGGTGAAATATTATGATGGACAAACGGATAACTACCACCAGCAAAACTACCAGCTGCATTGGAGTCAACTGCTTGGAGACCAATGGAAACTCAACGTTGCCTTGCACTATACCAAGGGCGACGGATACTACGAGGAGTACAAAGGAAAAGGCAAGTGGTATCAATATCATTTGTCTACAGACACCAAATTGTTGGGCGACTTGGTGCGCCAAAAGAAGATGGACAACGATTTTTATGGTGCTGTAGGTTCTATTAACTATGACAACAACCGTGGTTTGACAGCCAACATCGGTGGCGGTTGGAACAAATATGTGGGAGGTCACTTTGGAAAAGTCATTTGGACGGGTGCCCCTTTCTATCAGATAGAAGATGCCAACGGCAAAAAGAAGAAGGTGTATCAAATGGGACCCTCCACATTGGAACCTGATAACGAGTATTACAACAACGATACCAAGAAGGTGGATGGCAATGTTTACGGAAAGGTAAACTGGGAGTTTGTAAAGGGTTTGAGTGCCTTTGCCGACTTACAATATCGTCATGTAGGCATTAAGATGACAGGTCCTTCCGACGCATGGGACAACAATAACAAGCAGATTGTCTTCAATCTCGACCAAAAGTTCAATTTCTTCAATCCTAAGTTTGGACTCAATTATCAGGCTGATGACAACAACCGCGTGTATGCATCGTATGCCATTGCGCACAAAGAGCCTACGCGTAACAGTTTTGAACAAAACCTTGACACCAAGTTGGAAGCAGAGAAATTAGGCGATTTGGAAATAGGTTATCAGTTTGCCAGTGCCAAGTACAGTGCAGGTGTCAACCTATATTATATGAATTATAGCAACGAATTTGTGCTCACTGGCGAACTGGATGCCATCGGTGAGATGAAGACAAAGAATGCAGGTCGTAGCTATCGCATGGGTATTGAGTTGGAATCGGCTTGGCAACCTGTCGACTGGTTCACTTGGAATGTCAATGCTACCTTCAGCAAAAACCGTGTTAAGGACTGGATGGTGAAGTTGGAAGATGGGAAGCACGCTTCTTTGGGCGACACACCTACCAGTTTTTCTCCAGAACTTATCTTCAACAACATCTTCTCATTCAACTACAAAGGTTTGTCAGCTAATGTTCATACGCAGTACATTGGTGAGCAGTATCTCACCAATACAGGTCTGAAAAAATATCAAACCAAAGACGCCAAAGGTCAAGATATTGACGTGAGCATGATGTTGGGCAGCATCTTTACTACCAACCTCAACGTGGCTTACACTTTTGCCTGTCACAAGTTGGGCTTGAAAGAGGCTACCGTTGGCTGTACCGTCTACAACCTTTTCAGTGCCAAATACGACAATAACGGCTGGGCAGCACCTGGTTTTAAGAAGGATGCACAAGGCAACGTCGTAGCTACCGATGATGGTGGCGGACAGTATATGGCTGGCTTTGCGCCACAGGCTCCTATCAACTTCATGGCAAACTTGTCATTGACGTTCTGATAAAAGTTGACGGAAGAGGAGTAGGAGTTTATGGAAGTTATAAGGGAGAAAAGGGAAGTTGATTAGGAGTTAAGGGGAGTTAATGGGGAGTTACGTAGGGAGTTAACGGACATTACCTTATTGATAGAGATAGAAAAAAGCCAATTTCTGCCTTCCATTGCAAAGCATTTGTCCGATAACTCCCATTAACTCCCCTTGTAACTCCTGTTAACTCCTGACCTAATTCCCCATTTACTCCCTTTAACTTCCATTCTAACAAATAACAACATGACATTCGATTGGTTGGATATAGTCACTACCATTTTGGGACTTGTCTATATCTATTTGGAATATAAAGCCAGCATTTGGCTGTGGATAGTGGGCATTGTGATGCCTGCCATGGACGTGTTTTTGTATTGGAGACACGGTTTGTACGGCGATGCGGGCATGGCGGTGTATTACACGTTGGCTGCCATTTACGGATATATTGCATGGAAGTGGGGCAGCAAACTCTTCAATCAAAAAAAGCAAGAACTGCCCATTACACACATGCCTGGCAAGCATTATCTGCCCACTTTCGCGTTCTTCGCCTTGGCGTGGGGCGTTACTTATTATGTTTTGGTGCGCTTTACCAACAGCAACGTACCTTTGTTAGACAGCTTTACCAATGCACTCAGCTTCGTTGGCTTATGGGCTTTGGCACGCAAGTATGTGGAGCAATGGCTCTTTTGGATTGCGGTCGACGTGGTTTGCACTGCGCTATATGTGTACAAGGGCATTCCTTTCAAGGCAGCACTGTACGGGCTTTATGTCGTCATTGCCGTGTTAGGGTACTTCAAGTGGAAGTCGATGATGAAACAAGCAGCGTCATGAACTATCAGCTCATCAACTCATCAACTAATTTCGATGTGGTGGTTTTAGCGGGCGGTGATTATCCGCAGCATGCCGTTCCCACTCAAATCTTGCAGCAAGCACCTCGCATTGTGTGTTGCGACAGCGCCATCGAGTTGCTGCATCCATCGTTATATCATAAGGTGGAAGCCGTGGTTGGCGACGGTGATTCGATGTCTGATGCTGCCAAACTACAATTTCATGACGTGCTGCATGTTGAGCATGAGCAGGCAGACAACGACCTTACCAAGGCTACCCGCTATTGTGTCAGCCGCAACTACTGCCGCATCGCCTATCTGGGGGCCACGGGCAAGCGTGAGGATCATACTTTGGGAAACATCTCCCTCTTGCTTCGTTATTTTCAAACCTATGGTGTGCAGCCTGTCATGGTGACCGATTACGGCACGTTTGTGCCTTGCCATGGCGATTGCACCTTTGAGTCGTTTGCCAAACAGCAAGTAAGTATTTTTAATATTTCATGCCACCGTATCGAAAATAAGGGCTTGCGTTGGCAATCGTACGCCTATCAAAGTTGGTGGCAAGGCACGCTCAACGAGTCGCTTGCCGATGCCTTTTCCCTCTATGCCGATGGCCATTACCTGGTTTACCGAACTCATGAAGCAAAAACGGCCATGCACTAGACCTGTGTTTCTATTCGGTAATAATGCGCACTTCTGGGTTTACAAGCAACGATACTTGTATGTGTTAACAAACCTTTCGTTTGTTAATTTGTTTCTTTTTATTTGACAAAATAAAATTGCAAAATAGATAAAACAAGGGGATTTTTAAGGAGTTCACAACCTTAAGAGCATCATCTTTTACCACATTCACATACAACAAATCCGCAATCAGCATGCAATTGCCGCCCAATAGGTATGCTTTTACCATCCAATTGGCATGCTTTACCTGCCCAATATACGTCATATAGCAAGCCTTTTTTGCAGGAAAAAAGGGATATTTCGTTCCAAACACATGTCCTTTTAGTTTGCGTTTTAGGTTAAAAAATCTATAACCTGTTAATAATCAAATTGATAATCAAAACCCTCTCATATTTCATGTATTTGCGGACATGAACTAGCTGATTGAAAAAACGTTCGGCATTTGTGTTAAAAAAGACGTTGCAGCAGAAGAAAACTCAACGAAGAAATTTCTGTTTGAACTAAAAAAATGCAAATTATCATTCTTCATTAAAAGAGCTGTGGTTGTAGGCAGCAGTCTTCTGGTTGCCCAACGTCGAACCCATTCAGCCTGTACTTTTGTTGTCTGTACGATAAACATTATAATAATAAATGTATGATTAAATAAAATAACTTATTAAATAACCAACAAATAATTATTAAATATTTTATAATTAAAAAGACATATAAATATAATTATTTATTTGGTTATTCTTAAATATATATTTACCTTTGCCATGGTTCAATACGAACAACACTTTATAAATATTAAATCTAACCTAATGAATCGTAGATCTAACCGACAAATGAAAGCGAAACGATCTTATTTTTGATACTAGTTTTGTATCTCTTCTTTTTGCCCAAAGCACTTTTTGGTGGCAATCTGCACCCAGATGTAGTAGTGGCAGGTGGTGGCGCCAGCGGCGTGTCTGCTGCCCTACAATCAGCTCGCATGGGTATGCGTGTACTCGTGATAGAGGAAAGTACGTGGTTGGGTGGCATGCTAACAAGCGCAGGTGTTAGTGCCATCGATGGAAACTTCAATATGCCTGCTGGCATATTTGGTGAATTTAGGAATCGTCTTGCCCAACACTACGGTAGTCTTGAAGCCTTGAACACCGGATGGGTAAGCCGAGTTCTCTTCGAACCCTCGGTAGGCAACCAGGTCTTGAACGACATGGTGGCGCAAGAGAAAAATATCGAAGTGTGGAAAGAGAGCAGCATCAGACGCATCAGCAAAAAGCAAGGCGAATGGAACTTGAAGATTAAAAAGCAAGGTAAAAGCGTGATCGTTAAAACACCAATGCTCATTGATGCTACTGAATTGGGAGATGTGGCAGCCAAATGTGGGGTAGCCTATGATGTTGGCATGGATAGTCGCCATGATACGCAGGAGGATATTGCTTTGGAAAAAGGCAACAATGTTGTCCAGGACCTTACCTATGTCGCCATCTTAAAGGATTTCAAAAAGGACGTCCCCATGCGAAAGCCAAAGGGTTATGACCCTTCAGTCTTCGCCTGTTGCTGCATCAACCCGCTGTGCATATCCAGCAATGAGCCAAAAAGAATGTGGCCGGCCGACAAGATGATGAGCTATGGACAACTTCCCAATGGCAAGATTATGCTGAATTGGCCTATCAACGGAAATGACTATTACGTCAATTTGGTGGAAATGTCTGACAAGCAACGCAGAAGAGTTTTGAAAAAAGCGAAAGAACATACCTTGTGTTTTCTTTATTTTATCCAGCATGAATTAGGATTCCGTCATATAGGACTTGCCGACGACGAATATCCCACAAAAGATCTTCTGCCTTTCATTCCTTATCATCGTGAATCCAGACGAATTCATGGAGCGGTTCGGTTTACACTCAATCACATGGTGTCACCTTATAATCAAGCAGCTCCTTTGTACCGAACCAGCATTGCTGTTGGCGACTATCCCGTGGATCATCACCACATGCGCTACAAAGAAAGTCACACGCTCCCCGACATACACTTCTATCCAGTTCCGTCATTTGGGCTGCCGTTAGGAACACTTATTCCACAAGGAGTTGAGGGTTTGATAGTAGCAGAGAAATCCATATCCGTGTCTAATATCGCCAATGGTGCAACACGTTTGCAGCCTGTGGTGATGCAGATAGGTCAGGCTGCTGGTGCATTGGCGGCCCTCTCACTCAAGAAAAGAACACCTTTATCGGGCGTATCTGTAAGGGATGTGCAAGATGAAATATTGAAGGCGGGCGGATATTTGCTTCCCTATCTGGATGTTCAGAAACAAGATCCTCGATTCATATCTTATCAACACATTGGTTCAACGGGTATTTTGAAAGGGGTTGGCAAAAATGTAGATTGGAAGAATGAAACATGGCTGAGGGCCGACCAACCATTAAAAGGACAGGAGCTGGAAGGTATGCGGGATATTTTCACACGATGGAATCAAACGGGTGCCATGCTGACCGACTCGGTTATGACATTGGGAGACGCATTGCGTGTCATTCAAAGCGTAGCTGAGTCAGAAGGAATGCCCATCAAAGCAAATTGGGAGCCACTGTTAACGAAATACCATTTTAAGGCAACTGATAAGGCACACGTCATTACACGAGGTGAAATGGCCGTACTGATAGACCAAATGCTCGATCCTTTTCATTGGAAAGAAGTTGACATACAAGGAAATTTCATGAAGTAATATTTAAATCATATAGCTATGGATATAGATCAATTGAAAGAATTAGCCGACTTGTACAAAAGCGAATTGCTACAGAGAGTGGTTCCTTTTTGGCTTGAGAAGTCACAAGATGAAGAGTATGGTGGGTACTTCACATGCTTGGATCGCAAAGGAAATGTTTTTGACACCGACAAATTTATTTGGTTGCAGTGTCGTGAGGTGTGGTTGTTCGCCATGCTATATAACAAGGTAGAAAAAAACGAGGAATGGTTGAACTGTGCCATCCAAGGAGCAGAGTTTTTAAAAAAGCATGGGCACGACGGCCAGTACAACTGGTATTTCTCATTAGACAGGACCGGCAAACCATTGGTTGAGCCATACAACATCTTCTCGTACACCTTTGCAGCCATGGCTTTCGGACAGCTAAGTTTGGCTACAGGCAATGACGAATACGCCACCATCGCCAAGAAAACGTTCGATATCATCCTATCGAAAGTGGACAATCCCAAAGGCAAATGGAACAAGATACATCCGGGAACACGCAACATGAAAAACTTTGCACTGCCCATGATACTCTGCAATTTGGCCTTGGAGATAGAGCATCTTCTTGATGAAAGCTATCTACTCGAGACCATGGAAACGTGCATCCATGAAGTGATGGACGTGTTTTACCGACCAGAGCTTGGCGGCATTATCGTGGAGAACGTAGGTGCCGACGGCAACTTGGTAGACTGCTTCGAGGGCAGACAGGTAACACCGGGGCATGCCATAGAGGCTATGTGGTTTATCATGGACTTGGGTAAACGTCTGGACAGACCCGAACTGATAGAAAAAGCCAAGGACATCGCGCTTACCATGTTGGAGTATGGATGGGACAAGGAGTTCGGCGGCCTGTACTATTTCATGGATCGCAACGGCTGTCCCCCCCAGCAATTGGAATGGGATCAGAAGCTGTGGTGGGTACACATCGAAACCCTTATCTCCATGCTCAAGGGCTATCAGCTCACGGGTGACAAGAGGTGTATGGACTGGTTTAAGAAGGTACACGAATATGCTTGGACACATTTCAGAGATGACGAGTATGCTGAATGGTACGGATATCTCAACAGGCGCGGCGAAGTGCTGTTGCCATTGAAGGGTGGAAAATGGAAAGGATGTTTCCATGTACCCAGAGGAATGTACCAATGCTGGACTACGTTAGAAGAAATAGTCAAGGCAAACGATACCAAATAAAGCGAACCATGACAAACAGGAGAAACTTTATCAAGCAAATGATGGGTGCTTCATCGCTTGTGCTGGGTAGCAAAATTCTGTCTTCCTATACCAAGGTGGACAACGCTTTTGCCCAGCACGAGGACGGCGAGACTTTTGCTACGCCGCACGCCATGAAGGGCATGCCTATTAAAGCTACATTTCTTGATGAGATAAGTTGGGACATTCCGCACCAAAACTGGGGCAAGAAAGAATGGGATCAAGACTTCAAGGCCATGAAAAAGATGGGCATCAACACGGTTGTTCTCATCCGTGCCGGACTGGGAAAGTGGATTGCCGCACCGTTCTCAACTCTCATCGGTAAAGAAGATGTATATTATCCACCAGTTGATTTGGTAGAAATGTTCTTGACACTCGCCGACAAGCATCGCATGAATTTCTTCTTCGGCATGTATGATTCCGGCAAGTATTGGCAAGAGGGACTGTTCCAAAAAGAGATAGACCTGAACCTAAGCTTGATCGATGAGGTGTGGGCCAAATATGGCAAACATCCATCTTTCAAAGGATGGTATCTGTCACAAGAAATCAGTCGCCGAACAAAAAACATGTCACGCATATATGCGGAGGTGGGTAAGCATGCTAAAGCCGTGTCGGGTAACCTCACGACCATGGTTTCGCCCTATATTCACGGCGTGAAGACCGACCAAGTGATGAGTGGCGACAAGGCTCTCACCGTGAGAGAACATGAAGAGGAATGGAACGAGATATTGGGTAACGTCAAGGGTGCCGTGGATATCTTGGCATTCCAAGACGGACAGGTAGACTATGGAGAGCTGTACGATTATCTTGTGGTGAACAAAAAATTGGCTGACAGATATGGCATGAAATGCTGGACAAACATTGAATCGTTTGACCGCGACATGCCCATCCGCTTCCTGCCAATCAAATGGGAGAAACTGCTGTTGAAACTTGAGGCCGCGTGGAAAGCCGGAATGGAAAACGCCATTACTTTTGAGTTCTCGCACTTCATGAGTCCCAATTCTGCATATTTGCAAGCTGGTCACTTGTATCATAGATACTGTGAGCATTTTAATATTTAAATTATTCACTAACCTAAAATTCATAATTAATGGAAAAAATTAGATGGTGTATCAGGAGGCTTGTTGTGTCCTTGATCCTAACAGTCACATGTGTGGCAGCAAGCTATGCGCAAAATGTGATAACAGGAACAGTCAGCGACACGAACGGTGAGCCTTTGGTAGGAGTGTCTATCGTTGTGAAAGGAACGACGAGAGGACAGGTTACTAACATTGATGGACGGTACCAAATCGAGGCTAAAGCCAATGACATATTGACTTTTGCAAGTGTCGGCATGGTATCGCAAGAAGTGAAGGTGGGCAATCGCAAGACGATTGACATTACGATGAAGGAGGATGTCGCCGCTTTAAGCGAGGTCGTTGTGGTGGGCTATGGCACACAAAAGCGAGGAAGCATTACGGGCGCTATCTCCACAGTTTCTGACAAAGAGATACTCAAGGCACCAACCATGAGTATCAGTAATATTATCGGACCCCGCATCGCAGGTGTGGCAGCCGTGCAATCAAGCGGGCAGCCCGGTAGTGATAACGCTGCGCTCACCATGCGCGGACAAGGGGGTATCATCTACGTTATTGATGGTATTCGACGAACCTCAGCCGACTTTAACGGATTGGACCCGAATGAAATTGAATCGGTGTCTATCTTGAAAGACGCAGCAGCTGTGTCTGTTTATGGTCTGGATGCCAACGGAGCGTTTATCGTAACCACGAAAAAAGGTAGCAAAAACAAGACGTCCATCTCCTACACGGGAGCTTTCGGATTGAGCGAGAACGCACAAAATCAGGTATGGCTTGACGGCCCCGGGTACGCTTATTGGTACAACAAAGCACGCGAATTGCAGGGCGATGCCCCCGTCTTTACAGATGAAATGGTACAAAAGATGCGTGACGGAGTTGACGGTTGGGGCAACACCAACTGGTACAAAAAATTGTTTGGAACCGGAAACCGTATGCACCACAATGTGTCCGCATCGGGTGGAAACGACAAGGTGAAGTTTTTCGCATCGATGGGTTATTTAAAAGAAAACGGCAATATCGACAATTTCGATTATGACCGTCTGAATCTACGTTCAAACATTGACGCAAAGATAACCGACAACCTTACTTTTACGCTGGGCATAGCTGGGCGTATAGAGAAGCGCAACGCACCCAGATACTCTGCCAACCCAAACGATTGGCATAACATTCCACAGCAAATCATTAGGGCTTTGCCATACGTTCCGGAAACTATGGAATATCAGGGAAAAACTTACGCCGTATCTACACCAACCGCATCGTCACCTGTTGCCCCATTGGCATCCATCAATGAGTCAGGATACAGCAAGTCTAATCGCTCGTTTATCCAGACCAATTTCAGTCTGAAATATGATGCACCTTGGCTGAAAGGCTTAAGTGTGAAGTTTCAAGGAGCTTACGATGCTAATTTCTATTTCAACAAGGTGCTAAGCAATCCTTACGAGGTAATGCAGATGAGTCTGCCCACCTCCGCATCCAAGACGTTGAATTATTATAAAGCTTTCGATGCCCAAGGAAACAGTGTGTCACTGAGTGAGGCCGCCAGCAAGGGTTACAACTTTACCACACAAACCAGTGTGACATACGACAACAGGTTTGACAAGCACACCGTGGGTGTGTTGTTATTGGCCGAGACGCGCGAAAACAAGAGCAACGCCCTGAGTGCAACCGGTACGGGATTGGACTTCTTGCAGCTTGACGAGCTTAGCAAGATTACCAACTTGACTGGCGACGGCAAAGAAAAGATGCCAACGATAGGTGGTTATAGCGGATTTACGCGGGTGGCTGGATTTGTCGGCAGGCTCAATTACAACTATGATGACAAGTACTACTTAGAGGCTTCGGCACGTTATGATGGTAGTTATCTTTTTGGTGGTATGAATAACAGATGGGTGTTTTTGCCCAGTTTGTCGTTGGGTTGGCGTATCAATAACGAAAAATGGTTTGACGCCGACTGGGTGAATAACCTGAAACTGCGTGCTGGCGTTGGTAAAACGGGAACAAGTAGCGGATTGAACGCATTTCAATGGCGCAACGCGATGACATTGGTGAAAAACGCATTGGTGCTGGGTGGCGGAAGTCAGTCGATGATGTACGCCAGCGTTTTAGGCAATCCTAACCTACGGTGGGCCCAATGCATGAACTACAACCTTGGTGTAGACGCAACCTTGTGGAATGGCCTTTTAGGTATCGAATTTGATGTGTTCTATAAATATGAGTATGACAAAATTTCGTCTGTCGTGGGTGCGTTCCCACCGTCACGAGGTGGATACTATCACAACTCAGCCAATATAAACAAGGCTGATTACAAGGGATTTGAGGTGGCTTTAACCCATCGTAACCACATTGGAAATTTTAATTATGGTGGAAAATTGATATGGTCGTACGCTTATGGACGTTGGCTGAAATACGCCGGCGACACAGACAATGCTCCAGAGTACCAACGCATCACAGGTAAACAAATTGGTGCCAAATATGGTTTCATGGACGCAGGACTGTTCAAAGATGAGGCAGATATAGCCAATTCACCGACTGTCGTTGGTTATAAAGCACTGCCGGGCTATATAAAATATGTGGACCGGAATGGTGATGGTGTGATAACCGCTGCCCAAGACCAAGGCTATGTAGGTAAAAGCTCAACCCCAACACACACAGGTTCGTTCAACTTGTTTGGCGATTGGAAGGGATTCGACTTCGACTTGCTGTTCTCTTGGGGCTTAGGCAACGTTGTGGCCTTGACTGGACAATATAGCGATTCGGGCATCCAAGACAACACAGCCTATACAAAGCCGTTCTACCACGGTGGTAACTCACCAACTTATTTGGTAGAGAAATCGTGGACACCCGACAACCCCAACGCAGAGTTTCCTCGTCTTGAGATTTCAGGTCCGAGCAACAACAACGGCTTCTCTTCCACGTTCTGGTATCGCTCTGGCAACTACATGCGGTTAAAGACAGCGCAAATTGGTTACAACTTCCCCAAACAATGGCTAACTAACATAGGCATTGAGGGTGCAAGACTATATGTGGAGGGTTTCAACCTGTTGACATTTAGCGGTCTGACCAAATACAACATAGACCCAGAGTCTCCTTCTGTAAACAATGGTTACTACCCGCAGCAGAGGACGTATACCATGGGAATAAAACTAACATTCTAAAAGATTTGACAGTATGAAAAATATATGTTTTAACATAGCGGTGGCATTTTGCGCAGTCTTGCCCTTGACATCGTGTAACGACTGGCTGGATGGCGTTACTCAAACAGCGACCGTAAGTGATGAGATTGTTTGGCAAGACGCAAAGCACGTTGATAAAAACGTGAATGCTTTTTATACCGCTTTGCACAGATACGGCCAGTTTGGAGAGACGCAGTTTGGCGGTAGCCTGACCGAGAGCCTTACCGATGCCTTCAAATATGGATCGGTTTCATTGGGCCATCGTGCAGGCCATCCCAATGTTTATGTTACCGACCCATCCGTGGTTACACCCGATGGCTGTTTATACAATGTATGGAGCGAGGGAGCTGCTTACGGAACTATCAGGCAGATAAACCAGTTTTTAGCCATGCAGAAACAATATTCGAAGTTTTCTGAGGAGCAAAACGCACGCTGGGAGGCTCAGGCTCGCTTCTTCCGCGCATACCTATACTTCCAGTTGGCCAAACGGCATGGTAGCGTAATTATCTATGAAAACTTGCCGGAAAGCAACGACAAAGCACTAAGTTCGGCTGAAGAAACCTGGAAATTTATCGCTGATGATCTTGACTTTGCGGCAGCTAACCTTCCTAAGGAGTGGGCAGACCCCAACGCAAAAGGCAGGGTAACTCAAGGAGCAGCCTACGCCCTGAAGTCACGAGCCATGCTTTACGCAGAACAATGGCAGGCTGCATACGACGCAGCCGACAAGGTAGAGAAACTCGGACTGTACGATTTGGCACCCAATTACGCTGACGCATGGAGTGGCAACAACAACGAATGCATATTGGCCTTCAAGTACAACAAGGACAGTGGACCCTACCACAGCTTTGACCAATACTATGTGCCACAGTGCGACGGATACGATTTTGGTGCTACGGGTACACCCACGCAGGAAATGGTGGAGTGCTATGAGACCAAGGACGGTAAAAACGTGGACTGGACTCCATGGCATGGAACGACCAACCAAAAGCCTCCTTACGACCAGCTTGAACCTCGATTTGCCGCAACCATCATATATGCGGGATGCGAATGGAAAGGACGCAAGATGGATTGCAGCGTAGGAGGTAAGAACGGAGAGTTCATGGCTTATCGTGAGCAGGCCTACTCTTTCGGCAAAACCACAACAGGATATTTTCTTCGTAAGCTGCTCGACGAAAAGCTAACGGACATCAAAGGACAACACAGCTCGCAACCATGGGTAGAAATACGCTTTGCCGAGGTGTTGTTGAACAAAGCCGAGGCTGCTTTCAGATTGGGCAAAACCAGTGAGGCACAGACGCTCATGAACCGCGTGCGGGCACGTGTTGGACTGCCTGCGAAAACCTCTACCGGTGACGCTTGGTTTAAGGATTACCGCAACGAGCGTAAGGTGGAATTAGCTTACGAAGGACATCTGTTCTGGGATATGCGTAGGTGGAAACTGGCTCATATTGAGTATAACAACTACCGCTGTCACGGTATGAAGATTACCAACGGCACATACGAGTATGTTGATTGTGACGGTCAAGACCGTAAGTTCTCGTCAAAACTCTACAGGCTGCCTGTTCCTACATCCGAATTGAAGAACAATAAGTTGGCCAAACAGTTTGATGAATGGAAATAACAACCTTTAAGTATTGACAAATATGAAAACCAAAATATTGACATTAGCCTGCAACCTGCTGCTTATTTTTACATGGGTAGGTTGCCAAGAGCCAGAGGAGTTTCATCCTAATATAGAGCGAAACGGCATCACCAATCTCACAGCACGGTTTATTGATGATGACAGGGATGAAAACAACTTCACGAGTGAGATAGACTATCAAAATAAAGTGATTACTGTTGTGTTTCCCTACAACTATCCACGGTTGTCTGACAATGTTCTCGACAAGTCGTCACTCAAAAAGATGCGGGTGTTCGCAAGTCTCGAAAACAACGTGTATGTAACACCTAAACTGTATTTTATGGACTTGACGAAGGAGAACACGATTACCGTGACCGACCAGAACGGAGGGAAGGCAGACTATAAAGTAGTGGCTGAAATAAGAAAAAGCAACGAGTGCGCCATCACTAAGTTTGACCTCCCGAATGCTAACTTAAGTGGCCTTGTGAAGGAAGCAGATAAGGTTATCTCCCTTGTCTCCGCTGACGAGATTGGCAAACAACTTGCTACGGTGAGCATCTCTCACGGAGCCACCATTTCACCAGACCCAACAATCGTAGCCCTCGATTATGACCAGGAACAACAATTCAAGGTTACGGCGCAAGACGGCGTTACCTCGATGGTGTATACTGTGAAAAAAGAAATTCCACAAAAAATCAACAATGGGTTGCGCGCCAGCAGCGCTCAACTATTGTGGGTAAAGAAACTTGTGGACATCGGACTAACCCAAAACCACATGACCACTGGTATCGCAGCCCTTAACAACTATGTTGTCGTGAACGAGAGAGGCAATGGACAAGCGGTATATCTCAACGCCAAAACCGGAGAGATAGCGGGTCATATCGACATCAGCGAATTTGCTGGGAGTCTGACAAACATGTATGCCACGGCCGATGATAACGATAATATATTGTTCTGTAACTTCAACAACCAAAAAGATGGAAAGTTCGTCATCTGGAGAGTAAAGGGTGTCAAAGGCAAGCCTGAAAAGTATTTGGAATACACCACAAGCGCACAGATGGGACGTAAACTATCTGTTATAGGTAGCTTGGACGGCGAAGCTATCATTACGGCACCTATACATGGTACCGCAGGACAATTTGCCCGTTGGCAGGTGAAAGCCGGAAAGCTGGTTTCTACCACGCCAGTCATGGTTCAAGCCCAAGGCTTAGGCAACTGGGGTAATAATGCGGACGTAATATACAGCAATCCAGCTGACCCCACAAGCGACTATTTCGCTGCATACTATGCCGCACCAAGACATGCTTCAATGTTTGACGGGAAAACCAATTCTATCAAAGCCAAGGGACCAGAAATATCTTCCAACTGGCTTCAGAATGCGGTAGACTATACCGTATTTAACAAAGCACACTACTTCATTTCTAACTCTGTGAACCTTTGGACATGGGGTACAGACGATTGCATCTACTTGTTCGATACAGGTGGTGGCAATTTGGATACGCAGGTGCTTGACTTCTCTTCAAACGGCTTGGATATCAATGGCAAGTACGGAGGCAAGGCATTAGGAAAACAAAACGCAAATGGAACAGGCGACGTCGCACTGAGAGTATCGAACGACGGATACTATCTGAACATCTACTTCATGTTTACCAACGGATATGTTGGTTGCGTGCGCTGCGACTGCTTGGATTTGTAATCTTTCATTCAACCATCTCAATGCTTTGACCATGTCACTGCATTGAGATGGCTTTTATCGTTAACGGCTGCTAAAAAACATATCCATCTTATTGGATGATGAAAAAAGAACCGTAAATTTAATGACAATAATAAAATAATAAAGGACAACGGATGAAGCAACAACATTGTACTATTAGCCTTTTATTACTGACGCTACTGTTTTTTTTAGCATGTGGCTCAAAAGACCCAGTAGATTATTGGGGACAAAACAAACAAAAGGAAGAAAAGGAAAATAACAAAGAAATAGAAAATAAAACCGACAAACCGAGTTATATCTGGATTGACGCGGCAGCGAATTTTCCTGACTTCGCCAATAGCAAAGAGGCCATAACAAGAGATTTGACCCTTGCTAAAGACGCAGGTTTCACGGATATCGTGGTAGACGTGCGCCCAACCTGTGGTGACGTGTTGTTCAAGACCTCTATAGTAGAACAAGTGAAATATCAATACGCATGGACATCTACAGGCTATACAAAGATAGACCGCACGGCCACGTGGGACTATTTGCAAGCATTTATCGATGCTGCACGAAAATTGGATTTGAAAGTTCATGCAGGCATTAACACGTTTGTGGGAGGAAACACCATGAACAACGGAACGGGCATGGTGTATCGTGACGAGAGCAAGAGGGCATGGACAACACAAATGAGCACAGCTCAGGGAATTGTCAGTATCATGGACGAGGATGAGCCTGCCAAGTTTCTAAATCCAGCCAATCCGGAAGTGCAAACTTTTCTTTGCAACTTGTTGCAAGATCTTGCGAAATATGACCTTGATGGTATCGTGTTGGATCGAGGCAGATATTTGGATTTGCGTGCTGATTTCTCTGATCTTTCTCGCAAAAAATTTGAAACATATATGGGAAGCAAAATCTCCAATTTCCCTGAAGACATCCTTCCCAAAGGCGCAAGAGAGTTATCGGGGAAATCTTCTGATTACACAAAGAAATGGTTGGAGTTTAGAGCAAAAACCATTCGCGACTTTATGGAAAAGGCACGAAACGCAGTCAAGAGCGTCAATTCAAAAATACAATTTGGCGTGTATGTCGGTGGGTGGTATTCCACCTATTACACTGTGGGTGTGAATTGGGGATCCCCTAATTTTAAAACCTCTGATTATTATAGTTGGTCAACTAAAAACTATCACTCCTGCGGATACGCTGACTTGATGGATCAAATGCTCATTGGTGCGTATGCCTCGCCATTACGTGTTTATGGCAATACGGAATGGACCATGCAGGGATTCTGCCTACAGGCTATGTCAAAGATAAAAGGTGCTTGTCCCAAAGTAGTGGGAGGGCCCGATGTCGGTAATTGGGACACGGCCAATAATGCCACCCAAGAGCAGGAAAACCAAGCCATCGTGCAATCTGTCAAGGCATGCATGGATGCTTGTAACGGTTATTTTCTGTTTGACATGATTCATCTTAAGAAAGCCAATCAATGGAAATATGCCAGGGAAGGCATAGCTAAAGCCATCGACAAAACAAAGTAATAACAAATAATATACGACTTATGAAAAGAGCCTGTCTCACACTATTCCTATTGTGCACAACCTTACTGACTTTTGCTACAACCAAACCCAAGGTCATGTGGTTGGATTGCTCGGCCAACTTCGAGCGATTCAGCTATCCTGACTCCATCAGGTATTACGTTGGCAAATGCCATGAGGCCGGTATCACACATTTAGTACTGGACATTAAGGATAACACCGGAGAGGTACTTTACGACAGTAAGTACACATCGAGGAAAAGAACGTGGAAGGGATTTACACGTCCTGATTTTGATTTTATCAACACGTTCATCTCTGAAGCTCACAAGCGAGGCATGATTATCTTTGCCGGCATGAACATCTTCGCTGACGGAAGCAAAGCGCACGGCCTGTTAAGGGGAGCTGTCTTTGGGAAAAATAAGAAATGGCAATCCATCAATTACGTTCCCGGCAAAGGCCTCATCCCCGTGACAGAACTAAATGGAAAAACGTCCATGTTCTTAAACCCGGCCTTGAAAGATGTGCAAAGTCATGAAATCAACATCGTGAAAGAGGTGGTAAAACGTTTTAAGTTTGACGGTATCATGTTGGACCGGGCGCGCTATGATTGCATCGAATCAGACTTTTCGGAAGCATCGCGCACCTTGTTTGAAAAATACATAGGTCAGAAACTTAACAGATATCCAGAAGACATATACGAATGGAAAGCCAACGACAAAGGCTCGTTCGACAGGGTTCCCGGACCGTATTATAAGAAATGGATAGAGTGGCGTGCCTCTGTCATCTATGGTTTTATAAAGGATGTCAGAACCGCCATTAAAAAAATAGATTCCCAATGTATACTGGCCTCATACACAGGGGCATGGTATCCTACCTATTATGAGGTGGGCGTGAACTGGGCAAGCAATAAGTATGACCCTTCGAAGGATTTTCCGTGGGCCACGCCTGAGTATCGCAAATATGGCTATGCTGAACTGATAGACTTCTACACCAACGGTAATTATTATAAAAACGTAACCATAGATGATTATTACAAGTCGTCAGGATTGTACAAAAACGAGACCGACAGCGAAGCCTCGTCTGGCGAATACCTATGCGTGGAAGGCGGTTGCAAATATACAAGGCAGCTGTTGCAGGGTGCCAAGCCATTCTATGGAGGCCTATATGTAGAAGATTACCGGAAAAACTCCTTGCAGTTTCAGAATGCTGTCCGCATGAATCTGAAGGAGTCTGACGGTGTCATGATATTCGACATCGTGCATATCATCCTCTATGATTGGTGGAAAGAGCTGAAAGAAGCGTTGGACGAAGACCATGTGCCTAATCCACACGAGCTGTATGGATCGGTCACTTGCGAAGGCAAGGGTGTACCCAATGTTGTGGTGACAGATGGGAAACGCTGTGTAACGACAGACAAGAACGGCGTATATCGCATACCAAACGTGGGTGATACACGGTTCGTATACATATCCACACCTGCCGGATATCTCACCGAAACCAATAGGGGAATACCCCTGTTTTATCAAGAAATTGACCATCAGAAACAACAGCTGGAATACAATTTCAAACTCAAAAAAAATCCCCAGGACGACTCAAAACATATAGCTATCGTAGAGGCCGATGTCCAAGCCAGTACCAAAGAGCACTGGTCGAAATACGGCCCAGTAGTGGACGACTATCGCAAGCTGGTGGCTTCAATCCCCGACCAAGACGTTTTTGGCCTGTCATGTGGTGACATTGGTTGGGACACGCCGACAACATTTTTTGAGAATTACATGCGACAAGCAGAGCGCATTGACCTTCCTTTTTATCGAGTGATTGGAAATCACGACATGGACTACAATGGTCGAACGCACGAAACATCCTACCGAACGTTTGAGACGTACTTTGGTCCATCGTGCTATTCTTTCAACAAAGGCAACGCACACTATATCGTTATTAACAATTGCTTTTACGTTGGACGACAATACTTTTATGTAGGATACATCGACGAGAAAACCTTCAAGTGGTTGGAGCAAGACCTTTCATACGTTCCCAAAGGCACCGTAGTGTTTGTAGCAGCGCATATTCCTTTTAGATCCACGGTGAAAGAACAACCGTTTGTTTACACCTACGAATACTTAGGAGGCGAAACCATCAATGCTGAGTCGCTCTTCAAACTGCTTGAAGGCTACGAATCGCATTTCCTTACAGGGCACATGCATACCAATTCGAACGTCATTTTCAACAACCATCAGATGGAACACAACATCGGAGCCGTATGTGGAACATGGTGGCACGCTCCATTATGCCTTGACGGTACGCCGCAGGGATGTCAGGTCCTTGAGGTGGATGGTAAGAAGGTAAGCTGGTATTACAAGAGTACGGGCTATCCCAAGACATACCAGTTCAGGGCGTATGCGCCTGGCACGGTGAAAGAATATCCCAAGGATATCATCGCCAATGTGTGGAATTATGACGACCAATGGAAAGTGGAGTGGTTGGAAAACGGCAAACCGATGGGTGTGATGACGCAATACACCGGACTGGATCCTGCAGCCGTCAAAATGGTTAAGGACAATCGCAAAACCATGCAAAGCTGGATTGCGCCCCTGCCCACCAAACACATGTTTCGCGCCACACCTCGCCATGCCAATTCTAAATTGGCCGTCCGCGTAACCGACCGTTTCGGAAATGTTTACCAAGAAGATATAACACGAAAATGAAACAATTCTTTTTATCTTGTGCCGCACTCCTTGTGGCTTGTATAACACCGAGCACCGCTATTGCCAAGGTGACATTGACCTCAATATGGGGAGACAACATGGTGCTGCAACAACAGGCGGATGTCAAGTTCACAGGCACTGCTAAGAAAAACAGTAAAATAACGATTGAAGCATCGTGGAGTGACAAACGCATCATGACGCAAAGCGACAGTAACGGCCGTTGGCAAGCCACGTTGCATACCACTTCGGCAGGAGGCCCATACACCATCACATTCTCTGACGGCGAGCTGTTAACCCTGAGAAATATCCTCCTTGGCGAGGTTTGGTTCTGTTCCGGACAGTCCAACATGGAAATGCCCGTGCGCGGATTCAAGGGTCAACCCGTTTATGGTTGCCAGCCTTACATTGTCTCGGCAAATCCACGTAGGCAACTGCGACTCTACACCGTTCAGCGCGATTGGAGCACCACACCCAAGACCGAGGGTGTGAAAGGACAATGGATGGAATTGTCATCGCAAGCGGTAGGTGACTTCAGCGCAACGGCCTATTTCTTCGGAGATTTGTTGCAACGCTCCATCAATGTGCCGGTAGGATTGATTCACAGCTCGTGGAGCGCATCCAAAATCGAGGCATGGATGAGTCGACAGACTCTACAACAATTCAATGAGGTAAAATTGCCTGATGTCAACCAGTCCAAGTTTGGATGGGAAGCTGGTACACCTACACTGCTGTGGAATGCCATGGTAAACCCTTGGAAAGGTTTTCCCGTACGAGGCGTGATATGGTATCAAGGCGAGGCCAACGTTTCCAATCCAGCTCTATACAAACGTCTTTTTCCAGCGATGGTGCAACAATGGAGAACCTTTTTTGAAAATAAAGACATGCCCATCTATTACGTGCAGATTGCACCCTATCAGGCGGGCGGCAAGGATAAACTCGAATGGGCATGGTTTCGCCAGTGCCAATTGGAGCTGATGAGCGAGGTACCCAACGTAGGTATGGTGACCACAACCGATGCCGGCAGTGAGCTGTTTATACACCCACCATATAAAATAAAGGTGGGCGAGCGACTCGCCTATTGGGCGCTGACAAAGACATACGGTCGCAGTGGTTTTCTTTATTCTGGACCGATTTACAAATCGTGTACACTTAAGGATGGCGTTGTGGAAGTTACATTTGAGCACGGACAAGAGGGCATGATTCCTGAAAATCAAGAAATACGTGGCTTCGAGCTTGTTGACGCAAGTGGAAAAATATATCCTGCCAATGCAAGAATCATCAATAGTTCTGCCAAAGTTAAAGTTTGGAACGACTCTGTGCGTCAGCCTACCGAGGTGCGTTATTGTTTCCGCAACTATATGCAGGCTGATTTGTGCAACAATGCAGGACTTCCAGCTTCTCCTTTCAGAGCTGAAATAAAATAATCCGAAATCAAGGTGCCAGTGGTTCGGCATCATTCATTAACTTTGCCTTATATTCATAAAAAATAAAATAACAATGGTCAATAGAAGAGAATTTATCAAAAAGACGGCACTCGCAGGAGCAGCTATAACGATGGCCCCGATAGCAAAGGGAGCCAACCAACTGACAAAAACAGAGAATCTGCTCAATACGCAAGGAAAAGGCGTTAGTGGCTCTCTCATCGTTCCGAAGAACAACGGACTGAAGATAACTGGTACTTTTTTGGATGAGATATCCCATGACATTCCTCACCAAAACTGGGGAGAAAAAGAATGGGATCAGGATTTCAAGTACATGAATGCCATCGGTATTGATACAGTGATTGTCATTCGTTGTGGATACCGTAAATTTATGACCTATCCCTCTGAGTATCTTGTTAAGAAGCATGGATGTTACATGCCATCTGTCGATTTGATAGACATGTATCTCCGCCTGGCCGATCGATACGGCATGAAGTTCTACTTTGGCCTTTACGATTCTGGTCGATACTGGGACACGGGTGACATGTCTTGGGAGATTGAGGACAACAAATATGTCATCGATGAAGTGTGGAAGCGTTATGGTCACCACAAGAGCTTTAAGGGATGGTACATCAGCACCGAAATTAGTAGACAGACCAAAGGTGCCATTCCCACGTTCCATGCCCTTGGCAAGCAGTGTAAGGATGTTTCTGATGGCTTGCCCGTATTTATCTCTCCATGGATAGACGGAAAGAAAGCGGTGATGGGTACGCAGCAGCTCAGCAAAGCGCAAGCGGTTTCCGTCGAGGAACATGAGCGTGAATGGAACGAGATTTTTGATGGCATACACGACGTGGTTGATGCCTGTGCTTTCCAAGACGGACACATCGACTATGATGAGCTGGATGCTTTCTTCTCGGTGAACAAAAAGTTGGCCGACAGGTATGGTATGCAATGTTGGACCAATGCCGAATCGTTCGACCGTGACATGCCCATCAGGTTCTTGCCGATTAAATTTGACAAGTTGAGAATGAAGCTGGAAGCTGCCAAGCGTTGTCATTACGACAAAGCCATTACGTTCGAGTTCTCCCACTTTATGAGTCCACAGTCGGCCTACATCCAGGCACATCACTTGTACGATCGTTATAAAGAATATTTCAATATCAGGTAATCTATAGTTTTCCATATCATGAATGATTCTTCCGTAAAACTGGGATATGTGTTTTATTTGGTGCTGGCTGCGGCATTGGGCGGACTGCTCTTTGGGTATGACACGGCCGTCATATCAGGCACCATAGACCAGGTCACGAGTCAGTTTTCGCTCAGCGTTTTACAACAAGGCTGGTATGTAGGTTGTGCCTTGATTGGTTCTATCATAGGCGTGGCTTTCGCCGGTTGGTTAAGTGACGAGATTGGACGCAAGCCTGCCATGTTCCTGTCCGCCATCTTGTTCACCGTTTCAGCCATCGGGTGTGCCATCACCCCTACGTTCAATTGGTTAGTGATTTATCGTATTGTGGGTGGCGTTGGCATCGGCGTGGTATCAATAGTTGCACCCATGTACATATCAGAGGTTTCTGTTTCTCAATACCGAGGCAGGATGGTGTCCCTCTACCAGTTGGCCATAACAGTTGGTTTCCTGGCTGCCTATCTGGTCAACTTCTTGCTCTTGGGTGTATCTCAAAGCCATTCTTTCGCATCTTCACAATTCCAACTGATATTTGTGGATGAGGTGTGGCGAGGGATGCTGGGCATGGAAACGATACCAGCATTGTTCTTTTTCATCCTTTTGTTTTTCATTCCAGAGAGTCCGAGGTGGCTGGTTGTTCGTAACAAAAGCGCTCAAGCTACCCGCATTCTTGAAAAATTCTTTTCTGAAAAGAAAGAAGCGGATGCTGTTGTCAGTCAGGTACAGTCCAATCTGGCCTCCCAAGTTAAGACCGACTGGCATCAACTTCTGCGCCCGGGAATCTTCACTGCTGTCGTTGTCGGAGTGTGCATCGCCATTCTCGGACAGTTCATGGGCGTGAATGCTGTGTTGTATTATGGCCCTTCTATCTTCAAGGATGCAGGTATGACCGATCCCTTGTTCTGTCAAGTTCTGGTGGGCATCGTCAATTGTGTCACCACTATTCTGGCTATGAGCATTATCGATAAGGTAGGAAGAAAAAAGCTCATCTATTATGGCGTGTCTGGCATGATACTGTCGTTACTGATGATTGCTTTCTATTTCGCCTTCACAGAGGCGTTGAACCTTTCGGTCTATTTCATGCTTTCATTCTTTCTCTTCTATGTGTTTTGCTGCGCCATCTCTATCAGTGCGGTGGTTTGGGTACTGCTTTCCGAGATGTATCCCAACAGTGTCAGAGGCGTTGCCATGTCCATCGCTGGTTTCGCATTATGGATAGGAACCTATCTTGTGGGACAGCTCACACCATGGATGCTCACATCGCTGACACCTGCCGGTACGTTTATATTCTTTGCCATCATGTGTTTGCCCTACATGTTCATCATGTGGAAATACATTCCAGAAACCGCTGGCATGTCATTGGAAGAAATAGAACGATACTGGACCAAACGCAAATAACTGGTTTGTTCAAGTTAAACTCACGGATAATACCCAAATAATGTATCATAGCAACATGAAAAAGATTTTGTTACTGTTACTGTTGTCGTGCTCGCTTTCGATGCATGCTGGCAACCCTAAGCCTTTCACGATTCCCGAACTCAAGACTTGGTACGGTGGCAAAGGCTCTTTTGTGCCTACAAAAGCATCGCGCATCGTTTATACTGGGAATGACAAGCGTGTGGCAATGGCTCTCGAAGTGTTTGCCGCTGACTACCAGAAGATGTTCAATACCTCGCTGCCCATTGTGAAAGACAAGGCTCGGGCAGGGGATTTCGCATTTGCCGTTAGCACCATAAAGGGGGCCAAGGCAAACGCAGGCGACGAGGCTTACAAAATTAATATCGGGCGTGTCGCCCGTGTGGAAGCTGCCACGCCCCAAGGCATCCACTGGGCAACGCGTACCATTCTGCAACTGTGTAGGCAGAACGAGGGATGTACCATGCCTCAAGGCACCATCATTGACGCTCCTGCCTATCCCACCCGAGGGTTCATGCTCGACTGCGGTCGAAAGTTTTTCACCATGCGTGTGCTTAGACAATGCGTGCAAATATTGTCTTATTACAAAATGAACACACTGCATATTCATCTAAATGATAATGGAAACCGCCAATTTTTCAACGACGATTTCGACAGCACGCCAGCGGCGTTCAGGTTGGAATGCGACACCTATCCAGGCTTGACGGCACGCGACGGACACTATACTAAAGAAGAATTTAGAAGCCTGCAACGATATGCCGACAGTCTTGGGGTGGCGATTATACCCGAGATTGATTTCCCGGCACACTCGCTCGCCTTTACTCGTTACAAGCCTGAATTAGCCAGCAAGAAATACGGGAAAGACCATTTGGATTTGTTCAACCCCGAAACATACACTTTCTTGGACGCGTTGCTCAAAGAGTATCTTAGCGGTGACGAACCTGTTTTCAGCGGAAAATACATGCACATTGGCACCGATGAATATGCCAACGAGGACAAACAAGTGGTGGAGAAGTTCAGGTACCTCACGGATAGATACATTAAATATGTGGAAAAATTCGGCAAGAAGGCTATGATATGGGGCCAGCAGACACATGCCAAAGGCACAACGCCCATAAAAGTTAAAGATGTCACCATGCAGATTTGGAACAACAACTACGCCAATCCTCACTCCATGGACAGCTTGGGGTACGACATCATCAGCATCCCCGACTGGCAAGTGTACATCGTACCCAAGGCTGGTTACTACCAGGATTATCTTGACATCAAGAAATTATACCAGAATTGGACGCCCGCCCATATAGGCGACGTGGTGTTCACCGAAGGTCATCGAAACATCAAAGGTGGAATGTTTGCCGTTTGGAACGACCACATCGGCAACGGCATCAGCGCGCAAGACGTGCACTACAGATTCTTCCCTGCCTTGCAAACGCTTTCCACCAAAACATGGTCGGGTATAAGCACCACGTTCTCATTTGAGCAATTTGACTCTCTGCGCAAGACCTTAGATGAAGCTCCAGGACTGAACGTGGCCGGCTACTATCCACAGGGTACCATCTTGAAACGGACACAAGTGAACCGTGGAGACCGCATGCCCATAGACCAAGTGGGCTGGGATTACGAGGTGGCATTCGACATTGACTACGCATCCGAGGAAAAGGGAACCGTATTGTTCAGCTCCGATGATGCCACTTTCTACCTGTCAGACCCCATCAACGGACTAATCGGGTTCAGCAGGGACGGTTATCTCTACAACTTCGGCTATCAACTATTGCCAGGCGAGAAGGTCAACATGAAAATTCGAGGCGACCGCACCGAGACCTCACTGTGGGTTAACGGGCAAATGGTGAGCAGGCTTAACGTGCTGAAATTAAGAAATGTGGATTACAAACAGATGCATTATTTCCGTACCTTAGTCTTTCCGTTGATGAAAGCGGGAAGCTCTTTTAAAAGCAAGGTAACCAATCTGTTGGTTACCAGTCAGCCAAAGCCTATAATCTAACAATTGGCGCACTAATAATTTACAAACCTAATATCTAAATTAACCCGTTGGCGGAATTAATTTAAGTTGATAAATATGAGCAAAAAGTTGTACATAACGTTGATTTTTAGTAACTTAGTAGTATTCAAAACGTTAAGTTCAAACCATCGTATGTACAACCTTTATACAAAATTCGTCAAAATACTTGAGATATGCAAGCAATTCTCTAAAAATCTCGTCAATGAATCGGGTAATGTTCCACGTTGTGGTCCTGTTCCTAAGTTT